>Ga0210243_100579_pt1 | contig 31278 bp, 9 predicted proteins | sample ChrtobMeP5a_32mM_FD_155461 | JGI IMG/M metagenome (GOLD analysis project Ga0210243, IMG submission 155461) | Chrysochromulina tobin associated microbial communities from unialgal haptophyte culture, Seattle, Washington, United States - P5a_32mM | ecosystem: Host-associated > Algae > Haptophytes >...
TGGCGGCGAAGGAGGCGGCGGAGAGGGTGGTGGTACAGGCGGTGGCGAGGGTGGAGGCGGTAAAGGCGGCGTCCTGGGCGGGGGCCGTGAGGGCGGTAGAGATGGCGGCGGGGACGAGGGTGGCGGCGAAGGTGGTGGCGAGGGAGGCGGGGATGGGGGTGGTGCCGAGGGTGGTGGCGCCGGCGGCGGGGGGAACAGAGGCGGCAACGGTGGCGCATGGGGCGGCGGAACACACAACTGACGCTCGCGCAGCACGTCGGCCTTCACCCAGGTGTGGCCTCTCTGCAAGACCAGTTCCAGGTAGTTCCCTCGTGCCTCTCGAAGCACCCGCTCGCTCATATCGTTCGCGAGCCCCCCCCCGAGCGTCACGTGCACGTCCCCGCTCGTGTAGTCCGTCGTGATGGGATCGATGACAAGTGACGGTTCGACCACCAGACCGTGCATGGTGGCCGGCACCGTCGCGGCGGCTGGCAGTGTGAACGTGAGCGTCTCCGGTGACGTCAGGCTGTATCCAGACGCGGCTGGGATAGTGATGGTGAGAACCCTTGCGGAGGTGCGCACAAATGTGAGCGTGGATCGCACGACGGCCTCAAACCCCGCGGCCTGGTGCGGGGTCGAGGCAAAGCCGGCGCGCAGCGTAGTCGCATCGAGCGCGGCGCTCAACGCGTAGCCGCTGCTCGTGCCAAGGGTCACTTCAAGCGTGTACGAGCTGCTCGCCATGTTCGCCGCGGTGCGCCGGTCGCGGTGAGCGGCCGAGTCGTGTGTGAGGAGCGTGCCGCCCGAGAAGTAGGCAGCCTCGATTGGTGCCGCCGCCACGGGGACGTTGGCGACGAGCGTCTCGTCAATATTGCTCGAACGAAGCGTCGCGGCGCGAAATCGGAGACCGATGGTCGCAGCGGCGGTGAGGCGATAAAGCGGCGTGGGCGGTATCTGGAGCTCGAGGTCTGTGTCGTTCAGGCGGCGTACGTACTCGTACCGCCCGTCGAGGGCGTCCTGCAGCGCCTGGGGCGCGATGATCGACTGAAGCAGCGCTTTGGTCGAGCGGGTTGGTACGAGTTGCAGCGTGACCGGATCGCGCATGTAATGGCCGAGGTCATTCGCCCACGCATCGCCTCGGAGCCTCAAAAGGAGCGTCTGGTGCGATGGCGAGCGCAGCCGCTGGTCCGTCATGAGCGCGGCACCCGCCCAGCTGGCCGAGACGGCGCCAGGGTTGGCGTACACGACAATGTGGGCAGAGGGTGCAAGCGCGTGGCCGGAGCGCACCAGGCTGCCAGCCAGTCGGATCGAGATCGTCTCGGGCTCCGTGATGGAGTAGCCGGCGAGGCTACCAATGCGCAACCTCACGAGAGAGCTCGAGAGCTGCGAGACCACGCTGCCTGGCCTCGCCGCCTCGCGTGCAGCCAACAAGGGGACGACGACAGAGTTCCATCCCGTGGGCTCGTCTTGGAGGGAGAGCAGGCCCGCAAGCAGCGTGCCCTTGTGAATGCTGTTAACCCACTCGGCCTCTCCACCGAGGGTGAAGGTGAAGACGTAATCTGTCGCACCTGCGACCAGGATGCCCTCGGAGACTGTCAGCGCGCAAAACGGCGCAGCGCCGCCCGCACCCGCCTCCTCACACTGGCCGTCACCACCCGTGACGGTCACCGAGCCACGCTCGGCTCGCACAATGAAGCTCGGCGGGTCGATGGCGCGAAGCAGCGTATTCGATTGCACCGTGGCTGCGGGCAGCTCCAGCACGATCGTCTCTGGGTAAGAGATGACGTAGCTCACGCCGCCCGCTGGCACGATCACGTCGACGAGCTCATGTGACTGGCGCACGATGCTGGCATGCGTCAACTGCGGTGCAATGTGCGCATTCCAGCCGCCCGCCTCTGTCTGCATGGAGCGCAGCACCGAGAGCAGCGCGGTGGTCGCCTCACTCCCCTCGACCCCCAAGTCACGGGCGAAACGCTCATTATACAGCCGGATGGAGAGCGTGTGCTCCTCCGCTGCGAGCTGCGCCTCGGTCAGAGCACCGAGCAACGTGCCAAAGAGGGCCGCCTGCCCTACCTCGGCGCGGATCGTAAACATGGGGACCGTCGGCAGAGCTGTCCCCGAACGGAGCGCGGCGGCTGGCACGGCGACCTCCACCGTCTCGGGCGCAAAGATGGCGTAGTCGGCCATTTGTGGAATGACCACGTCGAGCGTCTGGTTGTCCACGTACGTGAACAGCGACGGGAGATCGTCGGCGAGGGCCACGGTGCGCTGCCAGCCGCCGCCACTGTGCACGGCCATCCCCTCGGCGGCACCGTTGGCTGAGAAGGCGAGCGCGTACTCCTCGCTGTCATCGACCGTCGACGAGTTGAGCGAGCGAATGCCCGCGAGCAGCGCCCGCGCTGTCGCAATGTACGCTGGATCTTGCCGGTTGGCGCCAGTCGCATTGAGCGCGTGCACCCAGTAGTCGTCGCGCAGCGTGAGGCGGAGGGTGTACGCGCGCGGGTCCTGAAGCGCCTTCTCGCGCGCATTCTCGAGGAGATCGCCCGAGATCGAGACGGAGCCTGGCACGGGTCGGATGACGAACCGATCCGCAACGGCCAGTGCGACCCCCCCCTTGAGCGCTGCCGCGGGCACTGTCTGCCCGATGGTTTCTGCGTCGGCCAGGTCGTAGCCCGGGACGGCGGGGAGGTGGATCTCGAGCTCGGTCGGGTTGATGACGTGTAGAATCCCATCCAGCACCGGGCGGGCCGAGGCGAGCAGCGCCGGCAGCACAGCCTCGTCCCACCCGTGCTCTTCCTCGCCATGCATCGATCGGAAGCCGCCGAAGAGAGCACTTGAGCGCGCACGGTCGGTCGTCAAGGCTGGGTGCCACTCATCATCGACCAGCTGAATGCTGACGAGCAGCGCCTCGCCGTGGCGTACGTGGCTGCCCATCCGGCCGGCGCGCACGTCGGCTTCGCTCACGCCGCTCGAAAAGTTGAGGCTGGCCACCGGTGGATGGGGATACAGCGTGAAGGTGCCTGCCGAGAGGTTTGCCTGCGCGTCTCGCAACGCGCACGAGGGTAGGGTCACCAAGACCGTCTCCGGCTCCAGGATGTCGTAGTCGGGCATGCCGGGCACGTGAACCTCGAGCGTAACGTCGTCCAGCCGCACTACGCGCAGGTACGGCTGCAACCGGCGGTTCCACCCCGTGTCCGCAAAGGTGCTGGCCTGCATGTTGGCGGTGAGCGCCGATGCGGCGGAGCAAGAGGAGGGGATGCCTATGTAGCCAGGCCCCAACGGGTCTTGAGTGGAGTTGGTGTAGTTGACGGCAAAGACGTGCGTGTGGTTGGTGTAGTTCGAGTTATTCGCCGGGGGCGGCGCGGGTGGTGCCGAGGGCGGCTGCAGCGGCGGCGGCGGCGGCAGCGGCGGCGGCGGAGGATAGATGCAGATGGAGAGGTCGCACATGGTGCCATGCAAGTCGGCCACCCAAGCGTCATGGCGCAGACGTAGCGTGAGCACCGAGCCTGCCGCAGCGCGCACGGCCATCTCATCGCCCATGGGCACCAGCTGCCCACTGAGTACCGCTGTGGTCGCACGCATCACGATCGGCCACCGGGCGCTGATCGAACGGCACGAGACCATGGCACTTGCCGGTAGCATCACGCTGATCGTCTCCGGCGCAAGGAGATCGTACGAGATCACCCGTGGGAGCTGCCAGAAGGCGGTGCGCTCATCGAGCCGGTGCAGATGGCGGGGTGCCAGCCGCGGCACCACCTGCGCCATCCAGCCACCAGGCTCGTCGTCGGGGTCAGCATCCGAGGTGAGACCTCCGAGGAGCTCGGCGAAGACGCTCGGCTCGTGCAGATCGTCGACGAAGCGGTCGGCTGTGAGCGTGATCGTGAGGTTCGCGCCTTCGGTGGCCTGCAGCAGACCCTCTTCGGGGCGACCCTGAAGCGAGCCGCCCAGCCGGGCAGTCCCAGCCGTCGCCATGATCACGAGCGGTGCCACCAGCCGCGGCGCCATGCGTGAGAGCACCGCCTCGGCAGGCACCGTCAACGTGATCGTCTCGGGCGCATGCAGCCGGTACGCGGAGACCTGTGGCACGTCGATGGCGAGCGTGATGTCGTCGACGCGCCGTACCGAGCGCACGCTCAGCCCCTGCGCCACCACTGCCCAGCCGCGCTCCTGCGCGACGAGTGGCCGCAGCCCGGCGAGCAACTCGGCCGTGGGACCAAAGGTGGGTTGCCCCATGCGCAACGCCCACGTGTCCTCGCGCAGGCGAAGCTCGAGGGAGCGCATCCTCACGTCCGCCACATCGTGATCCGTGGCACCGTCGGCAAGCGTGCCCCCCAGCACCACCTCGCCCGCGGAGGCGTTGATGCAAATCGAGCCTGCCGCCGAGATCGGCGAGCTCGAGAGCAATGCGGCGGCCGGGACGACGAGCCGGACGGTTTCGGGTGCGCCGATCGAGTACTGCGGGCACGAGTCGCACAGCTGCGGAAGCTGCACCGTCACCGTGCCGTTCACCGGCCGACTCACATTGGCATGCTCGAGCGCACGCCCGATGACGGCGTTCCAGCCGTTAGCCTCTGACTGCTCGGACGTAAGTCCGGCGAGGAGGGCGGCGGTGGCCTCGCTCCCAGGCTCGCCCACACCCTCTGCCCAACCGTCGCCTGCGCCGATGGTGATGTGGAGTGTGGCCTCGGCCGCCCGGGCGCGGTCACGGGTCGCATTCCGCAGCAACGCCTCTGTGGCGACGCTCAGCAGCGGGCCACCCAGCGTGGCAGTGCCTCGGAGCGCGGCGATGCGCAGCAGCGGCGAGGCGACAATCTCCTCTTGCGACGAAAGCAGCTGTGCGGGGAGCGTCACTGTCACCGTCTCGGGTTCGTTAATGGCGTACGCCTCCACTGCTCGCATCGTCAGGCGCACCTCCGTCGCCGAGACGCGCACCACATCCGACGTGGCCAGCCTAGGACCGATGATTGCATTCCAGCCAGAAGGCTCGTTTTGCTCTGAACGGATGCCCGCGAGGAGCGCCGCACGCTCTACGTCGACGAACGGCGCCGTGCTCACATTCGTACCGTTGGCTGCCTGGGGCCCATGCGCCGCCACGCCACCCGCGCCACTCGAGGCAGCGAGGCTGTCGTCTGTCGCATTGTCGGCGGAGGCGTTCCGCTCCAAAAAGGGGATGAAAGAATCTCCCTTGAGCGAGATCGTGAGCTCCATTGAGGAGCTGCCGCCACTGAGGCTCTCCTCCGACAGGCTCTGGAGCAGCGAGCCTGAGAGCGAAGCGCGCCCCGCTGAGGGCAAGATGCGGACAGTGTTGTTCGAGTCGAACCCGTGGTTGGACAGGACTGCGACAGGCGGGATGCTCAGCCGAATCTGTTGCGCCGAGAGGATGTCGAAGCCGGCCATCTGGGGGATCTCGATGCTCAGGCGCGTTGCGTCAAGGACAGTGATCGAGCTCGCCGAGAGCACTCCCACACTCGCCGAGTCCCACCCCCCCGGCTGCGGAACGATCGCGTGCAAGCCGTCGACCAAGGCCTGTCCCGCGGCGCTTGCATCGAGCCCATCGGCCCAGGCGTCGTCCGCGAGAGTCACATCGATGGTGCACGGCTCCAACGAGCGAATGAGCTCCTCGCGCGCGTCCACGCACGTGCCGTCGAGCACGGCGGAACCCCCAACTGGGAAGATGGGCACGACTGGCAGCGCCTCGAGCACGCGCTGCGAGACCACGGCGGAGGCGGGCACGGTGATGTGCAGCGTCTCGGCCGCAAGGATGTCGTACTCTTCAACTGCGTCGAGGCGCAGAAGCAGGTGCGTGTCGGACACGCGATGCAGCACGTCGGGCGTCTCGAGCAGCCGGGGTACTACGACGCGGTTCCAGCCGCGCGCTTCGGACTGCGCGGAGGCGATGCCCATGATGAGGTCGTACCCCGGCGACGAGGTATCGCCCACTGGCGAGGAGAGGCTGGCGACCCACGCGTCGTTGTGCAGGAAGATCTCGATCGTGTAGCCCGTCCCACGATCGTGCCGGCTCGAGCGCAGCGCCGTCTCGTCGTTATGCGAGAAGAAGACGCCGCTCGGCACCTCCACAGTCGCTTGGTAAACTTCCGCGTGGCCTTCGAGTTCGAGGACGGGCTCGTCGTAGGGCGGCGGCGGCGGCGGCGGCGGGAGGCCCGGCGGCGGTGGCACGAGGAGGGCCGGCGTTGGTGGCCTGATCACGATGGGGCCTCCGACGCCCAGCATAACGCCGGACACGCTCGCAAAGTGCGCTGAGAGGGCGCCACGTGGGATGCTGACGTTGGCCATGAGGTGCGTGAGCACGGCCTCCTCCGGCACCTCGATGAGCAGCGTGGTGTAAAAGGTGCTCACGTTGCACGTGCTGTGGTTGACGGCAGACACGACGTACTTGGCGGCGTCCCCCACAGTCGGAGTGCCGTCGTCGCGGAACCTCGGTAGCCCCTGGGTCGCATTGCACGCTCGGCTGACCACCTCGACAGCATCGTGCAGCGAGATCGCAGTGTGGTTGAGCGGCTCGGGTTGAGCATCGTAACCCGAGCCGTTGACGTAACCCGACTCATTGACGTAACCCGACTCATTGAGCTGTAGCATGCTCTCTTTGATGGCACCGAGCAGCGCACGCGTCGGCGCCGAGTCGGCCTCTCCCAGGCGAGGCCACCAGCCGTATGAGCGCTGCTCGGGCGGCAGGCGCAGCGTGATAGTTCGGCGCACGGTGACGTTGGCGTACGTGGGCGGCAGCGTGTCGGCGATGAAGGTGCCCGCGACCGTGGCCGAGCCGCCTGCCGCCTCGAGGCGGAAAGGAGGCGTCGCGACCACATCGTCCGAGGCGGAGGTGAGCGCGGCGGCAGGTATGACGACTCCAATCGTCTCGGGCGCGCGGATGGCATAGGTGGTCGCGGGCCCAAAGGCGGGAAGCGTCAGGCGCAGTGTGAAGGCATCGACCACCTCGAGGCTCAGGTTCCCCAACCCAACGGGCACGAGCGTGAAGTTACCGATCGCAGGGTCGAAGTGCTCGCAGGGCGGCCGGTTGCACGATCGGCGTGCGAAGCCGTTACGCGCGAGCTCGAAGTCCAAGATCGCATTCCACCCTCGTGGCTCGGACTGCAACGAGCGCATCCCACGCACAACCGCTCGGCGGATCGCGTCGTCGTGGGCGAGCGCGGCCGCCCACGTATCGGCGAGCAGATGCACTTCGAGTGAACGGGCTGCCACCACGGGCGGCGCGCCGCGCGTCGTCGCGTTCGCATGGAGCAGAGTACCGCTGAGCGTGGCGCTGCCGGCGGTCGCACGCACCACGAAGCTGCCGAGACCCTCATCGAGAGTGACGTGGTGGTTCAGCATGGCGGCCGCTGGGACCGTCACGTGCACCGTCTCGGGAGCGTCGATGCGGTACGCGGGCAGCGGCGGGATGGACAGCGTCAGGTGGGATGCATTCTCGCGCGTCGCGCGCAGCCGGCCGCGCGCCGCGAGCTGCCAGCCGCTCGAGCCGGCGAGCAGACCGGCAGATACCCGAGAGATCCCCGAGATAGGGCCGAGGTCATCGGACCCAACGAGCGCGCGCGAGAGCGCTTCGTACGCCGCGTGGCCCGGCCGGCCCGCGTCGAGCGCCCACTCACCGCCGCTCAGCACGAGCTGCAGCGAGTGTGAGCGCGCACGCAGCTCGCTCACGCTGACGAAACCGCCCACGAGATTGCTGAGCACGCTCACGCGTGGCACGCTCACATCAAGCGTCAGGTTCGCATACGGAGGGTTGGCCGTGAGGTTGTTCTCGGTCGCCCAGAACGGCGCACCGATGGAGACCGCGTCCGTGAAGCGCACGTCGAAGGCTGGGTACCACCCGGTGCCGTCGATGCCAACGAGGTGCAGCCGCAGCATCGAGTTGCTCACGCGCTCCACGTGCTCGGGTGACAGGTACGGCGCGACCGTGGCGAGCCAGCTGTGCGGCTGTTCGGCACTGCCGACCACCTCGCGAGCGAGCCACTCCGCCGTCGCGCCGAGATCGATGCCCAGGCGGGGCGCCCAAGCACGCTCTTCGCGTTCGAGGATAAGCGTGAAGCCCGTGAGCGTCAGGTTGACGTGCTTCACGTGCCGCGCTCGCAGCTCCTCTTCTGACATTGATGGCGGCGATATGATTAGGACTGGCGGTGACGGCGGCACAAGTTGGCCGCGAGCTCCGCCGGCCGCCAGTGCCAGCAGCAGCTGCAGCAGCGGCCGCTGCATTCTGGTTGGGCTGCCAACGCAGCGGCTGCTGCAGCGCTGCCGACTACTCTGGTGGCTGCTGCTGCTGCTGCTGACGCTGCTGACGCTGCTGACGCTGCTGACGCTGCTGACGCTGCTGCTGCTGCTGCTGCTGCTGCTGACGCTGCTGACGCTGCTGACGCTGCTGGTGCTGCTGCTGCTGCTGGTGGTGCTGGTGCTGGTGCTGGTGCTGGTGCTGGTGCTGGTGCTGGTGGTGCTGGTGCTGTTGCCGCTGCTGCTGCTGCCGCTGCTGCTGCTGCGATTTGGCATGTCGACTTGATGCCGGTGTGGCGAATGATTGCTGCGGCGACCGTCGTGCTCTAGTACTACGAGCGCCCCAGCCATTCCTCGATTGGCGCCTCTCCCTCCGCCGTCGTGAGCGCGCGGTGCGGCGCGATGATTCGGCAATAAGCGTCGTAAAATGCTTTGAGTGTGCTTTGAGGGATCTAACGTTCCGAGGATCTACATGAATGCCATCCCTCTTTTTCAACGCATGTTATCGATGCTTACACATGTTGAAATCAGATGCGTACGGGACGCAATCTTGGCTTCTTACGTGTGTGATGGATTGAATGAAGTTGAACAGTGTGGTACAGGCCTCTGCCCGCAGTGTATCCGGATAGAGGAGGGGGTCTCGCGAACTATTTTTCTTGCTTCATTCGTAAATTGAAGCAATCTCGCGCTGCGAAAGCCCGATCATGCTTGCGTTCGTCTCGGCTGCGGCGGGCTTCGCCCCCACCCTCACTCCTGTGGCGCCTGCGTCGATGCGCGCGGCGCCTGTGCGCATGGGCTATGAGACTGAGCTCGGCGCAACCGGCCCGCTCGGCCTGTGGGATCCTCTCGGCCTGGTAAGCGCTGCCTATTCAACCCCTCTGCTGCGAGTCCCTGCACGTCCCTGTGCCTTGCACGGCGGCGCCTGACGCCTGGCCCGCACGCTCCACCTCGCAGTCCTCCAAGGCATCGCCAGCGAAATTCGCACGCTGGCGCGCGGTGGAGATCAAGCACGGCCGCATCGCGATGATGGCCACGACGGGCTACATCGCGCAGTCGTGCTTCCGGTTTGGTGGGTACCTCTCTACGTCGGCGAACATCAAGTTCGCGGATGTGCCGAACGGCATCAAGGGCCTCGCGGCCGTGCCTCCGCTCGGCCTCGCGCAGATCCTCCTGTTCATTGGCCTGATGGAGTGCGGCACGTGGCGCTTTTATGAGGGCTCGTGGCCAGGCAGCGTGCCCGCCGGCAAGGCGCCGGGCGACGTGGCGGGCGAATTTTGGGTGCGGTACACTGATCCGGCGGAGAAGAAGTCCAAACTCAACATCGAGCTGAACAATGGCCGCGCGGCGATGATGGGCATTACAGGCATGCTGATGCACGACCACCTGACGGGCTCGTGGGTCCCGCCTGGCTTCTGAGCGCCGCGTGGCTCGAGGTTTAGGATCGGCGGGAGACGGCGCGGAGCTGCTGCCGACGTTCGCCGGCGTTCTGTACGAGCGGGCGCGAGAGGTGCCGTCCTGTATCGACCGCCGAAGTATCAAGTAAGCGCCGGCTGCTGCCCACTGGATTGTCCGGGCTGCGCACAGTATGAGAAGCTCTGCACATGAACCCATTCCGCACGTGCGGTATGTTGATAAACAGTTGTGCTGTTTCTTGAACGTGAACATGTACATGTAGTCACACCCTCAGTCGCCCTCGCCCTCGGCCACGCAATGAACTTTCATTGCCGTGGGAATCGGACGTATAAGTGCGCCGGCGCGCCGCGCGGCGGGGGTCAGGTAATAACAGGGACAAAGTCCGGTCGATACTTAGTAGACGGCAAGGCCAACGCCAAGGGTTAAGCGGGTACCATCACCATGGCGGCTACGCGATTTTGGATTCGTACATTCGTTAACAAGTGAACATAACCGTGTGTGCAACATGTACTCAAAAGATCCTCCGGTACGCTGTATAGAATTTCGAAAATTTGAATCTCGACAGATTCATCTTTTCAGATGTACGACGGGACCGCCTCAAGCTCCATGATGCGGTCGATCATCTCTGGCGCCCCTTCGGATGGCAGCTCGACCGCGAGCATCGTGCATGGCGGGAACAGGACCTCGTTCTCTCTCGCAAACTGCGAGAGAATCGACACGTCGGCTCCGTAGTGATACCCATCGTCGGTCTCGGGGTTCGCGCGCAGCCGCCACATCACGTTCTTCTCAGCGCTCATGTACTGGAGCGGCGTCGCGCGCTCGGTGCTCGTGGACATAAAGGTGGCGTCAGTGGCGACGACCATGCCCAGCCGATCCCTCGAGAAGAAGCTGCGATCGAGTTCGCCGCGCACGCCGCGATACAGCGTGCGTTGGGCCTCGTCGGCCGTCGCGGCCGCCGACAGCTTTCGAATGGCTGAGCAGAGATGGCCCACTGTCGCCGCAAACGTGTGCGCCGGGTGCGTCGCGAGCGCCCGCCGCAGCGTTCCATTGAGCGTGCCGATCTGCCGCAAAAAGTCGTTGATCACGATGTAGCTCGGGCCCGTGTACAGGCGCACCGCAATCACCTCCTCCTCGCTCAGGTACGCGTGTCCCTCCGGTCGCTCGCTGGTTGGCGTCCGCCGTGAGGCGATACGTTTGTTGGCCACGGACAGGAATTCATCCAGCGTCCAGCCGTCGTGTTGTTCGTCACGGATGCCCGGCGTGCAGTCTTCTTTTCTTTTGGCCGTGCCAACCACGTACTCGTACTCGTCTTGCAGCCGGTACAACACGCCCGCATAGTCCGTGAACTCGAAGCCCTCGCGGCAAAACTCCTGCTCGATCGTCAGCACGGGGTTGGCTGTAATGTCCTCGATGCCCGCCACGTACGACTCGCGATCGCCGTACCGCAGAGTGGCCTTGCTCCCGACGAGCTTGCCGACCGAACCCGAGGGCGACCTACCAACCACTGCCGAGGGCGACCGACCAACCACCGCCACCGGGAAGCGAGAGGTTACGCTCGGTGGTGGTCGGTAGGTCGCTGTCACGACTAGCAGCCACTGCTCCGGACGCACGTCGACGCCGTCGACCTCTGCACACCACGTGCCTGGCTCCTTGATCTCTCGCAACCGAAAGAGCGTGTGAGGCGGGAAGCAGATGCGTTGTGAGTCGGTGCGGATGCCCGCGTGCATCAGCTCATCGCGCTCGCCGCGCCCGCGCGACTTGAAGCAAACGATCGGACCAGCGCATTCGGCCGCATCGCAGTACTTGTACTCGCCCGGGCCGGTCTCCCTGTCCTTGAAGCAGTGCCGAAAGCCTTCGGGTACAAAGCACTCCTTCTTCGTCCAGCCTTCGATGACAGCGCTGCTCGTGACTCCGCAGAAGCCGTTTCGGTCGTACTTCGCGCCCTTTTTAGCGGCGTCGAACAACTCGCCCCATCGTGGCTCATCGTGCACCAAGCCGCCTTTCCCATATACGTTGCGGTAACATTTCGGAATGTCACCGCCGCCGGGCGCCCTTTGATCCGTCTGGACGCGCTCAACTTGTGCATAGAGCACCTCAAGCAGCTTGTAGATGGACGCACAGTAGCGTCCGCTAGACTCACGCAGCGAGAGCGCGAGCACACGCCGCCTCTGCACGAGCACCGTGAACGCCTGCGCCTCCTCGAGTGTGAAGCCATGGGCTACGCGATCGTCGATGTCTTCCTGAAACTTGGTCTGGACGACCTCGATGCTGTCGCGCTGCAGGATGCCAGCTTCTGTGAGCATGTCGTCTCTGATAGGGACTCCCTGATCGCGCAGCCATCGATTCTGCTCCAGTGCCATCTGGACCCACTCGCCTTGCCAGTTTCGATCCGGCGCCGGCGGCATGAGCACCTCCGAGATGGGCTGAAGATAGAGTGAGCGGAGGGAGCGATGAGGCTCGTTCTTTCTGAGCGCATCCTCGAGCTTCTCCATCGCCTTGGTCAAGCAGTCGCTTGCGCTCATGACGTCGTGGCGCAGCCCATAAATCAGCAACGCGCTGCCTTGACGCCGCGGCGTCAAGGGGGAGAGCGGACGCGGTGTGCAATGAGGCGGATGAGGCGAAGGCGGCGTCTCTTGATCCGCCGTATCCGCCGTATCCGCCTTATCCGCCGGCTCACTTTTCGCTGGGGCGGCGTTCGGATCACCGACAGCGCCGTGGACCGCCGTGGACCGTTGGCCTGCGAACAGTCCGAGCAAGCAGCAGACTACGCAGAGGCCTATTTGCTCGTATACCGCGCCTAGCACGAGGGCGATGCCGAGCGAGGTGAGGGCGCTGATAGATGGGCGAGGTGCCTTGCAGCGAAAGAAGAAGAGCGAGCTGACGACAATGAGAAAGCAAGTCAGCAGAGTCATCCAAATCAGCGCGTGGTCGTGCGAGTCAACCACGACCGTGGCACTGTCTACGACCTGTGCCCGGTCATGCTTCTTCCACCCCAAGCCGGCCGCCTCGTGCATTGCGGATGTGTCAAAGAGCCGCTCAATGAAGGACATGTAGGAGACGGACCAACCTTCCATAGTGGATAAATAGCCCGGCGCTGGTGGTGGTACTGGCGGCTCAGCACCACTCATCATACCCAGCAGGACGGACAAGTAGCCCGGCGGCGGCGGCAAAGGCGGCTGGCACGCCATGTGCGCGCTCGGGAAGTTTGATACAAGTGGGGAAAAGGGCACTATTTCACTCTCCTCTAGAGGAGAAGCAGGATTATCATGAGTACAGGGCCTTAGAGGCAGAACATGTGAACATCAGTTCGTGACGACTTGACATGTCTTGAAATCTCGGACGGTTTGCGCCACGAAGCGGGTTCGTGCGTTGCGTGCGGGCGTCCACCGGACGGGTCCGTGAAGGGTCGCGCTTGCCGAGCGTATTGTCATGATCGACGCCATGAGTGCCGTCGAGCTTGTCGACCTGAGTCGTCTACAAAAGGCCTGCCTCGACATGGAGTGGGAGCGGCACACGCAGTACATGGGCGAGATCTTCTTTTACGGCCAGCAGCGCCTCGACAAGCGCATGGAGGCCCACCGCAAGAAGGAGTTCGAGAAGCAGCGATCCTATGCGGTCCAGCGGCGATCGGCTGCGACCACAGCACCGCACCGCTCTGCGCCCACATTAGCTGCGCCGCCGCACCGTGCAGCGCCGCCACCGCCGCCGCCGCCGCCGCACAACATGCAGCCGACGCACTCTCGCTCGGCGCCCGCTCTGCTGCCGAAAGATGTCGGCAACGGTGCTCGCAGCCCGAACCGCGGCACCGGGCTTGGTGGACCTGCATCCGGACCGTCCACGCTCCTTCCGCGGTACTCGTCCAGTGACTTGATCCCGAAGGAGGTGAACACCAAGCTCCTTCCGGATCGTATCACCAAGTACCTGCTCGAGATGGCGGCCGCGATGCCCGAGGAGCTCGTCGTGCTCGTCGAGATTGCGCCCCAGCAGAGCCGCTCGCTGCACCAGTCGCGCGAGCAGTACGAGCGGCACCTCGGGCTGCTCGACGATCTGCTGAGCGACACCCTGCTCAACTCCCTCAAGTATCCCAGCGAGGTGGCGTTCCGGATCGGCAAGGTGCAGGAGTGCCCAGCGAGCCTGCAGGACGAATGGGCCCGGCTCCGCCGGCGGGCAGCGCCAGCCGTGGCCTTTGACGACTTCCGGCAGCACGCGGTGCGCATGGCGCTCCTCACAAATCCGAAGCCGGACCCGGGCACGCGCTTCGCCGCCGACAATCAATTGGCGTCCAACCAATCGTGGAAGGGGAGTGCGATCGGCCGGTGCCCCGAGAAGGCCGCGCCGCCGCTGCGGCATGGCGCGTTTGAAGTGTACTTGGTGGTCCAGCGCGCGGGCAACTTGCGTCCGCGCGTCGAGCTGCTCTTCTCGAAGCTCTTCTCACGCTGCTGGCCGCGCGCGAACGCCGTCCTCGGGCGGCTGCGCAAGGCGCTGGACGCCGAGTTGCGGCTGCGCGAGGACGAGAACGTGCTCGCGCGCGTGCGCGAGTCCAACGAGCCGGCGGAGCTACGCGCGGCGCTGCAGGAGTTGTCGGTGCTCGCCGATAGCCCAGCCGCCCAAGTGCTGCGCAGCCGACTGGCAGCTCTGTGCCCGCCTCCCGCGCCGCCGGCGCTACCTACGCCCCGTGGGCCAAGGGTGTCACCGACGACCGCGAGCACGTCGTCACCGGTGGCGCATGGGGCGGCCGCACTGCCGACGACGACGCACTCGGCCGAGGCAGCGCGGATCGAATACGTGGCAGGCGTGGGCGCGGTTTCGTCACTACCAGGCGTGGGCGCGGTTTCGTCACTACCAGGCGTGGGCGCGGTTTCGTCACTACCAGGCGTGGGCGCGGTTGCGTCACTACCAGGCGTGGGCGCGGTTTCGTCACTACCAGGCGTGGGCGCGGTTTCGTCACTACCAGGCGTGGGCGCGGTTTCGTCACTACCAGGCGTGGTGGGGTGCGGCAAGCTACTCAGCCACGGCGAGCTAGCGGCGCTGCGACAAGGCATCGGCGGCGGGGCGGCCGCCGAAGCCGCCGCAGGTGCTGCAGCTTCGGAAGCACCGACATCGGCACGCCGGCCATGGCCGGCAGTGGCCCTTGAAGAGGCGAGGGGGGTGGCCGCGGCGTTGAAAGCTACCGAAGAGCCATTGAGGAGTGCAGCGCTCAGCACAGCGCTCATGCAGGAGGAAGAGCAGGAGGCGGCCGAGGTGCGGTTTCGTCACTACGCGGTGTCGTCACTGCCAGAGCAGGCGGCGGCCGAGGCAGCGGTGGCGGTGGCGGCGCAGGCAGCGGAGGAGGCGAGGGCGGCTGAGAGTGCGGCGGTGCAGGCAGCGGAGGAGGCGAGAGCAGCCAAAGCGGCTACCGAGCTCGCGGCGGAGGTGGCGAGGGCTGCCCAGGAAGTGGCCGAGCTGGCAGCGGGGGAGGCCAGTGCAGCAAGGGCGGCCGCCGAGCTGGCAGCGGGGTCGACGAAAGCGGCTGAGGCGGCGAGAGCAGGGGAGGCGGCGAGGGCTGCACGGGAGGCGAGGGAGGCGGCGGCGGCTTGGGCCGCAGAGGCAGAGGCAGAGGCAGAGGCTGCAGCGGCAGAGGTAGTGGCATCGGCAGAGGCATCGGCAGAGGCAGAGGAGGCAGCGGCAGAGGAGGCGACGGAGGAGGCGACGGAGGAGGCGACGGAGGAGGATCTCTGGGCGGCGGCATTGGAAGCGCGGGCAGCGGAAGAGGCGGCGGCTGAGCTCAAGGAGGCTTCTGATCTCGAGGGGGCCTCTGCTCTAAAGGGGGCGGCTGGCAAGATCGCGACCTCGAAGCAGGCGGCGGGCGAGATCGCGGCACTCCAATCACAACTGGCGGCAAAGCGCGCGGAGCGATTCGAGCTCGAGGCCGAGGCCCGGATGGAGACGGAGCGTCTCGAGGCGGCGAAGCTGGCCGAGCGCCTCGCAGTTGCCAAGGCGGAGGCGGAGGCGGAGCAGCTCGAGAGAGAGGCCGAGGCGAGGCAGGCCGAGGCGGCGAGGGAGGCGGAGGCGGCTCGCAAAGCCGAGGAGGTACGCAAGGGCGAGTTCAAGAAGAAGGCGGCCCTCCGGCGCAGCATGATGAGTGAGAGTGAGAGGGATCTGTTCGCCGCCGCCGCCGCCGCCACAAACGATCCGGTAGGAGCGGCACTCCCAGCCCCTTGGGTACTCTCGGCCATCCCGGCGGCGGCGATCGTTGACTCCATGATGGAAGAGGACGCGGAGGTGAAGGCGGAGATGGGCGCAGGCGGGAGCGCGGAGCACTCGCCGGGCGAGACGCAGATCGCGACCTCGAAGCAGGCGGCGGGCGAGACGCTCGCGCCGCCTCCGGGCCGGCCGCGGTATACTCGTCTGACCTGAGAGACTGGTCAGACTCTGTGGACTGTGCCTGAGGGCTGGCACCGCACGGCCCGCACGGCGTGCGAGCGCGGTGCTTCATCAAAAGGCGTTCAGCTTTCCGAGGTACGTTGAGGTTCATCGTACAGCCTTCAGACTATCAATTGCACATCGTACAATCATGGTAACCGATCAGCAGAAATCAGAATGTGTAGAACCAGAGCGGGCCGGGGCCGCTCGGCGCCCTTCAGCTGGAGGCGCGCCACTCGAGCCGCTAACACCGGAGCCGCTACGCGCTACCTCGGTCCTCGCCGTGCTGCGGTCGTCCTCGACTGTGAGTCCGAACGGTGTGATCTGTGCGCTCTGTTTGCCGGTATGTCGCGGCGATCCGCGCGTGTGCCGCCCCGCGACGGACCCGCGTGTCACAGGTGATCCAGCGATCCACCTCGTGTTCGTCGCTTTCTTTGTTCTCAACGCTCAGGACGGTCCGGCGCAGGACGCAGGTCACTGAGAAAAGTCGCGTATCCCAGCCGGCTTACAAGCGAGCCGCTCCGCTAGCCGGATATATAGCTGCCGTTACCGGCAAGCGGCAACCCACTGTCACTTTGAACGACGAGTTGGTGCTGGGCTGTGGGCGTGATGAGTGGCAGCGTTGGTCTTGATTGTAAACGCGCTGGGGCTCGATTTCGAGCGCATTTCCACCTGGCGCTTCCTATGGGATGGGCTGTGGCGCACCCTGTGACGCTCCGGGGCCCGAGGGGTCGCTCGGCGTCTGCGGTTGCAGGGGGCTGAGCGTGTCGTGGTCAACATGGTTCTTGACCGAGGAGAGGTCCGCCATCGAAGACGCTTTTGTGACCCGGCCGACTCGAATCTGGAACGGCTCTCTCTGGCGCATCACCATGGGTACAAAGCCAGCTTGACCTTGATGTGGTCTTGGTAACCTACCTGTGGGTGCATTCGCCCGACGGAGGAGGCGGATTTGCGGAGGAGGCGGCATGAAATAAAAGTTTGAATTCGCCCGTGTAGAGCCTCTGTAGAGCCCGACGCGGCACCGACCGTTGACTAAACATCCTTGGGGGGAGCGACAACAGAAAACTCACGCCTCTCGCATGATTATTCACAGCCAATTCACACTGTGCCGCGACCGAGTGTGGAGACAGGCAGAGTAGGTCTCTCTCGACAGGCGCGGGCTCGGCCGACTCTTGTGGCAATCGCGGGCAGACCCACCGCGCGTGCCTCAGTAGCCAGCTCAGCGCAGGTCCAATGTCTGACGCGCCGATGGCCTCATCGCCGCTGGCCGGCTTTGGCAGCATTGTTTTCGCGCAGCTGCGGTACCTCGTGCAGAACATCAATAAGAAAAACCAGAAGGCCTCGAGCACAGAGATTTCGCACCTGCTCTGGCTGTATGGCGAGTCTTCGTTCGTGCACCTGATCGTGTGCCTGCTCGAGGAGATTGACTTTCGTGACCCGAAGCTGCAAAAGGATCTGCTCAAGGCGCAGCTGCTGACGCAGGAGTTCGCAAAGCTTGCCGCGCGCCCGAACTTTGTGAGCCTCTTCTGCGAGATCATCGCCAAGGCGGCGCTTCCCACGCCGCTGCAGGAGGACTTCTTGCACGCGGTGGCCAAGGCGGTCAAGGCGACCAACGCGCAGCAGCTTGCCCTGGGCCTTGGGCTCGCGCAGTGCTCGGACCAGGCCATCCGCACAGAGGGCTCCAAGTTTCTGCGTACGCGGCTCAACGAGCTGACGATGCCGCCGAACGGCGGCAAGGAGGCGGTCGCGGCGCTGCCCGATGACCTCGGCCATTCGCTCGTCTTCTACCTCGAGCGCCAGGAGGGCTTCGCAAAGCAGCGCGTCGCGCTCTTGAAGCTGCTGCAGCTCTGTGCGCCGCCTACCGCCTTCTGCGCGAACCGCCTCTGCGCGCAAGCCCCACTCCTCGCCGCCCCGTAGCGTCCCTTTCGGCGCCCCGCGCTCCAGTCCTCACCCCCCGTGCCGCCCTCCCTCCCGCGCCCTCCCCCGCCCCCGTGCCCCCGCCCGACGCGCAGTGCACCCGAAGGACAAGACCCCGCTCACGCTGCTGCCGCTGATGCACACCGTCGACGAGTCGTCCGTGGAGCTCAACTCCCGGACCACGTTCGAGCAGGTGGTCGCGATGCGCTCCGCCGCGCCCACGGGGCCGCCGCCGCTGCTCCCGTGCCGCGGCGACGAGCTCGCGATGCTCATGGAAGATCTGGGGTACTCGTGCTGCGCCTCCGTCAAGACGCTCAGCGAGCTCCTCGGGGAGTTCGAGCCGCCCGACGCCGCGTGCGTGGGCGCCGTCGTGGGCATGATGGCCAAGACGGTCACGGCGCTGGATGACTCGCTCTCGCTGCACGGCGCCTTCTCGACCGCCGTCTCGGGCCGGTACCAAGACTTTGACGCCAAGTTCGACGCGGACAAGGAAGATGCCGTCAAGGCCCTGACGTCGTGGAACATCCCGGCGTTCGTCAAGGCGCTGCGCGAGCGCTGTCCTGCCCTCGACTGGGCCTCGGTCTTTGAGCACCTGGACACGCCCGCGCTCGAGGTACCCTCCGCCGCGGGGCTCGGCCTCATCGTCGAGGTGCACCGGCAGGCGCTCGGCACGGCACTTCCCGCGCGCTGCCTGCTCGGCCGTTGGACGAATACGCATGCACAGCTGCAGCTGCTCACCCACCTTGTGGGGAGCAAGGGGCACGCCGACGTGGACCTGAGCAAGGCGCGTCGCGTGGAGGCGGCGCCCGAGGCGGCCGTCAAGCCCGAGCATCAGGCGTGGCTGTGTGTGGACCTGACGGGCGCGCTTCTGCGCCTGTCGGCGAGCGGCCATTATCGCGAGGCGCAGGCGCTCTTTGCGGACGCGCTCGCCCACGTGCCGCAGCTGCTGCTCGGCGCGCTCGTGCAGATGGCGCCCGCGGGCTCGGCGCTGGAGACGCCGCTGCAGTATGAGCTCCTCGAGCAGCTCATGCCGCGCTTCCTCGGAGGCGAGCCCGCGCCCGCGACCAACACGCTGCTGCGCGCGATGTGGGCGTCGCAGCCAGCCGCCGTGACACGCGGGATGGCGCAGCTGCATGTGGCGCAGCCGCAGTCGTTGCTGCGGCTGCTCGACATCGCGCAGGCCTTGGGCGCGCTCGACGCGGCGCTTAAGCTGCCTTCGTATGCCTTCACCCTCGACCTCGCATCGGTTGCACAGCGGAAGGACCTGATCCAACTCGAGCCGTGGGTGACGCAGACGGTGCAGCGTGACGGGCCCAACTTCGTCCCCGCGACGCTCGCGTACCTGCGCGACAAGATGCTTGGCGCGGGCGCTGGCTCGAGCCGCATCAACGCCGCGCGTCAGGACGTCAACATCCTCTCCGTCGACGCTGCCGCCGGCATCTTCCGTGGGCTGACGGGGTCGGCGCTCGCTCCGGCGCTCATGGAGGAGGTGAGCGCGCTCTATCGGCAGTGCGTCGCGGCCAAGCCGAAGCTCGCAAACCTCTTCAACCCCGACGGCAGCACTGGCGCGGCCGCCGCCAACACCATGCCGGCGGCGGACGGCGGCGGCGCGGCGGCGCAGGCGCAAGCGCAAGCGACGGCGCAGGCACAGGCGCAGGCGCAGGCGCAGGCGCAGGCGCAGGCGCAGGCACAGGCGCAGGCCCAGGCCCAGGCGCAGGCGCAGGCGCAAGCGCAAGCGCAGGCCGCCGCCGACGCGCAGGCGGCGGCCGAGGCAGCGGCGGCGGCGGTGGCGGCGGCGGCGGCAGCGGCAGCGGCGGCCGACGCGCAGGCGGCGTCTGCGTCCTCTTACCCTCCTTCGATCCCGCCGGGTATGGGTGGCTTGCACGTCGGCGCCTCAATGGGTGACGATCAAAGTGGCCCTCCCATGGGAAGCACTGTGCTGAGCGCCCCGATGGGAAGCGGCGCGGGCGGGCTCAACCTGGGCGGCGCGCCGGCCATGGGCCCCGCGCCACTGCCCGGCATGCCGGGCGGGCAAGAGATCCACTTTGCGCAGGGCATCGAGGAGGAGGCGAATTCGTACTTCCAAAAGATCTACACGGGCGCCTCGTCGATCGAGGAGGTGATCGCGATGCTCAAGCGCTTCCAAGCTTCCGACCTGTCACGCGAGCAGCAGGTGTATGCGTGCATGGTACACAACCTCTTCGACGAGTACCGGTACTTCCCCAAGTACCCGGACAAGCCCCTACGCACCACCGCCCTCCTCTTCGGCGCCCTCGTGCAGCACGGGCTCGTGTCGCACATGACGCTCGGCATGTTCTTGCGGTACGTGCTCGAGGCGCTCAAGAAACCGCCGGGCTCCAAGATGTCCAAGTTTGGGTCGGCGGCGCTCGAGTCGTTTAAGCAGCGGCTGCCCGAGTGGCCAGTCTACTGCCAGAACCTGCTCCAGATCCCGCACTTCCCCACAGTGCTGCCGGAGCTCGTGGCGGTCGTCGAGACAGCGGCCTCGGGCCGCGGCGCCGCCCCGAGCAGCGGCGGCACGGGCATGCCCACCACGACGCCACCGGGCATCGGCGAGCCTCGACCGCCCGGGACGGCGCTCGGCGGCCCGCCCGGCGCGCTCGGGATGGCGCACGGGATGGAACCTACGGCGAGCGTCTCGATGGCGGGGGCTGACGCGGGGCCCGCGCCATCGCTCGCCATCCCCGGGATGGCGGGGGGGATGCCGGGAGGGATGCCGGGGGGGGGGATGTCGGGTGCCCCCGGCCTCGGCGGCGCCGGCGTCGGCTTTGCGCCGGGCGGTTTGGCTGGCTCGCTCCTCAATTCACAGCCAATTCACAGCCAATTCACAGCCAATTCACAGCCTGGCTCGCTCCTCAATTCGTTTGCCCCGGGTGGACTACAGCCGACGGACCCGCAGCTGCCGACCGGCGTGCTCGGCGCGCCTGCCCTCGGCACGTCCGCCTCGCAGCCGCCGCAGCCGCCGTCGCAGCCGCCGACGTCCGCAGGCACGTCGGGTTCGGCCGCCGCATGCGCGTCGGGCTCGGCCGCAGGCACGTCGGGTTCGTCCGCAGGCACGTCGCAGCCGCCGGCCAAGACGGCTGCCGCGCCGGCGCCGCGCGCCGAGCTGCAAGCGGCGCCCATGGCGGCGGCCTTCTCGTCGACGAGCGGCCTCCTCTCCGGCTCCGTCGAGAACCCGTCGACGGAGGTGGTGGAGCCTTCAACCACGGTGCAAGACAAGATTGGCTTCCTGCTCAACAACATGCAGGCGTCCAATGTCAACGAGCAGGCGGCGGCGCTCAAGGATATCCTCGCGGAGGAGGTGGCCTGCGTGCCCTGGTTTGCGCAGTACCTGGTCGTCAAGCGCGTGTCTCTCGAGCCCAACTTCCACGGACTGTACGGCGCGATGCTGAGCGAGCTGCGCCTCTCGCGCCTGCAGCGCGCCGTGCTCGCCTCGACGCTCCAGAACGCGCGCATGCTGCTCTCGTCGGATAAGATCCGCTCCTCGTCCTCGCAGCGCTCGCTGCTCAAGAATCTGGGCTCGTGGCTCGGCCAGATCACGCTCGCACGTAACCGCGCGCTCCTGATGCGCGACCTCGACATGAAGGAGCTCATCTGCGACGCCTTCGAGCACGGCTTGCTCATCGCGGTCGTGCCCTTCGTGGCCAAGGTGCTCGACTCGTGCGCCCACTCGCGCGTCTTCCTGCCACCCAACCCTTGGGTCATGGGCCTCATGTCGATGCTGCTCGAGCTCTATCAAGTTCCGGACCTCAAGCTCAATCTCAAGTTCGAGATCGAGGTGCTCGCCAAGACGCTCAAGATCGAGCTCGCCGACATCCGGCCGTCCAACAAGCTCGCCGGGCGCACACAGGACCGCGTGCAAACGTGCGATTTCGCCAACCGCGCAGGCGTCGCCGCGGGCGCTCTCGGCGCCGGCTTCGGCGCCGGCTTTGGCCAGGCGGGCGGCGGGCTGGGCGGTGGTCTCGGCTCGATGCTCGCGGGCGGCGCGATGCCGGCGGCGCCCTCGGGCGCCATGCCGGGCGTGTGCGGCGTGCTCGGCGGCGGACTCGGCAGCGCGAGCTCATTCGGGGAGGCGGGCGGCATCGGCGCCCTCGGGCACGGCCAGCCGCCGCCGCCGCCGGGCCCGGGTCCCTCGGCCCTCTCGTTTGTGGACAAGGCGAACTCGATGATCGCGCAGCAGCAGCAGGCCCAGCAGCAGCAGCAGGCGCAAGCGCAGGCCCAGCAGCAGGCGGAGCAACAGGCGCGCCAGCTCGCCGAGCGCCAGACGCAGCAGCAGCAGCAGCAGGCGCGCGAGACGGCGGCCGCGATGGCGCAGCTCTCGTCGATGCCGCCGCCGCCGGGCAACGTGAGCCTCGACACCCTGTCTGATCAGACCGTGATCCCGAACCTGTCGACCTACCTTCACATCAACCCCGGGCTCACGCTCTTTGCCCAGCAGCCGCAGCTCAAGCGCATCGTGCCGGTGGCCATCGACCGCGCCATTCGCGAGATCATCCAGCCGGTCGTGGAGCGCTCGGTCACGATCGCCTGCGTCACGGCCCGCGAGCTCATGCTCAAAGACTTTGCCATGGAGCCCGATGAGTCGCGGATGAAGCAAGCGGCGCAGCTGATGGCGCAGACCCTCGCCGGCTCGCTGGCGCTCGTCACGTGCAAGGAGCCGCTGCGCGTCGCATGCCAGACCAACATGCGCACGCTGCTGCAACAGGGCGGCGCGGACGCGCAGCTGCTCGAGCACGTGGTGCAGGTGTGCTCGTCGGAGAACATCGACCTGTGCTGCACGCTCATCGAGAAGGCGGCCAAGGAGAAGGCGGTGCGCGACGTGGAGGAGGCCCTCGCACCCGCCTTCGCCATCCGGCGCAAGCATCGCGAGCAGACCGGGCTGCCGTACTACGACATGTCCATCTTCACCTCCGGCAGGTACCCCGCCTCGCTCCCCGAGGCGCTCCGGCCAAAGGCGGGTGGGCTGCTACCCGCGCAGCGGCGCGTGTACGACGATTTCGGGCGCATCCCCCGCGTGACGGCCTCCCTCGCGCAGCAGCCGCAGCCAGGCGGGCCGCAGCCGCCGCCGGGTGGACCGGGCGGAGGGGGCGCCCCCTTTGCCATCGGCGGGCAGGGCGGGCAGCAGGTGGGTATGCTCTCGAGCTTCCAATTGCCCGGCACGCAGCCCGGCCTCGGCGTGAGCGAGTTTGGGCGCCCCGGGCTCGGCGGCGCATGCGGCCTCAGCGGCGCGATGCCCTCCTCGCTCGGCGCGATGCCGCAGCAGGGCTTTGGGAGCACCTCGTCCTTTTTGGGCGCGGGGAGCTCCGCCGGCGCGGGCGGCCTGGGCCCCGAGGCAGCCGCACCGATGGCCATGGGCCTCAACACCGAGCAGGCCTTGCAGAAGCTCGCGCTGATCATGGCCAAGCTCGATGCCCATCTCGGCCAGCTGGTGCCTCTCGGGTACACGTCGCTCGCCTCGCTGCCCGCCGAGCACGAGGTGCACTCGCTCGTGCGCCAAGCGAGCACCGTCGCCGCCTCCACCCTCTCACGTGACGAGTCGGCGCTCGCGATGGTGCAGCGCATCCTGAAGCGTATGTTCGAGCAGGCTGGCGGCGGCGCGCGGCTGTACACGCAGATCAACGTGCAGCTCGTGCTCGCCGTCCACCATGCGTCCAAAAAGGTCAGCCGGTTCCTCACGGACATGCTCCTCTACTCCGAGGACGAGCGCAAGCTCAATGGCGAGATTGTGAGCGCGCTGCTGCACGCGGGGCTCCTCTCGATGGTCGAGCTTTCCTCGCACCTCGCCAAGCACATTGACGGCGGGCGCAACGCCGCGGCGACCGCGTTTGCCATCCGGATCGTGCGAATTGCCCTCGTCGACGAAAGCCACGCCACCACGCAAGACTGCAATGAGATCCTCACGGCGCTCGCCAAGCTCGCCAACTCGCCCGCGCCGCCCGAGGGCCTCGTGCGCCTGCTCCAGGATATCTCTCGCACTCTCGGCGGCAATCTCGGCGGCAATCTCGGGGGCAATCTCGGCGGCAATCTCGGCGGCAATCTCGGCGGCAATCTCGGCGGCGCGCCCGCGCCCGCTGGCGCCGGCGCGGGCCCGCCGCTGACCGAGGTGCGCTTGGCGCTCGCGGCGCGCGCGCCGTCGGCGAGCGAGCAGCCGCCCGAAGAGCCCGGGATGGCGCGTGCGCGCGAGCAGGTGATGCCTCTGTGGAATGAGTGGCTCTCCATTTATGACCAGCCCAACCCGAGCGACAAGGCGTACTCGACCTTCCTGGGCACGCTGCAGGCGGGTGGCTGGCTGGGGCTCTCCGCCAACGGCGAGCGCTTCCTCAAGGTCCTCTTCGACAGCGCCATCAACGCGGCGGCCCCGCCGGGCGCGCCGATGGGCTCGAATGGCAAGCCGCAGCTCACGTTCGCGCCCCTCGACGCCGCCTCGACGCTCGTCGTGCTCATGATCAAGTACGTCGGCACCGGTGAGAGCACCGACAGCGCCGCCAAGGCGCAGGCCCAGCTGCAGCTGCTCAAGCGCGCGCTCGCGGCGCTCGTGCAGCACGTGCTCAAGGCCTTCGACTCGCGCCCGCACGAAGCCAACCAGCGTGCGTACCTTCGCATCCTCGGTGCCATGCTCTTCGAGATCAACTCGCCCGACCCGGCGCTCGATCCGCTACAGCCGCAGGCGCTCGCGGCCTTTGCGGCCGCCCTCCAGGCGCTGCAGCCGTCGCGGCTGCCCGGCTTCGCCTTCGCGTGGCTCGAGCTCCTCTCGCATCGGATGCTCATGCCCAAGCTGCTGCTCGCGCGTGGCCACAAGGGATGGCCCGCGCTCAAGCGGCTCCTCGTTGGGCTCTTCACCTTCCTGCAGCCCCACCTGCTTGCGGCGGAGCTCTCCCCGCCCACGCGCACGCTCTACCGCGGCGCGATGCGCGTGCTGCTTGTGCTGCTCCACGACTTCCCCGAGTTTCTGTGCGACTACCACTTTGCGCTGTGCGACGTGATCCCGCCGAGCTGCATCCAGATGCGCAATCTCGTGCTCTCGGCCTTCCCGCGCAACATGCGGCTGCCCGATCCGTTCACGCCGAGCCTCAAAGTCGACCTGCTGCCCGAGATCTCGCAGCCGCCGCGCATCCTCTCTCCGGTGACGCGGCCCCTCATCGAGGCCGGGCTGCTCGGCGACCTCGACTCCTTCCTCGCAACGCGCCGCCCCTTCAACCTCCCGCAGGAGCTACGCCATCGGCTGCTCCATCCGGACGGCACGCCCAAGGGCTCGCTCATCTCGGCGCTTGTGCTCCACGTGGGATCCGCGGGGATCGCCGCGCTCCAGGCGAGCCAGGTGCAGTCGCACGCGCAGCCGCAGGCGCTCGCGCACTCGGCCCCGATGGACATTCTGCAGCGGCTCGCGGCCGACCTGGCCACCGATGCCCGTTACGTGCTCCTCAACGCCATCGCGAACCAGCTGCGCTACCCGAACAACCACACGCACTACTTCTCGTGTGTGCTCCTCTACCTCTTCACCGAAACCTCTGACGAGCGCGTGCAGGAGCAGATCACGCGCGTGCTCGTCGAGCGGCTCATCGTGCACCGGCCTCACCCGTGGGGCCTGCTCATCACCTTCATCGAGCTCATCAAAAACCCGCGCTACAACTTTTGGGCCAAGTCGTTTACGCGCTGCGCCCCCGAGATCGAGCACCTCTTCGCGTCGGTCGCCCGCTCGTGCATGGGCCCCGGCAGCGCGCCCCCCGGCGGCGGTGCGGACTAGTGGGAGGGCGTCCAAGTGTGCGGCGCAAACGCGCGCCCCGCGCTCGGCGCCCTCCTGCTCGCGCGGGCTCGGCCGTACAGGCCCCGCGCGCACGTCCGGCCGCTGTAACTCGGGGTGAGCGTCGCTGCATGGCATGCCGCCAGTCGCCGGTCGTCACCGGCGCGTCCTCAGGGCAAGGGCGGCGAGCATGCCAGGGAGGGGGGTCGAGACTCCGCGCGCGCCAGGCCGCGGAGTCTCGTGCATGCATACCGGGTGGCTGGCTCGGCCTCCGCCCCGTGGCGCGCTCTTGAGCGCACGGGGCGTTGAGGCTGGAGAGCGAGAGGCAGGTGAGGCACCTTCCACAGTGAGAGGCTCCTTCCACAGTGAGAGGCTCTTCCACAGTGAGAGGCTGGTGAGGCACCAAGAGGTGCACCTCCAACCAGGAGTTGCAACGACCTTTTGGGCACGAGAGGCCGCTTCCACAGCCTCGGGCGTCGGGTCTCGCGGCTCGGGAGACATCCCGAGCTGCATGCACTATGGCACCGAGCGCGGAGAGGCGACCGTCGCGGGCTGCGCAGCATGGGACCTCGCCCTTCTCGCCGGGGGGCGAGGGCGCGCGCGGCTCGAAGGCGCCGTCCGTTGCGATGCTGGCTCGGAGTCGGCGCACGGCGGCGCACGTGGGAGGGCAGGATACCGGCGGCTCGAGAGGCTGTCCTTCAGCCCGAGCTGCGTGGGGGGGGTCCGCTAGCGGCGGAACAGCTAAGAGTACAGCCGCGCGCGCAGGACGCTGCGATGCGATGGGCTAGGTCGAGGCCGTGAGCTGCCGCTGTATGCGCCATGTGGCATGTCTGGAATCATGAGTGTGCAGTGTGGTGGATAGAGAGGAAATTTGATAAGTGTGTTGTGAACGCATGCGAGCGTGCGTGCTCACCTGGCGCGCTGGCGGCACTCGCCTCCGCGGGTCCGCGGGCGCCGCCGCGGGCTCCCCGTCCGGGGCGACCCGGCCCGCCCCGCCCCGCGCCGGGGCACGGCGGGCCACGCTCGACGCTGTGCAGCCACGCTGCGCTGGTCGTTGGATTATTTACCCAAGGGGGTAGGGGAGGGATTAATATCTGGATTTGCACACAATCCTCATACCCTGATTTCAAACTGAGTGCCGTGTGGCGTGTGGCTTCGCTTGGCCCATGGCGCGCGCGAAACAGCGAATCTCTCACACGCGCACTGATTCGTGATTGAGCGTCGAGGGTCACGCTTACTGCCCATCCGCGGCGGGCACGCGGTACTTTGCGCGGAGCGTCGCCAGATCCTCCGCGCCGAGCGGCCCGTCGGCCTGCCACGCATCGAAGAGGGCGGCGAGGCTCTTCGTGGTCGCCGCGTCTGCAAAGTCAAGCGTAAGCTCGAAGCGGTTGACGCGCACGATGCCCTGCAAAAAGTCGGCTGCCCATCTGGCATTGGCGGAGCTAGCGGCGGCGGCCTCGCTCGTCCCCGCCGCCGGGGCATCGTTCGCAGCAGCCCCTCCGAGCACGCGCTCGAGGATCGCGCTGACGATGCCGTCGAAGATGGCCGCGTCGAGCTCGGTGCGGAAGAGCATCGGCAGCGTCTCGGGCTCGATCTGCGCCAGGTAGGCGTACTTCTGGGCGTTCGTCTTGCACTGGCGGCGCCACACGCGCACAAACTCGTTGGAGGACGTCGGCACGGGAGGCGTATCTGGAGGCTTGGCTGCGGCAGGGAACGTCGGCAGTGCCGTGGGCAGCGCAGCGGTAGGCTCGATCTTGGGCATCACGAACGCATCAAAGGCCTTGCCGATATCCGCCTGCACTTGGCTGCGAGGCTTTATGGGCTTGAGGTGTGCGCCCGCCACGAGCTTCTCGAAGTCATCATACTCCACGCGCTGTGCCACCGCCCGCAGCTTCGCATCATTGACCTGCTTCTTTTGCTGGTCGTGCTCGAGCGCGCTGAGCATATCCTGCTGCAGCGTATCGAGCGCCGCGATGTTGTTGTGAGCCACGTGCGCCGGCTTGCTCATCAGGCTCGCCGCCCCGTCCGCGCCTGCACCATCACGGACAGCCTCCTCCTCACCCACCGGCGGCTCGTCAGGGTCCATCGGCGGCGGCAGGTCGCGAAACCACACCTTCAGCCGGAAGGCGTCGTTGCCATTCAGATAGTAGCGGTGTAGGCGCTTGTCGCGCACGAAGCCGAGGCTCTCGTACAGGCGCATGGCGCCCGTGTTGGTCACCTCGGTCTCGAGCACGGCCTCATCCGCGCCCGAGTCGCGCATCGCGCACACGGCGAGCTTGACCAGCTGCCGGCCCATGCCGCGCTTGCGCATGCTGCCCGAGACGGCGAGCATCGCGATGTAGCCACGGAGTGCGCCGCTGCGATGGCGGTCCTGTTTGCACACGATGGTACCCACGATCCTGGGCGGCGCTGCCGGATCGTTCCGGTCCTTGGCGATCGCATTGAAGCACAGGTTGGGCCAGTTGTTGATAAAGTAGCGGTATGTGAAGATGGAGTAGGGCTCCGAGAGATCGAGAGAGATGAGGTCGATGATTCCTTGCAGCTGCTCTTCGCCCGCGTACTCCGAGTACGTGAGCTCAATCGAGTCCTCCTCCGCAGACGGAGCGCCGGAGCACGACGCCTCAGCAAAGGACATCCTGCGACGATCTGGATTCTGATCGGCGATGCTGCACGCGCCAAAAAAAGTTCATGAAATGTGTGATGTGAAGTTCATGCAGGACGGTCCACCTAGACACTATGACCTAGACGAAAGCCGCGGAATTTTCGCGAAGCATGACTCAGCCAATGCTGGCGCTTGCGCTTGTCGCCGTGTTTGCGTGCTGCGGCACGACTGCATGGCTAACCATGCGCTCGCTCAGCCAGTCCACGGAGCTCAGCCGTCTCGCCGCGTCCACTGCGTCCATGCAGGCGTCCATGACTGAGCAGTTCACTCTCGCCGCTGCTGCGCGCAAAAGTTTGGAAGAACAACTTAGGGACGCCACCGACGCAAATAAGTCATTACGCAAGCAGCTGAAAGAGATCAAAGATGGAGCAGCTACCGCCGACGCACTGCAGGCACTGGCCTCGAAAGTTTCGCCGCTGGAGACGAGCGTCACCGTACTAACTGGAAAAGTCGAGGCCATGGCGACGGACGCCAACGCCGCCAAGCAGAGCCTGGACGAGAAGTTGGCCGAACTCGACGAACGCCTTAGCGAAGAGCTGGCAGCGCACGCATCGACAGTGGCGGACCTCCACACCGGGCATAATGACACGACCGCCGTCCTGCAGGCGCTCGTCGAGCAGGTCGTCACCTTCAAGAAGGACAAGGAGGTCACGAAGCCGCAGACCACGAAGGTGGCGCGCGCCGCCCAAGACGAGGCATCCGACGCGGCAACCATCGCTTCGCCTACCAAGACGGCCGGTTTGAACGCCTCGCCGCCGCCGCCGGCCCCTGCGCTCTCCCCGCCAGTTGCCGAGCATGCAAATGGAATGGCGGCTAAGGAAGCGGAGACCACCAAGATGGAGGAGGCGATGGCGAAGGCCAAGGTGGACAGCACAGGGGTGCAAAGTGCAGCGGCCATGGCGGCCATGGCGGCAGCAGAGGTGGCGCCTGAGGGTATGGCCACAGCTGAGACAGAGACGTCGCAGGCTGCGGCAGAGAGCACCGCAGCCACAGGTGAGAAGAAGGTCGAGGCATCAGCAGCGACCTCGTCAAAGGATGCGGGCAATGCGACCAGCGAGGCGGCAGTGGCGGCGGCAGGCGATGCCAAGGACGAGGAGGCGGACGAGGAGGAGTTGGAAGCCGACGAGGACGCAGCAACGGAGAAGGCGGTGGACGACGATGCTGCTGATGAGGAGGCGCAACCGGCTGATGACAACGCCACTGCGGAGCGAGAGCAGGCGGCCAAGCAACTCGAGGGCTGATGCTGTCAGCAGCCGGGGTCCCTGGAGAGGCGTCGGGGGAAAGGTGAAGCGAAATGTCGAAGGTGAGCGGCTCCACTCCCGGAGAGCACTGTGGGGGATCAGACTGTGGTGATGAGCTCACAGGGTCCGTGACGGAAAGCTCACAGAGTCTGCTGAGAAATGACGGCGGTTTTACACTGTCTCATTTTTTAGGTAGTCAGTGCGGCCACTACACGCTCTATTTAGTACACGTAGACGGGGGCCCAGGGCATCTGTAAGACCGGCGTTAACTCGCTTTGTGTTCTAAGAATAGACCACGTTGAACGCGACGGCAATTCGTGGCGCGCGTGTCGTTGTGTTGCCATCCTCCAAGGGCTCCTCGACAGGAGTGACGCTGTGCGGCACCCATGACGGAAAGAGCACAAGGAGCCCAGGCTCGGGACAGAGCAGCCGAGACTCCATGAACTGTCGGTCTTCCGCGCCCAGCACGACCATCTGCGCGCCCGGCCGCGGGTCCTGCAATCGTAGGCAGCCGCCCCGCATGCCCTGCGGCACCGACACGTAGTACACGCCCGAATACGAAGAGCTCGGGTGCACGTGCTCACGCATGGAGCCACCGCTGTCCAGCCAAACTGCCCAGCCGCGAAGCTGCAGCCGCGGCTCGAAGCTGTCCATTTGCGAGTACCGGACCATGGACTCGGCGTGCGTCAACAATCCCCGATGCAGCCGACGGAACGCAGACAGGTCGCGTCGCTGGAGCAACTGATCGTCCGTACGCCAGCCGTTGCCCACCAGAGATTTGGCAATCGTACTCGACGCGGCGGCAGCCCTCTCCGCGGTGAAGAGCGAGGTGAGCTCCTCGTTGAGCGCTTCGTGGCCATCCAGCGAGGCCGAGTAGAGTGGAGTTCCAAAGAGCAATCGCAGCCACGCCGACGGGTGAGGCCCTGAAAAGTGGCCAGCTCCGTCCACATCCATTCCGTTGACAACAGGGACGGGCGAGGCGCCTGTGCGATCACGCTCCGCCAGCACAATATGTTGCGAGCAGCCAGGCCGTGCTCGACAGGCCGCAGCTAGGCGAGACTGTACATCCAGTAGCTGGAAGTCATCCAGCCTCGCAATAAGCTTCGCCGCCACGCGCTCAGTGAGCCCGTCCATTCTATATTCTGAGAACTTTTTGGAAAATATTTCCGCGACAACGAAGATTTATCTATCGTGTTAGCGCACTAGCTTTCTGGACGACCTATCTTATCCTTAGCATAGCTCGAAGAGCGCTCCGCGCTCTTTCTCACCGGAAGTTCACACTTCACTTCCTCACATATAAAAATATGGGAGCGCCGGCCTGTGCCCCACCACTTCGTGCGGGTGGGCTCGCAGATCACCGGTTGCTCTAACCTTTACCCGCTTAACGCTTCCCAGAGCGTGTCTTAGATTCGGTTCCCGGTCTTCACTGTGTCCTGTTTCACAGAAAGCCCAAAATATCAACGCGTCAAGCGCTCTGCGCTTCGCCCTTCCGCGGCTGCCGTCAGGCTGCTGCGCTGATATTTTTGCGAGTGAATCGGCTTCACATTGCGCGATGTCTGGACCGGCTGCGCTCTGCGCGAGGCTGGACACTCGACTGAGGACGGCGAGGGCGGTTACGCCTTCCCCTATCTCTGCTGCTTCGCAGTGGAGCTCCTCTTTCTCGGTGCCAG
>Ga0210243_100589_pt1 | contig 30766 bp, 16 predicted proteins | sample ChrtobMeP5a_32mM_FD_155461 | JGI IMG/M metagenome (GOLD analysis project Ga0210243, IMG submission 155461) | Chrysochromulina tobin associated microbial communities from unialgal haptophyte culture, Seattle, Washington, United States - P5a_32mM | ecosystem: Host-associated > Algae > Haptophytes >...
TCTCACTGAGTCGGAAAGTCGGCTCAGTGAGACAGAATTCCCACTCACTGAGACAGAAATTCCGGCTCACTGAGTGAGTTTTCCCACTCAGTGAGGCAGTTTTCCGCCTCAGTGAGTCGGATTTTCCCGCCTCAGTGAGACGGTTTTAACGACTCACTGAGGCGGGAATCGTGCCTCACTGAGACAACTCTGACTTGGTCTGTCACTCTGGGTTGGTACCTCCGACCTTCCTACTGTCCTCTCGCCTTCGACCTCTCGGGTGATAACTAGTCCGATGCTTCCCAATTCGACGGCGACCTGGCTGCGCGATGCTCGGCCAGGCTCCTGCGGCGTCACTTTCGACTTTGTCGAGGGCGACTGCTTCCACGGCGACGCCGGATCCTTCCGGCTCACCGAGGCGCAGAGCGTCTCCATGGAGGTGGCAGCGACAGCATGCCTGCGCGCTTGTGCGCTCTGCGAGCGATGCCGCTCCATCTCGGTAGGTCCCAAGTACAAGGACTGCAGCTGGTACCACAGCTGCACAAGCACCCTGGACACGAGGGTGGCAGGCGTCATGTCGGGTGCTGGCCTGCCAATATCGAGCCGGCAGGGTGCCAAGTGCAGTCAGCTCGCTGCCGCGACGCCGTCGCAGCACCCGGGTCTGCTTGACCCCGCAGGGCTCGCGGCAACCGGGCGCCGCTACTTGGCGTGGGTTGAACAGCAGCAGCTACCAGCAGACGTGCTCGAAGAGGCCGTGGTTCTGACGGCAGACGACCAGCAAGTGCGCGCGCTGCGACGGGTGCTGCAGAAGCTGAGCTCGCGGCAACCGGTGCGCATCGCCGTGATCGGCGGCTCGCTCACGTACGGTCACGGCGTCAATCGCAGGGAGGACACGTGGCCCGAGCAGATGCGGCGCGCGCTCTCGGCTTTGTGGAACACGTCGGAAGTTAGCATCCACAACGGCGCGAAGCCAGCGACGACCGCCGGCTTCGGCGCGCTGTGCTACGACACGTTGGTGCCGTTTCGGCCCGACCTGACGATCGTCGAGTACTCGCACAACACGGCGGAAGCGGCGAAGCTCGAGCTACTTCTCTCGACAGCGCGACAGGAGCACGTGCCGGTCCTCGTACTCGACTACTCTCACGTCCACCATCACGGCGCCTTCGTCAAGTGCGTGTACCAGCTCAAGCGCATCGAGCACGCGCCGGCAGGCAGCTCGCGCGCATTGCACTGCCCGGCCCTCACGTTCGGAACGCGCTTCGAGCCGCAGCATACCCGCTTCTTTCCCTTTCTGCGCGCAAGTGGCGTCGCCACCGTCAGCTTTCGCGCTTTTGGACCGTGGCTCTCGAACGCGAGGCCGCGCTTTGTAGTGTCGCTCATCTCGCCAGACGGCGGTCACCTCACCGCGCGTGGCTACGCATTACTCGCCAGCCTGCCCGTCCACTTCTTATGGCGCGAGAGCGTACGGCTCGCCACCCTTCCTTCGCGAACGGACGCCGGCGGAACAGCTTTTGCTCCGCGGCGGCATGGCGGCTCGCATGAGTGTGGCCGCTGGCGGCCGCTTCCACCTGGGCGTACGAGCTGCGTCATCGGTAGCCAGCTGCAGGGTCGCGTGCTGCCGTGCGCCGCGCCGTCGATCACGTGCGAGTGGCGCTACTCAATTGAAAGAGGCAAGCCGGGACTGGTCACTCAATTGATCGGCAGCATCCTCGACCTACGCGTTGACCTCCCGGCGCGGCCCAGTGGGCAGAGGAACGCCACCGCCTTCGCGCACCTGATGTACCTACAGTCGTACGAGCACATGGGCGTCGCGCGTCTGTCGTGTGAGGCGGGGTGTAACTGCCATTCGCTCACCATCGACGCGCATGACACGGCACGGAAAGACTCGCTCGAGACGGTTGCACGACCACTTTGGCTCAGTGGGCCCGCTGGTGCGATGTGTGTGCTGCGCATACAGCTCCTCCCGCGCACGAGCAGCGGCGAGCATAAGTTCAAGGTGCGCCAGCGCCGCCTGCGTTGTCCCGTTGCTGCCTCGCTGCCGCACTGCCTCGTGACCTCTCACCGCGCCCGCTGACTTCCCGCTGTCGCAGGTGACGGCCCTCATCGTCACACCTACCCTCGACGAGCTCTCCTCGGTAGAGGATGTGCAGAACTTTGTGGACTACTCATCACGTAGCGTCTTTGAGCAGATGGAACGGCAGGGCAGCATTGAGCACTCCGGTAGGCGTAGCTAGCAACAGGCGCGCGCGCGCGGCGCGCAGCAATCCCAATCGAAGCCCACCCCCTGTTCCTTGGGTTGGGAGCTTGCGACTCGACTTTGGTGTTTCGTACGTCACACTTTACAAGGCCTTTTCCGGCGTATCTGTCATTATACATTCGAGTAGGCTTTGTAGAGAAGAGTGACGAGACACGCTCGCTCCTATGAACATTCGGGCAGCCTCTTGCGCAGCAGGTCAATGACTGCAGTGGCGCCTCTCTGCTGCACACTCTGCGGGATTGAACGGATCGGATTGCCGACGATGGTCAGGTTTTGCAGCCTTGGAAGCCGCGCGAGGTCGGGTGGCAGCAGCGAGACATCATTCATCGAGATGTCGAGCGTCTGGAGCTGCATGAGCGGTGTGATCTCCGAGACAGGCAGCTCGCGGATGCCGTTCTGCTGCATGTGCACCTCGCGCAGCCGCGGATAGAGCCCGAGAGGGGGCAGCGCACCGAGTCGGTTCTCACCTAAGTCGAGGAACTCGAGCGGTGCAGCGGCTCCACTCGCGCCCGGACTGCCAGACCCGTCGACCATAATGGGCATGGAGAGCGACGCGAGGGTGATTCGGTTGGCGCAGAGTGAGACGTGCTTCAGCCTCGGGCAGAGCCAAAGGCACGCGGGTACTTGGGTCAGGCTGTTCTTGTCAGCATGGAGCTGCACGAGGCGCTGCAACGGCGCGCGCAGAAAGGAGAGGGAGCGCAACCCGTTATGGCTCGCGTGGAGCGCCTCGAGATCGAGCACCTCGCCCAGATCGATCGGGAGCTCGCTGAGCCGGTTGCTGCTCACGTCGAGCGCTCGGAGCGAGGGCACGAGAGAGGCGATCGAATCCGGCAGCTTGCCCAACTGGTTGCCGTGCGCGTCGATGCGCGTGAGTGACTCAGGATAGCTTCCGGTCGGCAGCTCCGTCAAGCCCATCTCACCGATGCACAGCTCGGTGCCGTCGCGCATCACGAAGCGCATGAGCTCGGTCCACCTCGGCTCATTGCTCGGCCCAGGCGCTCTCGCAGTCCGCGCCTTAGCATCCGTATTTGGCAAGCCGGCTCCGGAGCTCACGGGCGTCGTCCCGGGCATGCCGTGCTCCGAGCTCGACGCGAGCTCAGGCCACGCCGTGCGCGCGGCCCCTTGGCTGCCCTCATCGGCCTCGCGGCGAAATTTGGCGAGGCGCAACGCCTGCAAATTGTACTCGGCCGTCGCGCGCGCCTCGGCCTTATAATCGTGTGCCGAATCGCCGCCGCCCGCAAATCCACCGCCGCCGCCCGTGCCAATGCCGCCACCCGCACCGCCGCCGCCGCCGCCGCCCGCACCGCCGCCACCGCCCGCACCGCCGCCGCCGCCGGGCGCCGCATCGGCAGTGCCGCCGATTCGACGTGTAGGCGGCTGGTTGTAGAGGGCGTTCCAGCCGGCGCCGCGCCTTGACGGTGCCTGCTGCTGCTGTGGAGGCGGCATGATAGGCGGCGGTGGCAGCGACGACGACGGCGGTGGTTGGTGCTGCGTTTGCATTTGCCGCTGCTGCTCGAGCTGGTGCTCCATCAGCAGCTGCGCCTGCTGCTGGCGCTGGCGCTCCAACTGCAGGCTCATCAGCTGCGCCGTGGTCGCGTAAGGGTCGAACGACTCGTCGGGCCGGGGCGGCGCACACGCGCGTGTCGTAGGCACGAGGGGCGGCAGGCCCCTATCAAAGAACTCTGGCGGTTGTAGAGCATCCTCGAGGCTCATTGCATGCGTGACCCCGGTGATGATCGAGCTGCCCTGATCGGCACGCCGGCCGTCGCGGCTCGCGGGCCGCCCGTGCCTCGGATCAGTGGTGCTGAGCCCACGCGTGTCGCCCTCCCACTGCGGAGCTTCGTCGACAATCTTGCCGCGCAAGTGTGCCAGCAGCTTCGGCGTCGGGGCTTCGCGTATGTGGTTGGGCAAGGTACGCAGTGGGTTAGCCGCGAGCGCAAAGCGATGGAGATTGAGATTTCCCATCCGAGGAGGCACGAAGCTGATCTCGTTGCAGCTGAGGTCGAGCCGGACCAGGCCCGCGCAGTCCACCAACTCGTCAATCCGCACGATGCGGTTGTTGCTCAGGTCGACTGTCGTAAGACGCGGCAGCGTGGGCAAGCCCGATGGGAGTGTGCCGAAGGCGTTGTACGGGGCAGAGAGCTCCTGCAACGCATTGCATCCGCTCAGCTCGAGCGCATGCAGCGAATTGTTGCCGAGCAGCACGGTGTGCAACGAGGGCACGGCGAGGGCGAGGCTCTGCAGCCGATTCTCAGTCAAATCGAGCTCGTGCAGCGGCGGGGGCGATGCCAAAAAATCAGGTGGGAGGGCGGACAGCCGGTTCTGGCACAATTGCAGCTTCGTGAGCGACGCAAGCCCGCACAGGCCGGCCGGCAGGCTCGTGAGCCGGTTGTGTGAGAGATGAAGCTCGACCAGGTCGCCGAGCATCCCGAGCGACGAAGGCAGCGACTGCAGCAAATTGTGCGTGACGTCGAACCGCACAAGTGGCGGCAGGTTCCCGTGGCCAAACTGCTCGGGTAGACCACACAACTCATTGTGAGCCAAGGAGAGGTTGACCAGCCCCGCAAGCGCACACCAGCTCTGCGCGGGAGGCAGAGTCGTGAGCTTGTTATGCGCGAGGTTCAACTCGCGCAGCTGATCGAGCTTGTTGGCAAAGTAGTCGGGGAGGCGCGAGATCTCGTTCTGGGATGCGTCGATGGTTTCGAGCGTCTCGCGCGTCTCCCACCAATTGGTGTTGTCGGGCAGCTCGACGGTGGCGATGTCCCAAATTTCATCGGGCAGCGAGGACAGCTGCCGACCCTGCAGCTTCAGCTGGCCATCCTGCCTCGCACGCTGCAGGACCTTGGTGAGGTTGCTCCCACTGCCTGTCACCAGCGTCGGGTCCGCCTGCCGTTTGTGCTGCTGCCGCTCGGCGCGACTGGGCAGCGCACTGCGAGACGGGTGCATTGACTTCGGCACCGGTAGGACATCTACTTTCAGGCAGTTTCGGCATGTTTCGGCTTCTAAATCGGGACGGCACCGTTCAAAAACACCGGGGGGAGTAAGTTCGGTACCAGGTAACACCGGGGGGAGCTGGGACACACACCGGACACACGGGAACAACACGGAGTATCGGTATATATCGAGACCCATTGAGCTTTCCATCAAAATTGCTTGCCGCTTCGCGCTTGCTTACTCAGTGACTACATGTAGTCATGCTCGCCGTGCCGACGATCTCCAGCCTCCATTGCCAACAAGTGACGAAACGAATACCAAATTAAGACCAAATTAAACGAAACCAAGATGGAGATCTCGCACTAATCTCGCACTATCTCGCACATATCCGTCGTTCATTCGGGCTCGTTGCATCGCCATTTTTGTCCAGGGAAGGTCATGAAGGCAATGCAGCAGGGGGGGAGAGGGATGTATGTGGCGGCTGCGGCCGTGGTGGTGGGCGGTGCAATCCTCGCCAGATGGGCGTACGTGCGGCTTTGCGCGGCCGATGATGAGCCACGCCCCGGTAACAGCTGGGCACGAGGCTCTCGGGTCATCATGGATCACGGATCAGCGGCCAAAGGTAGGACCTTTATCGTCACTCCTCGCCGAAGCCTCGCCCGACGCCACCGCTCGTATTATGGTGCTCGACCTTCACGCTTTCGAGACGCGCCTTCGCTGACGCCTTCATTTCAAGCGGCGCACATTTCGACGGGCTCCTGAACAACGCTGGTGCGTTCGGCGCTGCTGGGACGACGGGTGACGGGTTTCAGGTGACGTGGCAGACCAATTACCTGGCACCTGCGCTGCTGATGCTGACGGATCTCCTCCTACCCGCCGCCTCTGACGACGCACGCATCGTCAACGTGAGCAGCAAGCTCTACCGTCTCTCATCTGCGGGACTCGCTCGCCGCTGCCCTCCGCAGTCGCCTGGGGACACGTACGTTGATTACGGCCTCAGCAAGGCCTGCCAGATCGCGCACGCTGTCCATCTCAACTGCCGCTTCTCTGGGTGCTCCCGCCGCGCCTTTGCCGTGGAGCCAGGCCTAGTGCAGACACGTATAATGCGCGAGTCAGCACCGCTAGTGCGTTTCCTGAACTACGCACTGCTGGCGCCCACGCTAAAGGACGCGGACCAAGGCGTGGCAACTGCAATGCTGTGCCTCCTGGCTCCACTGACGCGCCTGGACGGCCCCTGCTACTTCGCAGAGTGCGCGTCAGAGGAGCCCACGGGCGATTGCGGCTGCGTACACGAGGCCAGTGCTCTCGCTGAGGTTATGAAACGGAGCTGGGGAACTCGGACCGAGTGAAGAAGATCTTGATCGGGCTGTCATGCGGCACCCCTTGCACTGGGCAGAGATGGAGAAGAGAAGAAGCGCTGCACTCCGTGAGCAGGTCGCGGCTCCGGGCGTTGGCCTTGGAATGCGTTCCGTGAGATAAGTCCCCGAGGACTGGGTAAGGACTGGGACACTCACGTGGAGTGACGTGGAGGATGGCCTCCCCGGCCTCCGCTGTATGTCTCTCTGTGTGTGATAGGTACGCAGAGCGTACCTGTGGGGAAACATGTGCGTTCGATGTATTCGTGAGTCTCCGCCGTATCGCGTTGTAAGCGTGGCCTGCGGCGTTGACCCGCAAGCAGTGTGAGGCGGTGAGCACCTGCCCCTGACAGAAATCTGTCAGACGTACTACTTTCAACGGAAGGCGTTTTCTTTCTGTGGCTTGCTGTCGCGTTGACTCGATTACGACGAGTGCGCAGCAGCTGAAACGAACGAAGTCAAGCAAGCTACATTGTAATGCCTGCTTGAACAAAGTCGTCGGTTGGCATGCAAAAAAGAAGTCCACTCTATGACGGAACTGAGAAAACGGATCTAGTCCTTCCGGCACTCTGGCATCGGCATGTGTCTGGCAGGCGTCATCTTCGCCTTGTGTAAACGTACATCGAGGCAGCGGCACAGGAAGCGGCACATCAAACCGCTGTGGGAACATTGCTGTGAGTCCCTCTTCGGCCAGTGCCACACATATTCGGGGCTTGGCGACACGGAGGTTACGAGCGCAACGGAGCAAACGATGCGCCGCTCGCACAACCGCATGCTGGATGCCGAGCACGGCGGCGCCGAGCGCAAGGGCCGTCGGGGCTGCGGCAGGAAGAATAGCGGCGTCGTCGGACGGAGCGTGGGGGATGATGACGAGGAAGAGCATGAGGAGGAGGACGAGACTTCCCAGCGAGTCGAAGACAAGGGCAGCATGCCAGTTGCGACGAGCAGTCGCAGCCGCAGCCGCAGCGCGGCGGCTGGGCCGCGTGTGCCCAAGCTGCCGCCGCCGGTCGTCAAGGACCTGTCGAACGTGGACCTGACGCAGCAACAGCCGGGGCTCCAGATGCACCCCGCCTTGAAGGTGCAAGCGATGCTCAACCGCGCGCGTGCGACGCAGCTCGACGAGGGACCCGCCGAGAAGTGGTTTGAGCCGTTCGCGGATGCGTACATGGATGTTGACGAGAATCGCTCGGAGGTACTCACGCTCGTGTTCCCGCACGACTCGATCTCGATGGCCGGCGTGCAGCCGCCGCCGCCGCCGCCTTCGACCCGCGCCGTCCTGAGCGGTGGTCGAGAAGCAGGTCGCAAGAAGGACGGTCGAAACTCCTCTCTTCCGAGGTCCTCCCTTCCAGGCTCCATTCGACAGCTCGGCGAGTACAGGCACGCTCCCGAGCGCGTGACCAGCGTGTACATGCACACCTCGTCTGGGCAGCGCTTCACGGCCAAGGTGGATGTGGAGGGCATTGCGAGCACCGACGAGCTGCTCCGCGGCCTGAGGGCCGCCTACTGCCATTACACCAACGAGCCCTCGCCACCGTATGGATCTCTCCTCACGACCGTGGTGCTCGGCTTGGGTAAGGAGGTCCACCTCATGGAGGACGTGGCCGCGCAGGCCATGCCGCCGCTGCCCGGGCTGCTGCCCTGCTCACACTTTGTGATGCAGGGCTGCCAGACCGCCCTGCTCGCGGCGCAGCAGCACCACCTGCGCTCGCCAGGGGCAGCGTACCATCGCGCACCGCTTATGGCGCTCGAGCGTTGGCCTGCCCCTGACGAGCCGCCGGCATTGGGGCCAACATCCGGAGACGTTAGGTCTCTCCCCGTGGCTCTGCCGAGGCGAGGCAGCGCCGGTGCCGGCCGCAATACTAAGGTCGCGACCGGTCAGCGTCAGGGGCGGGCCAAGCGGTAAGCCCCAGGCACGCGGCACAAGGCAGGTTGCGAGGTCGGCACAGGCCACAGCCCCGCGCCCCGGGCCCGCAGGCGCACACGTCGGGGTAGTCGGTAGAACAGTGCGTATGCAGTCGAGTACGTACAATAAAACGCGCGACGTACGGTACCGTAATGCGTCAAACCAAGAAAAGTGATATACGACGAGGCTGTAGTGACGTAGAGAGCCTAAAGAACTAACACCTAAGCTAAAGCCCCGCCGGTAATAGAAGTATTCGAACTGCGCTGCCCCAGGCTCTCCTGTGGGACGGCGGGGCACTGTCTGTGGTTCAAAGCCCATGCGGTATAACTCCTGAGTAGTGGATCCAGGTCGCCCTAAGTCCAAAAAGCGCGTCTCACTGTGCTCAAAGCCCATAGCGATACTCGCATTTTTCTCAGGCGCTGAGCTCGACGCCCGGGTCCGGCGTCGATGGCCGGGATTTGTGATGCGCAGGCTCCAGCTCCGGGGTTGCGCTCCGGGGCGCTCCAGCGGATACCCCAGCTCCGGGGCGCTCTCGAGGTTGACGGCGATCTCTAGAGCGTTCGTCAACGAAGACGAGCTGGATAGGGGGCAGCTCACCTGAAGTGCCCGGTAGGTCTTTGTCCATGTTGACAACGAGCTTCACAGTGGACGAGAAATTGACCGTCACATGCATCAGATACTTGCCGTCGCCTCGGTCCTCGATGTTGATCGAGTGGTTCGAGGGCATCAGGATTGTGTTGGCGCCCTCGTCCCCGTTCTTGACGAGGACCAGCTTACCCTGTATCCGCAGCCCACCTGCCTTGCATTCGTTCCCAAACTTATCACGCGTGCGCAGCATCACCGTCGCCGGCGGCACGTCGTCACCGGCTGGATGCGCGTCCGCTGTCTCGGGCACCGCGACCTCTGTCAGTGGTGGGTGAGGCGCCGCCGGCTCTGTCACGAAGGAGATAGGCGAGTTCTTAATGTCGACGCCGTGGAGCGAGACGTGGATCAGATACGTGCCTGAATGGACAGTCTCGTGACGAATCTCGTAGACGGAGGACTGCCCTTCGAGTGCTCGGGCGCCCTTGGAGTCCTTTTGCGCCTTCGAATCCTTGACTAAACTCACCTCCTTGTTATGGCGCTCGCGATTGGGCGCGATGAGGAGCGCCTTGATCTGCACCGTGTCCACATAGGCCGCGTTGCCAAACTCGTCCACGCCAAATGCACGCACGCTCACAGTGTCGCCCGCGGTGATCGTCTTCGACGCGGCGGCGCTGGCCGCCTCGCGGTCGCGCTCCTGCTTGTCCGTCGCCCCTCCCTTGGATGCTTTGGTGCGCGCGCCTTGGCCCACGACCGCAATCGTCCACTGCGGATCGACATACGACATCAACGAGTTTGGTGCAGCTGAGGTCACGTAGAGGGAGAAGGGTGATTGAGGCAGCGCCTCGCGCCCTTGAGGATTGCCATCGAGCGGCTCCCTCCATAAGTGAAGATCCGCGTTGCCCGCAGTCTTGGCGACGTACGTGATCACATAGGTGCCTGGTACGGCGCCCCACTCGCCCGAGAAGTGGTCATGCATCTCCAGGTCGTACACCTTCTTCTTCGAGTTGGTGATCGCAACGCCCACCTTCCACTTGTCACCCGGGGTGGACGGATTGCCGAAGCCGTCAATGAGCTTGAGCGTGACCGGGGCGGGCTGGCCTGCAACTGCATGCGCGTCATGAGAGTGGTCCACCTTGGACAAGGAGGCCAATTGTTCAAAGGTGACATTCGTCTTGGGCAAGTCGACCGTGGTGCTGACCAGCGTGATCTGAAAGGGAGAGCCGCGGATGTTGTTGCGGTTGATGAGGATCTTGACCTCGGCGACGCCTACGCGTTTTGACTGCCACGCCAGCAGGTACGTGCCGTCGCCATTGTCTTCGCACGTGCACTTCATCGCCTCTCCGAAGGACGTCGTCGTCGTCACTACCCCCCCCCCTTGGTCGCAGATATTGCCCACACGGTCGTTGGTCTTCAGCAGCATGCTCACGCCGTACGTGAGCCTGCTATTGATCTTGTTCGGTCGGCCAGAGGCGTGGTTCCCTTCGCCACCGGCAGCGCGCGCGGCGCCGACCTTGCCAGCTTTGAGCGCCTTGTCTTTTTCGGCTTTGGGATCCAGTCCCAACGGAGAGGCGATGAGGGTATCGTCGCGCGCCGTGGCTTCAGTGAAGCCGACTCCCACTTCGCCAATGAGAGAGCTCGTCTCAGGGCGTGTATACGTAGTGCTCTCGTGCGCCGCACCGGGCGCGACAACGAGTGCGAATGGTGAGCCCTTCACAGGGCGCGCGAGCTTGCGTAGCCGCACGTGTAGCAGGTACTTGCCCACACGATCCACTGCGTACGAGACGCGATGGACCTCGTGCAGCTGCCCCTTTGCGTGCATGAAGCCGGGGGAGACGCCACCGAAGGCGAAGCCGACGCCGGTCGGATCAAGGAGGGCCGCTTCCGTGTGCAGGTGGCGCTGCAGCCGGTCGTTGAGCTGCTGCATCTTCCAAAGGAGGCTCGCCTGCTGCCGTACCTGATCAGGGACGCCATCAGGGAGGCCATCAGGGAGGCCATCAGGGAGGTCATCAGCGATGTCATCAGCGATGTCATCAGCGAGGTCAACAGTGAGATCATCAGGGAGGCCATCAGGGAGGTCATCGGAGGCCATCCGGGAGGTCATCGGAGGTCATCGGAGGCCACTCACCCAAGGCTCAAGACGCACGGCGCTGGTGACGAGTGGCTTGCCATGCCTCCGAAGCACCGTCCATCCGGTAATCGATCGCGGAAGCTGGCGCGTCGCAGCACGGCCGGTGGGCTCGGTCGCTGCTTCCTGCGGCGACGGCGGCCGCGACGGCTCGGATGATGCACGCCTCGACGGTGAAGGCATTCGAAACGACTGCGGCGCCAACTCAGCGCCGCTCGGCGAAAGCGGCGCCGGCTCAGCGCCGCTCGGCATCGGTGGTGTGGCGGAGCCACCGCCGCCCATCGCCGCCTCATCACTGCTTCCGCTGCTGTTCACATCGTGGACGCTGCTGTTCACATCGTGGACGATCCCTCCTCTGTGGGGAAGCCCCGCGCCTGGCGTGCGCAAAGGTTCACGTGTGTGGAGGGAGTTGCCACGCATCGATCCCTTTGAAGCATGGCTGCGAGGCGACTCGGGTGCATCGGGCAGCACCTCCTCGAACGTTACGCACGCGCGCATCTGCAAGGCGTACCGACAAGAGGCAGTCAGTGACCATCGGTGGTGCCACACACTCGGTGGCAAGCGGCGGCAATCTCGCGCGCACCTCGCCGTCGGGCAGCAGGTGCTCCTCAAGCACGGTTGCCAGCTGCTCCGGCTGAAGGATGGCGATCGGGCCGTCCTGCAGCCGTGCGTCGCGGAAGACGTACAGCGGACGCGAGAGAACCTGGATCGCAAACGCGCGTGAGCGACGGGCCACTTGATCCTTGCCGACGAGATCGAGGTCGAGGTGCATCTCGTCGTGATCTCCCGGCGGCGAGGGTGGGCGCTCCACCGCGGGCTGCTCCACCGCCGTCACCACCTTGACCGGCGGCGTGACGGGCTGCCCAGCGCCACCATCACCCTGCTTGCGCCTCGCCTTCGTGGCCTTGTTTGGCTTCCCATAGACGTCAGTTGCTTCTGTCCTGTCCGTGGCTTCCGAAACTTGTCCCTTTATTCTCATCGCCTCCTTGACGACGGTGACTGGCGCCTGCGTCGCCACGTCCCACGCTGTGTGCCCGACGCACGTCGCCTCGTCGGGGATTGGCACCACGAACACGTCGAGGTCGACGGCCTGGCAGACGCGTTGAGCACGATCGCGGAATCGGATCTCAAAGATGGACGGCCGTCGCGCCGTGATCCTGTACAGCGACTCGCCGCTCGCCTCGCAGTGCGCTGGAAAGGGCGCCGGGTCGTGCACGCTGACTGTGTACGGGCTGCCGGTGAGTGGCACACCAAAGAGCGACAAGGAGAGCTGATAGGTGCCAGAGATGTTTGGTGTCCATGATACATGGTACACGCCATTGTCCTGGTCGTGCACCCGCGCACGCACCGTGCACGGGCCTCGCACGGAGACGAAGAAGATGTCGCCGCCCAGGCGCTGCGGCCGCTTTTCCTCGTCAAAGGCTTCGATTTGAAACTGGGCCTCTGCGTTGCCAACGTAAACGGGTACGTCCATGCCTTTCACGACGCAGTGCATGGGCGAAGTTGGCAGTAAGTTCTCGAGGTCCACCTCCTCTTCCACTGGCTCGGGCTCCGGCTCGGGCACCGGCTCCTCCAATTGCTTGAGTGGATGGCCGCTATCGCGACGCGGACGACGAAGAGGCATCCCCGAGGCTGCACCAGTCCAAAAACCCAGGCAAGACAAAGATGGAAAGTGGACGGCAAGTCAAGTCAAGTCAAGACAAGACAAGTGGACGGCTCTACTGTCGCGAAATAGCAAGTTTGGCGACGGTCGGCATGTTCGGAAAAAGTTTGTTCGCTTCGCGCAGCGCTTCGCTTCGCTTGACGCGACAGTCTCAAGAAAGGATCGCCGCGGGTGCGTCGGCGGACTCTACAAAACATCGTGGGCATGCGATACAACGACGACGACGACGACACGGAGGACTACAGCCCCCGCTCGCGCAACGGCTATACCGCCTCCCTGCGCCAGACACTGATCGCGGCTGCGGACAAGTTTGAGCTCGAGAAGCAGCGCTCGGAGGCTCAGCTGCGCGCGCAGATCGCCGCGGAGCGCAAGAGCCTTGCCGACGAGCGTAAGAGCCTGCAGGTGGAGCGTGCCAAGACGGCAGAGCTCGAGATGAAGGTCAAGGAGGAGTCGGCCAAGGCCGACGCCGAGTCGAAGCGCGTCAAGGGCCTGCACGAGGAGCTCAGCCAGTGCAAGGTGCAGGTGGTCGGCACGGTGCTGCTACTCACCTCGCTGCGTGGCAAGATCGAGGCGCTCAGCAAGACGGCTCTCGCGGCGGCGACCGCCGCCGCCGCTGCGCCGCCGCCGCCCAGTGCGGCGACACTCGCCGCGCCTGCTGAGGCGGTGGCGCTCCCCGCACCTGCTGAAAACGACGCTTCACAGGCCATGGGCGACGACGACGGCGAGGGTGGCGAGGGTGGCGAGGCTGCGGAGGGCGGTGACGATGCGGAGGGTGCCGAGGCCAAGCAGCTCACGCGCAACCAGCGCAAGAAGCTCAAGGATCGGGCCAAGGCGCGGGCGGCCAAGGCGGCGGCGAGCTGCGAGGGCAGCGAGGCCGAGGCGGGCAAGAGCGGCGAGGCCGCTGTGGGTGGTGAGGCCGAGGGTGGCGAGGGTGGCGAGGTCGCGGAGTTGGCCACGCCGAGTGCGCCGGCCGCGTCGGCGGTGGTCACGTTGGACGCGGCGCCGAGCGGAGAGGGCTCCGACCTCGTGGCCGAGTGCGAGGCTTTGCTTGCTGAGCTCGGCGAGTTGCGTGAGCTGCCCGGGATGACCGAGTTCGTGTGCGCGTGCCGTGAGGGGAAGACGCGCTCGATTGAGCGCGTGCTCTCGCCTACGAGCGTCACCGAGCTTGTGGAGACGCGTGCGCAGCAGGCGCTGTGCGACGGTCTCGAGGCGAGCGTTGCAGGCGGACACATCAAGATCGCCAAGTTGCTCATCGACGGTGGTGCGGACGTGCATCGTACGTCGGCGCTGCACATTGCCATTCGGCACGGCCAGATCGCGCTCATGCAGCACCTAGTGACCACCGTCGCTGTCTCGGTCAACGGGCGCGACAGCGATGGCGCAAGTCCGTTGCATATCGCTGCCGAGTTCAACCAGCCCAAGGCAGCTACGTACCTGCTGCGGAATTCGGCCTTCGTCGACTCGACTGACGGCAAGGGGCGCACCCCCTTGGAGGTGGCGGTCGCGTTCAAGTGGAAGGAGATGCAGAGAGTGCTGGGCGACCCATCGCTCCTTTTTTGGAACCGTGCGGCACGCGCCACGAAGTTGTACAAGGCGAGCGAGTACGAGCCCGCCTGTGAGTGCTATGCGCGCGCCCAGATCGATATGGATCGGATGCCCACGGCACCCGAACCTGCCAACGTGGCCACCTTCAACTTCAACTGGGGCCGTTCAAGCCAAGCTCTCGGTAGATTCTCCGAGGGATTGCGCCTGTTCAGCAAGGTGCTCGCGGCAGAGTCGTCCCATCAGCGCGCTCTCGACCATCGTGCCGAATGCCACTGCAAGCTGGACGACCACGAGAGTGCACTCGCCGACCTGACAGAACTGCAGACCAAGTTTGCGACCACGGCGGACGAAGCGACCCTCAAGGGGTGGGTGAAGCGCGTCGCCGAGATTCGCGCCGAGCAGCGCAAGTCGTCACACGAGGTACTCGGCCTCGCGCGCGATGCGAGCGAGGCGGAGGTGCGCAAGGCCTATCGACAGCTATGCCTCAATTGGCATCCGGATAAGCATGCCTCCTCGACAGAGGACCAGCGGGAGCGCGCCAGACACCGGTTCTGCCGCATCCAGGCTGCGTACGAGAAACTGCAAGCCGCCGCAAAGGCATCTAGCAGTCCCTTCTCTGGATTTGAGAGCGCTTATTCGGGGTACGCGAGGCGCACCTCAGCCTGAGGCCCCATCTGGCGCCAATCTGACCGAGGCCGACGCGCCGTGCGCGTCCCGACGACGTGACGCGGCCGGGGCGCGAGCCACCATCGAGTTGGCATGATAACATTGTCTCGTCACTCTGTCATCACTCACACTACGCCGCCCATCGCGGAGTTTCGCAGGGCACCCCCGCGCTCACCACGGCGCTCACTGCACTTGGGCGCAAAGTCAGTTGCAGCGGCTTGCAGGGTATCCTGCATTACACATGTGTGACTAAGTTGATAGTTGTGGAGAGATGTCATAGGAAAGAGCGCGCGCGCGACGTCGACCGACCGGAGCACCGGACCGCCACCGGTCGCCCGGCCGAGCGTCGAACCCGGCCACGCCGGGTAACTGTTCCGACGGGCAACGCCATAAGGGAACAACCTACAACGAACAACGAAGCGCGCGGGCGCGCCGAAAACGGAACTGCGTCTGCGTACACCCCGTTAACACCCCGGTCACCGCGACGGGGTACCCGACCGTCCACACTTCCCCCGCCGAAAGCGAGTCCAGTCGCCACGGCCACGCCGTATCACGACTGTCGAGTACTGTAGTCGTCCCGTCTTCCGACCGCTTCGCTTTTTTCGCTCTCGCACGTACGCCGCTACGCGCTAGAGCAGCTCGTAATTAAAAGGAAAAAATTCTATGTAGCGAGCAAAAAGATCACGCACAGGTCCGAAATTTACAACTTATATCTCTTTGGACGAGCTTCGTGCACAGTGCACGCAGCTAGCCAGCCAAGCAGGCCGCAATTGTTAGTCAAGCAGGCCAAGGTACTCGTCCTTGATGGTCCCAATGGCAAAAATCTCTGCGGCGTCCACACGCGTCGCGATCACACGAAGTCGTACCTCCGAGTCCTTCGCAATGCGCTGCGGCTGCTGGTCCGAGACTTGCGAAACGTAGGCCGGCAGGGCGCCCTGCGCGTCGAAGACCATGTCCTCTGGGATCATGTGCTTCGAGACGAACACTTGCAAAGGTCCCACCTGCGCGAAGAAGCCGAGCTTGTTGACTTGGGTGACGATCGCGTCAAATACCTCGCCTTTGAAAGGGCGAAACACAATGGCATTGTACTGTATCGGGAAGGTGGCCAGCCCACCGCCCTCGCGAATGCGTCCTTTGCCAATTTCAACAACGTCTGTCACAGCGACGACGAAGCCATGCTGCCCGGAACAGCTACCCTCCACTGTATAGATGAGCTTCTCCCGGAGGAGATTCCGAATGTTGGGCCCGAAGTGCTTCGGGTAAAGCAGGAGCTCCTTGGTTAACTCCATGTGGAAAAACATGGAGCCACCACCGCTCAACAGCGGGTTCTGCTCTCAATGTCCGTGCGCGCGCGCGCGCGCCGCCGCGTGGCTCCGCGGAATTTACTTCACGATAGGAAGACTGTGAACAAACGATTTCAACGATTTCAAACAGATGAACGTGTCAGTAACCTCCGTGATTTATCGGAAGAGACGAGTAAGTTTGGAATTGCTTACTTCCCTTTCCGCTCTGCGCTCAGGCTCACCTGCTCGCCAAACACACATCCCAGCCCCTGTCTTCATGCTCACTCTCTCCCCGCCCCTCCCACATGCACGCCGCGGTGTCCAACATGGAGCTCCAGCTCTGCAGCCCTGCATCTGTTCATCATCGCCAGTGGCCTCCACATGCGCTACCCATGCGCGCTCACGAGCTAGCGACCGCGATCTTCTGCATGCCTGTCATGTAGCCGCGGAGCTCCTTGCCGATCGCCTCGACGGGGTGCGAGCGGATGGCGTCGTTGACGGCGATCATCGTACGGTTGTCGACGCTATTGTTCCCGCTCTTATTGAACTTGGTGCCGATGACGTCGATCTTCTGCTTGGCCATAAAGTCCTTGAGCAGTGGCCGGCACTGCTGGTCGAAGAGGTAGCAACCATACTCGGCAGTGTCGGAGATGACACGGTTCATCTCGTAAAACTTTTTGCGCGCGATCGTGTTTGCGATGAGTGGCGTCTCGTGCAGGGACTCGTAGTATGCAGACTCGGGGCGCATGCCCACGTTGACCATCGCATCGAAGGCGAGCTCCACACCCGCCTTCACCATCGCCACCATCAGCACGCCATGGTCGAAGTACTCCTGCTCAGAGATAATCATTGAGCCCGCCGCAGTCTTCTCGAAGGTCGTCTCGGCCGTTTCGGCACGCCACTTGTGCAGGTTCTTGTCGTCATTGTCCCAGTCTTCCATCATGGTCTTCGAGAAGTGGCCCGTGATAATGTCGTCCTGGTGCTTGTCGTACAGCGGCTTCATGATCACCTTGAGCTCGTCGGCGATCTCAAAGGCCTTGAGCTTCGACGGGTTGTCCAGCCGGTCCATCATGCCGGTCACGCCGCCGTGCTTGAGAGCCTCAGTGATCGTCTCCCAACCGTACTGGATGAACTTGGCGGCGTAGCCCGGGTCAATACCCTGCGAGACCATCTTGTCAAAGCAGAGCAGCCCGCCCGACTGCAGCATGCCGCACAGGATCGTCTGCTCGCCCATCAGGTCGCTCTTCACCTCGGCGACGAACGAGCTCTCTAGCACGCCGGCCCGGTGGCCGCCAGTCGCAGCGGCGTAGGCCTTGGCGAGCTCGAGGCCCTCGCCGCGCGGGTCGTTTGGCGGGTGCACGGCGATCAGCGTTGGCACGCCGAAGCCGCGCTTGTACTCCTCGCGCACCTCAGTGCCAGGGCACTTGGGCGCGACCATGATCACGGTCAGGTCGGGCCGAATCTGCATGCCCTCCTCGACGATGTTGAAGCCGTGGCTGTACGCGAGCGTCGCGCCCTTCTTCATCATCGGCATGATTGCGGACACCACCGAGCTGTGCTGCTTGTCGGGTGTCAGGTTGAGCACGAGGTCCGCGCTCGGGATGAGCTGCTCGTACGTGCCGACCGTGAAGCCATTGGACGACGCGTTGACATAGCTCGCACGCTTGGACTCGATGGCCTCTTTACGCAGCGTGTAGCTGATATCGCAGCCAGAGTCGCGCATATTGAGGCCCTGGTTGAGGCCCTGGGCGCCGCAGCCGACGATGACAATCTTCTTGCCTGCGATGGCAGCCATGCCGTTCGCAAATTCGTCGCGACCCATGAAGCGGCAGCGCGCGAGCTGATCGAGCTTGCCAGCCATGGAGAGGGTGTTGAAGTAGTTCACGCGCTTGGGTGGCATGCTGCTTCGAATTGTGAGGCGGCTCGACAGCGACCTTGTCGGCCACGGGGAAGCCACGGGTCTCGGGGGGGAGGTGGCCCGTGATTGTGATTACCGGTATGAAGCGGAACCCGGCTACTTGTAGCAGGTGGTAAAGACGTCTACCATAACCATTACCGACAATCCATCCACGGACCGCGAGACAATCAGTAGTGCCTTGGCCGCCATGGTAAGCACGCCACGCGACGGGCTCCGTTCGAGCCGCCCAAAAGGTCGACGCAGAGCCAGCCCCGACAAGTGGACTGGCCTTACACTCGCTCAATGTCGCAGTCGCACATCCACTCGTGGGATGTTGGCAAGAACCCCCCCGTGTCGCGCCCCCAGTCTAGCGTACAGACGCTGCTCGACAAGGAGACTAACTTCTTGTACTCATGCCCGGGGCCCGCGAACCATCGGCCGCCGTCCAGCACAACCACAAAGCCCGAACACGGCTACCTCTTCGAGCGCGCCACGTACGGCCTCGGACCTGACGGGAACAAGCACCCGTTTCCGCACCCACGTAAGAGCACTGTGCCAGGCTACACGGGCGTGCAAGCAGGTTCCCAGCACATACTCGCGACCTCGACAAACAAGCTGCCCACGCCCGTGAAGGAGTGGCGCGACACGCGTGCAACTGCCAAGCAGTACGAGACCGTGGGCTCGTACCGCGACGAGGTCAACGGTGTAGTGCCTGGCTACAAGGGCCACATACCTGGCGTGCTGCGCAACTGCGGCACCTCCAACTACGGCGGCGTCCAGCGATATGCATCACCCGACCGCTGGGCGCAGGGGAGACACGCCGCGCGTTCGGAGGTCGACCACCTCACCACTGCGCGTGCCGACTACCACAGCGTCGTCCCCGCTGCTGCTAGAGCCGCCTTTGAAGCTGCACAGAAGCGCGCCGAAGCGATCCGCGCGGCTGTTGCGCAAAAGGCGTTTGAGGAGGCTAGGTCGGCAGCGGTGAGGCCGCGGACGACTAGCGGCATCGTGGAGCGCGGCGTCACACCCGGATACAAGGGCCACGTGCCTCGCTACGTCGAGGAGGTTGGCATAAGCCCGTACCGCGGTCGGGGCGCCGATAGCACGACTCAGCTTGGCCTGTTTTCCAACAACGAGGCGCAGCGTGAGTTTGAGGAAAAGTCGCGCTTCCACGCTCGGACGGGCGCGTCGGCCGTCGAAGTTGCTCAAGCATTCGATGCCGTTCGCGATGCTGAGCACGCCAAACGCTCGAGCTCGACGGGTCCTGCGCGCCCAGAGCCGGGCAAGGCACGACCTGGCAGCACGCCAAGGGGGAATCGGTCGGTCAGCACCCCGCGGCAGCGGGCGGGGAGTGTTAGGGTGTGATGAGGATGGCGTCAAGCTCGCTCATGCAATGAGGCACCTTAGCGGATGGGGGCAAATTGGGGATGCGAGAGAAAAGGCGACGCAGCGGCAACCTGTACTGTGCAGAGAGCTCACTCTTCTACCGCAGTACCGCTTGCCGGCTGCGGTACCTCGTTATGTGGTTTACTATTACTTTCGTGCCCGTGGGTCCACGGGCCGTTCATGCCAGTATGCAGTACCGGCGGCGCGTCCGTCGGCGACCCACGCCGCAGCCGCCCAGCGCAGCGCGCCGTCCGAGGCGGCGGGCGGCCCTCACAATCGTCAAAATCATGCATCACGCGACGACGCAGCATCGTCGCGCGCTCAGGACGTCCGGTGCGGCCGCGCGGAAACCGCGGTGTCGATAGAATTTACAAAGGTTATGGACTCAGTGACGAAACCACAGAACGCGTATCAGCGACACGGGTTTTGGCGGGGTGAGGCACTAGTGCCCGGGACCGACGGGGGCCCATCAGCACAGGCTTTTGCGTTTTGCTTTATTGGCTCCACCGCGTTCCGGAACATGGGTGAAGGGTGAAGGGAGGCGCGCACGAAGGACGCAAGTAAGCCTCACTCACCACGCTCACCTCATCGTGCATCTGTCATCCGTGCGCGCGCGGGCGCTCAGGCTTATGCCCCCAGGCGCAGAACGCCTTCTCAGCATTTCAGCTCGCGGAGCTAGATGCTGGGTGGTGGGGCTGCGTCCCTCGTGGCGCCTCCGTACTCGTGCAGTGAGCGCCGACAGCTCGGCAGCTCGGCGCCCTCGCCATTGTTCTCGATGGCCTTGATGACGGCGTCCTGGTGCTGCAGCAGGTAGTCGACAAAGCGGCGCAACGCGCGCGCGCGGTGCGAGATACGGTTCTTCTCACCTACTGCCATCGATGAGAACGGTGCAGTGTGCCCCTCGGGGACGAAGATCGCGTCCCATGCAAAGCCGCCCGTCGAGGCCGGCGGAACGATTCGACCCGGCGTCCGGCCGACGAAGAGCACCGGCTCGGCCCCCGGGCCCGCCGAGAAACCTAGGATGCATTGGCAATACGCGCTGTGGTCCGTGTGTCCGGCGAGAAGGGAATAGAGACCTTCGTTGCCCAAGGTCTGCGACGGCTCGCAGTACACACAGCAGGGCGTGTGAGCGGCCAATGGGGCGTCGCGCGCGCGCGCGCGATCGGCTCGACGCTGCGGCGCGCACCATCTGAAACCACTTGATGTACGGCCCTGGCATCCCATTCAGAGCAGTGAAGCACAGGGAGGTGTCTTCCACAAGAACCGCCGAGTCCACCTGGTTGGCGGCCTCGCGGCACTTATGCCGGGCAATCTCGAGCGCGTCGCCCTGGAGCTCCGGCAAGTCGATGTCGACATGGGTCACGCGGAACGGCATATCCACTTCGGAAAGGATGGCGTTCACCTCGCGCTCTTTCATCATGTTGCCCGTCACAAAGTAGATGCAGCCCTCATCGATGCGGCACAGCTCAGCCTCGTCATCGTCAATCTTCACGATGCACCGCGCTGCGCGGTGCCGCCGCCGACACCTCTGGGCTGGTGTGCATAGCTGCTGCAGCAGAGGCGGCGTGTGTCCGCTAATTGGCAGCATCCCACCGCTCAAGCACGACATAGCAGCGGACGATGGCAAGACAGCGGCAAACGCAAGCAGCACGCCGCGGCTATTACTGCTGCTGCTTCGTTTGCAGCGGCGGCCGCGCAGCAGCGGGGAGCAATCGGCGCGGACTCTGTTTGCCAGCGGGGGCTCTGCTGAAATGCGGTCGACCATCTTCCCGCGATGCATCGGCGGCGTTGCGTCCATTACAATTCGGAATCTTTTTGAGGACCGAGATTCTCAATGTCGCCAAAACAACGCGACGTCCCGAGCGCTGCAATCGCCTTTTTTTCATGGACGGCGATGTCTCAGAGACGACGTCTAGCATATCACGTGAAAGCCTGCTGGATTTGCTCGTGGCAGAAAACGAAAATGTTGTTGCCTATCCCGCCCTCGACGCTTCCTGTCGCTCTGGCTCTCAGGGGCAGCGCGCAGCTCGCTGAGCCTCTAGCGGCCGCGCTGCGGTGCCAGTGGGCCTTTGGATTTCCGGCCGTTCCAAAGCCGCATCTCCAGCTGACGCACGGCTTTTATCAATATCCAGCTGGCATGCAGGCTGTTGCCGCTGCGCACATGCTCTCCGTGCTGCCTCCGGGCTTGCTGCATGATCCATTTGTGGGCGGTGGGACGACGCTCGTCGAGGGCTTGCGCTGCGGTCGCCACGTCATCGGAGCCGACGTGTCACCTCTGGCGCTCTTTGCTTCAACGCATCACACCTGGCTGGCGAGCGAAGATGAGCTTGAGGCGCTGCGTCATGATGCAACGAGCGCGATTTCCGCCGTCGACCACACTTGGCACGCCACTAAAGATCAGGTCGAGGCGCTGCGGCAGGATGCAACCCGCGCGATGCGCGCCGTCGACGAGCGCGACGACGGCTCGCCGCCCGCCGATCCGGGCGCTCCCGGAAGCGACGCGATCGGAAGCGACGATGAGCTCGAAGGCACCGGCGAGGCTGACTCGAGCTCGATCGAATGGCGACCCGGGCTGAACGCGCGCAACCTGGAGCGCCAGACGAAGCTGGACGGCGGCCGCCGCGACGATGCCACCACCTACGCGAGCTGGGAGCCGTTACGGCACGCAATGGAAGCCGAGCTCGCGGATGCAGCAGGCGCCAACGCAGGAGCAGGCGCGGCGTCGATGTCGAGCCCCGCCGACCCGTCGCCGCTCTGGTTTTGCTTTGCGGCCGCGCAGCAGCGGAGCGCACGCTACCGGTTCCGCGACCCACTCGCTACCTTTGATGCAACCGTTGAGGATTATTTGCGAGCGGCTCGCGCGCTGCGTGCGCACACCCCGGCTGCAATCCTCGGGGCGGCGCGTCCCGTGAGCCTGCTGCTCGCGGATGCGCGCGAGCTCTCTCTCGCGGATGCGGGCCTGCCGCTCGCCGACGCAGTGCTCACCTCGCCACCTTACGCGGGTGTGTACGACTACCAGAGCTACGCGCGCGAGGAGCGTGCAAGACTCGGCGCCCGAGGCGACGCACCTCTGATGGGGCTCGCCGGCACGCCGGACGGTCGCGACTGGCCCGACGCTTGGCGCTCGAGCCACGAGATGGGCGCCCGCAGGGCGATGCGCAAGATGCGCGCGCCCAGCGCCTTCGTCGGCGCGTGGGAGAGCGATCAGCGCTCCTGGCTCGCAGCGATGAAAGGGAACCTGCGCCCAGGAGGGCGCGCGGCGCTGCTCGTCGGCGATGGGGAGCAGTCGATCGACGCGCTTCTCTCGACCACACAGGCAGCAGAGGACGTCGGGCTCCGCTTTGTGGCCTCGGCCACTATCAGCTCGACTGCAAAGCCTCACGAGCGCTACAGGGGCAAGCGCCGTCCGGAGCATGCAATCCTCCTCGAGCGCCCTGCGTGAACGTGCAGATGATTTATTTTCGAGCTCGCATGTGAAATGTATCACAGCCTCTGGCCTGAGTCCTTTGTATGGATGTTTTTGACGATGGGCCGCAGTGCCGGGGTAACGAGACAGGAATCCTACTAGTAACAGGGGTTCCGGTTCTTACCGTATGACACTTTCACGTGTGTGTCTTGGCTCCCCCCGGTGTTTTTGACTTAACGCGGCGTCGACGTCGAACGTTTCATGCCCCGCACGACGCGCGACGCCCGCGGGGGCTCGATTCGATGCTCACAATGCGGCTCGCGGTGCGCCGCCGCCGCACGACCGCCGTCCTGCGCAACGCACGCACGCGGACTGAGTTTGGACGATGAGTCTGACGGGGGCCAGAGCGGTGGCGAACGAAACATCCGATACGACGCAGGTCCCCAGCGGCTATTACTTCAGCCGTGGCAATTGCACACAGGCTGAGCGAGAGCGTCGCTGGAGCGTCTCATGTCCTCGTTGCGAAGAGGTTCCGGGAGCGGGTGTTTGCCCAGCACCGGGCACGCTATCTGATTTCGTCCGTCTCTTCAACCACACGTACGTGCTCTGCTTTGGGACCAGATCGTGTCCTCGTCACCGACAAGGTTATTGGCCTCGCGACGTACATGAGCGCATGACTGTCTTGGATGGGCACGACCTCGATGCTAAGCTCGGGCAGCGGCTTGGGCCTTTCGCAAGATCACTTCTTGGCATTGGAGAGAACCAATCTCGTCCGACTCATTCCAAAAGAGGGTCTCTTCTTTCAAGGAAAGAAGCTCACCTTCTTATGAAGAAAGAACGCGATGAAGACCGTCAGATCCGAACTGTGCAGCATCGGATGAAGCAACTGCTCGCCGTCCTCGAGATCATCGAGCTCGCCCACTCTGCCGGACTACCCAACGTGCTCGTGCTCGAAGGCGATGTCCGGCCAGTCTCGAAGTTCAGCCTGAGTGCTTCGGAGGTCTCACAGTTCGACACGTACCTTCGGGAGAAAGCGTGGGAAGTGGTTCGACCAAGTGCCTATTTCCAAGAGTTTGGGTGGGTCTCGCCATATTCTAGCCGGCCTCGCCGTACAACCTGCCTAGGGCCATGCAACTGCACGATTCCAACCGGCCTTGAACGTGCTTGCTTGGTGCGACGAGCTGAGCATCTGGAATCGAGATGCGACGTGCGCGACACCGTCGCATTTGCAGTTCACTCTCGTGCATTTCAGACCTTCCGTAGCCTGCGCCAGACCGCGCTCGATGCCCTCTTCGATGCCGATTGCAGCAATAGCAGCGCCAGAAGACTGTATCGCTACGGGATTCCTGGCAAGCAGTTTGATCTGGCCTTCCCGTGGTTTGACATTTGGTTGCCCACGCGGTTTGACTCGCTGTACGTGCTCCCTTCGATAGTGGTGCAGCAGGTCAAGCAGGGGGATGAGAAGACCTCTCTGCTGTACCTGACAAAATGCACCCACCTCCGCAACCGATTTCACAATCCCTCGGCGCTCTCATTCGCCCTCCGCAACCGCTCTCGTTCGCGACGACCTGGACGGCTACGACCCGCAGTCGCGCGCAATGACTCGACCTCTGTCAGTCGATCTGTCAGTTAAGAATCTAGGCACTAGGGTCCCTGCTAATCAGCGTAATGTCAACCGTTAAAGTCGTAATGCGTGAAGGACAAAGCCATAAGTCACTTCGTGGAGTTACAGGTACTTGGTAGATCAAGGTGCTTTATACGCATATTCGCGCGTCGACAACGGCAATTAGTATGTACTTACTGCGGCGCGCGCGCGCGCCGCATGCAACCGCTTGCACCGCCGTCATCGATCTCTTCTCGGCGGGCGGCAGCCACGTCGCGATGCCGAGCCGCGGGCGGCAACGCCGTGCCGTGCCGCGTGCGGTGCTAAGCGCGAGCATCCCACGTCAGGCCTCGCTCAGTGTGGGTCCGCCGCCGGCCCGCCCGCAGGCGTACTCCCACCACAGTAGGTATGTGAGCCCCGTCGCATGGAGCACGCCGAGCGCGCAGTAGACGGAGGTGAGGAGCAGTGGCAGGAAGGGCAGTTGCGGCGCGAGCAGCAGCGGATGTGCGGCCGAGGTGAACGCCTCGAGTAGCACAAAGCCCCACAGATAGGCCCTCTCCAAGCCATGCAGCCCGACATGCTGATTGCCGAAGCGTTGACGCAGCGCCTCGGCAGTAGCCCAGAGGTGGGCAAGCAGCAGGAGACGCGCGACGGACCACTCGGCAGGTTCGAACAGCAGCGGGAGCAGCGCATAGTGGCCCGCGCTGGTGAGCAGAAGGAGCGCGCGTGCGTGGAGTGCCGCCGCGGCGGAGGGCGCCGGGGGCGTGAGCACAGAAAGAATGAGCAGAGGCGGCAGCACCGCCTTCTCGTGCACGTGGTATCCGAAGGCGAAGGCAGCGAGGCCGCAGCACGCCACGCCCGCAGCGAAGGCCTCCGGCCGTGGCACACGCCACGTTTTGAGAAGCAGGGGCAGCTGTGCGAGGAGGACGAGGCCGGCTGCGTGAGTTGCGCCCACCGCGGGCAGCATCAGGAAGCTTCCCTCGCCAACCAAACCAGCAGTCGAGCCTGACCCCGCGGCGGCCTTGGCGGCAACGATGGCCGTAGTGAGAGATGAGCTCGGGAGCCAGCGGGCGACGGCGGCGGCGCCAGCGCGGTCGGCGACGTTGTAGAGAGCCCAGGCGTTTGGCGCCCAGTACGCGTGCGTAAGCCCACGCCCAAACGGAAAGAGGCGCGCCGCAAGCTGCCCCAGCTGGCCGATGGCTACAAAGGGACCGAGGGACGCGGCAAAGGTGGCCAGCACGATCACTCCGAGGCCCACGAGACGGCGCAGCGCGCCGATCGACGGCGACCGCTGTCGGAGTACGAACCCCTGGAGCAGGTGAATGAAGTAGAACGGCGCTGCAAAAAGGAACAAATGCTTCAAGTTCAGCAGCACGGCGAACGCGAGCGCGCCTGAGCGTTCGTGACCAGTGGCGACCAGGGCGACCGAGACGAGCAGTAGCCCGATCATCATCCCGTTGTACTGGAAGTGCACGTGGTCCACGAGCAGCAGCCCGCCGTTGAGAAAGGCGAGCGTGACGCTCATCTGCCGGTCGGCCCGAGATGGCGCCGGGCTCTGCGCTGCTGCGAGCGCCGCACTCCCAAGAAGAAGGAGCACGTCTGCCGCGATGACTGTGCTCCGCTGGTACGCGACTGTCTCGGCGGACGCGTACGGCGTGGCGGAGATGGCAAGCATGCCTGGATCACAGCGTGCCGCACCGATCGCAAGCAGCCTCTCGAACCACGCGAAGAAGGGAGGATAGTCGAGGGTCCATTCGGAAGTGGCCTCGTTGTACCATTGCGAGAGCGGCAGCTGCGACGTGATCGCCATCCAATTTCGGTGCACCTCGAAGTCCGTAGAATGGTATGCTGGAAGGAGCAGGAGCTTGATTCCGATGCCGAAAAGGAAGAGTGCGCCGAGCCAACGCGACCCGAGCGCCGAGCGCTCCAGAGTTGGTTCTGGTTTCGATGCCGCCGCAGCTCTTGCCTCGAGTGCTGCACGTTCGTCCTGATTGCGTGCCGTGTCCTTGATTGTCAGCGCTGCATGGTTTCGAATCCCGTCCAGGGTGAAGGCGAACCCGATGCCGCCAGAAGTCAGCTCCTTGAGGGCTGCACCTTCCTTGCGAAAGAGCACCCAACAGCTCCACAGCAGCGCCGCCTCGCGACGCGCGGACGACTCGTCCTCAAAGTACGCGATAGCGTAGTTGCCTAAACCCTTCTCGGTGACCAGCACGACGTCGCGCAGTGTCATTTACTCGCGTCGTTGCCTGTCTCGTTCCGTAGTGTGAACATACTGTGAAGCACAGCAATCAACCGGTAAAAAGACACCGGGCGAGCCTCCCGGAAAAAAGACACCGGGGGGAGCCGGGACACACACGGGACAGACGAACCTCACAACCATCCCAACTCACCAACGCAACCGCACGACCGCGCGACGACCGAATCCCAAGCCGAATCCGCGGCCGACTCAACGGCCGCAGCCCGGAGCCGACCGCCCCCCGCGGCTGACTCAGAACTGAATAAATACTGTGCGTCGATACTGTAGGAGGTGGAGTGATTGAGTGACGCAAAGCATTGCAACAAACAGCATGTTCCATGGCAGGTTCGCCGGGCCCGTTGCCGGGCTCTGTGAGTGAGAACAGAGATTATGTGCACCAGGCCATCCACACCGAGTCCGTGGAGTCGAATTTGGCATCAGCGCCGTCGCAAGCACAAATGGACGGAACTTCCTTTCACCAAGAGGTTTTGTAACAGCGCTGAGCGCCCGGCCATGGGCCGGCTCGCGGTGCTGTCGACGTTGCTCGAGCCCGACCACTTTAGCGGGGCGTCCGAGTTGCTCTATGGTGACAAGCCAGTGTTAAACTTTCCTAGGCCCAACCGTTCTCGTGTCGTCTTTCCTCGAGGCCGTTCTCGAGGCCCTACCCTTCTCGAGAGCTTTCCTCAGGTAGAGGCATACTGCCCGATGGCTGACCCAAGCGTGATGACTAGGTACGGCGACACGTTGGGCGTCTGGCATGGATCTCAGCAACGGCCTAACAAACCTCCGAAAAAGGTCCTCCCCGCACGTATTGCTGTCTCTGCAGAGGATGGGTTTGAGCAGCGCCTGGACCGCTTGGGTGTCTCGCCGAGAGTGTTGCACAGCAAGGATCCTTTTCTTCGAGCTCCTGTTCAGGGGAGACGCGCCCGCTTGAAGATGGCCGAGCTTTTGCCTGAGTTCGGCACGGGAGAGCGACAAGTGACTGGCGCGCCTGCCGCTGCACCGACGGAAGCCTGTGACAGCTGGACCGATGACTTGCAAACCATGCTGCCAGCAGAGGACGAAAAGACCCCACTCGAATCTAAGTCTCGGCTCGACCAGCTGCTTGACGTCCGCACGTGGAGACTTCGTGGGTCTCCACAAACTATTCCAACCGCCTCACCACTTCCTGCGGAGCGGCCAGAGCCACCCCAGCTTGCTCTGCATACGGTCGAGATCATCCCGATTCCCGACTACCTCAGAGTCAAGCCTGTGCGCCCGCCATCCGTCGAGAGCGTGGATTCGGATTTAGAACGTGCCCGAAAAGCGGATGAAGAAGAGGTCAACGGTCAGCTCAGAAGCCTCGCACATCTCGTCATCAGCACGCAGCATGAGAGTTCCATGCTGCGTCAAGCAGGGGGCATGAGAGTGCGTATCAAGGTCGCGCCTTCGAGCAATTACGAGGCCGTAGCAACGACCCTCTTGCAAAAGGTGGATCCACGCTCTCCGCATTCTCCTGGATCTTCCAGGAGAGTATCTGGGATCGCACCGCGTCCCAGGCCTAGATTTGAAAGGCAATCGTCCGCCATCTCAACAAAGTCTCCGCGTCGTTCATCGACCGGCTCGGCTCAAGCTGCGCTGGCTGCCAGCCAGGCGCAGGCAGCCGAGGCGCAGGCCAGCTGGGAGGCGATGGGTCGCCGGGGACCCGCGCCCAAGGAGTTCATCAAGGACTTTGCCAAGCGGCAGCACGCAGCGGCCGCGGCCACTCGAATTCAGGCACGCGTACGTGGTATCTCCGGGCGGGGGGCGGGCGCGCGAGCGCGTGAATTGGCGAAGCAAAGTGAGGACGCGGCGAAGCAAAAAGAGGACGAAGACGACCTGCATCTTTTAGATGGACGACATCGGCGTCCGGATCGACACGTAATCTACGTAAAGCCGTGCATGTAGGCAGTACGGGGTGCTCGATCGCGCGCCGGATTCGATTCGCGTTACCTAACCGGAGTGCGAATGCGCGACTATGCGAGCCAGCGAGGCGGCGCACGCTAAGGAATTCCTTTCCCAAATAAACATCCGAGACCCGATGAGGACTGAGGAAAACTAGTTCGTAAAAATTTATGGAACCGCGGATCCGGAACCGATGCGTAGAGAACGCTATGTCGTATGTGCGAGACGCGCACCGGCGTCCCGGTCCGCGGTCGTCGGGTCGCGAGGAATGCGCGCTTGCGCGGTCGGAACGGCCGAACGTGAGGAAAGCATTGTATGAAGGTATAGGGACAGGCGACAGAGCCGAGCATTCAGCATTCAATCCTGCATTCAGTGTGGTGGTTATACTCCTGGAGATTTCTCTGAAAAATATCGGGCTCCTTCAGTCCTTCTGTTACCTAAACGTAAAACATCCTAACACTATGCGACGCGGTATTACACATGTGTGGTATGTCACACCAGTTCTCGTTGTACTTGGCCCCGAACGCGCAACTGGCAACACGGCCGGCTTCAAAGGCTGAACGACAGCTGTCGTCACGCTCGCCGGGAGGTGTTGCGATGAGCTCGCTGCCCTCATTTCTTTTCCTTCTTGGCCCGCGGCTTGCCAGCACCACTGGCGGACTTGCGCTTGGCGCCCCCTCCCGCGCTTTTTTTGGCGACAGGCTTGCGCCCAGACTTGCCAGCGTGCTTGGCCTTCTTTGCGCCCTCGCGGAGAGGACCTAGCTCCTCCTCCTCGTCGGAGCCGCCGTCGACGTTGGAGAGCACGTCGTCATCGTCGAAGAAGCCCTCGCCCAGCTCGCCGTGGCTCACCTCCTGCGTGTCGAAGATTGAGTCACGTGGCGCGCTCAGCTGCAGATAGTCGCTGAAGACGGCCTCGATCTTGGCCTTGCTGCCGTCCACCTGAAGCAGGCAGAGCGTGTTGCACGGGATGATGTCGGCATCGTACACCTTGCCCTTGAGGTCGAACATGGCCGTCTGCCGTATGTCGGCCACTGATCCGTCGGCCTCACCCTGGCTGCTGCTGGCGACTGCCGCCGCCGTCGAGGAGCCCTTGCGCAGGTGCATCTTGCCGAGCACGCCGAAGTCGCCCGAAAAGTCGAGGGTCGAGTCGTTTGCCTCGAGGAGCAGCATGTCTCGGCGCACCTTGGGGGCCAGCTGCAATGGCAGCACTGACGATGGCGGTGCCCGCCCCTTGCCCTTGGGTTTGGGCTTGGGCTCGTCCGTCTCCTGGGATGCGCCCACGTCGTCGATGGAGAGCGAGTCGTCGGATTCGAGGGCACTGCGCTGAGCGGCGGCCTTGCGCGCTGAGCCCTGCTCCTCGAGCCAGTCGGGCTCATCGTCGCTCATCCCGGGCGGGGGGCGCTTGCGCTTGTGTGAACGTTAACACGACGCTCGCGAAGGCGCTTGTGTGAACAAAATCCCCGAACCCCACTCCCAAGCGCTATGGACGTCGACTATGGACGGAGGTGTGACCGACGGGCGCCCGTCTACGACATCGACAACACATCGTAAACTTGGTCGCGTTGGTTGATTGGCGGTTCATCAAACTACACAAACGGCAGCCTGGTGAGCGCGACATCCCGGTCCCTGCTAAAGCTAGACCAGGCTCTGAATCGCGGTGGGTGGGCGGGGACACATAACACTCCCAGAACTGATACGCATCGATATTCGAAAGCGCCGACCGGAGACCGTCGGCACATTCTCGGAGCATGCCGCAGAGACCGGCAATACTTCACTCGCCGAATAGAGCAATATCAGCCCGCGCGCGGGCGGCATACGAACCGCATAACAGGGTGCCTATAAGGCTTTCCCCTGGGTATCCCCTTCCCCCCAAACGGCGGAGAGACCCCCCAATGGGTTCTCCCGCATCCCCCCTGTCTGGTTCCATGATGGATACCGTCCTGTAATCTGGCCCTTTCACGTTGGGTTCACAGCCGTGTAACTTTGGGCGTCACACGGCAGTAAACTTGGTCGCGTTGGT
>Ga0210243_100598_pt1 | contig 30582 bp, 21 predicted proteins | sample ChrtobMeP5a_32mM_FD_155461 | JGI IMG/M metagenome (GOLD analysis project Ga0210243, IMG submission 155461) | Chrysochromulina tobin associated microbial communities from unialgal haptophyte culture, Seattle, Washington, United States - P5a_32mM | ecosystem: Host-associated > Algae > Haptophytes >...
GGCTGTAAGCACTCTTGGTGCGTGCAGCCCGTCAAGGTGGCATCGTTGTCCTGATGTCTCGATATGTCCGGCGGCTGTATATGTATATGTATATGTGCACTTGTGCGTGCAGCCCGTCAAGGTGGCGCCCCGTTGTCCTGATGCCACATGTACCATGTGATTACCTTATGGGTATATTTCTTGGTATATTTCTCTTCAAAGCTGTCGTGTGTCAGGGGGGTCTTCTCGAGGACTTCTATTGTGACTTGGTTCACGTCAGATCTCGCTCGTTCTATACGAGTTCATGCGCCGGCGGCCGCGCCCGCGGAGGAGCGCGCGGACGGCCTGGGGCGGACCTCCGTTCGACCTCTCGAGCGAGGAGCCGACACCTCGCGATACGCTGACAGTAAAAAAGCGGAACTTAGCAATACCATAAAGAGTGAATACGGATTACGGTTCTGCCCGCGCGCCCCACCTACCGTTCTCTCCTCCTTCTCTCCTCCTTCTCTGACTCCTCCGTCAACCCCTTCAGGATCGCCCGCCGCGGCCGTAGTACGATAGGTTCGGGCGGGTAGCAGAAACGGTCGCCGTCCGTGCCACGACCCAGCTCACGACGCTGACTGCCGTGCCAGCCACTCCATCGCACTGAAGCACGTCTGCATCGACGGAGGCAGGAACTCGCCTTGCGCAAGCGCCGCGCGCAACTCGGCCAGCGGCATGCGTTCACAAGACTCAAAGTACTCCTCGACGTCACGCTCGCCCTGACCGGAATCGGGCTCTGGGTCGATGCACACAAAAGGCGTGAAGCGGTTGCGGCACCACTTGCTCTCGAGGATCCCAGGATGAGCCTCGGGCAGCAGCGCGTGCCACGTACCGCCTGCAAGCCGCGCCTCTTCCGCCAGCTCCGCCTGCGCCGCCCCGAGCAAGCTCGAGTGTTTCGTCGGATCATAGCCGCCTGTGGGGAGAACAAGTGTTGTGGCCGCATGCGGTGGCGCCGCCTGTGCGAACTCGCGCAGTACAGTCACGCTCGCGCTCGCCGAGTGGTACGCGAAGACGACCACGAAGCAGTACTGGTTCTTCGGATGGCCAACGATGTCGAAGCTCGCCTCGCGCCCGTCGGGGTAGCCCACCACTCGTTCCTCCACCTGAAGAAACCGCCGGTATGCTACGCGTTCGGAGCGGACCGTGAAGCCGCGCATCGGGTCGCTCGTTGTAGGTTCAGCCGGCGGGGGAAGCGGCGGAGTCGGCGTCGTCGGCGGCGCCTCCGCGGCCGGCGTCGCCACCACCCCGGCTGAGTCCCCCGATGTTGCACCGGATGGCTCAAGAGCGCCCGACATGGCGCCCAGTGCTGCCGCCGATGCCGCCGCGACCTCACCCTCGGCGCCTTGCGGTGCCGGTGCCGGTGCCGCCGCTCTCGCCGCCCCCGCCCCCCCCACCGCCCCCGCCGCCACCGCCGCCTCCGCCGCCCCCTCAGCCCCCGCCGCCGCCTCAGCTCCCTCGGCTGGTCGGGCGCCGCTCTGCTCGTTTGCAATGCACTTGGCAGGAGACTCCGCAGCGAGGGGCTTCATCTTCTTCCACTCTTTGAGCGTCTTGTCGAGGCGCTTGAGGAAAAGGTCGAGGTCTTCCTCGGTCGCGCCCAGCGCGCATGCCGCTGTGAAGTACGCTACTGGGTATGCGTCGCAGTGCGAGCCGTAGTTCGTGAAGGCGATGCCCGCGACGCTCTTCTTCTTGGCGTCCGGCGCGCAGATACGAGCTCCAGAGATGAGCCGCACCCAGAGCTGCGCGCCCATCGCGGTGACGCTCCGCCCGCCGCCGCCACTCGTGAGCGTGACCGCCATCGAGATCGAGTTGTTCGGCGTCACGAGCAGCCGCTCGCCGTGCGAGGCCGCGAGAGCCCCGAGGCGTTCACGAAAGATTGGCAGCAGCCGCTGCCGCCGCTCGAGCAGCGATGCCCAGCCATCCGCGCCCAAATGCAGCAACGTGATGAACAGGTCGAGGATAGGAGCGATTGAGGCTCGCCCCGGGTACGTGGCGCTCACCTTGGCGATCAGCGCCGCTCCGAACTCAGCCGAGCACGACGCTAAGATCGCCCCACCCACGGGCACTAGAAAGTTCTTATCAGTCGACTGTATGAAGGCGTCGAGCCGCCCGTGCTTCGAAGCGGCGGCGATGGCCTTCATGCACTGCGTGCACTGCACACCGTACGCATTGTTCGCAATGTGCGGCACGCCCATCTCTGCGCAGAGCCGACCCAGATCGAGCAGCTTGTCGATGCCTCGCGGCGCGAAGCATGAAGTAGTTGAGAGCACACAGAGAACGTGTTCGGCTCCCACCTCCTCGATGCGCGCGCGCACGCCCGGCACGTTCGTGCGCAGCTCGTCGCCTTCGAGCAAGCTCTCGACAACGAGCGGCGTGCACCCCGCAGCCGCTACCGCTTTGAGGCACGACTTCTGGTCGATGCGTGGCCACACGACGTACTTGGCTGCTGGACGCATCGCGCGCAGCGCGAGCATCGTGAGCGTGACCGTCATGCCCGTTGCTACGGGCAGCACGAGGCAGTTGACGTTGACGCTGAGCGCGCCCGCTCGCTTGATCGCGTCTGCCGCCAGAAAGTTGGTCAGCTTGTACAGCAGGGACGAGCCCGCCGCCTTGGGCTGTTCCTCGGCGATGTCTCCTGAGCGGCCGATGCCGTGGCCGAAGCCAAAGTGACGGCTGCGCACGAGCGGGCAGGCGATGCGTGCCTCGCGCTCGCCCACGCCGGCGTTACCGATGAACGCATTCGAATCCATGAGCGCGAGCTCCTCGAGAAGCAATCGCAGCGTGCCCTCGTCCCAGCCATTATCGGGCAGCCGGCGCTGCGCGAGCAACGACTTGAACTTGGTCTCGCGCGCGCGTCGCGCCTGCTGCGCCTGGGCCACGTACGAGGGCGAGACCAGCTGCGTTGCGAGCGCGAAGACCTCGTCGTTCATGGACCCACGCACGCAAACATTGCTGACCTTTTCGTTTCCCCACAGAGCGAGCTGTGGCCCTGTGCGGCGCCCCTTGATGAGGGATGTAATTGCTGTACCCACTCTCCGATCCTCTCGCAGCGGCAACCATTGAGCGGCAACACGAGCATGCCATCACCTTGCTGCTTGCTCCGCGGCAGGCGCAGAACGCCGAGACCCTGCCAACGGCCACGTCGGCGAGCGGCACTGCCACAACCTCTAATACGACATCCCCATTCATATTCCCCCACCGCAATTCAGGCTTGAATCTAGGCATCAGGCGGGTCCCCGCCACCATTCTTTCGTATGTGTGACATTCCGTATCGTGGTAAGGCGAAAAAGGCGTAAGGGTAAGCGTGCACCGGCGACCGGGGCAGCTACTGTTCATTCACATTCTTCGGTTCAGTTACCGATCAGACTCTCTCTTGTCTCTACACTCTAGCAGAGGATGGAAATGCGGGCATTCGATTTGAAATGGGAGTTGGGACGCTTTATATAGGGAATAGGCTCGTTATGAGTATGAGTGGCATGTCACACAACACGTGAACTCGCGATCTGTTTGCACACGTCCTTTCCCGCCCCGACCCCCGTTCGCGCGTTACTCATGAGGTGGACATGCGCTGCGCGCGCGACAACAGGCAACACGTCACACTCCATGATGATCGATGGCTGCCTGCCATCAATCGGCACGCACCAGTATACTATACGCGCACGTGCCATCCCCCTGCGCCCGGCCTGCGCGCGCTGAGCGAGGCCGCCCTGCGCCCGTCCCCATCCTTAGCGTTCCAGCGTGGACTCAGCGCCGTCGCGCCTCTGCCATCGGCCTCAGACCTCGATGCCGAAGATGCGCTTCATCTCCTCCTTCCGTCCAATCTCGCCGAGACGGTTGGCCTCAGCGAGGCGCTCCGCGTTCTTGGTGTGGTCGTAGAAGAGCTTGGACGAGTGCTCCTTGGCAATCTCCTGGATCAGATTCGCCGAGATCGGCACGCCCTGGATCTTGCCGTGCGCCACACCAAAGTCCTTCTCGATGGCGATCTCGAGCGCCTTGCCGAGCGCGACGCAGTGTCGCTCCTGCGGCGGCCCCGGCTGCGGTAACCGCCCCTGCCCCATGACCAGGTCGCCGAAGCACTGGTACGCGTTCGACTTCATGATGCAGTAGCTCACGTACATGGCGAGCACCACCTCAGGCGGTGCGGGCAGCTCGCGCCCGTACTTGGCCTGGTAGGCCTCGAGCAGCAGCTTGTACATGGGCGAGGTGCCTCGCTCCTCCTCGGGCGACGTCACGTCGCCGTCGAGGTACGGGTCGAGGTGGCGCGCGATGTGCGTCGCGATGAAGTCGTACAGCTCCTCGGGCAGTTGCACCTTCTCGGTCTCGAGGCAGAGGGAGAGGAGCCACGGCTGCGGCCCCTTTTTGGACACGGACGAGACGAAGTTCTGGACGATCGAGACCTCCTCCCAGATGCGCCCAACCAACTCATCCGCGCTCGTGAGTTGGCGCAGCCGATCGCACCGCATGCTGACCGCCGTCTCACAGAGCTTGCTGAGCAGGTGCTTGCTCATCTGCGACGCCGTCGAGGGCGGTACCGAGGCACGAAGCCCGACCATAAACTGCTGCTGCACGTTCTCGACCGCGGCGCCGAGCGTGCTCATCACGGAGGCCGCCTTCGCCTCGGCCGCCGCCTTGTCAGGCGCCCCCGCCCCGCTCGTCGCCTTGGCGTGCAGCGAGCGCACGGAGGCGGACACGCCATCCTTGACGATGGTGCGCAGGTGCGCCACGAGCGGCGGCATGTTCTGGTCGATGACGCGCTCATTTGAGGTGCGGACGGCCTCGACCCACGCGGGCGAGTGCACCATCGCCTCCTGGAACGCCGCGCCGCTGCTCGCGCTCGCCTTGAGCGCCGCAAGCTTGCGCGTCCATAAGGCGCGTTCCGAGGGGGGCACCACCTCATCGGACACGTGGCTCACCTCTGCCGCGGCGGCCTCGGTGGCCGCGACGGCTGCGAGCGCGGCGCATTGCGACGGGGTGCGCCTGAGCGGCAGCGCTGTCTTGGGCGGCTCTTCGTTACCCGTCATCGGCAGAGGGTCCTTGCCATCCTGAAGGCTGATCTTGAGCAGCGTGCACGCGACAGCCTCCGTGACGGCGTGGTCCACCTTGCGCGCGAGTGCCTGCAGCCGGGGTCCAAGGTTGCCTAGGTCCTCCTCGCCGGACGCGACGGGAGGCGGCGGCGCGGGCGACGCCTGCAGCCCCGAGGGCGGCGGGGGCGGGGCGATCGGCGGCTTGCGATGCCCCGGCTGCGGCGTGCCCATGCGCGCTCCCGCGCCGGGCCCGTCGCGCGACTGCACTTGCCAGTAGTCGGCGATCGAGGCGATCCGCAGGCACATGCGCGCGCGCCGCCAGTAGGCGGAGCCGCGCGAGCGGTTCGCGTTGGACTCGTCGAGCCCGACGAGCAGCGGCGAGAGCGGCGAGAGCATGCCTCCCCGCGCTGCTGAGCTCCGCGTGAGAGGCGTTCGAGGCACCTCGTCCAAATTGGGCAACCTCGCGTCCGACGCAGCGCCGGCACCGTACGCCGTCCCCTGCTGCCGGAGAGTGGCGACCTCGCGCTCGAGCTGCTCGTTGCGCTGGCGCAGCGTGGCCGCCTCGGCGCGCGCCTGCCGCAGCGACGCGCGCAACTCTTCGAGGTTCGCGTCGCCCTGCGCGCGCCCCTTGATCAGCATCTCCTGTTGGGACAGCGACGCCTCGAGCATGCGCGAGCTCTGCACGGCGGCGGCCTCGAGCTCGGGCAGATCGCGCTTCAGCACGCTCAGATCCCACCCGAGGCGCACCGTCTCGCGCTGCGCCGCCGCCAGCTGCTGCTGCGCCGCCGAGCTCGCCGCGGTGCTCGGAGCGCTCGGAGCGTTCTCGCGCCACGGGGTCAAAGGAGTTTGCGACGGACTGGCCGCGTAGGACCCCTCGGCGCCGAGCGCGCTATGCACCTTCAAGTGCGCCTGCCGAACCCTGTGCAGCGCAAGAGTATGGCAAGTTGGACTCACACGATGTTGGGGGCGGCCCGGATTTGGGGGATCGGGCGTGAGCGCACCTGGAGGCCGCGCGAGCCGCCTCCTGCTCAATCTCTTGCAGGTGCTGCGCGAAGGACTTTGCCTGTGCATGAATCGGTCCCGCGTCGCGTCAGTGAGGACGGGGATGGCAGCCAGCTGGTGCGAGCACCCTGTAGTGACGAACGGGTAGCTTTACCTTCGTCGCCATTGCAGAAGCGCCGTGGTGGCGAATTTTGGGACTAGGACTAAAGCGTCCGCTAGCTCCTGGTGCCCGCCCACCCAAGCAAGACAGAGGCGGCCTTTCGTGGGCGGTGCACGGTGGCGGGAGTTATCACCATACAATCAGTGTGTTCAACACGGCGCGTTGAGCACACACACTATTATCGTTCGTATCGGACCCGGCTATAATCATATCAAAAACCTACGAGCGGGTTCGAGCGTCCGTTCCGATCCACGCAGAGTCTTCAACCTCGACTTCTTCGACCAACGTCGAGCGTTACTGTCCTGCGAGCGACGAGCGGAGCGCCCGGACTCAACTTATTTCGCGACATCATGCTTGGGGCCACGCTCGATCGAGCTCGGGGAGACCTCCTTTGATGGACCCTGGGCTGCGGGGACCTCCCTGTAATGCACGAGCATGTCGCCGCCCTGCTTCCAGAAAAAGGCTCGCGCGGTCCCTAGGCTCATGTCGGGCCGGAGCACATTGTCGGCGCAGCTGAGCTCGAAGCCATTCGGGTGCGCCGCTCGGCCGAGCTTCTCGTCGACGTATTGGAGGACCTTGGCAAGCTTGAGCGCGCGCGGCGCCGAGAGGCGGCACTCGTTGCTTCGTAGCTCGGGCAGCTTCCCCCCCCTGCTACATGCATCCGACGGATGGGGCTCGAGGACAAAGGAGATCTTGAGGCTCTCGCGGGGCTCATATCGGCCGAACAGCGCCGTATCGAGCAGCCAGCGAGGCATGCCTTCGGGCGGTTCGCTTGGAAGAGCGTCCGCTGCACAACGCAGCACGACCACGCCGTCGTCGATCACGCACACAGTGTGCAAGGGCAGGTCCGCGAACGCGAATGTGGGCAGCGCCGTGGTGGGCAGCGTCTCCTCCTCGCGCTGTGGCGGCGGCGCCTCCGTACCGACGGGCGGCACGGGCGGTGTGGCGGCGCTGAGGGCAGCGAGGGCGCCGAGTCGCCACGTGTGGAAGAGCGAAGCAAGTAACCTTTCGCCCAAGTTAATGCGGAGCTCGGACTCAGGTGGCGTGAGTCGAAGGTCGGCCGCATACGCCTCGGCGTTGAAGCACAAGCTCGGCTCCAGCGTGACTTCGAGCGCGCCCGATCGCGACGAGAGAGTGAACCACGAGGGCACAGCGATCTTCTCTTGCTCGAGCTCCTCTAGGAGCGCCTCGTACCGGTTGGGCGCCCCCCGCGGCGACGGAGGCTCGCGGCGTACACAGGAAGCGCTCGGGATGTCCCAGAGCGCCACCTCGCCGTCGTCACTCTCGGTGAGGGCCTGGACCTTGGACGGTAGCGTCGCGTGGCTGCGCGCGGCGGGAGCACGAGAGGCACTCAGAGGCACTCGGAGGCCATCAGAGGCCATCAGAGGCCATAAGAGGCACTCAGAGGCACTCAGAGGCACTCAGAAGCACTCAGAGGCCATCAGAGGCCATCAGAGGCACTCAGAGGCCATCAGTGGGAACACGAGAGGAGGTCAGCAGCGCCGATGAGGGTGCAGGTCGATCTCGAACGAGGTGCGATCTCGATTCGAATCTCGTGGTGCGAGGGAGGCATGCATGCATGCATGCATCCGACGCGATGCGCACCGTTTGATGCCCGCGGAGCCACGTATGCTCATCACAGGATCTCGCAGCAGAGGTACTTCCGCGGCCGACGAGTGGACGGCGCCGGCGCGTGTGTCGGCGCGTGTGTCGGCCGTGCTGGCGGCTCCGAAGCCGGCGGCGGGCACATCGAGCTTCCGTAGGTCCCAGCTGTGCAGCGTGGACGCTGTTGACGAAACCCAGAGTCGCTCGTGGGCGGGCTGGACATGGAGGCTGAGGATAGGATGCGCCGACGCGCGGCAGAGCAACGCCGACGTGCCCGAGCTCAAATGGCTGATGCGCACCTCGCCCCGGGCGTCGCCCGAGAGCACATGGCTCGCGTGCACACAGAGGGATACGACGGAGGCAGAGTGGTGCGCGAGCACCTGCTCGCACCGCTGCTCGCCAAGGTGCCACACGCGCACCGTCGCGTCGGACGAGCAAGAGAGCGCACGCCGGCCGTCCTCGCACAAAATGACGGATCGAATGATGTCCGTGTGGCCCTGCAGGCGCAGGCTGCTTCGCAGGTCACGCGGGTCCCATAGGCGCACGTCCGTATCGACCGAGCCGGTAGCGAGCAGCGTGCCCTCCGCGTTGCAGTCGAGCGCGTAGATCGAGTGCTGATGCACCGCGCCCACCTCGCTCTGCGCGGGTAGGACCGATGCAGCGATCGGCGACGCGCGCTGCGGGTCCCAAAGCATCAGCCGGCAGTCGAAGCCGGCGCTAGCTAGCAGGCCGCGCTGTGGTGCAAACGCGATGGCCTTGGCGTAGTCGCCGTGGTGCCCGAGCGTGTCCGCGCGGACCTGTGTTGTCCCGGGGCTGTGGCTGCTCACCGACCACACCTTCACCGTGCGGTCTGAGGAGCACGACGCGAGCACACCAGGCTGAATTATGGCGATGCCGTTGACCCATTCCGTGTGCTCGTCGAGCGTTTGCTTGAGCACCGGCTGGGAGCTCGCGCCGGCCGACCAGCACCGCACGGTGCCGTCGCGGCCGGCAGTGTACAATTGGTCGCTCTCGGGACATGATCTGACCACATTTACGCCAAAGCGGTGTCCCGGGCTGCTGCTCCGTAGCGTCAGGGTTACGCTTCCCCGCTCCGCCATATCGCGGAAAAAGATGCGGGGTGTGAAGGTCAATGTATGAATAAATCAGGCAGTGTCGTCGCGGTCCTCCCCCACACCGTATGAATCGCGCTGATAGTCCGTGTGTGCGGGGCGGCGCGGAAGCGCGGAACGGGTGCGGCCTCGCGAATCGTCGACACGCCTGACGCCAGCTCCGGCCAGGTATCACGTATAGTGCTGCTCATTGCTGTGTGGTGACGCTGACAGCTTCTCGATAACACACGTACAGAAGTTTGTGAAGTGGATGGAGTGGGGGCAGTGGGGCGAGTGGCTTTCGGTGGTTTATATTCATGTTAATATTATGCTTCTCCTCAGAGCACTCCTTCCACGGCGACCGAGAGCTCGAGCTGTGAGCGTGAGAGGACGCCCACTTCTAGCCGAGCGTGAACGATCCTTGATTCTGGCGGGCGCGGATGCGTGCCGCATCGTCGCACCGGTTGGCAGCTGCGTCACCATGGTAGACCGCCTGCTTGGTCGGGGCATGTCCCTGGCGAGAGGGGATCCGGTTGCTTACATCCTCTTGCGCCCAGCAGGGCGCCGTGCGGCGCGATGGGTTGGATGACGGCGCGCGGTACGAGACGTTCTCGTCGGCAGGCGCGCCGAAGGAAGACGCGTCGAACTCGTAGCCGAGGGCGTTACAGATCGTCACCTGGACTGCGATAAACCATGCGACGACCTGCTCGGCGTTGGTGGTGCGGAGGGTGAGGTCAGCGTAGTGCTCGAAGAAGCCACTGCGGGTGCTGATGATCGTATCCTTGAGGTTGAGCGCCTTGGTCTTGAGAATATTCCAGTTCAGCCTCTCGAGCTCGTCGTACTTGAAGATCGGCACCTGGACACCGTTCAGTGTGACCGAAGTCGGGAAGGAGGAGTGCCGCTGGGCCTCGTAGTGCGCTTGCAGACGGCGGGCCTCAATTCCCTCGCGGCTACCATTGTCCGTTGCAAAAGCAGAGGTCGTGTAAGACGGCGGGGAGTAGTCGGTGAAGGCTGACGACATGGTCCGGCGTTTGATAGGCAAGGAAATAAGAATTGGGACAAAGAAGGAAAGGCGAGCTCGTCTTCAAAATCGACTTCATAATTACCTCTAGCCAGCCCCAGCAGCTGTGCGCCGTGGGTAGTACGCACCTGCGCCGCCGCCCCCGACGCTGCCGCTGCCGCTCTCCTCCCCCTCCCGCGAGCATCATCATCATCCCGTCGCGACCCGCACGTACATGTACATGCCACCTTTTGGTGTGCCCCTCAGATGGTGAGGCTGCCCACGAGGCTCTCGACCCCTTGTGACGCGGGCGCAGCAATGACGCCGTACGTGCCGCGAGTCACAACCCACATCTGCTGCGCCACATCCCAGTTGGACACGTCGCGGTCGGTCAGGGTGTAAGAGATCAGAGTGCTCGGCTTGCACGTCTTCTGAAAGTATCTCAGCACCTTGGAAGGAACTTGGAGGTCGCTGTCTGCGCCTGGATATGAGAGATAGATTTGGGGCGTGTCGCAGCCGGCGTAGGGCGAATCAGGCCTCCGGATTACAGTGAACGAGATGGTCCGCCCTTCGATCTGGAGATCGGAGTACTTGAATGTGCCGTACGTCAGTCCAAAGCCAAACGGGAACGCTGGCATCACCTTGTGCTTGTCATACCAACGGTAGCCGTTGATGAGCCCTTCGGAGTAGTTCGCTTCTAGATGGCCCGGGAACTGAGCGCTCTTGATTCCTGGCCATTGGTGCTCGGTCATGCCCTGGCCGGTGCAGGAGCCAAACATGGCTGCTGTGAGCGGTCATCACTGGTCAATCGTGGCCAATCCAGGGTCATCAGTGGCCATCGCACCTGATCGTTGCCGGTGAGAGGCATGGTCACGGGCAGCTTGGCCTGTGGCACCGTGTTTCCAAAGATGAGATCGGCGATTGCGTTGCCGTACTGTTCGCCGGGGAGGAAGGCGCATAGAATGGAGGGCACGCTGTCGCGCCACTCGGTTAAGATAGGTCCAGGCACCGCCATGACGACAACAGTCTTGGGCTGGAAGGCGGCGACGGCGGTGATGAGCTCCTCTTGCGGGTAGCCACACCCGCCGTGCGAATCTGTAACATTGGACAGGTAAAGGCTTTTGCGGTCCGACCCTTCTGACGCCTTGGCGGAAGTGAAGACGATGGCGACGTCGGCGGCGGCGGCCACGGCCGCCGCCCCATGGGTGTCTGGCTTGCCATCCTTGCAGCCAGTGGCATACGTGACCTGATAGCCGAGCGCTTGGAAGGCCATGAGAGGCGTCACCTTTACATTGGAGTCATCCACATGGCCCGAGCCTCCGCCCGCTGTGTACGGAGTCTCGGCATCCGCGCCGATCAGCGCAATCGTCTTCGTGTCTGCCTTGCTCAGAGGCAGCAGCGGCTTGCTTCCCGGGGATGATCCATCAACGACACCATTCTTGAGGAGGACTGTGCTATAGGCAGACACCGTGCGTGCGAGTGTCTTGTGCTCCGGCGTCGACACGTTTCGATCAATGCACCGTTCGCCGTTGCATGGGAAGCGTTTGGATGGGTCGAGAGCATACCACGGAGAGAGGATGCGCACGCAAGTCTCGTCAAACTGCTCCATCGTCAGAGAGCCATCGTCGAGGGAAGCCTTCAACTTGGCCTCATTGAAAAACTTGGAGCCCGGCATCTCGATGTCGAGTCCGGCGTTGACGGCCTCGGATGTCGAGTGCGTCGCACCCCAGTCCGAGACGATGAACCCGGTGAAGTTCCAGAAGCCCTTGAGCATCTTGCGCAGAGTGAAGGGTTGCTCGCACGCCCAGACGCCGTTGATACGATTGTAAGCACACATGTAGCCAGCAACCTTGTGTTTGGCAGCCGCCTCAAACGGCGGCCCGTACAACTCCATGATGGTTTTCTCATCCACGAGCTCGTTGACTCCGGAGCGATCCGTTTCCTGATTGTTCAAGATGTAGTGCTTGGCGATCGCCATCGCATTCTGCTGCATGCCATCAATGGTTGGACCAACAAGGAGGCTGCCAAGGACCGGATCTTCGCCCGAGATGTACTCGAAGGTCCGTCCGTTGTAGGGCACGCGCATCACGTTGATGCCAGGTCCCTCGAGAATGTTGGTGCCCTTGCCCCACCATTCCTCGCCCATGGCCACCCCCCACTCGTACGCAAGCACCGGGTCAAAGGTCGCGGCGATGTTCAACGTAGAGGGCCATTGCGTGGAATTGCCAGCGGGCGAGCCGTCTCCAAAGCCCTGGGGCCCGTTGTCCCACCTAAACGTCTTCCTACCACAAAAGTACCCGCAACCTGAATTCCTCGAATAGCCGTCGATCTCGCCAAATCCGTGCATGAGCTCCACCTTCATCGAGAAGTTGAGCGAGGCGCAGGCTGCCTTGGCAGTGGGCGGAATGTCGCGTTGTACATGAGGCCCCGCTGCCAGCGAGAGCGACATGCTCATGCTCATCATCATCAAGACAGCCCTAATTTTCGGTTCATTGCAAATTTCACAGATGAAAAGTCAGCAGAGGGTCAGACTACAATGTAAGGGGGGGTGTGGGCGGGTGTGTTAGCCCCCCGTAACGGCGGGTGTGATACCGAGCACCGCTGCCGGCGGCCCCCGGGCGGCTCCGGCCACCGCGGTCCGGTCCGGTCATTATTCGAGACGTGTGGCTCTTGTTGTGGCTGACAGCCCGTTTCCATGATATCCATGAAGCGATGTATGTCCGCATGACGTGAAAAGGCTAAAAGGCAAGCAAACCTATTCTTCAACACCGGACTCGGATCGCAAACAGACGCCCGCGCCGCTTCAGTGAGCACTTTGAAACCATCATCAAGGACGCGGAGTACATGTAACCGCCTCCACGGCAACCAAATCAGCCAAGAATGGAAGCGAGTGTCGCGTGCGCTCTGTAGGCAGGCTGACGCGGTGGAGCACCGCGCATCGCGCTGGACATGCCGTTGCAGTCAACTCGGAGCTGAGCCAGCTCGTCCCAAGCGTGAGCAGGAGCGGATTTGCATGCCAGGGCAGGATCACAGTCGCCCATTGGTCCTCGCGGAGCGCGGTGACAGCATCCACGTCGCCCATGGTCGGAAGGCCATATCGTAAGATGGCCGCGGACGTCCACTCTGCCGCTCGCTGCGGGTCGAGCACCTGCAACCCGGGACTGTCGGACCACAGCAACGTCATCAGGGTGCTGTCGCAGTGTGCACCGAGGCGCAGCGGGACGTTTGCATCCACGATCCGCGAGGACTCCGCTAGCGAAGGATACACGCGAAGGCACAGGCGGCCTTCGAGGTCGAGTCCTCGCGTGGCGAGTGTCTGGTCAATCGACTCGTCATCCAGTGCTACGCGAAGAGCTCGAAGGCATACGTCGCGCAGGCACGCCCGCAATTCGGCCGCCGCAGTGGCACAGGCGCCCTCAATCTGGCAAGCCTGCTCCTTGACCTCTCCAAGGCCGCCAGCGGCTGCAATTTGTCCACGCATTGCCTCTGCCAGCGCGGAACAAGCAGATTCGCAGCCGTGGTTGACCAACCCGACCATTGGCGTGAGCGTATTCATCAGTGCGGCTCTCACGGTACCGCGCAACTCGGCGTCGGGTTTGGACAGATCGAGTATCGGAGGGTGAACATGATTGGCTGAATCAGTGCGGTCCAAAGAGGGTGCGTACATCGATTCGATCCTGTACACACAGCCTTGTGTGGTGGGGTGACTCCGAGTGCGACTCCATTTCTTGTGGAAACACACAGGGGAACTTGTGGAAACACAGTATACACTTTTCGGTCGGGCCTGTCTTGACAGTGGTGCACCTGTTAACATGGCCGTCAATGAAGATCATGTAGGCGTATTTCGATTGAGTTCCTTGAGTTGAATGTATATGATGTACAATGTATGGAAGGCCCTGACATGACCTGCCTGATTCCGTCAGCCTTGGCTCGTCATTAGAAAAGCGCCGCACCGGTGGAGGCGTGGAGCACGATGCGGTGCGGCGTCGACGACCTAGGAAATTAGAAGTGACGGGGTTTATGCACGAGTTAACTTTGGGTTGGATGAGTCTGTGACCCAAGACGCGAAGAGCGTCGACGGCGACGCACCACGCGATGGGCGCGAAGGCCAGCTCTGGACAGGCACATAGCAGAGTCGCAGCTCACGATCCCGCCGCAGACCTTGGTGCTTCGTACCGTATCTGGCTGGATTTGCACGTTCGCCATGCACAACGATTCCTGATCGTCGTCGCCTACGCGCTGGTGTTGCTGGAGGCACGCATGGGGGGGCCCTTGGCGCGGGCTCCTGTCTGTGGGACATGCTTGATTATTGGGAGCACCTTTGTGACCAAGGCCATGATCGCAGGAGCCTCTTACTCAGAACGGGAATTCGGTGCCCGAGTGTGGTGCGGGCTCGCCTTGCTGTATGCCTCCGTACCGGTGATCGATCACGCCAGTTCCTACTTCGCGAAGTTGGATGTGCGCACGGACCGGCTGCTTACCACGGCTGGCCTGCGGGTGTCGTTGTCCTTTTTCGCCGGAGTTTCGCACGCCATGCAGCCACTGCCCACTCAAATCGTATTGCTCGTGTCGATGCTGTACGGCGCCATTCTCGCCCTTCGGTTCGCCCTTCTATGTTGGACGACGAGCGAGAGCTTCGACACCTTGCTGCACAGTTGCCTCCCCGAGGCCATCGTGGGCTTGGGCACCGTGACGATTGCGATCCTAGCCGAGCGGCGTGTGGTCTGGCCACTGTGGGCCGTCCGAGAGCAGCAGGCGAGGCGGCTTCGATGGCAGCAGGAGCAGCTCAATTCGCTCGGCACGGCGCCATCGGCAACCACTGCGTGGCGCTCCTCCCCATGCTTCGACCCGCCTCCGCTGCCGCCGCCGAGCTCCTCCCCATTCGCCTCTCGCGGCTGGGTCTCAGCTGCCGACGAGCGTTACAGACGGGCCCTCAATGCGTTGCTTTACATGCTGGCCGGTCAGCATGCGTTGCCTGCTGAGATGCGTCCCTCTCCCTCTCCGAGCCGCAAGCCCGATGGATGGGTCCGTGGCATGCAGGCAGGCGTGCTGCTGCTGATCTGCGGCATGACCCTGTGGCTCTTTGATGAGTTCATCGCGCCTCACCGGGTGCTGCCCGACTGGCTTTCATTCCTTGGCTCACGCGGTCCGACGGCATGGATCTTTTCGAGTGTGGCCATAGCGGGCTTCCCCGTCTCGGGACTCGCCGTGAGTCCACACCCACCCGCTGCCGTGCACACCCTCGTGCACATGTGGATGTGGGCGAGCCTGCTGCTTGCGCTCCTCTTCACCGCCCTAACGCTCCTCGCGGGGCTCTGCCTGGCCCTCGGCGCCGACGCTCCCTACAATCCAGCCCAAGCGCCTCTCTTCGCCACACTCGCGTGCGTGGGCTTCGCCTTCTGTCGCTCCATGCGGCACGGCGCGCGGACGCTCCACGCTGCCCCCGCGCAACTGCTCGAGTTCGCTTGGCGCTCCGGGCACAAGGCAGGATTGCTTCTGGCCTTCATCTTCTGCGTCCACCTGTGCATACGCTGGCTGGCAGATGGCTCGTACGCCGCCCACATCTCGCCCGCGGTGGTGGTACTCCCTCTCGCTCCTCTCCTGTACGTGCTCGGCACCACGTCTAACCGGCGCGAGTCGCTCTTGCGCTATCTCGCCGTGCTCGACGCGCCGAACGACCTCGACTCGCAATTTGACACGTGGCTGCATATGAAGCTGAGCCGATTCGACACGTCGGTGCTCTCGTTGCTCACCCTCTACTGGGCACTCCAGAGCTGGCTGAGCCACTACCATCCGATCGAGCTGATGGCGACCGTCTGCCTGAGCGTCCTGCTGTGCTTCCGATGGGCACAGCCGAGCAAGCGCGACGGTGAGGCATGGAGCCTTTGTCTCGTGCTGTGGCAGGCCGCCGAGGCAGGCTCGATCGCCCTTGGCTCGGCCGGCTGGGTCCACCCCATCGCCTCGCCGCGGCTGGCCCACCGCGAAGCGGCCTTCACTGCCAGCATGCTCATCGGCCTGATGCACGGCACGCAGCCCATCAGTACCCGGCTCCGCCGTTGGACATGTGCCCTCATCGAGTGCCTCTATCTCCTCTGGTTGGCCCCAGCCGTCTTCGGCAGCTTCCAATCGAGCGTGAGGGCGTCGGAGGAGGCCTCCCACCACCCGCATCCACGCCCGCGTCATCCCCCGCATCACCACCCGCATCACCACCCGTGCTGGCTGCCGAGCGGCGAGCTCAATGAGGCGTACCTGCTCTTGGTAGGCGGCTGCTGCATCTCCTTCGCCTTAGGGACGGGAGTCGTACAGCTCTTCGTGCACAGCACCCTCAAACCATTGTGGACTTCCCGGCGCGTGGCGGAGACGGACCATCAACGGCTGGCCGCAGACAAGGCACGACTGCATGCTGAAAAGGATCGCCTCTACTTCGACTGGCTCCTGGCGCAGCGCGAGGTGCTGCGACTGCGCTGCTCCTCCAAACCTGACGAAGCCCACAGGGACGAGTCAGACTCATTCACGTACGGCACCTGCTCGGAACTCGACGCGTGCGGCTCAGATTGTGAGGAGACGGGGCCCAACCAGCCACCCCGCCTTCCAGGTGCTGCTGCTGGGCGATGAAAGAGTGACACTGGAGTGACTCTGGTGGCTGCCACCGACGTCGAGGTGGCCGCCTCCAACGCACACAGTCCATAGAGAGCAAACTGGGATGGAAAAAGGGAGAGTGGTTGCCTTGTCGAGGCTGGTAGCAACGCAAATCCGCGCCGCGCCGCGCTGCAAGCGCGCCGCCTGACATGTACCCCGGATCCCCGCTTGGCCATCGGGACAAGGCATGTTGGTTCAACTGTTCGAACATTCAACATCGTCCCACGTCCGGGCCGGTCCGCGGGTTGTACTGCAAGTACTGCCGATGACCCCGCCCGAGGTGCGGGGCGGCGCGCCGTCGCGGGCGGACCTGACCCGGTGTCCCGGGCACCTGGGGTGCCGGTCGCCCGGTCCGCGGCGGGAGACGGGGGTACGCGACACGACGCGGGCCGGCGGGGCGCCGCGTTCGGGCGCGGCGCGCGGCCGTGTCTGTGCGCGCCGGTGACCGCGACCCCGGCCCCGCCGCGCGCTGTGGCGGGGCGCGCGGGCAGCAGGCGACCACCGCGTAAGTAAGTAAGTATCTAAGCAGGCGACCCACCGCGGCACCGGAGCACGACGGTCAAAAGCGCGGTGTTAAAACATTCGATTTGGCGATTATTTGGACTTAATTTGGAAAGCCAGTGGCCAGCACAGGTCCGCGCTCGACGCGAGCCCGGGGGGGGGACGGAAGCACCGGGTCTCAAGTCACAAAACTGGCGACTCGCCTTCCAGAAGTGGCACTCCGCGCGCCGCGCGCGCTTCGTACATGCACATGCACGTGTCGCAGGACTCGCTCTCACTACTCTCAACTCTGCGCTGGATCGGCGCTGGGGCAGGCGCCGCCGACAGCGGCCGCGGCACAGCCACAGGGGCCGGTTCGAGCCGAGCTGCGCGCTGGCGGCGCGTGAGCTTTGATTGAGGTCCGCGCACACCCACGCGCGGCGTCTCTCGGCTTCTCTCGTCCCAGCCGACCGCATTCTCCGCCGCGTGCCAGTACCACGCGTGCCGGGTGGCGATAGGGTGGCGACAGGGCGACGAGCCGACGCCGTGCGTCCATGCGCCGTAACTGTTGTTCGTCGTCACCTATACTTCACTCGCACAGCCTCCGGTGCACGCAGGCATGCCCCTTCGCCCTCGGATCGGTCGAGCGACCGCCCGGAGGGCTGCGCCCGCGACGGCGCCCCTCACATCGGCGGCGCTTGTACGGCGCCCGCGACTGGAAGGTCGTCCTCCATTGGCGCCGCTTCAGCCGTCGCCGCTTGAATTACAGCCAGTGCTGCGCTCGCCGGCGCCGCGGGATCTGCGGCAGCGTCGGCAGCCTGGTCCATCGCCTGGTCCACGATGGCGGCGCCGCCGGCGTTGGGTGGTTGCGCGGCGTTGTTGACCAGGAAGATGGGCATCGCGTTATGGCCGAGGAGCTCTGGATGGGCCATGAGCAGGTCAGTGCGGATCCAGAGCATCACACCGTCCGTGTATCCGTCGGGCAAGCCAGCAGCTCCCTGCGCCTCGGCGACCGTCGCGGTGGCGGCCGCTATGATCTCCTGCGCGGCGATCACCGGATCGATGGTCGAGCCGGGAACCGGCCCCGTGGCCATCGTCGTCGACGGGCCTGGCTTGTCGTCCCTGACCGCATCCCACAGCGCCGCCGCACTGTCTACCGTCGCGCCCTTGTCGATGCTCGCGGCAACAGCGGCCTGCGCCCTCGCGACGGTAACGCGCGCCTCATCCTCGGCCACCTTGGCGGCGGACTCGGAGCCGGCCGCGATACTCATGAGGAGCTCCGCAGGCTCGGGCTGCGCTTCGTGCTCTGACTGGGCGACCGCGTGCGCACGAGCCTCGGCGACAGTCGGCTTAGAACCATTCTTCATGCGTTGTCGCTTGTTCTGGAACCACACCTGGATTTGTCGCGGCTTCACGCGCAGGCGCGTCGCTAGCTGTTGTCGCAACTCCCGGCCGGGGCAGCGCTCCAGCGCATACACTCGCTCGAGGAGCAGCACGTCATCGGGCTCAAGGACCCACCGACCTGATGAGTCCTCGCGCATATCTGTCGCCATCCCTGCAGACCCTGGCGAGGGATACGGTGATCCCGTGGGCACTGCTGTCGCCATCGCGAAGGTTTCCGCAGCAGCTGCAGCGGTCGTCGCTACCATCGCTGTTGTTGTGGGCAAGGCGTACCCGACCGTCATTGAGGGGATAGCAGGTGCGCTGGGCGTGGTGGCGGGTGCTTCGGGTAAATGCACAGCTACAGAGCCGGGTGGCGGCTGTGGAATCAGTATTCGGTGTGCTTCCATGGGTGCGCCGTCGGGGCCAATGCGTTACGTCGACTGCCGCGCTGTAGCTCAAGCGCCGCCATCGTACGGAGCGCACAGTTTCCCACAGGACCAGCGTGTTCATTCACAGCACACCAAGCGTGTTCACGTTAAATGCACACGTTCACGTTACACGTTCACGTTATTTGGCCATCTCGGCAAGACGCACAACCACAGGTCCCGTGGAGACACAACGTGGAGGGCGCGGTGAATCACCTTCACGTTCCGGACGCGTACTAATGTACCCGATCTGGCAGCCGGGGCTGGCGTGGAGACGCGATGGCGATCGACGGATTTTGCCGGTATGTTCGCCCCGCCTCCGTGTCGTGTGATGGGGGTTATGGACTCCGCTACTGGATCATTGTACTGGCCGATCTCAGCAGCCTTTTTATCCGAATTTACAATTTTGTCACACTAATGATTTTCTGTATATGCCCAGTGAGGGAACTGCAGGAACCAACAGGAACCGCGGAACGGATCGGTATGCGACCGGACAGGGCACCGGGCACTGGGCACAGCCACGCGGGCCCCTAGACTAATCGCTGATCGCCTCTCAGCTGATCACGCAGCAGCAGCCGCCACCACGTAATAGGTCGCTGTCGCTTTCAACGCGGATCACGATGCAGGAGGTGTCGTCCTTAGGTATTCTGTCCCCGTCGTTGCTGTAGGCGTGTCGTTGAATCAGCGATGATTGGATGACCAGCCTCGCGGAATCCGCAGGCTGGCAAACCATCGAAGAGCGTATGATGCCGTCCACGGCCGACGGCAAGAGAGCATCCCACACGCCGTCGGAGGCAACGACGACCGCAAACGACTCGGCCGCAGGCAGCTTGTACGTGCGAGCAAAAGGCTTCGGGTCGATGAAGTGACCGACATCGCGATCCCCGATGGCTCGGGCCTGGGCGACGCCGCCAGGCCACAAGCGCACGGGGCCCGAAGGCCGGCCGTGGCGGTCCATCGCGCGCGCGACTTTGCCCCCCATCGCGCACACCCGCGCGCGCTCGGATTCGGACGACTCGAGTCGGTGGTCCTCGCAGAGGCCCATTGCAGCTGAACGGCGGGGGATGAGGCGAGCCACACTGTCGCCGCAGTGCAACACGGTCAGCTCGGCGCGAGTAGCGTTGAGCACGATCACACTGAGCGTGCTGCCAGCAGTCGTTCCCATCATCGCGAGAACCTCTTCGTGCGCCTTCAAGAATGCGTGAGTGCCCGCAGCTCGCACATGCAACCCGTCGGGGACTTTCAGCCCCTTGAGGAGCTCGTCGACGACCATCGCCTTGCAATGCGCCGACGCTTCCTTGCCACCGTGCCCGTCGGCAATCATCGCGATGACCAGCCGCTCCCCGTTAAGCATCACGTCGCGGGTGGTTGATTGGTCCTCACCCTTGAGAACGATCTCCGCATCTCCAACGAGAACTTCGAACAGTTCGCTCCCAGGCTGCAAACCAGGTATTGGCTTGATGTCATTTTGAGCGACGCTTGACGAAGCTGCCATCTCCGCACACTCGCTTTGTGGTGCCACAAATGTGGCCTCCAAGCCCCCCGGGGATATGAAGAAATTCCAAGGGCCAGACCTGCGAGTCGAGTCTAGAGCGGAATCTAAAAAAACTCGAAATCTAAAAAAAACGCGGAAAAATGAGCGAGAAGAGCAAGTTGTAACTTTACGGTTTCTGGATTCAATTGTACATGGTTCAAGTCAAGTCAAGTCAAGACTTGACTTTGCGGTTCATCAAAGTAGGATTTGCCAGTTGCGAGTTGGTTTAGAGTTGGCGAGCTGTTGTGGCGGGCGCGCGCGCGCGCGCGGCGCCGCGCGCGCGCTCTCTGGCCGAGTGTTGGCCGAGACACAGACAGTGTTGGACTAGAGCCGCCAAACCCTCGGCGAGAAAACATGTTCTCCGTCAACACTGAACACCGACTCATGAGAGACACTAATTGTGCCGTCGTGCGTGCAGCGCTTGCAGCGTGGTCTAACGTGGTCTGCGAGGAACCCACCGAGGTGCATCTCCACACCTGGGGCGCTGTACAGGACGGACCGCACCCCCTACTAGCCCATGAATATGCTACAACGGAGCTATTTCATGCTCCGCCTATGATTACCCGCTCTCAAGATAGACCCGTGGGGCTAACGTGGGGCCTGCCTCGTGGGCTCCTCGCACCCGCCGCCCCCCCCCCCAGTTATTCTCGGAGCGTCGCTCTGCCCTCGCCCAGGTTATTGGAGATGTGGTAAGCTGCCCCGCCGTTATGTACGTTGCGCCAACTTGAGTTATGTCCAAGCCATCTTTCTCAATGTAGCTTCTTGAATCACGCCGAGAAATTTTTGTACCACCCCAAGGGAGCGCTCTTTTGCGGGAGTGCTCCCTCCACCGAGACAGAGATCGGTGCGCGTGCAGGCCCGTGGGTGCTTGAGTCCATATGAGGGTCTGTGCCGTGTCGGCTCCATTCCATTCGGGAATCGTGCCTGCTACGCGAGGGTGGGGCCAATCCCTAGGCCTCCGAGGTCGGGACGGGTTTGGCAGGATCCAGTTTGGGGGGGACCCCTCCGCCCTCGTAAGGCTGCAGGCCGTGCTTCGAGCCGTCGAAGCTTATCTGGTTCGGCGCGTCTGTGAATGTGGCAGTTTGAGGACCGGCGTAGTTGGTATGATCGGCGCGTAGGACGCCGAAGCTCCGGAGAGTCCAGAAGACTGAGAAGGAGGTGGTGAAGGTCCACATGGTGATGGAGAGGATGTAGATGATGTTCGCGCCCAGGGCCCGCCCGCCGCCATAGAGCCCGCCCCCCCCTGCCACACCATGGACGACGTTCGAGTATTGGGGCTCCGAGAAGAGACCTGCCGCAAGGACGCCCCACGCTCCGCATGCGCCGTGCACCGCGAAGGCGTCGAGGGGGTCGTCGACGCAGAGCACCTCGGTCACGAACTTTGCCGAGTAGCGGTACACAAGTGAGCCGATGAACCCGTGGATGACGGCGGCCCAGATGGGGATGGTGGCGCAGCCCGCGGTGACCGAGACGAGACCGGCGAGGGTGCCGTTGCACATCGCGCCTACGCTCCATATCTTGCCCGTGCCCAGGTAGCGCTCCATCGTGACCGCAGACAGGCCGCCGATGGATCCCGAGAGCGTGGTACGAATGAAGATGGGCGCCGCGGTGGCGGCGCCGGCGCCGGTGATCATGACCGTGGAGCCTGCGTTGAAGCCGTACCAGCCCATCCACAGGATGAAAGTGCCCAGGGCCTGCAGCACCGTGCTGTGGCCGGGCATTTCGATAGGAGGGGGGAGCGGCGGCCCCCCACAGGTAGGAAGGCGGAACTTGTTGTATGGCGGGGTGAATCGCCCCGGGCGCGGGCCGATGACGGCGGCCCCCACCAGACCGGCGATGCCGCCCGTCATGTGCACCGCACCCGATCCCGCAAAATCGAGGGCACCGCCATTAAAGGCGTTCGGGTTTAGGGTCGAGAGCCAGCCGTACTCAGACCACACCCAGTGCGCGCACACCGGGTAAATGAGGAGCGTCATCACCGAGGAGTAGACGATGTAAGCGATGAGCTGCGCGCGCTCGGCAACGGCGCCCGACACGATCGTCGCGGCCACGGATGCGAAGGTGAACTGCCACCACCAGAACGCCCAATGTCTTCCGTACGAGCCCGGCGCGACCGTACCAGTGCCGTTGAAGTCGAAGGCCGCATCATCCTCACGAATATATGCGATCGTGAAGAAGAGAGTGTTGTCGGCGCTCGCAGTGCCGATGAAAGGGTTGGTGCCCTCGAAGGCAATAGCGTAGCCGATCGCCCACCAAAGCAGGCAGCCGATCGCAGTGTCCATCAAGTTCTTCAGCAGAATATTCTGCGTTGCGCGCGCAGACACCGAGCCGGCCTCAAGCATGCCGAAGCCGCACTGCATGAAGAAGACCAGGATGCCGTTTGAAAGCATCCACCATGTGTCAGCTGCTTGGCCGGCCAAGTTCTGAGCTGCCTGCAGTGTTTCGACGGCGGATTGAAGCGCCGCCACTTGCGCCTGCAGCAACGCCACATCGGCCTGACTAGCCATCAGGCTGACGCTCTTCGGATTTGTCAAGGGGCAAGCGCTGACAAAATGGAGCGACCGAAAAAAACCTGACTCGACACCCCAAACAATCCCATTTTTAGCCGAGGCCTGAGACCCCCCCTCGGCTTCAGGTATGTTTGAAAATGGAGCGAGAGTGTGACGAAACCAATAATTCAGATAATGATTGGGGTATTTTCGACATTACAGATGTTCACAACAGCGAAGTTCTCGCAACGGTTGATGTTACCGCCAATTGGTAGGTAGCTTGTTCAGTTACAAATCACTCTATTACTCAACAGCCGAGCTCAACACGGGAGGCGTCTTTGTACGATGCTCAGCAAGGGAAGCTCAGTATCTAGACGATGCTTGAGGCTCGAGCCTGCATTGGCGAGTCGACTCAATGGACGTTGACGGCCGAGACGAGCAGCACCTCGTCATCATCGTCACTCTGCAGCTCCGCATCGGCGTCGTTGTGGGTGTCGATGGCGGAGTCGCCGCGTGGCGGCCGCGCGCCCACAAATGCCACGTGCGAATGCCGAGGATGCATCAGGGTATGCGTGGCAGTGCTCGCAGTGCTCGCAGCGGCGGCGCCGCGGCACGGGCGCACGCGCCGCCGCGGCTTCCGAGCCTCAAAGTCACCATCGTCGTACTGCACGTCCACGTCACCGTTGGTACACAGCCGTGTAATGGTACCTGGCCACCAGGCTTCATCGTCCGAAATGCCATAGTGTGCCTCGACGCGCGAACCGACGACGAGTTCGCGCTCGCCGCCGCGCCGCCGCCGCTCGCCACCGCCGGCTGCCGCGCTGCCCGTGCCGTCGCCCTCGTCGTCGTCGCCCTCGTCGGCATCCTCCCGCTGCTGTGCCTGGTCCAACTCCTGCTCCTCCTCATCATCCTCGTCGACCCCCGGCGTTCGTGGGCAATGGCGCAAGTGCGTCTTGAGCCTCTTGAACGCCTGATGGCACCACGGGCACTGGGCGGTCGCCCACTTCTCCTCCTGCACTCGCGTCTCCCGATCCTCGTGCTGCTGCGGCTCCTGCTCCTCCTCGTCGTCCTCGTTACCATCCCCCTCCTCTGCATCTGGGCGCATCTTGCACCACTTTCGCATGTGGACCTTGATGCCCGCGAGGCTCTTCGACTGCTTCTGGCACCACCGGCACGTCAGCTGGTCGCCCTGCTCCTCCTCTTCATCCTCCTCCTCCTCCTCCACCTCCTCCAGCTCCTCCTCCTCTGCCGGACGCTGCTTGCACGCGCCCATGTGTCTCGCGAGCGCGCCATGGTTGCCGAACGTGCGGGTGCAGTACCCACACGACAGCCTGGGGGCCGCCGGCTCCTCCCCGCCAGCCTCCTCCTCAGCCTCCTCCTCCGCCGCCGCTCGCGCCTCTTCGTGCTCCTCGCCCTGCTCCTGCCCAACACGGCCCTCCGACCTCCCCTTGCACGCGTGCAGGTGCCGCTTCATCCCCTTGGCGCTCTCGAAACAGCGGTAGCACAAGGGGCACTCGGCACCGGTTTGGCCTTGAGAGGGATCTCGCTGAATTTGCTGAAGTTGCTGTTGCTGCTCGCCCTCGTCCTCCTGCCTCCCCTCCGCCCCCGCCTCCGCCCTGGCCTTCACCTCGGCCTTGGCACCCAGCGCTTTCGCCTTGTCCGAGACCGCTGGCTTCTTCTGCCGTCGGCTGCCGCAAGCGGCGCACTTGGACTGCGCGTTCTGGTTGTGCATGGTGCACTTGAGGCACTCCCACATATGGGCGGGCACCCCGACCTCCATCGCGTCTGCTTGGTGTGAATTCACACCATGCGGCTCCACCGCTCCTTCCGCCTCGTCCGCCTTGTCAGCCTTGACTGCCTTGTCAGGGCCGTTAGGGCCGTTCGCCTTGACGGCCGTGCGCCGCTGTCCCGCGAGGCCGAGTTGCGACACCAAGTCCATGCTTGCGTCCTTGCCGTAGTCGAGCAGCCCCGAGAGCTCGCCCTTGCGCCCGTTGCGCGCCTTCTTGGCCAGAGGCGCTCGTGACAGCGCGCCGCCCTCGCCCTCACCCTCAGCCTCACCCTCGGCCTCACCCTCGGCTTCTGCCGAATGTGAGCGCTTAGCCGAGCCGACAGGCGCCGTGACGGGCGCGGCGAGAGGCGCGGCGGGAGGCGCGGCGAACGGCGTCTGCGCGCCCTCCTGCGTCGGGTTGCTGGGCATGGTCTTGCCGCCCACGACTGCGCCGTTAGCGGTGGAGCGCCCAGCATCGACGCGGCCACACGTGTGCGGCCTTTGCTTGCCACTGCACGCGAGGCACGCGCCGCTGTTTGCTGAGCGGCCGAGCGCGCGCATCGTCAAGGAATCCTCGGCTCGCCGTGCTGCTGCCATACGTGCCCCTCCCGCCGACGAGGGCGCCGAGATGGGCGCCCCTCCCGCCGACCAGGGCGCGGGCGTCGCGTCGGCGGCTGTCACCACGGGCGCGGCGGCGGGCGTGTCATTAGGCCACACCACGCCACCCTCTGACTCGGCAACGCGTGGTGCACTGCTAGCGCGCCCCGCGTCAGCTCGGCCCGCGATCCCAGCCCGAGATGGGTCCGAGATTGCGATCTCAGTCCGAGATGGGTCCGAGATTGCGATCCCAGCCGCCTCGCGCCCACTTGCCTGGCGGTCGACGCCCTCGAGGCACTCCGCACGGGAGTCCTCGTTGGCGTTGGGGTGACGTTGCTGAGGCGGGTCGCGAGGCCTGCCGCCGCCGCCACCGCCTTGCTCAGGCAGCGGCATCGGCTTGAAGTCAGATGGCGGCGGCGCGGACCGCGGGTGCGACTCGTCAGGCGCCACCGCCGGGCCAACCGCCGACCCTCGGCCGTACGCATGCATTCCAACCGCCGACCCTCCGCCGTACGCATGCATTCCAACCGCGGTTGAGGGGCGCGACGGAGGTGGCAAAAGCGGCATGCTGGACGGGGGAGCAGTAGGCGCGAAGGCCTCAACGGCCAACGAGCCAACGGCCGACGAGCCATGCGCACTGGGGCGCTCGAAGCGATCTCGCACGGTGCGAGATTCGATTCGCGTCTCCCGATGAGCGTGAACGCCGTCTCGGGCGGGGACGCCGTCTCGGGCGGTGGCGCCGTCTCGGGCGGGACCAGCCCAGTCTCTCCCACCGTCTCTCCCACCGTCTCTGCCCCCGTCTCTCCCACCGTCCCTGCCGCCGTCTCTGCCGCCGTCCCTGCCGCCGTCCCTGCCGCCGTCTCTGCCGCCGTCCCTGCCGCCGTCCCTGCCGCCGTCTCTGCCGCCGTCCCTGCCGCCGTCCCTGCCGCCGTCGCGCCCGCTGCCGCCGCGTGCCCAAGACGAGCCATAGCCGAGGCCTCCAAAATCGTCGACGCCTTCGTGACGGAAGCGCGGGTCGGCCCGATCGCGGCCGCCATCGCGACCTCCATCGCGGCCGCCATCGCGACCTCCATCGCGACCGCCATCGCGACCTCCATCGCGACCGCCATCGCGGCTGCCATCGCGACCACCATCGCGGCCACTGTCACGGCCGAGCTCGTCTCGATCTCGATCTCGATCTCGATCTCGATCTCGCTCACGGAAGCCGCCGTAGCCCCCATAACCCCAGTAGCCGCCGTTGTCGCGGCCGTGATCACGGCCGTCGTCGCGGCCGCCCTCGCGGCCACCGTCGCGTCCATTGTCAGGTCGGCTCTGCCAAATACGGCGAACGCCGTCGCGAGCACCGTCGCCGCGATCGCCGCCGCCTCCGCGATCGCCGCCGCCTCGATCGCCGCCGCCTCGATCGCCGCCGCCTCCGCGATCGCCGCCGCCTCGATCGCCGCCGCCTCGATCGCCGCCGCCTCGATCGCCGCCGCCTCCACGATCGCCGCCTCCACGATCGCCGCCGCCTCGATCGCCGCCGAATCCGCGATCACCGCCGCCGCGATCGCCGCCTCCTGCGTGCCGTGGCGGGAAGGAACCGAGAGAGGCGGATCCAGCGCTCATCACGGCGCTTGGCGGGAAGGAACCGAGAGAGGCGGATCCAGCGCTCATCACGGCGCTTGGCGGGAAGGAACCGAGAGAGGCGGATCCAGTGCTCATCGCGGTGCTGATGGATCGCCACGCCGGCATCGGCGCGTGAGGGGGCGGCGGTGCACCGCCGCCGTGCGGGTCGCCACCGTGCGGGTGCATCGACGGCGGCAGAGGAAGTGGGTGACCTGACATCGACGGCGGCGGCGCCCATGTCGTCGCCCGGTGAGGTTGCACCGCCGGCGGCAGGGCACCCGGCGGCATGGGCGTCGGCGCGTTTGCCGGTCGCACCGCCATGCCGCGCTGGCCATGGATGCTCCTAGCGGCGCGCACAGCGGAGGCAACGTCCGTGAAGCGCAGCACCGCCATGCCTGGCCGCGGCACCTCGAGCTGCGCTATGTGACCCACCCAGTTCTCAAACAAGCCGCGCACATATGGCTGGTCGCGCTTCGTGTCGATGCCCTCGACCACGATCTCGGTGGCGGTGATCTCGGGTAGCGGGTAGCTCGCCGGCGGCAGCCTACCCGGCGGCGCGCCCGCCGCCGGCGTCGCTGCCGAGGCGGAGAGCGTAGGGCACCAGCCGGACGAGGGCCTCGCTGGCAGCGCACCAGTGCCGACGTAACTGCCGTGCCGCTCGACGGTTTCAGCCGTTGAGGCCGGCGGGTGCACCGGTGCGCCGTACTGCCCTTGAGACGGCCTGGGCGCCATCGCGAGTGGCGCGCCGCCCGGTCCGCCGCTCGCCCCGCCGGCGCCCCCGGCGGCGGCGCCCCCGGCAGCGGCGGCGGCGGCGGCGGCGGCGGCGGCTGCGGCTGCGGCGGCCGCGGCAGCGACGGCGGACTGGTCGGCTGCGGCCCCGTCGCGACCGGCGCAGCTGCGCCAGATGTGTCGCATCTCCGACGTGATGCCCTCGGCGGCCCAGTCGAGCTCGTGTGACCTCGTCTGTTGGTCGAGCGGCAGGCAGCGCAGCAGCAGCTCGCGCACCAACTTGTAGTTGGGTGCGTCGGCAAAGCCGAGGCCGTGCAAGTGGCGAACGAGCTCGAAGAAAGCTCCCGGCAGCTCGACGCCGGCGGTGATGCCCAAGCGGCCCTCACTCGCGAGCATCTCGTCCACATGCGCCCTCTTGAGCCTCAGCACCTCGTCGTGGTCGCGGGTCGCATTCCACGGCAGCGCGCCGCCGTGCAGCTCCAGCAGCATGTACACGAGCGACCAGAGGTCGTCGCGCCGCGAGAGCTCCTCGTGCTGGTGGGAGTGCACCGAGGCGTAGCGGCACGTGCCGCGGAACTCGGCCGTTGAGCGCGCGGGGCGCGTCGTGCCATCCTGGGTCCTCCAGCGGCGCGCGAGCCCGAAATCGAGCAGGTAGCACATTTGATTGTCAGTGAGCCCGATGCAGCAGTTAGATGGCTTGATGTCGCGGTGGATGTAGCCTCGGTCGTGCATAAACATGAGCGCGTCGGCTATCTGGACGCAGAGCAGCACCGTCGTGCGCAGCGTGAAGCACTTGCTCGCCGTGAGCCGCCGCATTTCGGACAAGTTCTCGCCGAGCAGCTGCATCACGATGTACGAGCACGATGCTTCCTGGCCACGCGCGACAAAGCGCGGCACGGCCTTGCATGCCTGCAGCGTTTCGAGTACCTCCTCCTCGTGTTCGAGCATCGAACGCTTCTGGCCGTCGCCGCGCGCCACCTTGACGGCCACGTGCGGGTGGCGGCCGTCGGTGCCTTTGTCCTGATGCAGGTCTGAGGCCTCATAGATCTCGGAGAATGTGCCCCTGCCCACGCGCCGGCGGATCCGCCAGCGCTGGCCGAGCACCTGGCCGATGGTGCACTCGCCAGGGCCAATCGTGTCTTCTTCCTCGTCCATTGTTTTCGCACCTCGCTTCGCTGCGCTCGACGCGGACGTGCGCAGGGTTCGCACCGCGGCTCCTCGATCGCGCCAGTTGTTTACCGGTCCGAAAACACCGGATCAAAGAGCAAAAGAGAGTTCGGCTCGTAAGGCCCTCTTCTATGGTTCCGGTTCAAGACCAATCTTGCCTTGCCTATCGCGGATTTGCCTTTCGTTCGTTTAGCGGGCCTTCTGCGGCAACTTGTGGTTGTGTGCGTCACCGCTGGTCCTCCTCGCATTGAAATATGGCCGATGCTTGGGTTACGGCACCCGGCGTTCGGCCCGTAAGACGCGACTATGAAGCAATTGTGCGGGAGGCACAGCAGAGCACCGAGCACGCGGGCGACGCCTCCCACGACATCGGTCTCGAGGGCACGTCGCTGCGACACACAGACGTCCAGGATGCCGTGGGCGGCGGCTCATCCCTTGGCGCGGCCCAGCTCGGCTCGGCGGCCCTGACGGCCGCGCTCACGCTGTACCCGTGCGTATTCATCAGCGGCGTGGGCGACGCTTCCAAGGAGGCGCTCACTGCGCTGCTCTCAACGGTCGGCAGCTGCACTGTCAGCCTCGTGCTCGAGGATGGCGAGGCGACCGGCGAGGCGAGCGCCACCTTTGCGAGCGCGCAGGTGGCGGAGGCGGCCATCCGCACCTTCGACGGCTCGCGATTTGATGACGGCGTGCTGCATCTGAGCGTTGCGAGACGCGCCGCCCAAGGCTCATTGACGAAGCGCGGCAAGGGGAAAGGCGCCAGAGGTGACCGAGTCGCCTTCTCCGAGGCACAGCGCGACTTGATCTCGGACATGAGGCTGCAGCAGGCGCGTGACGAGAAGACGGCCTTTGCGCAAGCTCGCGCCAAGGCCGTTAGCGGCAGCGCCACCTCGGCTGCGAGCCACGCCGCCGCGGAGCGCACAGCCGCTGCCCGATTGGCGATACAGGAAGAGGCGGCCGCCAAACGGCGCAAGCTGCAGCCCAAGCTGCCGGGCGCCCTCGTCGTGAGCACCAAAACGGCACCAGCTGCGCCACCGACGGCGGCTACAGCCGCTACAGCCGCTGCACCCGAACCTGAAGAGCCGCAGGCTGCGGCGGGCCCCGCTCAACGTGTACCTGCTGCCTGCGGCGCCCTCGCTCAAGTTGCAGCCGCGCCCGGGAGCCTGCTCGGGCTGGGCGCGTACGAGAGTGACGAGAACAGCGATGTAGACCACGAGGCCGCTTGAAGAACATATGAAGGCAATTGGTATACACTTTTCCCCACACCATAAATTGTCGATTCCACATCTGTGTCACCTCGCCTATCTCAATCGTCGTCGTCTCAACATCACTATGCTCGCCGCCGCCTCCGTTGCTGCTCTTGGGTTCACGGCCACCACGCCGGCGGCCGCCATGTCGCGCTCGTGCGTGCGCACTGAGTCCGCCGTTATGCTGGAGCAGCCCTCCACCCGGTACGCACCCGCCGATTCCTACCGTGTCCCCTGTCGACGCGTATCTAGTTTGTGAGGTTCGCTCGGATCGGATGAGTTGGCTTACGTGGCATTCCTTTCTGCTGCCGCAGGCGGGAGCTCTTTGCGCGTGCGGGCGCTGCGGTCGTCGGCTTCTCGGCGGCGCAGGCGGCGTCGGCCAAGGCTGGCCAGTTCTCGAAGATTGATATCTTCAGCCTCGCGGGGCAGGAGGCCATCTCCAGCCCGTACCAGCCGGGCGGCCCCGCCTCTGGCCCCGATGCGACCTTCGGCTACAAGAAGTCGCAGGGCGCGATCTTGGCCAAGGGCTACGAGGTTCGCGACTGCGCCGCCTGCTACACGAGCCACGCGTATCGCCGGCAGATGTTCGCCACGGCTTCTCCTTGCTTTCCCATTGAACTGT
>Ga0210243_100606_pt1 | contig 30512 bp, 19 predicted proteins | sample ChrtobMeP5a_32mM_FD_155461 | JGI IMG/M metagenome (GOLD analysis project Ga0210243, IMG submission 155461) | Chrysochromulina tobin associated microbial communities from unialgal haptophyte culture, Seattle, Washington, United States - P5a_32mM | ecosystem: Host-associated > Algae > Haptophytes >...
GCAATCAGAGCTCGGGGCGGGGGGCTCGCCGACCTGTGATGAGGGAGGCAATCAGAGCTCGGGGCGGGGGGCTCGCCGACCTGTGATGAGGGAGGCAATCAGAGCTCGGGGCGGGGGGCTCGCCGACCAGGCTGGAGCTGGTCGGAGAGGAGCGGGTAGCCGAGCTGGTACTTGACCGAAGTGAGGTCCACCTCCTCCGTCGACATGTCGTCGTATACGAGCGAGTGGCCGCCCTGCTTGCCGCCGCCGTCCGCCTCGGTCGCGCTGACTACTTCACGCCAGCCGACCACCTGAGCACCGAACCAGCCACCACGACCGCCGAGCTCGTTCTGCTCGCTCCCCGACCAAAAGACAAAGACGCGCCAGCCGACGAGGATGGACGGGTTGGCAGCGACGCTGGCTCGCACGCTCAGTGCATCCTCGGCCGCGCGCGCGTCGACGGCAGCTGAGAGGCTCGCGTACACGTTCTTCGACGGCCCGAGGAATTCGTCCACGACGTTGCCGCCGCGCCCGCCGCCTCCACCGCGTCCGCTGCCGCTGCTGCCCTCAGCGTCGATGTCGGCGGCAGGCAGCTTGGCAAACTCGAGCCGTCGGACGCGCCACCCTTCTGCGGCGGCCCCCTCCCATAGCAGGCTGTCCACCTCGACATCTGAGGAGAGCAACGCCATCTGGGTCGCCCCTGTCGGGAGGGAGGCCGCCTCGCCCTCGACCTCCATCGCCTCGGCCACCGGCGCGCTGCTCGACGCGCCGCCCGCCGTGCTGCCGGCCACGCCGCCACCACCGCCAGCCGCATCCCCGGCCGCCCCGTCGACCTCGTGCCCAACGCCCGCCTCCTCGCCTTCCTCGTCCTCAGCGCCCTCCTCGTCGACCTCAGCCAGCGCCGCCTCGGCCGCGGCCGCCGCCGCCGCCGCCGCGTCCTCATCCTCCTCCTCCTCCTCCTCCTCGAGCTCGGCGAGCGCCGCGCCCACCTCGGCGCCCTCCTCCCCCTGGCCCTTGTGGTGGGGTGGTGTGGTGGCTTCACCCTCCCGGTGCGGATCCGGCGCCTGCATTGCCTCGAGCGTCCACATCTCGGGCTTGTACCGGCGCACCTGCGCGGCCAGCCAGAGAGCCGCAAACTTGGTCGTACCCGCGGCGTTCCCCTTGAAATACCGGAGCGCACGCGCAAGGTACTTTTTGACCTCGAGGTCCTTGGCCGCCCTCTGCGCGTACTCGACGGCCTCCTTTATCGGGAAGCCCGTGTTGGTTCGCATCGGCGTGATCGTCTCGATGATGGCGACCCAGCTGCGTGTGACTGAGGGCGGCTCGTTCCCCTTGAGCACCGCCTCCAGATTACACTTGACGATCGGCTTCGCGTCCATCTCCCACCATTTCTTCTTGCCGCCGCCGCCGCCGCCGCCGCCGCCGCCGCCCTCGGCACCGCCCTTTTTGGCGCCAATCTTCTTAGGCAAGGCTTTGCTCCGTTCAACGGACGTGGTCGCCGGGTTGGGCCACCACGTCTTCGCACGCTCGTCCGCCAAGATGAGTGTGAGCAACGCCTGGCAGAGCTCGCAGAGCCGCGCGGGTGGCTCGACCCCATGCGCCGTCGTGAGCTCATGCAGCAGGTCGTACACGGAGCTGTACGAGGGCAGCTGCAGGCTCGTCGATCTCACCGCGCGCAGAAAGTCCGCCACCGCGAGCAGCTCGCCAACGTCCGCAGGCGCGATCGGGCTCAGGTCGACTGCGAGCGCCTCCGGCCGAGGCGGCAGCGGCGGCTCGGCCGGCTCTTCGAAAGGAAGCCTATCGTCGGTGATGGGATAACGCTGAGCGGCGAGCATGGCGGCACGCTCCTCGGCCTTGCGCTTCGCCTCGGCCGCCTCTTTGGCCGCCCGCTTCGCCTCAACCGCCGCCAGCCGTTTCGCCTCAGCCGCCGCCGCCTTCTCCGCCGCGGTCATCACCTTGGCCTTGGCCTCCACACCCTTGGCCTCCGCCCCCTTGCCCTCGCGCTTGGCGGGAGCGGCCTCCAGTTCAAAATGGCGCGCGATCTCGGCGCGAGATCGGAAGCGCTTGCCCTGCGTACGTGGGGGCAGGGTGGGGCGGGTGAGGGCTGTGAATAGGAATAGGCTCAACACTGGCCTGCAGGGCTGTGCGCGCGAGGGCTGTGCGCACGATGGCGCCGCGCTCCCGACGGCGCCGCGCTCCCGCTCACCTGCGTGTTGAAGAAGTACGAGTCATAGGTGCCTGCAGTGGCGCCCTCCTTGCGGAATTCGGTCTTGGTGTACCAGCCAGAGATCATCTCTGCCGAGCCGCCGCAGTCCTCGAGATACTCCGCCAGCGACGCGAGGAGCTTCACGGAGCGCTCGGAAGAGTCCGCATCGGCGGGGTCGAAGGAGGTACGCGGCTTCTTGGACGGCTTCTCGGCGGAAGCGGAGGCGGCTGCGGTGCCGACACGACGCGAGCGCGCCGAGCGGGTGAGCACAAGGTGGTGGCGCGAGGGACAGGGACGGGCTGGGAGGGGCTGCGCCTGCCGTCATCAGAGGTCATCAGAGGTCATCAGAGGCAATCAGAGGTCATCAGAAGGGCTGGGAAGGGCTGCGCCTGCCGCAGGCCCAGTACGCCGCTGCCGCAGCGGTCACGAGCTCCGGTGGCGAGCAGCGCCGTCATCAGAGGTCATCATAGGCAATCAGAGGTCAGCAATCAGCGGTCACGAGCTCCGGTGGCGAGCAGCGGTAGCGGGCTGCGGCGACGCGCTGTCAGTCCTCGTCGTGGGCGGCTGCGGCGCGCGCGCACCTCCTCCGCCCTCCGACTTGCGCTTCAGCTTCTGCTTCGCGCTCGCCGCGCCGCCGCCGCCGCCCTCGTCGAGCGGCTCGATGCCGCGTGCGCGGCCTAAAGTTTGCTCAAAGGCCCGCAGGCACGCGCGCGCGGCGATGTGTATATGGTGGTCGGGCTTCCAGTTATACTGCACGGCGTTCGTGAAGATGCGCCGCATCTCCGCCGCGAAATCGATGTATCCCTCGAACTGGCCCTCGCTGAGCTTGGCGCGTACCGTCGCATAGTCTGTCGGCTCGGCGATCACGTCGAGGTAGTCAGGCACGGCGGCGACGGGCACGGGATTGCGAAAAAACTTCGCGTCGCTGCGCAGCGCCATCACGTCGAGCACGGCGAGGCACCGCTCGAGCTCCGAGCCCTCGGTGAGCCGCGCCTCGGCCGCCTTGAGCTTGGACGCGGCCGCGCTCTCCTTATTCTTGCCCTTCAGCATATAGGACTCCTGCTCGTCGGAGAAGCGCTTCATCTCCTTGCGCTCGCGACCCGACGAGGTGATGGCCGAGGACAGGCTGCTCATCGGCAGTTTGTGCATCGGAGGCATTGGCGCGATGCACTTCACGGCGGGGTGGCCAACTTGCCCTCTTCTGCCTCGCGTCCCAGTCCAGGCTCGTGTGAACCCTTTTTTTCTCACGTCCAGCCAGGACGTTTCATTTCCGAAAGATTAGCACGAGCAAACCAGACGAGATCGATTGAAGGATATATTCAGTCAAACGGTTCACAGTAACAGTGCCGTAGCACCGGTTGTCCTTGTCGCGTCTGTCGTGTTAACGTTCACGCACAGACACAGTGTTCAACACACAGACCTTTTCCGGAACGTTGCGGGATCTGTGTCCCCCGCGACCGTGAGGTAGCGACGCGTCTGATCCTTATACAGTACTTTTTTCAAACCTGCACGTCCTACATGGGCGTCGGTTTCGAAAAGACGGATTGATGATCGCCGCTAAACAATCCCGTCAAGTTTGAGCGCGCTCTCGCTGTCTCCCCCCTCGCATTTCTGAGACCTCACGGCATCGTGCAAAATCTCGGCTTGATGCTGTTTATCAGGGAGGAGCGGCTGCTTGTCCGGCTGCGCCAGCTCGCGCGGCCCGTCGCCGCCGGCTCCCGCGGCCTCTCGACGCGCAACCCGCCGTCGCTTTCGCGCTTCCCGAAGCCGCAAGGGCTGTACGACGCCGCGCGCGAGGTCGATTCATGCGGCGTTGGCATGGTCGCGCACTTAAAGGGCCAGGCGAGCCACTCGATCGTGAGTGACGCGAACGTGATGCTCGTGCGCATGGCGCACCGCGGCGGCTGCGGCTGCGATCCCGCCTCGGGCGACGGCGCCGGCATCCTAACCGGCATGCCCGATGGCTTCCTGCGCAAGGCGGTCAAAGCCGAGCTGGGCATCACGCTGCCGCCGGCGGGCGAGTACGCGGCGGGCAACATCTTCTTCCCCAAGGACCCGGCCGCCATTGCGGCGTGCAAGGGCATCGTCGAGTCCCAGATGCGCGCCCAGGGCCTTGGGCTCATCGGCTGGCGGCCGCTGCCCGTCGACAACTCGGAGCTCGGCCCGACGTCGTTGGAGAGCGAGCCGCACTCGGAGATGCTGCTGGTGTCGCCGAAGGCGGGCCTGTCGAGCGCCGACTTCAACCGCGAGCTCTATCGTCTCCACAAGCTCGCCACCAAGGCCGTCCACGCCGAGCCGTCCCACGAGGACTTTTACGTGAACAGCCTCTCGACCTCCACGATCGTGTACAAGGGGCAGCTGACGCCCGAGCAGGTGTGGGGCTACTTCAAGGACCTGCAGTCGCCGGACTATGCGAGCCACCTGGCGCTCGTGCACTCGCGCTTCTCGACCAACACCTTCCCGTCGTGGGCGCGCGCACAGCCCTTCCGCTCGCTCTGCCACAACGGGGAGATCAACACGCTGCGCGGCAACAAGAACATGATGCGCTCGCGGGAGGCGGCCCTCGTGTCGCCGTACTTTGGCGCTCAACTCGACGCGCTCAAGCCGATCTGCTCGGACGACACGTCGGACAGCGGCAACTACGACGCGGTCGCTGAGCTGCTCGTCCACGCGGGCACGCGCCCGATCCACGAGGCGGTGATGATGATGACCCCGGAGGCGTGGCGTTACAAGCCCGGCCAATCGGAGGAGAAGCGCGCATTCTACGAGTTCATGTCGGCGCAGATGGAGCCGTGGGACGGGCCGGCGATGATGGCCTTCACCGACGGGCGCTACGTGGGCGCGTGCCTCGACCGTAACGGGCTGCGCCCCTCGCGCTACTACGTGACGCACGATGATCGAGTGCTCCTGTCGTCGGAGGTGGGCGTGCTGATCGACGAGCCCGAGGCCAACATCGCGATCAAGGCGCGCCTCGAGCCTGGCAAGATGTTCCTGATCGACTTTGACCAGCAGCGCATCATCCCCGACGCCGAGCTCAAGCAGAAAGTCTCGACGCAGCAGCCATACGCCCAATGGATGAAGAACGCGCCGCGCCGTCTCGACGCGTGGCAGGCCGAGGCGGCCGCGGCCGGCGTCACACCCGAGCCGCCCCCGCCGAGGGAGGAGCTCAACTCACACCTCTCCATGTTCGGGTTCACCAAGGAGGGCGTCGACGTGCTGATCGCGGCGATGGTCGCGGGCAAGGAGGGCCTCGGCTCGATGGGCGTGGACACGCCTCTCGCCGTCCTCTCTCAGCAGCCCAAGCCGCCCTCGCACTACTTCAAGCAGCTCTTCGCCCAGGTGACCAACCCCCCGATCGATCCAATCCGCGAGGAGGTGGTCATGTCGCTCGTGTGCCCCGTCGGCCCGGAGCAGAACTTACTCGACGCGAGCGAGGCCCATGCGGCGCGCCTCTTTTTGCCCCACCCCGTGCTCTCTCCCAAGGAGATGGCCGCGATCAAGTCGCACGCCCACCGCGGCTGGAAGGCGGTCACACTGGATGCGTCGCTGCCGGTGGCCGAGGCGGCCGCGGCGCCCGACGCGCTCGAGCGCGCGATCGAGACGCTCTGCGTGCAGGCCGAGGCGGCCGTGCGTTCGGGTGGCGCACCCCTGCTCGTCATCTCGCACCGCAATGCCGGGCGCGACCGTCTGCCGATCCCGTCGCTCCTCGCGACGGGCGCCGTGCACCAGCATCTGATCCGGACGCAGGCCCGCACCCAGACTGGCCTCATCGTCGAGTCGGGCGATGCGCTCGAGCCGCATGACTTCTGCACTCTCGTCGGGTACGGCGCGGACGGCGTGTGCCCCTTTGGCGCGTACGCGGCCGTCGGCGCCTTCCACGGCGACCCGAGCCTCGTCGAGGAGGAGCTTCTCGAGACTTACCGGTACTCGGCAGGCAAGGCGATGCTCAAGGTGATGGCCAAGATCGGGATCTCGACGGTGCAGAGCTACAAGGGCGCGCAGATCTTCGAGGCAGTCGGGCTCGGGCCCGAGGTCATGGAGACGTGCTTCGCGGGCACGCCCTCGCGCCTGCGTGGGATCGGCTTCGAGCACTTCCAGCACGACCTGTTGCGCCAGCACGCGTGGGCATGGCCCAAGGATTCGGTGAGCGACGTGATGCTTCCCAATCCGGGCGACTACCACTACCGCGACGGCCTGAACAACCCGCGCGCCGAGAAGCACTACAACACACCTCAGGGCATGGCGGCGCTGCAGCTCGCCGCGCGCACCAACAGCCGAAAGGCGTACGAGGACTACGTGCGCGGGATGGCCGAGACCGTCAAGGAGACGTCGCTGCGTGGGCTGCTCACCTTCCGCGACGACCTGGCGCCGATTGACATTTCCGAGGTCGAGTCCGCGCAGCAGATCGTGAAGCGCTTCTGCACGGGCGCGATGTCGCTCGGCTCGATCTCCATTGAGACCCATGAGACGCTCGCCATCGCGATGAACCACTTGGGCGGCAAGTCCAACACGGGAGAAGGCGGCGAGGACCCGAAGCGCTTTCTCGACAACCGGCGCTCGTCGATCAAGCAGATCGCGTCGGGTCGCTTCGGAGTCACCGCCGAGTACCTCACCAACGCGGACGAGTTGCAGATTAAGATGGCGCAGGGTGCCAAGCCCGGCGAGGGAGGCGAGCTGCCGGGGTACAAGGTGACGAAGCTGATCGCCAAGACGCGCGGCACGACGCGCGGGGTCGGTCTGATCTCGCCGCCGCCGCACCACGACATCTACTCGATCGAGGACCTCGCGCAGCTCATCCACGACCTCAAGTCCGCAAACCGGACCGCGCGCGTCTCGACGAAGCTCGTGTCGGAGGTTGGCGTGGGCGTCGTCGCGGCGGGGGTCGCCAAGGCGAAGTCGGACCACATCGTCGTCTCGGGCGGCGATGGCGGCACCGGCGCGGCCGCGTGGACGGGCGTCAAGCATGCGGGCTTGCCCTGGGAGCTCGGGCTGGCCGAGGCCCACCAGACGCTCGTGCTCAACAAGCTGCGCTCGCGCATCGTGCTCCAAAGCGATGGGCAGCTCAAGTTTGGTCGCGACGTCGTGATCGCCGCCATGCTCGGCGCCGAGGAGTTTGGCTTCGCGACCACGCCGCTGATCGCGCTCGGGTGCATCATGATGCGCAAGTGCCACCTGAACACGTGCCCGGTGGGCATCGCAACCCAGGACCCTGAGCTGCGCGCCAAGTTCGCAGGCAAGCCCGAGCACGTGATCAACTTCTTCTTCCTGATGGCGGAGGAGATGCGCGGCTACATGGCTAAACTGGGCATGCGCTCGATCGAAGAGATGGTCGGCCGTTCGGATTTACTCCGCGTCGATGAGAGCACTCTCACCGACAAGACGCGCACTCTGGATCTCGGTCCGATCCTGACGCCCGCGGCGGCGCTCGCGCCGGGCGAGCCGCAGGTCAACACCATGAAGCAGGACCACTTCTCGCCCGATGCGACCGGCCTGCAGCCCTACCCGGCTGAGATCTCGCCCGAGGGCCACAACCTGCTCGATGACGTGCTCATCCAGCGCGCGGCGCGGACGCTCAAGGACGGTACGCCAATGGTGACGGAGATGCCGATCAACAACCGCAACCGCTCCGTGGGCGCGATGCTCTCGAATGCCCTGACGAAGGTGCATCCGCAGGGCCTGCCCGAGGACTCGATCGTCGTCAAGATGACCGGGCACACGGGCCAGTCGTTTGGGTTCACGCTTCAGAAGGGCGTCACCTTCCACGTCAAGGGCGACGCGAACGACGGCTGCGGCAAGGGCCTTTCGGGTGGTGTGATTTCCATCTCGCCGGGCGACGAGGTGATCGCCTCCGGCCTGGTACCCGAGGAGCACGTCATCCTGGGCAACTGTGCGCTGTACGGTGCCACGAGCGGCCGCGCCTTTTTCCGTGGCAAGGCGGGCGAACGCTTCTGCGTGCGTAACTCGGGCGCATGGACGGTGGTCGAGGGCATGGGCGACCACGGGTGTGAGTACATGACGGGCGGGCGCGTCGTGTGTCTCGGCTCGACGGGCATCAACTTTGGTGCGGGCATGTCGGGCGGCATCGCATACGTCCTCGACCCGACGGGCAGCTTCGGCCCGAATGTGAACACGGGCATGGTGGAGCTTGAGCGGATTGAGACGGCGCAGGAGGCCGAGGAGGTACGCGCCTTGCTCGCCGAGCACGCTGCCAAGACAGGCTCGACGGTCGCCGCGGGAGTGCTCGCCAACTTCGAGTCCACGCTGCCGCACTTCGTCAAGGTGATGCCGACGGACTACAAGCGTGTGATCGGCGAGCAACTCGCTGAAGAGCTCGCGAATGCCGCCGCCGCCGCTGTCCAGCCGAGGGCGGTCGCGCAGTGAGAGACTCCCCCGAGGACCGCTCTCTGCTATATTTTCCATGCACCCCTCATGTGGCAGAGCGTGCGCGTCGACGGGGGGTGGACATGTGATTTGTGATGCTGGGACTGAGTACGGATGCGCGGTGGTGTGTGTGGCAGGTGACAGTGCACTATACTCGTCATGACTCGTGGGCTCCCGTCACACACAGTCAGCGTCAGTACTTGTACTTGTACATGTAGCTGGACCAGGGTTGGGGTACTGACTGACTTTGTGTGTGACTCCGGAGCACGATCGAACAGTTTCGGTAGCGTCCGTTACTTCTGCACGTTACACTTCGCGAGTTTCCGAAGGCGATCGGTCCTGTCCGAGCGGCCACCTTCTCGGCCACCGCCTTCTCGGCGGCCTTCTCGGCTGCGATCTTCTCCGCCGCCGCCTTCTCGGCTGCCACCTTCGAGCCCGTGCATGGGCATCCTGGACCTCTTTACGCAGGTCGTAGAGCCCTCCTCGTCCTCAGACGAGGAGGCCGAGGACGAGCCACCAACACCAGCGGACGTATGGCCGGGCCTCTTGAGCGGCCAACAGCTGCGGAAGCTGAGCGGCGGCAGCGTAGCTCTGTCAATGGCGCGTCCTGGTGGGCTCTCCGCGTCGCTCGGCGGCTCACACACTCCGCGGAGTGTCATCCCAAGGCCCACATGCTCAAACTGCCGCGTCCCGATGAACCTTTGCCATTGTTCGGCCAGCGAATGCTCAGTCTGCCGCGGCTCCAAGGAGCTGTGCACGTGCACTGCAGCTCGTGCAGCCAAGCCTCCTCTAGCTGCCATCACCGTGCCGGCGCCGATCGAAGGCGGGAGGGCTTGGCAGGCGTACGGGATCGAGATCCGAGATCCCTACGGAGCCACCGATCTCGGGATCGAGATACGAGATCCCTACGGAGCCACCGATCTCAGCGGAGCCTCAAGTCCTCGGCAGCAGCCACCCACGGCAGCGGATGCTGAGCCACCACGGAGGAGTCGAGGCTCGGAGAGGCCTCTAGCGCCGGTGGGCACCCGCAGTCCTCAACAGGCCCCGCCAACATCAATGAGCCGCTCACACCCTGGCGAGGCATGCAAGCGTAAGCTCGAGGCGATCGTGCGCAAGCCGGGCGAGCTGTGGGGAACGCCGGGCGAGCGAGAGGACGAGGAGAGTCTCCTCGCGACGACTGAGAGCCCCGTGGAGAGCCGAATTGAGCCTATTGAGCCTATTGAGCCGCCGAAGGCGGGTGTGGCTTTAGAGCTCGCGTGCCCTTTGACGCGCCCCACGATCCCGTCCCACGAGATCCCGGAGGCTGAGCCAGCCGGTCGCCGAGCTGTGGGGAATGCCCGAGCTGTGGGGACTGCCCGAGCTGTGGGGAATGCCCGAGCTGTGGGGAATGCTCGAGCGCCAATGGCACTCGTCCCAGTCGCGCTGGGCATCGTGGCTCCAGGCAAAGGAAGCGTCGTGCTGGGCATCGACGCTCCAGGCCAAGGAGCGGCTGCAGGGCGACCTGGTGCGCTGAGCGCCTCCGTCACCGACATCGCCGCGAGCGCAGTGCTGGCACAGCGCCCTGCGTCCGCCTCCGACCTCGCACGGAGCTTCCGAAATGGCCATCTCCCCCTCGCACGGAGCTTCGGGAACGTAGAGGGTCCATGCTCCCCCCCTCCGCTCAAGATTACGGCGGGCTTCAGCTCGGCGGTGTCGCGCCTGCGTGCTGCCAGGGCTGCTATCGAGGCGAAGAGAGAGCGCTTGTCGGGGATAGGGGCGCTGCCTCCTCCGTTGCCGCCGAAACCAACGCTCCGCCCCACCGACTTCCGCGACTGGCAGCACAACACGTCCTTTTTTCGCGACGGGCACGCGACGTGGGGCTGCGTCGCCAATCGGATCCTCTTTCACGCCGCGCGCGCCGCGATGCTCGACCCCCGACCCCACACGCAGCACCGGCCACGACCGTTGCGAGTCTGGAGCTGCGGCTGCTCCAGTGGCGAAGAGCTATTCACAGTGCGGCTCGCGTATGAACAGTGGGTGTTGCCGACCTTTGTGGCGGCCTACGGGCACGCTCCCGCCTTCAGCGGCGTAGGCACCGACCGAAGCGCGAAGATTCTGGAGACGGCGCAAGACGAGGGAAGCGTCTACTTGGCGGCCGAGCTCGCGGAGGTACCAGCGTACGCACGACACTGCTTCCAGGAGGTTCCCAAAGAGGGTCCTGCGACTCCGGGCTCACCCTCCCGCGCCGCCTCGTCTGTGAATGTGAATGCAAATGGTTTGTTCTCGGGCGGCGGCGGCGGCGGCAGCGGCGGCAGCGGCGGCAGCGCAGCAGGCACCGAGGCGAGGGCAGAGGCAGCGCGGCGGGACCTCGGCCGGGAGGCTCGCTTCACGATGGCGTCGTCGGTGCGCCGTGACCTTGAATGGTGGGTGGAGGACACGTGCGCTGAGAGCGAGGCCGGCGAGGTTCGTCAGAGCGAGGTTCGTCAGAGCGAGGTTCGTCAGAGCGAGGTTCGTCAGAGCGAGGCCGGGGGCGCCCTCGCCGGGGGCGCCCGAGCCGGGGGCGCCCGACACGGCGGGAACGGGAGCTCACCGCACGCGACGACGCTGTACGACTTGATCCTGTGCCGCTACTCCATCTTCCTCTACGCCGCGGACCATGGCGGAGGCGTCGGTGCTCGCCGGGCGGTGACCGCGATGGCGAGTCGGCTGACTCCCAATGGAGTCCTTCTCCTCGGGGCGAGCGATAAGATGCCCAATTACGCGTCCGAACTTCTCGAGCCGATCCCCGCTGCTGAGCTCGCCATCGAGCTCGGGGAGTACGCGTGGTTCGAGCGGGCGCCTCGGCCGATCAATGCGTGGCGTCGCAAGGTGGCGACGCGAAACGGCGCAGCAGTGACGCCACCGCCCGCGAACTCGCCAATCAACGCAAGCAACGCAAGCAACGCAATCAACGCGAACTCGCCAATCGCAGTGCGGCCCGGGCTCGTCTCGACAGGGAGCGCCGTGACGAGCGCCCTGCTCGCCGCAGACAGCGTCAGCTCTTTTCGGCACGCGCTTGGCCTGCGCCCGATGCCCGAGAAGGCGTGCGTCACGATGCGAGCCGCCGCCGCGCAGCACTACGGGCTGCGCGCGGCCGCTGGCATGGCGGCCGCCAAAAAGGGTGGTGCGTCTCGGACGTCCACGTCGGACCGTGGCGGGCCGTCCCAAAGCCAAACCTCGGTTGTGTGAGTGATCGGCGTGTGTCTCGCGAGATGCAGACGTTCCTTCCACAACTAGAAGTTGGCGTTTGACAATTTTATCTGTTTCTGTGGGACGTTCTTTCACATTTTGAGAGTCGATCTAGATGGTCGTTTGTTTTTTTTTCATCACTGCGTTTCACATGAACATGAAGGATAATATCCTCGTAAATCCCCATGATCTCATTTCTTCTTCTCATCACGATTAGCTAGATGATTTCTTCTCAGAAACCCCCTTTTTTTGGATTCCTTCCGAGCCGGCATGGAGAAAAATGGTGAGTGTCTTCGAGACGGCAGCATGCGCGGCAGCGGCGAGCCGGTTGATTGGGACCCAGACGAGCACAGCGCGCTCGACGGCCCACTACTCCGACCACATCTGACAGCGGAAGAGGCGAACGAAGCAGCCAAGGCTGAGGGCATCGTGTTGCTCCGCTCGAAGAATGAAACTGGCTTCCGCGGTGTGAGCCGCAATCGGCGCAAGTTCAAGGCAGAAGTCAGCGATCGTGGTTATCGGCACAACCTGGGCAACTTCGCCGTGGCTGAGCACGCGGCACTCGTGTACGCACGGTACCTCGCGGCGGAGCGTTTGCTCGGTGCTTCTCAGCTCGCTCACAACGGGCACCATGGCCACTCGAACGACGTGCATCCGATGCTCGCGGACGGGAACGGCATCCGGAGCCGCAAGCGTGTAGCCATGCATCGGCGCTCGCGCGCTTCGCAAGAGGACAGCGACCCCGACGACAGCGACGGGGACGTGAGCCCTGCCAGCTACGGGAGGAGCCTCACGAGCCGGGCGGCACTCTCGTACGGCATGCTCGCAGGCGGCAACGGGCACCCGACGCCGCCCAAGGCCCTGAGCGTGGGCTCGTTCGTGTGGGCGCGCGTCCCTGGGATGCCTGCATGGCCTGCACGAGTCGTCGACGTTGAGCGTGCCGCCGCACGCCCCAAACTCATCACGCCACACGTCACATCGCTGCAAGAGCCCAGCTACCGCTGTGCGGTCGAGTTCGTCGGCACGGGTGACGAGGCGGCGTTGCCGATGAGCTCGCTGATGCCGTACATACCGCATGCAAACTGCGAGCTGCGCTCGCCTACTGTGTGGGGAAACGAGCCAAGTGGAGCGCCGCGTTGGGCTGTTCTGCACCAGGCCTTCCGCTATGCGTTGGAAGCAGCTGATGCTGCCTATGAGTACCAAGGAGGCGCCCCAGCGCCCGCCGACGCGCTCGCCGCCGCGCCCGCCGACGCCGCCGACGCCGCCGACGCAGCCGCCACCGACGCAGCCGACGCCGCCGCGCTCGCCGCCGACGCACTCGCCGCGCTCGCCACCATGCCTGGTGCCACGCGCGCGCGCCGACCGCCGCCGCAGCCAACGGCGCCTCCGTCTTCGTCGCAACATCCACCAGCGGCGAATGGCTATGGCGAGCGCGGCGTAGCCAAACTAGGCAGTCAGCGCACCCCGGTGGTCCACGATGCACCCAGAACAACGCTTTCATCCGAGGTGGAGATGGGGGACTCCGTAGCAGCGACGGCGGCTTCGGTGGCAGTGGCGGCCGTGGAGGCGGCGGCGGAGGCCCTGGAGGCGGCGGCGGAGGCGGCGCGCGCGGCGGCCGACGACGAGGGCATTCCACTCGTGCGTTCGTCGCACACCGCCGCCGCTGCCGCCACCGCCACAGCGCTGTCGCCGCCGCCGACGCCGCCACTGCAGTCCCACTTCTCGTCGCCCCCCATGCAATCGATTCCTGAATCGCAGCTGCTCTCGCAGCATCCGCTGAAGCTGCTCTCGCAGCAGGCACGCCAAGCGCACCAAGCGCACCAGCCGCAGCAGCACACACAGGAGTGGGGCCAGCAGGCGAAGCAGTTGCAGCAGGCGCAGCAGGCGCAGCTCCACCGGGCGCAGCTCCCGCAGCAGCCGCAGCCGCAGCAGCAGCAGCAGCAGCAGCAGCACTACCAGCAGCACTACCAGCAGCACTACCAGCAGCACTACCAGCAGCACCAGCAGCACCAGCAGCACCAGCAGCCGCCGCAGCAGCCGCAGCAGCAGCCGCAGCAGCCGCAGTACCAGCAGCCGCAGACACAGCTGCAGTACCAGCAGCCGCAAACACAGCCGCAGTACCAGCAGCAGTACCAGCAGCACCAGCAGCAGTACCAGCAGCAGTACCACCAGCCGCAGCCGCAGCCGCAGCAGCAGCAGCCGCAGTACCAGCAGCAGCAGCTGCAGCCGCAGTACCAGCATCAGCAACAACACTACCAGCATCATCATCAGCAGCAGCAGCAGCAACAGCAGCAGCAGCAACAGCAGCAGCAGCAGCAGCAACAGCAGCAGCAGCAGCAGCAGCAGCAGCAGCAGCAGCAGCAGCACCAGTGCCAGTACCAGCAGCAGCAGCAGCAGCAGCAGCAGCAGCAGCAGCAGCAGGCCGCCCAGGACCCCGGATGGCCGCAGTCCACGTGGACTCAACCAGGTTCGATGCATGCAGGTTCGATGCATGCACACCAAGGCTCGATGGGTATGGGCGGCGCCCCTGTAGGTAGTCTGGGCGGTCGGGTCGGTGGCCCTGGGGGCATGGTCGGTGGCCCTGGGGGCATGGTCGGTAGCCCTGGGGGCATGGTCTGTAGCCCTGGGGGCATGGTCTGTGGCCCTTTGATGATCGGCCCTGCCCCTATGAGCGGTCCTGTTCTCGGTCCGATGAGCGGCTCCAAGAGCGGCGCGATGAGTGGCCCCGTGTGTGCCCCGGTCGGCATGCCAGCGGGTGTGCCTTTCGGGTACGAGGGTTCGGACTCGTGGGGCGCCGTCGCGGGCGGTCTCTGGCCGTGCGGAGCGCCGCCTTCGAAGAGCTGTGAACAGCAGGCGTGGGAGGAGCAGCTCAAGGTGCAGCCGCCGCTGCGCCCACGCCATCGTGGGCTCTCCTTTGGACCTGGAGACAAGGTCCACACGAGCAAGTCGGATCCTCTGACCGGTCGACCCATGTTTCGATGCAACGGCATGAGTGGGCAGTGCCGCGAGTGTCGTCCCCTAACGGAGAGTGGCGCGTGGGCGAAGCACAATCTCACCCAAGAGGAGCTCACAGCGCTGGGGCTGGGCGCCAAGCGCTACTGTGGGGAATGTAAGATCCCGATCTCGTCCCCAGAGATCTCTGGCAGCCGAGGCGACTGTGGGGAATGTAAGATCCCGATCTCAGGCAGCCGAGGCGACGCGAGTCGAGCGGACGCGGGTGGTGGCGCTCAGGATGGCGCTTCGCCCGGAAAGGACGTCGAGTTGAACGGCGAGAAGCCCGGGGATGATATCTCCGGGGACGAGATCGACACGTGCAAGGTGGCATCATGAAAAGCAAGGTGGCATCATGGGCGCGCGCGGACCAGCGGAGGGACTGAGGCAAGGTCCGAGGGAGGCGCTAGTGCAACTGATGGCGGCGGCAGAGGGAGGCGCTAGTGCAACTGATGGCGGCGGCAGCGCAGCGGCAGCCCTGGCGTGGTCTGAACCGTCGGCGATACGTTGGCGACCCTGCACGTCCCGTCGGACTGCGAGATCGCATATCGGAACGGTTCAACTGCGATGATCATGCATATCTTACACCATGGGAAAATGACTGCACGATTCAGACTTTGCACTTTCTTCCACCATACTACAGAGGCATGCAAACCGGAGAAGTAGAGAGAGAGAGAGAGAGAGAGAGAAGAGAGGGGTACGTTGCATGGTTGCAACCAGACACGTCGCACACGAGTGCGGTGACACTCGAGTGAGGAAACCGGGGTTTACTAGGTCGCCCGCTGGAGCACTACTTTACGTAACAACGCATGCTAAGGGCGGGTTTCGTGCGGTCCTTCGTCCTACTCCTAGCGCGTCAACCGGCAAGCGTGACTCACGTCACTGTGAGTGTGGCCGCCCGACTTATTGCGTATCGCGACGCCGAGGGTCCGGACGACTAGCGTGGCGTGTGCAGCCTTGGGGTGCCGTGCACTCTGCACACAGGGTCACTCTGCGGCAGTGCTCCTCGGCGCAAAAAGAAAAACTTATCACGTGAACGCCGGCGTATCACACCACCTCACCTCGGCATCGCCAGCTCAGCGCCACACGCGGCACAGCGCCGCCCGAAAACACTACCTCCTGTACACCATCCACCTCCAGTGGTGTTCCTGATCGTTCCTCAGATCATCCGCTCCAGCGCGATCCCCTCCGAACAAGCATTTCTCACCGCTTTTCTGCCTCTATGCACTTTGGGAATAGTGCACTCTCTGCAAAGCGAGCTCCACGCACGCTTCGTTTCCCGTCGGCGTTGCACCCGCTCACCTGTCGGGGCCTTGGAAGTTTCTTGGAAGTAGCCTCTCGTCTCCACTCCGTCCTCGCCGCTCCGTCATGTCCAGTTCCACAAGACATGCTCGTTGCGTCCATGATGTGCACGTAAGTCCATGCCCGTGCATGTTCGGTTCGAGCTCGTGCCCGGTCTCTTCTCGGGCGACCTATTCAGTATTCTCTTGATCCTGTATCTTGACCGTACGATCGGTATGAGCGTCGCCATGAGCGTCCCGTGGTGACGACCCTTCTCTTCGAGTGAAGACCTCTCTCAGAAGCGACGCGAGAGCAGCGCCGAGGGAGGCACCGGAGGCACCAAAAGGGGCGGCTGAGGCGGCAGAGGCGGCAGAGGCGCCAAGCCGGCAGCGCCGGCAGCGCTGCCGGCGCTGCCAGAGCCGCCGAAGCCGCCACCAAAGCCGCCGCCACTGCCGCCACCGCCGCCGCCGTCCATTCCGCCGCCGTCCATTCCGCCGCCGCCGAGTCCGCCGTTGAAGCCGCAGCTGCCGGCGAGAGGGTGGAGCTGATCTGCGGAATAGCGAAGGTCGTGCAGCAGCATCCGTGGCGCCGGCAGCTCCTTGATGAGGCGCAGCCGCTCCGCGGCCACCGCCGAGAGCCCCGCCACCCCCTCCGCCGACAGCCCGGCTACAGCCGCTGCCGAGCGACCCGCCGTGCTACCGAGCGCCGACGACGGCTGCGGAAGGATGCCGGAGGCGTACGCAATCTCCGAGCAATAATTGAGTGGCAGGAGCGAACGGGCGGGCGGAGCTTGCGCGGCGAGGGTGGCGTTGTAGGCGGCCGTGAAGGCGGGCGAAGAGCATGAAGCACCTCCGCCGCCGCCGCTGCCGCCGCCGCTGCTGTCGCAGTGGCCGCCGCCGCCACGTTCGCCGCCGCCGCGTCCGCCGCCGCCGCGTCCGCCGCCGCCGCGTCCGCCGCTTCGTCCGGCGACGGCGCTACTGCCGGCTGCGGTGCCAGTGCCAGCACTAGCGCCGGCGCCGGCGCCGGCGCCTCCGCGGCCAACGCCACCGCAGCCACCGCAGCCGGCGCCGGCTCCGGCAGCGGCCCTGGTGGCGGCGCTCCCATGTTCGTCGCGAGAGATCTTGGGGCCAAGGAATCCGCAGAGCACGGAGGCAGCTTGGTTGACATTCTGCCACTCGTGATCGAGAAGGTCGGCGCCCGAGAGGGCGCCCACGTGCTCGATCGTGCGCTCGTGCGCTTGCGCGAGCCGCTGCATCGAACCGCCGCCAATGGTGGCTGCACGCTTGGCGTTCGCGGCGGCCGCGGCAGCGGCGATGCCTGCATGGTGCTCAGCGATCGCGGCGGCACCTGCGCCTACGGGTGGGGGCGGCGGGGCGTACACCGAGGCACGGGCGGTGGCGAGGTGTGCGTTGAAACGATGCGGATCGAGAAGACGTTCGATGAGTCGACCCGCCCATGCGCCGTCACCCTCCTTGTCGACGCTGCCGCCGCCGCCGTCATCGCTCGTAATGCCGCCGCCGCCGCTCGTGACGCCGCTGACGCCGCCACCGCTGTGGCCGCCGCCGCTGACGCAAGCGGCGTCGGCGGCGGCCGCTGCCGCACTGCCGCCGGGCGCGTCGCCTCCACTGGTGTTGCGAGCGCTGGCGAGGAGCGGCCCAGCGCCCGGCAGGGGCAGCGGCGGGTAAGGCGAGGGGGCGCGCTCACCCAACCGGAGGGGCGGCACGTACGGTGAAGCGTAGGGCGAGCCCGCGGGAGAGGCTCCCGGCCCACGGCCCACGGCTACGTTGGCAGCGGCAGACGAAAGAAGAGCAGCCGCTTGCGCCGCGTCCTCACGGCACGTCGAGGCGGCCATCTGGCGCAATTGACGAAGCAGCGTGGGAGGCTCGACTTCGAGGGAGCTGTGAAGCTTGCCGGTGTGAAGCCGGTGCGTCCAGAGCGCCTCGAGTATGTCGAGACGCTCGGCGGAGCCTCCAGCAGGGCGGCCGAGCAGCCCGCGGACTAGCGGCAACGAGCCGCCGCCGCCGCCGCCGCCGCCGCCGCCGCCGCCGCCGCCGCCGCCGCCGCCGCTGTCGCCCAAGGCAAGGGCGGGCGGCAGGCTGGGGGCGAACGAGGCGGCGGCGGCGGGCGACGGGCCCGCGGCAGAACTTGGGGCGCTCCCCGACAAGAACATCGAGGACGGCGGCGCAGCTAGCGAGGCGACGGCGCCAGCTGACGTGCGCGGAGGCGCCAAGAGGAGCGTTCGTGGCTCTGTGGCCTCGTTGCCGAGCGCGGCCGCAGCCAGACGTAGAGCCGAGAGCGGCGAGGGGCTATCTCCGAGGGAGATCGGAACGGAGATCGGGCGGAGCTCGGGCGTCGTCCATGCGGAGAGCGCGCCCGTCGCGGGCTGCGGATGCGGCGCCTTGGCGCGCGACGCCACGAGCTTGTGCGGATGCCTCGCGCGGACACGCCGGTAGCACGAGGGGCACAGCTCATACCCGATGCACACGCGGCAGGTGAACCACAAGTGAGCCTCTGAGGGGTGGCGCATCGCACGGCACTCGTCGCACCAGGCTCGGAAGGGCTCAGCGGTTTCCGCGACGACCTGGTGGGTCTTCGGCTCGTTGGCGCGGCGCGCGTAGCGCGAGCGGCCCTCGAGCACCGCCGCCGCGTGCTCCGCCTCCGCCGCCGCCTTGCGGACGCGCGCGAGCAGCTGATCCACGAGCTGACGCAGTCGAGCTTTGGGCGTGGTGCCCTTCGTGGCGGTCCCGAAACGACCGAGCAAGGCGCGTAGCTCGCTTGCGTTCATCTGCTCCACATCGCTCTCGCGCGGCAGCATCGCGAGCGTCATCGGCGTGCCACCCCCAGGCTCGTGACCGCGCGCGCCCGACGTCGCGTCCTCCTCGTCCTCGTCCTCGTCCGCGTCCGCGTCCGCGTCCTCGCGCCCCTCTCCCATCTCCACGTCGTCAGCCGGAGCATCCGGCTCAAGCGCACCCGTGCCCGCAGCCGCACCGCGCCCGCCGCCGCGTGCACCCTCACGCGGCGCGTGCGCCCGCTTCACTTCGGCCACGGACGCGCGCGCCTCGGTTCGCGCCCTCTTCGACGATGGGCGCGCCACGGCTGTGCCGCCGGCCGTGTCACCAACGGCCTTCTTCTCGCGCGCGGGCGCGGGACCGCCCGCCCGAGCAGCCGCGGCGCTCACCCGGGCGGCGCTCGCCCGGGCGGCGCTCGCCGCAGCGACGGCAGCGCGTCGGTTGCTCGGCGTCGGCACGGAGCACAGGCCCGCGTGGTACGAAGGCAGCGTGCATCCCTGTATACCGCACACGAGGCGACGACCGGGCGAGGAGTCGTCTTCTTCGTCGTCGTCGTCGTCCTCCTCCTCGTCGTCGTCCTCCTCGTCGTCTTCGTCGTCGTCGTCCTTCTCGTCGTCGTCGCCGCTCTCGTCGCCCTCGCGCTCCCCAGAAGCGGCGGCACTGGCGCGGCCACCAGCATCATCGGCACCCTTGCTAGTGGCCAGCTCGGACGCGAGGGGCGTATCTTCGGCGCACTCGCCACAGGCGTCGCGGCCATCGGCCTGGGGGGCGCGGGGTGAGCCCACGGACGAGTTTTCGGCTCGATCGCTTGTCAGGCGCGGCACCACCACATTCCCGGGAAGGCTCGTCGGAGAGTGCTGCGGCGAGGACGCGACGCCTCGGGTGCGGCTGCCAAGGTCGGGAGCACGGCAGATGCCCGCGTGGTAAGGGGGCAGGGGACAGCCGTTGATACCGCACACCGACATCGACGGCGCCGCTCCTGCAGCGTGAGCGAGAAATCGGCGACCGACTTCGTCCCGACCGGTGGGAATCGACCGGGGGGCGGTCGGGTGTCCAGAGAGTGTCGGGATTCGCCGAGATGCGAGTCTCGTCGCGTTGCCCCGCGTTCAGATGTTATTTTTTGAGCGCTACCAGTCAATTTACGCATGGCGCGTCCGCGATCGGCAGGAAGTTCGGCACCCTCCGGTTTCCTCGGGGGTCGGGGCGGCCTCGGCGGCAACGACCGCCATTACGCCATTTGAAGCTGAACCCGTACCAACGTGCAACGAGCCCGGGGGCCGCGAGGCCTTTCTTGTTTACAGTCCTCTACTCGTCTCTCCTTCAGTTAATCAGTCTATACATGTATACGAGGAAGTCCGAGATTGTCCAATATAATGTTTCGTCAACTCCCCGGCGCCAGGCTCGCTTATAGAGATAGACGGCCCAGGGGCTCGGTTAGATCTCGGATGACCGACGACCGATCAGCTCATAGGGCGCGCCGGTAGGCGCTCTGCTGATTGATGGCTTCGAGTCGCGCTTGGAGGATCGCGTTCGCCTCGTGCAAGCGCGCGGCGCAGGTAGGCGGCGCCATCGCGAGCGCGTCCGTCTCGTGCATCGTCTCGTGCATCGCCGGTGTGGCCTGAGGAGTGCCCCCCCCCTGAGGTGTGGCCGGGCGAGTGGGGGCGGGTGTGGGGGCGGGTGTGGGGGCGGGTGTGGAGGCGGGTGTGGCCGGGACTGGCGCTCGGTACGGCGCTCGCAGAGGAAGGAGGCTCCTGGAAGGCGCCGTCGTGGGCGCGAGCGGCGGTGGTGGAGGCATCGGAGCGAGCGATGCGGGCGAGGGGTTCGTCGGAGCGAGGGCCGAACCCAAAGCACGGGCGCCATCGTGGGCGCCATGAGCCCCCGAAGGAGTGGGATAGGGTGTGGGATAGGGTGTGGGATACGGTGTGGGAGCTGCGCCTGGGCCCACGATCACGCCTGCGCCTTCGCCGGCAGCGTCCCCGAGGGGAAGCGCGCCGCTCGGGACGGCGCCTCCAAAGCCAAGCGCGCCGCTCGGGACGGCGCCTCCAAAGCCAAGCACGCCGCTCGGGACGGCGCCTCCAAAGCCAAGCACGCCGCTCGGGACGGCGCCTCCAAAGCCAAGCACGCCGCTCGGGAACGTGCGCACGATCGCGTCTGCCCGTCGCGCCGCCGCGAGCGCTTGCTTGAGGGTGCTCATCTCATGCTGCAGCGTGTCGTTCGAATGAGAGAGGCGCTCGATCACCTGATGAGGGAGGCAATCAGCATGCACTCATCTCATGCTGCAGCGCGTGTCGTTCGATTCAGAGTCGAATGAGAGGGGCGCTCGGTACGGCGCTCGGTCACCTCGTTCTTCTGCTCGAGCTGCGCGCCCAAGACGGCGCGATCGGCCTCGTGTGAGGCACAGCTCGCCTCAAGCCTCTCGTCCGCCTGGGCACTGACCATCGCGCACAACGCCTCGCCCTCCTCCATCAAGCGTCGGCGCTCCGCCTCCATCTCGGCGCGCATCTCGGCTTGCATGCTGATGGCCTCCTCCATCAAGCGACGGCGCTCCGCCTCCATCTCGGCGCGCCACCACGCCGCCTCATGCTCGCGCTGCGCGGTGAGCGGGAGCACGACCGCGTCGTGCCGGGCGGCCTGCCACGTCAGCCGCTGCTCAAGCTCGCGCGATCTCGTCTCACTCGCGCCCAGTTCAATTTGGAGCAGCGCAATCTCGAGCGCAGCTCGGCCGCTGAGCGCTGCGTCGCCGCTCTGCTCGCGCTCCTCCGCCGCCGCCGCCGCGATCGCCTCCATCTCGCGCACCTGATGAGGGAGGCAATCAGCGTGCACTCAGAGCGCTGTGGTGGGCGGCGATCGCCTCCATCTCGCGCACCTGGAACGCCGCCGTCGCCAGCTGCTGCCGTAGGGCGCGGCTCACTTGCGCCGCCTCGGCCGCCTCCATACGCGCTGTGCTGAGCGCGGCCTCGGCCACGGCGCGCTCCGTCAGAGCGCTGTGGTGGGCGGCGCGCGCCTCTTCTTCCGCAGCGCGCACCTGATGAGGGAGGCAATCAGCATGCACTCAGCGAGGCACTCTGAGAATAGCCCGTCCACCCCGAGGCGCGCCCCACCTGAATGAGGGAGGCAATCAGCATGCACTCAGCGCACCTCCGCTTGCAGAGCATCAAGCATCGCCGCGCCATCACGCCGATGCGCAAGCTCCCTCGCCTCATCCTCGCGTCGACGGCCCTCGTCGGCCACGCGCTGTACCGAGCGCTCCATTGCTCGCTCATGCCTCTCCTGCTGCAGCGCGAGCTCCGCCGCGCCCGCCTCGGCGTTGGCCGCGCCCGCCTCCACGCGCATCGCCTCCACAGCGGCCTCGGCGACGCGCACACGTCCCTCGAGAGCCCCCCGCGCCTCGGCCGCCTCCTGATGAGGGAGGTCATCAGCATGCAATCAGACTCAATTAGGCTGATGGGGTGAAGCTCCTGATGAGGGAGGCCATCAGCAGGCACTCAGCACACGACCCTCGAGAGTCCCCCGCGCCTCGGCCGCCTCAGAGCAGGCACTCAGAGGCACTCGGAGGCACTCAGTGGGCACTCAGTGGGCACTTAGAGTGGGCACTCAGTGGGCACTTAGTGGGCACTCCGAGGCCCTCCGAGGCACTCAGTGGCGATCCCCAGAGAGTGGGCTCCTTGAGCGCCGTACTGAGCGCCTCGCGCGGCAAACAATGGCAACCTCAATCGCAATCCATCGCAATCCATCGCAATCCATCGCAATCCATCGCAACCCATCGCAATCCAGCGCACCTGGAGCGCCGTACTGAGCTCGGCCTTCGAGCTGCCCATCTGCGCCTGGGTCGCCTCGAGCTGCTGCAGCGCCTGCGCCAGCTGCGCCTGCGCGCGAGCTTGGGAGCTCAGTACGGCGCGAGCTTGGGAGCGAGGTCATCAATAGGTCATCAATAGGTCATCAATAGGTCATCAATAGGTCATCAAGAGGTCATTAACGAGACTCACCTGCGCGCGAGCTTGGGAGCGTGCTGCCTTGTCGCTCGCGCCGACGAGCCTCAATCGCTCCGCCTCCGCCTCGGCCGCCGCCTCCGCCGCCGCCTTCTCGGCCTCGGCCAGCCGCCGCTTGAGCCCCTCGCTCGCCTTCTCGGCCGCCTTCTTGCTCTGTCGTGCCTCCGCGAGACCGCTCGTCAAGAGGCAATTAACGAGACTCATCAAGAGGTCATCAAGAGGCAATTAACGAGACTCATCAAGAGGTCATCAAGAGGCAATTAACGAGACTCACCTGTCGTGCCTCCGCGAGACCGCTCGTCAAGAGGCAATTAACGAGACTCATCAAGAGGTCATCAAGAGGCAATTAACGAGACTCACCTGTCGTGCCTCCGCGAGACCGCTCGCCGCAGCGCCCTCCGCCGCACGCTGTCGCGCCAGCGCCGCTTCGAGCGCCCGATCCAACGCTTGCGCACGAGCGCCCTCCGCCGCCGTCGCCGCCGTCGCCTCGGCGAGCGCCGTCTCGAGAGCCTGCACTTGCGCCTGCGCACGCGCCGTCTCGAGCGCATGTACCCGCGCCGTCTCGAGCGCATGTACACGCGCCGTCTCGAGTGCGCCCGAGACGGCGCTCTCAGCCTCGGCGATCGCCGCTGCCCAAGCGCACCCTTCTGCCGCCGCGCGCGCCGCCACCTCCGCCTGCGCCCGCGCGCTCAGTTGCATTTGGTCTCGGGCTTCGGCGACGGCCCCCGCACACGCATGCAGCGCGGCGCGCACCTGATGAGGGGGGCAGTCAGCATGCACTCAGCGAATGCAGCGCGGTTGCGCACCTGGCAGGCAGGCAGGCAGGCAGACAGCAGCTAGAGGCCATATGAAGAGGGCAGGCGGGTGGATGCCAGGCAACTCGCAACCAAAGGTCCGGCGGGTAGATGTCCGTAGGTATACGTAGGTAGTGTAGGTAGCGGCCCCTCAGTGGCCATGGGCCGCAACCGCGCATGCATTCGCTGAGTGCATGCTGATTGCCCCCCTCATCAGGTAGCGGCCCCTCAGTGGCCATGGGCGAGGCAGGCGATTGGGTGAGGCGCTCAAAAGGCCTGTGAGAGCGCCGTACTGAGCGCGCACCGTCCACCTGGCGGCACGCGCGCGCTGTGATCGCTGCAGCCGAAGCACGGCGCGCTCCTCTGCCTGCGCCGCCGCGACCGCCGCCTGCACCGCCCCAGCGAGCCGCGCCGCCACGAGCGAGGGCAGCGCAGCGGCGTGCTGCTGCTCACACGTCAGCTTGGCCGCGAGCACGGCCGCATCGAGCTCAAGCTTGGCGCGCGCCGCCATCGCCTGCAGCGACGCCTCGCGCTCGAGGTCCTTATCTCGCACGATCTCGCGCTCGAGCTTGCGGAGTGACTCGTCCCACTTGCGCGCGAGCGCCGCGTGGAGCGCCGCGTCGGGCACCTGCATGCACGGAGCGAGGCCATCGGTCGCCATCAGCCGCACTCACAGGCAATCAGGCGCACTCAGGCGCACTCAGTGGCGTGAGCGTGTGAGCGCCGTGTCGGGCACCGAGGGCGTGCGACGCCAGCTGCTGCCCTCAGCCGTGGCCGCCGCCGCCGCCGACAACGACGACGACGAGCAGTCGAACGGCGCCGCGAGCGCCGCTGCCGTCGCCGCCGCCTCCCACTCAGCCTCGACGAGGTCACGATGGGCGGAGAGGTTTCCATACGACTCCCGCAGCGACTCGATAGCGACGACCGAGCGTGAGCGCGCGACCTCTGCCTCGTCCAGAAGGGTGTGCGGCGGCGCGAACGAGGCCGCCCTCAGCCGCAAAATCTCCGCCTCGTCGCGCTCCGCCTCGTCGCGAAGGTGCCTCAGCTGCAGCTCGCGGTCAGTGAGCACCTGCTGCATGCCGCGCTGCAGGCCAACGAGGTGCGCGTGCGACGCCTCGAGCGCGGAGAGTTCACCGGCGAGCGCATGGCACGCGGCGGCGTGCTGAGGCTGCGGAAGCGGCAAGGCCGATGGGCCCATGCGCCTCTCCTCATCGGGCTCGCCGCTGTCGTCGTGGGTGCTGCCGAGCGCCACGATGACGCCGTTGCACTGCTCGACAAAGGCGCCGAGATCGGCCTCGGAAGGTGCACCGCACACGAGTGTTGGCGCAATCTCACACATGCCGTTGAGGTGCTCGACGAGGCGGCGAATGGCAGTCGGCGTCATCGAAGCTCGGGCCGGTAGGCGGCCGGGATGCCGTGCGTCCTGGTTTTGAGGCTGATCGTGAGAAAGAAAAGGGTTCACACGAGTCATTGGACTCTGCTGGCGTGAGGCATGCGCGGAGTGCTCGGCCCTTTTAACCCACTGCCACTGCGTGCTCATAGTGTCTTAGATACAGGTCAAGATACAGGCAACAGGTCTCATCCCCAACTACAGAGATCATGTTGGGACGAGCCCCGGCGGGTTGTCTTCAACTCTTCAACACAAATGAACGAATTCGCGAAATATGACATATGTACATACATCTCACATGTATGTGAACCCCGTGGGAATTTCGTTACATGTAGAGTACGATGAGGCGATATGACGCTAATCTAGATTGATAAAATATGATCAATGATAATTGCGTGATGCGCGGACTTAAGCGCGGACCCGCGGTTGCCGGTTCTGCTGGGTTGAACCTTGAAGTTTGTGTTTGAACCGCTAATGGCCTAATCTTGAAGATGATCAGGGCGGCGCAGCATACAGTCTACGTACCATGAAACTGTGCACACCTCTGTGCCATCCTCGACCACGATGGTGAACGTCGTCGGCTTGACCGCCGGGCTGTCTTCGTGCCGAATCGGCAGTCCCTGCCGTGCGTGAGGCGTGGCCACGGGCGGCGGTGGCGGCGGCGGCACGTTGACGGTCTTGACACTGGCACGGGCGGTGCTCCCGTCGGCGCGATGATAGAGTACAGACTGGCCTGCAGAAGGAGCAGCTGCGGCCACAGCTTCCTCGAACGGTGCTGGCTGCTTCAGGTCTGATGGAAGGAATGCGAAGCGCAGATCCTTGAACTTGATGCGCTCGGGCAGCCCGGGCGACGCTTTGGTTTGCATCCAGTGTTCGACGTGATTCATGATCTGGTGGAGCGTCATGCTTCGCCGAACGTCGGGCAGCATGAAGAGGTCGGACGCGTCGAGATCGATCCATTCATCACGCGCGGCATCGAAGAGCACGATGGAATCTGGGTTGAGCTGCAAGTCCCACGCGGCAGGGGCGCGAGCGACGCCATTCAGCCAGTCCACCTGAGCATTCTCAGGCAGGGCGAGGTCCGGCGCGAGACGCGTCCATCGGTCGTAGTGCAGCTCGAGGAGCGGGCCTGCTTGGTTGGTGATCGACTTTGAGAACGTGGCTCGCACGAGCCCACCCACTTGCTTTTGCAATAGGAGCATCCGATTTTGGCGTGCACTGCGAGATCGGTTGACGAGGGCAGGATGATGGGTCGACATCGGCAAGTCTCCCGCGTGCAGCTCCAGAAGTGCGACGTCTTCGGCACGCATCCACGCGCGTTTTTCGCCATTCTTTTGTGCCTCAGCAGCGCGATGCGCGTCGAGCGCCTTGATTGTTTCTGCTGACACGACCTTGCTCATGGCCGACGTAGGCTGCTTGAGGCCGGCCTCGGCGAGCTGCACCGCCCGGTTGCCGCGGGCGGTTAGACGGCCGCCGTTCTGCGTGCGCTCGCTCTACGAGTCCAGTTTGCTCGAGTATCAATGGTTATCCACTATTCGGGCATGGATACAGCATTCATTCACAGCTGCGTGACCCGTGGCTTAAGAACCGTCACGCGTTCACCACCAGAAACTGACGGAGAAGCTCACTCAGAGTAAACGAATGGTTTGTTTCCTTTTTTATCGACTAACAACGCCGACACTCTGGAATTTGGTCACATACTAGCTAGCAGCTGTAAATGAACGAATTCGCGAAATATGACATATGTACATACATCTCACATGTATGTGAACCCCGTGGGAATTTCGTTACATGTAGAGTACGATGAGGCGATATGACGCTAATCTAGATTGATAAAATATGATCAATGATAATTGCGTGATGCGCGGACTTAAGCGCGGACCCGCGGTTGCCGGTTCTGCTGGGTTGAACCTTGAAGTTTGTGTTTGAACCGCTAATGGCCTAATCTTGAAGATGATCAGGGCGGCGCAGCATACAGTCTACGTACCATGAAGATACAAGTTTTGTGATTTCATCGACCCTCTATGTCGCACATGTGTGTAGTTCCCGGTGTACGTGACGCCTCGCTCGCCCCCATGAGCCATGTGCTATGAACCCGATCAAACACGCCTCGAGGCCTCGTGCCAGCACCCTCCACTCGGCTCCGCGGCGACGCCACGCCGGCCGCCGCGGCGCCGCCCCCCGCCCGAACCCCCGCTCTCGCCGGTCCTTCGTACACACAGAGAGACAGCTGACAACACACACACACACACTGTTCATCTACGGCCCTGCGCGCGCGGGGTACGAGGCGCCCGGCGCGGCGCGGGGGCCAGCTCGAGTGCAGCAGAGGACGGCAAGAGGCCCCGACGGTACCGACTCGATCTCGACTCGATCTCCGAGAGATGCGAGGGTTATGCTTCCAAAGGGAGCGCGCACAGCGCCGTAAAGAGCACTTGCATGCGAGGGTGCTGCTTCCAAAGGGAGCTCGCCACAGCCAACCAGCATCCGCCGCAAGCGCTATCATTGCTTGTATCGAACGCTGTCGACATTGACGCGGGCGCTGTCAATCTGCGCCTTGACCGTAGAGTTGGCCGCAAGGTTCCGAAGCGCGCGCGACGCATACAACCGTTGCTTCTCGGTGCCTGCTCGAGTGAGCCATACGAGGGCGGCGACGCCGCCCGCCTTCGCGATGGCGAGGCGGTTGGGATCATTGTTGTCTGCGAGGTTCTTGAGCGCGCCAGCGGCGTTGACCTTTTGATGGTCCGTACCCGACGTGGCAAGCGCGACGAGCGGCGGGATGCCGCCCGCGTCGGCGATTGCGATCTTGTTCTCGGGGAGGTACGCGAGGTTGGCCAGCGCGGCCGCGGCGTTCGCCTTTTGAGGCTCTGTGCCCGAAACAGCGAGCTTGACCAAAGGCGAGAGGCCGCCCGCCTTTGAGATTGCGAGGTCGTTGGCGTCGTTGCTCGCGATGATCGCAAGGGCGCCCGCGGCGTGCTTCTTCTGATTCTCCGTGCCCTTGGCGCAAAGAGCGATGAGCGGCGCAAGGGCGCCCGCCGCGACGACCTCGTCGGCGCAGTGCCCAGCGAGGTTCCAAAGCGCCCCTGCCGCGTGTTCCTTCTGGTTCTCCGTGCCTGAAGCGACCAGATCGATGAGCGGCGCGAGGCCGCCCGCCTCGGCGATGGCCACCTGGTTGGGGAGGTCGTAGGCGAGATTCGCAAGCGCCTCCGCTGCCTGCTCTTTCTGGTGCTCAGAGCCCGACGTGGCGAGCGCGATGAGCGGCGCGAGGCCGCCCGCGGCCACAATGGCGAGCTGGTTGGTCTCGTTGTTGAGCGCGAGGTTCGCAAGCACCCGCGCCGCAGCCTCCTGCTGCTCTCCCGTCCCCGACGCGGTCAGCGCGATGAGCGGCGCGATGCCGCCCGCCTCGGCGATCCCGCCCCTTGTGGCATCACTGCCGGCGAGGTTCGCAAGCGCCCGTACCGCGGCCAGCTTTTGCGGATCCGTACCCGACGAGGCCAGCGCGATGAGCGGCGCGATGCCGCCCGCCTCGGCGATGAGGGCCTCGTTGGCGGCGTTGTAAGCTAGTATCGCGAGCGCCCCCGCTGCATGCTCCTTTTGCAGCTCAGTGCCCATCGTGGCCAACTCGACGAGCGGCTTGATGCCATTCGGGTCGGCGATGGCGACGTCGTCAGCATCCTCGACGGTGAGGTCCGCAAGCGCGATGGCTGCCTTCTGCTGCTCCTCTTCCGTGCCTGTCGTGGCCAGCGCAATGAGCGGAGCGATGCCGCCCGCATCGGCAATCGCCTGCCGTGCTGCTATGCTCGCCGCCGAGAGCTGTCGCTGCTTTTTGACGGCGGTAGCCTCGCCCTGATTCTCCTTGGAGCCCTTGGCTCCCATCGGCACGCCCGACTTCCGCGAATTATTGTTCCCCGTTTTTACCCTCTGCGGGACGCGGAGCACACGCGACAGGAAAGGGGTACGTGATTGGCGCCGTTCTCTTTCCGTCGGCGGCTTCGCCGCGAGTTTTGGAACGGACGAAACTCAAACTCGACCCAAATTGCAAAACACCGCGGCTTTATTTTTGGAGAACATTTTCATTAGCCGCGTGCTGCTCTACAAGGATCGTGCTGTATCGATACTCAAGGATCCTAATGCTTCACGACACCAACATTCCAACACATGTGTGTGTACTGTCGTGTGTGACTTTTCTAACACGTATCCGGATAGTTGGTATCGAATTCTGTGGCGTTTCGCGAAGGATCGTGCCATGGATCGCGTCGTGCCTTCTCTCGGATGAGTCATGTTGACTCTCACGACGAGTGGGGGCCCCGAGCCCAGCATGTGAATCTCTCAGATGCGCAGCATGCCGGGCACGGCCGAGCGCGGCGCGTCGGGATTGCACGTGGGCGCCATGTTGGGCGCCTCCATGCTCCCCGCCGCGCCGCCGCTGCAGCTGTCGGGGACGCGGCCGCCTGCTGTGGAAGCGCGGCCCCCGCCGTAGCCCATGCCGTCGCCCCCGCCATCGTCCTTACCATCGTCCCCTTCTTTGCGAAGCTCATCGTCGCTCAGCTGGTGCTTGCCTGCGTCGAGGTGGTGGTCATGAAAGTCGGCAGCGACGGAGAGGTTGGGAGCGGAGCTTGCAGAGGACCACCTCCACGGCTGCTCATGCACGATCGTACCGTCTGGGCGGGACGAGCGTTCCGTTTCGGAGGAATGATGGACGAAGCGACCGCTCATCTCGATGCTAACGGTAACGCCGCCACCGCCGCCGCCGCCGCCGCCGCCGCTGGGTATGGAGGTCGCTGCCACCGCGACGCGGCCGCCCGCGTGTGGCTGCTGATGATGAGGCTCGTCTGCGGAGACCGTGCTCACGGACATGTTGCTGAGCCAGTTGTTGACGTCTTTGCGCCGCAGCTCGACTTGTCTACGCCTCGTCCACCAGCAGACCATCGCCAGGCAGCACAGCAGCCCAACAACCGCCGAGAGCACGCCGATGACGAGGATGGTGATGGCGTCGCCATCGGCGCTGTTCAGCGCGCCCGGCGGCCGTTGCGGGGGCGGCGATGGCGAGTGCGAGGAAGGCGGCGGTGGCGGCAATGATGCGAGGTCCGCGACGGTGGGTGGCGTCACGATTGCAAGCACGGCGATCGAGATGCCGGTGACGCTCGCGAGCATGGCGGTCGCACTGCTCGCGCTGCTCGTCGCGCTGGCCATCGTCGACTGCACCGAGGCCGCCGCTGCCCTGGTCGTCTGGATGCTCACACCGACGACGACGCTGCCCGACGATAGAGTCAACTCCACCGCCGATGGGTCGACGCTCGCCCTCGCCGCGATTGCGCTCTTCATCTCGGTCCGCACGCTCGGGGTGAACGAGGAGACGTCGCCGGCGAGCTCGAGGGTGAATCTGACCACGCTCATCGCCGGCGGCGAGGGCGGCGGCGAGGGCGAGGGTGGCGGCGGTGAGGGCGGCGGCGGCGAGGGCGAGGGTGGCGGCGGTGAGGGCGGCGGCGGCGGGCGGGGCAAAGGTCG
>Ga0210243_100608_pt1 | contig 30420 bp, 21 predicted proteins | sample ChrtobMeP5a_32mM_FD_155461 | JGI IMG/M metagenome (GOLD analysis project Ga0210243, IMG submission 155461) | Chrysochromulina tobin associated microbial communities from unialgal haptophyte culture, Seattle, Washington, United States - P5a_32mM | ecosystem: Host-associated > Algae > Haptophytes >...
CTAGCCTCCAGTGTTCGGCTAGGAGGGGCTGTTTCCGGGCACGCCCCGGTGGCGTCGGGTGCTCGGCACCACGCGCGCGATGCATGCATTTCCCTTTCAGATACCCACTTTTGGGTTGTGTCTTTTTTGTAACCCTTTTGTCCAATATGGTGACCTCTACCCTCGTTATCCCGTTTCTTGCGACCGTTATCGCTTCCCCCCGTACGAAAATCGTACGCCCGGCGCGTCCCCGGAGGGGGGGGGAAACCTCGTGCGTAGGGTCCAGGCTCGATACTAAAAAAATCCCTTGCGCGAGTTGTCAAAGCGACGCGGCCAGCCTCCCGTCGACACTGCAAAGAATGGCCGAGTTGAACGATGATGATCTGGTCGACTACGAAGAGGTGCCTTCGATGCACATGCACAAACCGAGGAACGAACACACCCACTCTGGAGTTGTAGCGTTCCCCACGTCACTCACGCCGTGTGCCTCACAGGACGAGGCTGCCGAGGAGAGCAAGCCGCAGGACGAAGTCAAAAAGTGAGGATCCTTTCTCGACCCATATATGCGTGTGGCTGTCCTCGCGCGAAGCCCCGCATCCCGAAACCCATCTCTGTATCGTGGCATGACGCCACCGCGTCGAATCTTGCATTTAGGGGAGGAACGTACTCGGGCATTCATGCCTCTGGCTTTCGGTGTGCCTATGCTCGACCTTTAACTTCATGCCATGTCTATCGTGCACGAGTGACGAGGGCCCACCCGCTCCCACCACTTTACGCAGCGACTTCCTCCTCAAACCCGAGTTGCTGCGTGCTGTCGTCGATTGTGGCTTCGAGCACCCCTCCGAGGTTCAGTCCGAGTGCATCCCGCAGGCCATTCTGGGCATGGACGTACTATGCCAGGCCAAGTCGGGCATGGGCAAGACGGCGGTCTTCGTCTTATCGACGCTGCACCAGCTGGAAGCCAAGGAGGAGGCTGTCGGCGCCCTGGTACGCCCGTGCGTTTGCCATACCACACACGCTCGGAGCGCGCGATCATCGGCGCATTAACGCGCGCGACACCGCATGGAGTGCAAGAGTTCCCGGAAAACTCTTTTAAGTTTGGACGCGTCCTCGCGCAGGTACTTTGCCACACGCGTGAGCTCGCCTTCCAAATCTGCAACGAGTTTGAACGCTTCTCGCGCTACTTGCCTGACATCAAGACCAAGGTCTTTTACGGCGGCGTGCCGGTGGCCGAGCACAAGCGCATCCTCAAGTCCGAGTGCCCGCACATCATCGTCGGCACCCCGGGCCGGGTGCTTCAGCTCGTCCGCGAAAAGGAGCTTGCGACCAAGGGGATCAGTGCGTGCTCCGCCAATGATCCCTGTCTTGCTTTTGCGCCCGAAGATAGATGAGGCGGCGCCACGGGAGGGAGTGCGACGACCCCAGTTAAGCCTGCCTTAAAGTGCTGTCCCCTCTTCCGCCCCTCGTCTGCCCCTGCCCAGAGCACTTCATCTTGGACGAGTGCGACCAGATGCTGCAAGCGCTGGACATGCGCAGGGACGTGCAGGAGATCTTCAAGAACACGCCACACGAGAAGCAGGTTAGCTCGGACGCCCACCTTCCGTCGGACTTCAGATGTCTAGTATGAGTCGCTCTTCCCGGCCTGCTTCCCGAAATGTGTGCAGGTGATGATGTTTTCCGCGACACTCGCCGAGGAGATGCGCACGGTGTGCAAAAAGTTTATGCAGGACCCCATGGAGATTTACGTCGACGACTCGAAACTCACTCTGCACGGCCTGCAGCAGCACTATGTCAAGCTCGCAGAGAATGAGAAGAATCGTAAGCTCAACGAGCTGCTCGATGCTCTCGAGTTCAATCAAGTGGTTGTGTTCGTCAAGTCGGTGCAGCGTGCAATCCAGGTGTCGATGGACCGCTTGGAACTTGGGCGGATGTCCTGGCGTGTCGCACTCTCACCTGGACGGGAACGCCCACATGCCGTTCCCCCCCTCCGTATTCCGCGCGCAGCTCGACAAGCTACTGCAAGAGTGCAACTTTCCGTCCGTGGCCATCCATGCTAACATGAAGCAGGAGGATCGCATCAAGATGTACCAAAGTTTCAAGGATTTCAAGCACCGTATCCTCGTATCGACCGACATCTGGGGGCGCGGCATCGACATTGAGCGCGTCAACATCGTCGTCAACTACGACATGCCCGACAGCCCCGACTCGTATCTGCACCGCGTCGGCCGCGCGGGGCGCTTTGGCACCAAAGGGCTAGCTATCACCTTCGCCTCGTCGGACGAGGACGCCAAGGTGCTCGAGTCCGTGCAGTCACGCTTCGAGGTGTCCATCACGCAGCTGCCTGAGAGCATCGATGTGTCGTCGTACATGACGGCCTGATGTCTCGTTGTCGGGTTTGGCAATGTCTCGATGTCGCGTTTGGCAATAGGTGATCACCGGAACGTTTCTACGGCTTTAGCGCCCGCATCATTGAGATCATTGAGAGTACTACGTCGCCACGCCACGGGATGCTGAACAAGTGAGAGTCCTCCCTTGGGACTCCAGTCCTCGGTTGCTCCGGGAGTACGGTGCGGTGCGGGGCGACTCTGGGGAGCGGGGTGCCGACATGATGGTTGAACTCCGTAGAGGCAGTGACGTTTACCGTCTGTGCGCGGGTCTGGGGCGCGCCCGTAGGCGTAACGCCCACGCGGTAAACCAACAGTTTGTGGTCGAATTCTATAATTTTGATCTATTGAAGCGCACGCGGAGCGTCCGCGATGCCGAGCGCCGCACCGAGCGCCGTACGGAGCGCATGCCACGATATCGTGGCCCCCCCGTCAATTCTCAATATCGCACAAACCGACGAGTGGTCACGGCATTGTACGAAAAGGATTTTAGTTCCCGCTGTTTCGCCCCTCTCCGCCCCTCGGCGCCCCTCGCCCTCGCCCCTCGTTTTCGGTTTGAGCGTTCCTCACCGGCTGTCGTCGTGCTGCCACCGCGCGCCCAGATCTCGATAAAATAGACACGTAGTCGAGCCGCATACGAACACATCTTCTATGAGCAGCGGCTCGACTACGAGTCTATTTTATCGAGATCTGAGCGCGCGACAGCTGGCACGGCGACGCGTGCGCGAGCGTGGACGGCGACGCTCGCTAGCCGGCCCTTGAGAGAGGGCCGCGCGCCAGCCGTGAGGGTCCGCCGTGGGCGTTTGGGACCGGTCAAACGAGTAATGACTAATGTACCGACACCTCGTACATGCTTGGGCCGGTCCTCGAACTCGACAAAGATGCGTCCGACCTGCTCCGCGGGCGTGGGCGCGCCATCGGGATCGAGACTGGCCTCCACAGCCGAACTCGCCGCCGCTGCGCTCGTCGCCGCCGAGGCGCCCCTCGAGCCGCCCTCCCAGGGGATGGGCGACCCGAGAGGCCGGGTGACGCACAAACGGCTGCTGGGCAGCTCACAGGATGAGCACCCAGCAGCCGTACACTGCATTTGGCACACGCGCAGGCTTTGCAATGGGGTGGCAGGACAAGGTGTTGGGCTGGGACTGGGCTTGGCATTCCTGACTTCGTGGGCAAAGCTGCACATTGCGAGCCTCTGCCCGTTGCTCTCGAGTTCCTGGAAAATCTCCGTCGTCCTCCTTTTCAGCGTCAGCGGCCTCGAAAGCAGGCATTGGCATGTCATCGGCTGCAGCAGCACCAGGCGTGTCCTCCAAGACCGGGTCAGCCTCGGCGCCGTCATCGACAGACATGGGCGCGACTGCCGCCGCAGCGGCGAGCTCGTTCATGCAGCCCAAACCGGTGTTTGGACGGCGTGAAGGGAAGCGCCGGCAGGAGTAGGACAGAAAACCATGTTGGTGCGATTTCGATCAAAAAAAGGGTTTCAAAGTTTGGTCTGACACCCCTAGTCTTGGATCTCGCGAACTAACAATTCTATTGCACCAATGCCGGCGGGCCGCGGGCGCGCGCGCGGGCGCACACGGGCGCAACCCAGCGCGCACGAGCAATTTGCTCTGACGCTGACACGGTCCACTCAGAGACCCACCGGGGAACGACACCCAAAGCCTGCGCCTACGGGCAGTTCGTACACACGCCGCTAACACACCTACCGTGCCTGGGGGCGTGCCTTAACGTGCCAAGCTGCCAACTAATGCCAGCCAGCCTCCGGCCGAGAACAACGAAAACAGAAGACGGCGTGGGTGGACTCCCGGGCGGGGCATTGGTTGGTTCGCCAGCGAGCAGCCGGTGAGCGTCAGGACCGCTCAGCCTATTCGTCCCCGTCTCGGCACCCTCGTCACTGATGCAACGCAATGCGTTCGGGCATCGCCAAGCTCCAATTCTTGAACACCTCGTGCTCCCACGCGAAGCGATGCGTGTACCCGTACCTCGGGTCGCGCTGCGCTTCGGTCACTGTCTCCTGTACAAGCGAGTCAAAGTCTGCGACGAGGGCGGGGACGAAGGGGGTGAGGCGAGAGCCGCGGTGCTCACGCGCGCGCCGCCGCGCACGGCTCGGCAGTGTCGGAGTGCGCGCATGCGCGCGCACAGTGAAATTTGCTCGACGACATCGAGAAGCCATACAAGTTGACTTTCTGGCAGCGTGCCAGCGCGATGCGTGCCATGTGCCAGCCCGACGAGGGACGCGCCTGACGCCCCTGCGGCTCCAGCGGCGAAACCCACGGCGCGAGGTATGCCCAATACGCCTCCCACGAGGTCTGCAGCCACGCGAGGTCGAAGACGTACGCCTCGTACTGCGGCCACTGCTCCTTGTACGTGGCGTGCCCTTCGACCCAGCTCATGTACTTTTCAAAGCCGAGGCCCTGAGACTCGAAGAGTTCAATGGTCATGCCGTGCACCAGTGGCGAGCCGACGCGTGGCAAAATCCCCAGGTTGCGCAGGTGCGGGAATGAGTTGACCATGTCGAGCGTCGTCCGCCTGCCCACGTCCGCCTCAAACCCGATGGTAGGCCCACGATTCATGCGCCACACGCACTCGTTCGCGTCGATGGCCGCGCCGTAGCCCTTGCCGAGCAGGCTGCCCGCATTCGAGACGAGAGCACACGAGGAGCACATGTGCTGCGTAGGCGCCTCCTCGGGCAGCGATGCGAGCAGCTTCTTACGTTTGGTGCCGTTGAAGAAGGCATACGCGTGGTGGTACGACGGTCGGGCGCAGGCGCGCTCGCCGGCCGCCTTGGACCCCTTGCGACCTTTGACGAGACCGGCCTCGAAGAGAGAGCGCACGGTCAGGAAACTGCTCGGCGCGCCCGGCTGGTCGCACGCGACGCCGTGCCAGCCAGGCTGACATTCGCAGTAGCCGTGCACGCACCAGCCGTGCTCCTCGCAACCAGCCGCGCACGTCGCTCCTTGACGAACCTCGCGATCGCACCGCAGCCCGACGAAGCGCGAGCTCTCGCTGTTGGCGCACTCGCACCACTGATTGCCACCCAACGGCGAGCAGCGGCCGCGCCCCGAGCATACGAGTGACTCACCGCCGCCCTTTTCTGGTACCGGCTCACACGCTCGTGTGCAGGCCGCCGCCGTGTCTGGCGGCGACGGCGAGGTCCGCGACGGCGCCGGCGGCGTCGATAGCGGCGTCAGCGGCGCACTCGATGGCAGCGGCGTCGGCGGACGCGGCGGCGGCGGCAACGAGGGCGGCGGCAGCGATCGGGCGGCATGGCCCTGTGCCATCGGCTGCGCGGCCGCCGCCGCTCCGCCGGCGCGACGCTGGCAGGCTCGGCATGCGACCGGACACTCCGTAATCATGTACGGCGCATTGAGTTCGCACTCGCCGTACGAAGCCCAGATGGCGCACTCGGGCACCGTGTCCGCGCATGTCTCTGGCCGTGGCGGCGTGGCAAGGCGCGTCGTCTGCTGCGCCCAAGCCGCCGCGCCACCGCCGGCGCCTGCACCCCCGTCTCCACTGTTCGTGCGGCGGCGCGGTGCCTCTGACGTGCCGCTCGACGGGCCATATACACGCTCGGAATTGTATGCGTCGCTGTGCGCGTTCGACTCGCGGCATATCTTCAGCTGATCCATCAGTTGCGGCTGGCGCGTGCAGTAGGTTGTCCCACGCACATACATGGTCTTGGAGACGTCGAGTGTGGAAGCGGCATAGCAGCGCCAGAGCTTGGTGTTGCCACTCTGCTGCACGTCCAAGCGTGCGTAGAGCTGTTCCAGCGATGCGTGTGGACAGTTCTGCATGCACCAGGCATCAAGATGGGCCTCGCAGCCGGCTGCCGGCGTGTATGCGACGACCGCGCTCATCGCCGCGAACGCGGGCGCTACTTCGTGCATTTGCGCGATCTGTGGGAAATTTCGGTAAAGTTGTCAAGTTGTCAAGCTGTCAAGTCAAGGTGTCTGGCTTCTAAAGTGGTACCCGTGCCATGATTCAGTCAGAGAGTCACGTCAGTTAAAAGTATGACAAAGTTATGTCGCGGCCACACCCGCCGCGCACAGCCGCACACTACTACACGTCTACACCGTCCGCGTCTTCGACAAGGGTCAAGGCGGCGGGTGTGGCCGCGAACCCATGATTTCAGTCTCCCTCTTCTCTCCTGACGCCTTCCTTTCCTTTCTTGACACGGACTGTGCCAACGCGGTGCTAGTGCGCATGACCAGAGGCGCAAACCGCAAGAGCACGATGCAGGGGCCAGGCGCACGTGGGCGCTGTGATCAGCTAGTATTTGACCTTGGCCTTGCCGCCTCTGTTGGCACCTGGCACGCTGCTGCCCTCGCCGCTGCCCTGCACCTGGGCCGCGCTGCTAAGCGGCGGCGCGCTCGCATCGGCGCACGCAGCAGGTGTCGCTGTGGCCGGCGCGGTGGGCGGCGCGCGGGCGGGAGCGCTGTGGTGGGCGGGAGCGCTGTGGTAGGCTGGGGCGGGGACGGGCTGCACACTGGCTGCAGGCACGGCGGGTGGCAGGCCGGTCTGCAGGCCAAAGAAGCTCGCCATCATCCTCTGCGCCGCTTCCGCTCCATCGGGTGTGCCCTCAAGGAAGGAGTCGGCGACGCGGTTGGCCGTCGCGAGCACTTCCGGGTCAGAGAGGAAGGCGCTCATCACGCTCAAATCGAAGCCGCCCATCGAGGCGCTACCGCTACCGCCCATGCTGGCCGCCGCCCCGGGGAGCAGCGCTAGCGTGGAGGTGCCGCCGTCAGTCACCACAGCGCTCGCCGCGGGAGCGCCCGCAAGACCACCGCTTGCGACTGCCACGGCCCGGGATGCTGCCGCCACGGCCGCCGAGCCCGCGGCCCCAACGGCAGCGTCGGTCGTGCTGCCTCGGGAGCGCACGAGACGCTCTTCACAGCGCACGAGACGCTCCCGCGCTGTGAAGAGCAGGGCCCACGGCTCAGTGGGCTCACGCGGCGGGCCGGAGGCGAGCCCGTGCACCGCCGCAAGCGCGCGCGCATACTCTTGGCACGCCTGCGGCCACCGCGCCACGCCCTCGAGGGCCAGGGCGAGGTGCGCGTGGCACCGCGCCTTTGCGCCAGGCTCAGAGGCCAGTGCCGTGGCCGTCTCCGCATCGGCGAGCGCAGCCTCGTGCTGCCCGGCAGCCATGAGCGCCAGGGCGCGAAGTTCGAGGAGGTCGACGAGGCAGTCGCCACCCTCACCACCCTCGAGGCTGTCGATGGCGCGCGTGGCCTCAACAAGCGACCTTGCGCAGTCGCCCTCTGCAAGCAGTGCGCGGGTCGCTTGCAGCATTGTGTCGGTGCCAGCAGCAGGCGGCGGATGGGCGACGGCACTCGTCGCAGCAGCAGCACCAGCACTCATCGCAGGACTGGTAGCCGCAGCCGCAGCCGCAGCCGCAGCCGCAGCCGCAGGCATGGGGGTGCCGTATTTAGCTGTGAATTGAGCTGCCGCCTCCTGCAGCCGCCTTTCATACTCGGCATCGCCCACTGCGCTGCCCGCAAAGTAGCCGCGCTGCTTCAGAGCATCGACGAAGCGCTCGAAATTCGTGTTCGACGTCGCCGCCGGCGTTGCCGACGGCGAAGCTAATGACGGAGGTGCCTCGGCCGCCGCCATCGCCAGTCCGGCGGTGAAGGTCTCGAGCAGTGACGGCGGCGAGGACTCGGAAGCAGCACACACTGACTGTCCAAAGGACTCGCGCAAGCACTGATGCGCAATCTCGAGGCTCTCGTCCTCTGGACTGCGCGCGGCCAGCGCTGCAAGGTGCGCGAGGAGGGAGGCTTTCAAAGTCTCCGCCGCCATCGGCGCTCTCCTCCACGGCTGCTGCTCGCCGAACCCGAGTTGGGAAAGAAAAGCGATACATGTACATGTAAACTGAGCATCGTGTCGTCAAGATCGCACGAAGTTTACCATACCGAATTTTCAGCAGGGAGGCCATTTTTCCCACAACTGCATTTTGTGCCTCCGCTTCATTCTTGGCTCTTGCGAGATCTTCCTCCAAGCACCATGGCTGCTGCGCTCACGATCGCCCTCTCCGCGCCAATGGCCTTCAACGCTCCGCTTGCGCCGATGCAGCAGGTGCGAGGGCACGGCGTATGCATTCTGCGGCCGCATGCGGCGGCGGCGAGGGACTGGATTGGCACCCCTGGCTCGGCTCTGCACTCGCAGCAAGTTGCAGTCACTCGATGGCTCTGCTCGCCGTGGGGACGCCTTCACGCCGCCTGACGGCATGTGGCGCGCCGTGGCGATATGGGATGGCGGCGTCTGCGGCAGCACCGCCGAGGAAAGCATGCTTACACGTCGCGTGCCTCCATGTGCCCTTCCTCCCGCAGGCGACGCGCAGTGCGAGTGTCTCGATGGTGATCGCCAACCCATCGAAGGCGCTGCCGTTCCTGGAGGCGCCCGCTTGCCAGTCGAGCGGCCTGGCCGGCGCGGAGACGGGCTTCGACCCGCTCTACCTCTCCAACTTCATGGACATCAAGTGGCTTCGGGAGGCCGAGCTGAAGCACGGCCGCATCTGCATGCTCGCATCGACGGGCTACGTCATGCAGGAGTTCTTCTCGCTGCCCAGCTACCCTGGCTACTCGCCCAACCCCGTCGAGGCGTTCAGCTCCGTGCCGGCCGAAGGCCTGGCGCAGATCGTCATCTTCATGGGCTGGCTGGAGATCATTGGCAACAAGGGCAAGTACTCTATGTCCGAGATGTTCGCCGATCCCGCGCGCGCGCCGGGCAACTTGGGCTTTGATCCGCTCAAGTTTGGCGCCAACGCCGCGACACGCGAGCGCCTTGAGATGGCCGAGCTCAAGAACGGCCGCCTTGCCATGCTCGCCTTCAGCGGCATGATCCACCAAACCTTTGTCACCGGAAAGCCGCTGTTCGCCTCGCTCAGCGAGATCTTCTCCCCTCCGTAAAAGTAGCGCCCGAGTGATTCGATGTCGACCGGCGCGTACCGCCGCTCTTGGGGCCCGCAGCGGCGCAGGAGCCGGGGAGGGAGGCTGGTGACGTGCGCTGTAGCCCGCGTACCCATGTGGACAAACTATTCGATAATCAGATGTTAATCACGCAATACTTGTTTTCTTGTTGATCTTAGTTTGGTCAAAGACCTTCACTTATCATAAAAATATTACTTTTTAGAGAAAAATGCGCCCGCCGGGAATCGAACCCGGGGCCTCCGCGTGGGAGGCGGAGATTTTACCACTAAACCACGAGCGCTCGTGTAAGCACAAAAGAGCCATTTTACTCGAATATATACCCTTCTTTTACTGAAATACGAACTGATACGACCCGACCATCGCAAAGGCTTTGCAGAAGCTGTGCTCCCCACCAGAAATCGGCACCAAATCTAAGTGAATGGTAGAGCTTCTTTTAGATAGGAATTCCGTCCCTTCACGCCAAATTTCAAGATGCCCGATGGGCTCGGCGACGTCGCCGAGCGCGACCCCGAACTCGATGCGCTCCTCAAAGAGCAGGCCGAGTTCCTCGCCATGGGTGGGAAGGCAGGCGCTGCCAAGGCTGTTCGCGTGAGCCGCTTGGGGCTTTTGCAAGGCAGTTCCGCGGTGCCACGCGCTCGCCAAGAACCAACAAGAGGATTCGATGAGCGGTTACCCGTGCTCAATCCAGACGTGGCACCGCCACCAAAGCTGGCGCCGCAGGCGAAGAAAGACGACCCCCCAGCTGCGTTGATAGCCCCGCCGGTGATGACCGAGATTCGTGAGCGCGAGCCCAGCGTCGGTCTGACGCTGCTTGAGCGGCGACCTTCACGCTTTACAAGGCAACAGCAACAGCAACAGCAACAGCAACAGCAACAGCAACAGCCGCCGCCGCAGCCGCCGCAGTCCTTCCCGCAGGTTGTGCATCGCTCCCAGCTTGGTGCGGCAGAGGCTGCGCAGCTGCGTAGCACCCACGCCATGCTTCGTGCGCAGCCGGCTAACGCCAGCATCAGGCCTCACCGAGGCGTCACCCTCGGCGACGGTGCGGCCGACGACATCCACTCACGAAATACGGCCACGCTAAGCGGGATGAGTGCGGATGAGATCCGTGCTGCACAGCAGCAGCTGCGCGCACAGCTGGACCCGGACCTCGTCGCGCGCATCCAGAAGCGCAGCGCGGCTACGAATGGTGCTGCCAGTGGGTCGTCTTTGTTGCCGCCGCCGCCGCCGCAGCCGCCACCGCCGACACGACGGCCACCACCACCGCCGCCGCCGCCACAGCCGCCGCCGCCACAGCCGCCGCCGCCCCAACCGTATGCGGAAGAGCTCGAGCGTTTAAAGCGCGAGTGGATGGGCGAGGCTGAGGCTGAGCCTGTGCCCCTCGACGAGGCGCGTCAGAAGCGTACCGCCGCGGAGGCCTTGGAGGCGGCGACGCGCAAGCTCGGGCTGCACTCGGTGCGCTTCGACTTAGGTGGACGGCAGATCGATCCGTCGAGCGCCGACACGATCGACGTGAGCGAGGGGCTCCACCACCACGGCGAGGCGCCCGCGGCGCCCGGGTACACGCTTGCGGAGCTCTCACGCCTCGCGCGCTCCACGGTGCCGGCGCAACGCTCACAGGCACTGCTCACGCTGGCCGGCGTGCTCGGGCACGCCGCCTTCGCGCAGCGACCTCGAGTATCAGCTGCCGCACCGACCACCGGATCTGCCGTGAACGTTCACACCGGATCTGCCGACGTCACCATGGCCGCCGCCACCGGAGCCACCCTCGAGCACGCGCTGGTCGCCAACGGCGTAGCTGTGGTGCGCTGGTGCCGCGACGCCGACACAGCGGTGCTGCTGCGCGTTGCCCTCGACGATGGGAGCACGTCGTGCGTGCACGCAGCGCTTCGGGCGGCCGACGCGCTCGCCGAGGCCTCCCAAGGCAGCCTGCCTCTCGGTTCCCTGTTGGCCGACGCGACGCGTGTGGCGCTCAGCCACCGCGGGGGCGAGGCGCTCGGGTTTGCAAGTGCGGCGAGTAGGGCGCCGGGCGATAGGGCGCCGGGCGATAGGGACGCGGCCAGCGGTGAGGGGGCGGCGGAGACCGATACGGAGACCGATGCGGCGCTGTGCCGGCGCTCGCTCATCGAAGGATGGGTGCGCATGGGCATCTGTGGGAGGCTGCGCTACCTGCTAGACAGTGGCGACCTCGCCCCGGCAGGCGAGGCAGACGCCTTGGCGTTGCTGTGCCGCTGTGCGCACACCTCTCTCAGCTGCGCGAGCGACGTCGCACGGACACCCCACCTCCTCGCCTCCCTACGCACGCTTCTTCAGGCTCGCAGCCCGGCGCGCCCCACGCTCCGGCTCGTGCTCACGCTCTTGCAGCTGCTGTGCGCGGCCTCGCGCGGCCTCGCAAGCCTCGTGCTGCAGGCGGGCACCCTCCACTGCTGCCACGCGACGCTCGCCGGTGCCTTTCGCGTTGACATTGTCAGCGGTACGATCGCGGCTCCTCGGCAACCCCTTCCCGCCGGCGATCCGACCGCCGCCGCGACCTCTCCAGCTGCCCTCCTCAGCACCTCTCTCGGCGCCGACGACCTGGCAGCTGCCGTGATCGGGCTGTGGCGCTGCTGCGCCGCCTACTCTCTCAGCGAGCCGCCGCTCGACTCCTACTTTCCTCTGTTCTCGCAAGCGACCAGCGCGCCCTGCGGCGTGATGAGCACAGCCATCTTTTCTCTCCTCGAGACTCTGTGCTACTTGCCGCAGGACGCTCGGCTCGTGCGCGTGGACGCGGCGCCGCAAGGCTCGACAGCTGGCGAGCCAGCCGACGGCGCCTCGGCTGAGGGTGTGCACGATGAGGGTGTGCAGGTGGAGGGTGTGAAGGAGGAGGATGAGGAGGCGGAGGCCGAGGAGGCGGCGGAGAGGGCGGCGGAGGAGGCGGCGGAGGAGGCCGATGTGGCTGCGGCCGCCTCCACTCCGGAGGGCGCGACCATCGTCCACAAGCTCGAGGCCTCCCTCCCATCCGCGCACGCGGCTGCGCCGGCGACACGACCCACGACGAGCGCCTCCAAGAGCGTTGTGGTGAGCGCTCAAGATGGCGTCGCATTGGATGCGCCGCCCCTGGGCGTCGTGGTGAGCGCTCAAGATGGCGGCCTCTCTGGGCGCTGGCGCTTTCTCTCGGCCTACGTGCCGTCGGCCCTCACGGCGCTTCGTGCTGCGGACGCGTCCATCGAGGGCCTTGTTGCGAATGCCGCGGGCGAGGGCCATGGCGGCAGTATGGGCTGCGACAGGGTCGAGCCGCCGACGCGCGTGCTCGCCATCGTGGACGCCGCGCGCCAGGCCGCCGCGAGCGCGCAGATGGTCGCCTCGTACGTCGCGGCGTTGCAAGCACTGCAGCCCGACGTGCACCTTCCGCTGCTGCTGCCATGGTGCGAGCAGCTCTCCGATCGACTGGCGGCCTCGCTGCAGCGCGGTGGCGTCTGCATGTGGGCGCTGGCAACTCTTCGACGCGCGACGACCACTTGCCCTTCGAGCCGTTTGGAGGTGGGCGCCGCGGTCGACTACCTGCTTGGCCTCGTCCGCCTCCTCTGGCAGTTGAGCCGGACGCACCGGGGCTTGCTCGCGCGCTGGGCCAAGGTTGACGGTGCCAGCTTGACCGTAGTCGCGGCAACGCTCTGGGATGTGTGCCAAGGCCTTCCAGAAGCCATAGGGAGCATCAAGCCAACGCTGCACGATCCGCGCGCCGACCAAGAGTCCCGCGGCGAGGCCACAGTCGAGAGCTATGCCACGAGCGTCCATGCGGCCTCAGTCTCGATGGCAGCGACCGCGCCGACCGGTCGCGCCCTTTTGGGCGCCTCTGGGCGCCTCGGCCATCTGACAGTCGTCCTCATCGACGCCATCGACGCGGCTTCGACTCGGCTCCCCTCCGTGCCTCTGAACCCCGCGTCGCCATCGGCGTCGCCGGATGCTGCCACTAGCCGTGGCGCGGCCCGCCTTATCAGTCTCGCCTTGTGCGCCGCGACATGGATGCGGCCAGGGGACGAGGTCGCCTGCCGCACGCTGGTGACCAATGTGTCCATGAGCACGCGCTGGCTTCGTCGTCTGATCGACGAGGAGCACGCGCAGACGATGCACGCCGATCCAAGCGCGCCGTCGGACGCGGATGCTGATGCGCACCAAATTCGTGCAGCGATGCTGCCGACGTTCTCTCGGATGCTCGAACTGGGCCCCGCTGAGGAGACCCAAGCGCGCGCGCGCGCCACCCCGAGCCCCACCGAGCTCGCCGCGCTCAGCGTCTCCTCTTCCGCGTCGCCGCTGCCGCTGCCGCCCGACTGGCTCTGGGGCCCGTGCCATCAGTTTGGCATCGACGCGGGCGACAAGATGCCTGAGGCCCGTGTGCTCTCGCAGCTGGGCACTTCGCTCCGGCTGCTGCGCCTGCTGCTCGCTCATCCGCCGCTCTGCTGGGCGGCACCTTCGCGACTGCTGTGCCGCGGCCTCGCCACGTTCAATCTGCCCGGCACACCGTGGCGCGACACCGCCGTAGCTCGAGCGCTCGACGCCATCTTTGACGGCCTCACCGCCCCTGGGCGAGGCGGTGGGGAGGGGGGGCGAGGCGGTGGGGGGCGAGGCGGTGGGGAGGGTTCGTATCAGAGCTCGAATGGCGGTCGCGGGCCGCAGCGCTGCTGTCTGCTCGGCGACGAGCGGCGCGTCGACGTGGCCGAGCTGCTACGCAGCGTCCTCGAGACCTTTACCGCGGAGTCGTACGGTGATCCAACGTTCAGCAAATGGATTCTGCTCGGCATGCGCACGGAGGAGCCCGAAAGCGTGAAGCTCGCCACGTGGCATGCGCTCGAGGAGCTTGCGCACAAGCTGCCGATGGCGCATCCGGCGCCGGATCGCGTGCAACAGTGGTTCGCGCGTGGGGGCGAAGAGGTGGGCGACGAGGAGCTTGGTTGTGGAGTGAGGGCGGCCTCAGATCCAGCATCCAAGGAGGAGCTTGTGGCCTCAGAGGCGCTTCTCAAAGCATTTGAAGCGAGCCTGCTGCATGGAAAGCTGCGCGAGGCGCCACGCTCGTCTTTCCTTTACTGCCTTGCCCTCCATCACCTCGCAGCAGCCGCCTTTGGCGGTGGCGCAGGCACGATCCACCTCAACCACCTCGTGCAGGGCGCCACTGCCGAGGCGTGTGTGGACCTGTGCCGCGCCACGCGCTCGAGCCTTCGAGGCGGCCTCGCCGCTGTCGAAACAGAAGAGGCAGTCCAGGCCGCCGCGGTGATGCTACGGCGCAGCAGCCTCACGCGTGCTGCTTTGAAGGAGGTGTCCAACGAAATGCCTGCGGCTGCCGTGGCGGCGGTGACGGCGGAGCTGGGAGTCCTCGAGGATGAGGCCCAACTTTGGCTCGAACGGCGCGATGCGCACGAGCGGCAGACGGGCAGGGCCGCGCGAGGAGCGTCGGCGCGAGAGGGGGAGAGCAGTACGGCGCCAGCGGAATCAGCCAAGCCCGTGAATCGCGTCTTTGTCAACAAGCTAACCTCGGCGCTCGACAAGGTTTTGGCCGAGCAAGAGGACGAGGAGAGGGGCAGCCAGAGGGGCACCCTGCTGTGACAGGCCATGAGTCAACCTTTCGCGGGCTTAATGCATGTCACAAGCGGCGCGTCGCGTTGGGCGAGTTCGAGAAGAGAAACCAACTCGCAACTGGGCGAAGAGCGCAACTATGCCGTGGCCCCCGACGCTTCAAAAGCCTCTCCCGCACTGCTTTCTTAGTTGAGGGTGACAGAGCCGTGGCAACCGTGGCAACCGAAAGTAGAGGACTGTACGTAAGCACTCAAGTAGCAAACACGCAATCAATAATTCTGCCGAAGTCGTCTAAAAAATTCGTCATCCCGACGGAGGCGTCGGCGGTTTCGTGAGTTTTTGCGTCGCAGCGAGTCGGCTATCGGCAAGTCCCGCGACACTCATCATGCTCCCCGATTTCACTCCGCTCCCACGAGCAGCGCTTGTGGTCCTCTTGTGGCTTCTGACGCACCTGGCTGCGACGCACAAGGCCATCCGGATCGTCGGTACTGTGATGGACGGCGGCACGCCGCGCTGGCGATCTGCAGTTGGCCTAATCACGCAGCTCGGCGTACTGCCAGTGCTCTTTTTTGTCGCACTCATCTCCAATGGCGACGCGCAGGGCTGGTCAGACCGCAGTGCAGCGTCGCGCGATGGCATGCACTTTATGGGTTGGGCATTTGCTGCCATCTTTCCTTCGCTCATGCTGCTCGACTTTGTGATGTGCGAACTCAGCCCTCTCATCATGGCGCACCACTTGGTTTGCGTGCTGGGTCACGTGTACGCGTGCACGGTGGCAGCGCGGTCGTTTCCAGCCTACTTTGCTGGAGTAGTCGCTCTCGAGGTGGGTAGTGGTGGCACCGGTGTGCATTGCTTGTCGCCGAAGAGCTTTTCGGCAGCAAACATGCTCGTGCTCATGACAATTTCCAACTTGGTGGCCTTGGGTTGCGTCTGGCAGTGGACCTCCTGGAATGACGAACGAGGGTGGATGGAGAGCTGCACTGTCGTATTCACGAGTAGTATGCTCTGCCTTGCGCGCCAGAATGATGCGCAGCAAGTGTGGAGGTCGTCTGGTGTCGATGAGAAAAACATCAAGAAGATCTGATCGCAGGGTCAGGAGACCACACCCGATACTGAGTAGCATGCAGCCGTCGGTGTTGAGGCTGTGCGTGTGTCATGCACACGGATGATTGGTCTCTCCGTTTTTGCGCTTTCGGACAGCATGCATGGCATGCATGTAAGATTTCTCATCACGGACCTCGAAACATCAAACCGAACTTCACCGCGGGCGCGTTGCTTTCAGCATACTGAACGAGCCTGGCGCCGCGTAATGCCGCCGGAGACGGACAAGAAGGTACCTGCAACGGACAAGGGGAACGCATTGATCACTGCCTCGGCATTCCTCGAGGCGGCCACGCCTTCAGTCGAGATGAACAAGGAGATGGTGAGCATGTTAATTGCCTCGACCTTCCTCACGGGCGCCGCACACACCAAACGCATCCAGGCTTCTGAGAAAGCCGGTGGTATCGACGAGCATGTGTTTTTTGTCAGCTACCAGCCGCCCACGCCGCGTACAAAGAGGGTCAGCGTTGAGGGATCGGCAAGTGGAGTCGTTGTGGCTGCCAAGACGCCCACGTGCGCAGTGTGCGACACCCCCATGGCAGAATACTGTTTGCGCATCAAATGGGCTGGGCTTCGAAGCACCCCGTGGGTACATCTGAGCTGCCGCAGGATGCCTACGATCCCGCATGAGGGCTGCTTGGAGCTACACATTCACGTGCGGGGGGTGGAAGCCCTCGAGGCCGCCGACGCCCAGACCGTAGAAGCGTGGCGGCATGGTGTAATGCCACTGCCTGGTGCTCTCACGGAGCGAGCTCGTCGAGAGCAGGTGAGGCTTGCTGAGCTCGAGGCCCGCCGGCTTGAAGCGGAGGAGGTAAGTGCCGAAGGCATGTTCAGCCGCGTGGCAGAGCGGCGCGAGGCGAGGGAACAACGCATGAATTGGCAGCGCGAGCACGACCGTAAGCCCTTATCCGAGCACTCGCAGATGCCGCTCCTGCTCCTGCCACCACGGAGGAGGGCACCTTCTCCCGATCGCCTCCCGTCGCCATCTAGCTTCTTGCTGACGGGTTCGTCACCACGGGCGCGAGAGGCTGTGAGGGAGCGAGCTTGCCGTGAACATGAGAAGCGTGACGCGCAGGCACAGAGGCTCCAGAAGCTCAAGGCCGCGCAGGCGGATCAGCTGCAGGCGGTGCAGGCTGCATGCAGCAGCCGAACGAACTCGGTTGGCGCAGGTCTCGGGTCCCTCAGCTCGACCCTCCCCTCGCCGCGTGCCCACGAGAACCAGCAACGTGCGGCGGATAGTCTCGAGCGCCATGGCGAGGCGATGGCCAAGCACCGCGTGGCGATCCAGGCAGCGGAAGAGCGCGCAGAGCTGGCTTGGCTAGCGCAGCACCTCGGGGCCCTGCCGGCACCACTGCCTCGGCCACGCTATCTAATCATAGAGCCCAGGATTCCACTGACATCGTGTCGGCCGCCTCCATTCCGGCCGCTGCCACAACCTGACCTCAATAGCAGCCGATGCATTACAGAAGCGGAGCTGCTCGCGCTGCCTCTCCGCATCCGAATGGCATTTGAGCGCGAGCCCGACGGGGTCGAGATGCCTTTCCTCGGCGCTTCCGCTTGGAAGCAACCCTCTCGTTTTTAGCAAACTCGACGCGCTACGCGACGGGTCGTTAGAGGTTAGACGCGATCGTGCGGTGGGGGCAGCCATACATGTAAGGGCAACTAAAGGGCAACGCTTAGGCAAGGCTTACCTAGACTCACCTGAGAGAACAGACTGCAACTATCCAGTGTCACCGCCCGCCGTCCTGCCAGGAGCGACCACGATCCAGACGTTCTCTCCTAATTCTCTCCTTCATCTGACATCTCCGAGAATAAACCGAGAGACGTTCCTCGTCCGTTCAGTCGAGTCCTTGCGCCTCAGTCTGCACTTCTGAGCTCTGCCTCTCTGAGCACTGACTTCTGCCCCCGCTTTCGTCGCACGTCGCTTCGTCTATCGTCGGTCAATCGGTCTCGCGTCGCGACGCGTTCAGAAAAATGGACTGGTAAGGCTGGGGGTCGCCCCACGGTCTCACACGGATAGTAATTCGATTAGTCAACCCGCGATTCGGCATCTTCGCGAACGAAACAACAAGACGTACGCTTTTCGTCCTTCGACGACGCACACGGCACCCACGGTTCGCCGTCTGGATCGGACGAACCGAGCGGCGAAACCCGAAACACTCGACTCTTGAGACGACTATAACGCACAAAGGCGTTTAGCTTTAGGACCGAGCGGACGGGCGAGAAAGGCGTCGGCCGAGTGAACCGCGACGAGCGATCCGTCGACGCCACGCCACCCTCCGCACGCGGTCGTACGAACCGGTCCCGCTCCACGTCGGAGCGATCGCATGCAACTCTCGCGCGTGACGCGTCGGCCGCGATCCATTTTCGATAATTTACCGTCTGACAGTGGTGAGGCCGCGCAGTATTGTGATCAGAAACGGTGTCCCACCCAGGTAAATGCACCGAACCACCACCCGACTACCTTCCGCCGCCGTCAAGCAGCGGCGCATCGGGGAAGCCCGCGACGCCATCAGAGCCAACGCTTGCGTGCGTAATTGCGAAGACCTTGTAGGCAGTGCCCATGCCCGGGCTGGCGACCAGCCGGCCCGCGCTGCGCACGAGCTCCTTGCGCGCCTCCCGATCGTCCATACCCTTCAGCAGCGCGTTGATCCGGGCCTCCAGGCCCATAGCGGCCAGAAAGTCTCGCTGCGTGCTCAGCGGCGGGCAGCGCAGGCTCGATCCCGCCGTCTCTCGGGCGACTTGCCTCAGCGTGCCGAAGTCGACGTCGACGGAGAGGTCGACAAGACCAGGCTGGTGGAGCGGGTGGACCGGCGCATGGCGCAGGATGCCGCGCAGGCTGTCCTTGGGAGTCTCGTCAGTCCCGTAATCGATCATGAGCGCCGCGCCCCGCGTGACCGCCATCCGCTTGCATAGCTGCTGCACGAAACTCATGGCGCCCGGGCAGATCTCCGCGCTATCGAGCACCGGCACGACGCCGCCCGTCTGGTCGCGCTCCTGCTGCTCGACGCCTTGCGTCCGCGCCGTTGTCGCCTCCGCATTCGCCTTCGCCTTCGCCTCCGCCGCCGCCTTCGCCTCCGCCACGACGTCGCCGCCTCGACGCGCGCCGAAGAGGATGCTCGCCGGGGTTGGGTTGGCCGACAGGACGAAATCGAATACGCGCGAGTCGGCCTCAAGATCGCGGAGCTCGTCTGTGCGCTCCGCGTGCGGGTCCACCGCTGCTGCCGCCGCGCCGGCCGTGTGCTCGCGCAGCTCAATCATCCTCTCGCGCCAGCCCTGCGGCGTGCGCACGAGCTGGTGTACAGGAAGAGCGTCGAGGAACTCGTGGGCGATCGTGAGCTCAGGCACATCCGGGTCCGCCGGGATGCTCTCGAGCGAAGTGTGCCACCTTATGTCAACGGCACTCGCCCCGCTGGTTGCGGCGATGGTCTGCTGCTGCACCCCACGCAAATGGTTCGAGACCTCGACGAGATCGACGGAGAGGGCAGCGTGGAAACCGGGAAAGACGGCCGTCGAGCGCAGCACATCGGCGAGTAGGGTACCGCGGCCGGGGCCCGCCTCCATGAGCCGTAACTTGCGCGGCTGGCCCAGTCGCTCCCAGCACGCGACGCACCACACGCCGATCAGCTCGCCGAAGACCTGGCTCACCTCAGGCGAAGTGACAAAGTCGCCGCCGCGCCCAAAGACCTCCTCGCGTCGCATGTAATAGCCATGCACCGGATGCGTTAGCGCTACCGTCATAAACTCTTTGATCGTCATCGCACCACGAACACGGATCTGCTTCGCAAGCTTGCCCTGCAGGTCGCCACTCGTGCTGTTGGCGCTGCTGCTTGGGGCCGCAGATGCAGCAGTGCTCAATCGACGAGTTGCAAAGTCGACTGGCAAGGCAGACGACGACAAAAGCGCTCGCATGTACGGTCGCATGGTGGGCACGCGCATTGCCGATCCAAAGAGCTTCTTGGGCTCAACAAGATTTGCCGTTTGTCTTGTTTTCCTGGCAAATTCCTCAAAAGCGTCCCGCCCCAGCAGTACCCCAGCAGACCGGCTCTTAGCTGAAAAACAGGGTCCGGCCCTCGCGTGCATCTCGCGTCATTTTGATGGTGGTCGGACAGATGCACAAAGACCGTCAAAATTCACACCGAGTAATGTAAACTGTACCGCGCAACCTCACAGTGTACTTGAGTGTAAACTCATGCAGCCGACGGGGTGCTTACGCGCATCTCCCATCTGCACGTGCATCTCCCATCTGCACGTGCATCTCTCGTCGAGGGTCTCAGTCAAGTGCGCCAGCGACGAAGTTCTGGAAGCGATTCGAGTACTGAAGAGGATCGACCACCGAAAAGTTCTGCGCGCCCGTCATCTCTCCGGTCTGGGCTGCCTTGTACTGATGCTCGAGCTGCTTCCTGAGACCGTACTCGCACAGGATGTCGATGCATCCAATAAAGTACACCTCCCTGCCCACCTCAGGCTCCTCAGGCTCGTTGGCGCGCACCGCCACCCACCCGCCGCCGCCGCCGCCGCCGCTGGGCGTGTCGCGCGGCGCCCGTCGCTGGTGCTCACGATGCAGCTGCTGCTGCGAGACTGCCTCTACGATTTGGACTGACGCGCCGCGCTGGCGCTCGTCGGTGTCCATGAGTGGTGGTGGTGGAGGAGGAAGCGGTGACAATGGGCCAGAGCCGCAGCCGGCGCCGACGCCGGCGCCGCCGCAGCCGCCGCAGCCGCCGCAGCCGCCGCAGCAGCCGCGGTGGATGCCGATGAATAACGAGTAATCGATCACCTTGAGCGCCTCGAGGAGTGCGCAGTCCTTTCGGACCTGTGTGAGCAGCCGACGTTTCTTATCCGGGCCCAGGTGCAGCTTGCGCCCCGCGCGGATCCAATCGAGATCCTTGAGCACCACATTTGGGTCCTGACGCTCGGCCTCGCTTGTGATACGTCCGCGCGTCGACCCCTTGAGGTCATAGCGCTCGTGGATGGGCTTGTCGATCGGCAAGACGTTGCCCATGACCACAAAGTAAACCTTCTTCCCGAGCGTGGTGGGCAGGTGAACGCGGTGCAGACCGAAGAAACGGCAGAGCAGCGTGTACCGGTGGGCCATCAAATGCCCATGATAGCGCGGCAGTGCCTTGATCAGAAAGGCGGCCTCGTTCTTGGTACACGTCTTGAGGATAAAGCGGTAGTCGGCCGAGTAGAAGAAGAAGGAGCCCGATTTAGAGTTCGTGAACATCTCAACGAGCACGTACTCGGAGGTGAGCGAGAGCAGGTACTCCTCGTTGGTCACGCCAAAGTGCTCTCGGATCTGACGGAAGACGAGCGGCGAGAAGTCACGGAACCTGAAGTCCTGCTGAGTGTGAGCGGGCGTGTCGGCTGAGCCATTGGCGAGAAAGTCGCCGTCCCACTTATCGTCAAATTCGTTCGGCGCGAGCTCGCGCTGCGGCTCGTTGGCAAACTTGCTGATCGCCGTTCGAATGCCCAGGAGCATCATGAAGATGAGGTCAAAGGACTCGTGGCCTGCCGAGATGAGGTTGGAGGTGTCCGCCTCCTCGGACGTCTCGGGCTCCGATCGGACGGAGGAGTCGGGGCTGGCCGAAGCCCCTATTTCTCCCCCATTCATGCCAGAGTGCGAGTGAGACTGTACATGTACATGTACCTTTGAACATGTACATGGTATTCTCGCGAGAGAACTAGAGTGCCAATATGAAACTACGCCCGAATTGGTAATATGGAACATTAATATGGACGTAAAAAGGGAATACATGTAAGGGGGTGTGCGTAAACCCGGACTCCCGCGCCTCCTGCTCGCGTGGGTACGGCGCTTCAAGTATCAAGATTTTGACGAGTACTCTGATGTTCATGTTGCGTGAGAGAGGCCAGAGAGACGCGCAGCGCGGACGGACGCGACCGTGACAGAACCGGCGGGGGGCCGACAGATAATTCTCAGATCGATTCTCAAAGATGTGTCATAAATCATGCACCCGTAAAGACGCCGTTTCGGATGCGCCGACAATTTACACGTGAACCGCAACCTCACAGTTGTGTACAAACGATTGCAGCCGACGGGGTGCTTACGCGCATCTCCCATCTGCACGTGCATCTCTCGTCGAGGGTCTCAGTCAAGTGCGTCAGCGACGAAGTTCTGGAAGCGATTCGAGTACTGAAGAGGATCGACCACCGAAAAGTTCTGCGCGCCCGTCTTCTCTCCGGTCTTGGCTGCCTTGTACTGATGCTCGAGCTGCTTCCTGAGACCGTACTCGCACAGGATGTCGATGCATCCAATAAAGTACACCTCCTTGCCCACCTCAGGCTCCTCAGGCTCGTTGGCGCGCTCCGCCACCCGCCCGCCGCCGCCGACGCCGCCGCTGGGCGTGTCGCGCGGCGCCCGTCGCTGGTGCTCACGATGCAGCTGTTGCTGCGAGACTGCCTCTACGATTTGGACTGACGCGCCGCGCTGGCGCTCGTCGGTGTCCATGAGTGGTGGTGGTGGAGGAGGAAGCGGTGACAATGGGCCAGAGCCGCCGCCGCCGCCGCCGCCGCCTCCGCCGCTGCGCTGGGCACGCCCGTCAGAGTGTGCCAGCTTGTAAAAGCGCGAGGCATCGCGCTCGCGCGACAGCACCGAGCGCGCCGAGCTCGCGCGGTGGATGCCGATGAATAACGAGTAATCGATCACCTCGAGCGCCTCGAGGAGTGCGCAGTCCTTTCGGACCTGTGTGAGCAGCCGACGCTTCTTATCCGGGCCCAGGTGCAGCTTGCGCCCCGCGCGGATCCAATCTAGATCCTTGAGCACCACATTTGGGTCCTGACGCTCGGCCTCGCTTGTGATACGTCCGCGCGTCGACCCCTTGAGGTCATAGCGCTCGTGGATGGGCTTGTCGATCGGCAAGACGTTGCCCATGACCACAAAGTAAACCTTCTTCCCGAGCGTGGTGGGCAGGTGAACGCGGTGCAGACCGAAGAAACGGCAGAGCAGCGTGTACCGGTGGGCCATCAAATGCCCATGATAGCGCGGCAGTGCCTTGATCAGAAAGGCGGCCTCGTTCTTGGTACACGTCTTGAGGATAAAGCGGTAGTCGGCCGAGTAGAAGAAGAAGGAGCCCGATTTAGAGTTCGTGAACATCTCAACGAGCACGTACTCGGAGGTGAGCGAGAGCAGGTACTCCTCGTTGGTCACGCCAAAGTGCTCTCGGATCTGACGGAAGACGAGCGGCGAGAAGTCACGGAACCTGAAGTCCTGCTGGGTGTGAGCGGGCGTGTCGGCTGAGCCTTTGGCGAGAAAGTCGCCGTCCCACTTATCGTCAAATTCGTTCGGCGCGAGCTCGCGCTGCGGCACGTTGGCAAACTTGCTGATCGCCGTTCGGATGCCCAGGAGCATCATGAAGATGAGGTCAAAGGACTCGTGGCCTGCCGAGATGAGCTTGGAGGTGTCCGCCTTCTCGGACGTCTCGGGCTCCGATCGGACGGAGGAGTCAGGGCTGGCCGAAGCTCCTATCCCTCCTGCCGTGAGCGCCGCTGCGATTCTGGCATGCTGCTCCTTCACCGCGGTACTCGACATATGCAAGACGCTCTCGCCCTCGCCCCCGTGTACGGCGGAGGTGTGAATCTGAACCGGGAAGTTCACCGTGCGAAGAGCGCCTTATTGGACGCGCATAAGGCGCATGGGCAGGGGCAGCCCGGCGGCTGGAGTATGGCTGTGATAACGGTAGTTTCATCGCCCGCCGAGTGCTGTTCACGGTACCGGTATAGCGACTCGCTTCGCGGGACACGCACGCGCGGGCGGGCGGCGGGCGGGCGACCGCGACGACGGCAAGGAGTGCCCCATGCGCCTCGCCCTCGTATGGCTCGCTCTGCACGCGAGTTCTCTGCACGCACAGCAGCTCCGTTTCACTGGCTGGCGCGATCCACTCGCAGACCGCAAGAAGAACCTGTATGAGAAGGGCACGCAGATGCTCACAGTGCAGCAAACACGGGAGCTCGCTGTCCGTGCGATCGCACGGCACTTGCGCGCCAACCCAGGATTTGCGGCTGAAGTCGGAAACGACCTTTACGAGTTCGGCGTGTATACCGGCGGAGGCTTGCGTAAGTGGTTGCAGATGCTGGCACACGAGGGCATAGCCTTCACCGGCCATGTGTGGGGCTTTGACAGCTTTGAAGGCATGCCAGCTGAGGACATGCGCTTCAAGTCCAAGCTGCGGCAGAGGGACAAGGGATGGCTGGCCGGAGGTCTGAACACCGCGGAACAGCTTGGGATCGCCGACTGGACGCAACTTTGCCGCACTATAATTCGCAACATTGGCCACTCCGCACCCGAGCGCATCCACATGCTTCGTGGCTTCTACAACGAAAGTCTCCGCGGAGGCCGACGGCTGGCACATCGCTTGCAGATGAAGCCTGCTCTGATCGTGGACTTTGACTGCGACCTGTACACGTCGAGCGAGCAGGCGATGCGTTTTACCCTCGATGCCGGCGTTCTCGTACCTGGCTCGTATGTGTACCTCGACGACATCATGCCTTGGGTGTGGCGTGACACGACGCAGCCTTCCACGGAGCAAAAGCTCGCGTTCGAGCAGCTCACGTCCGAGTATGGGCTCACGTGGCATGAGCTGAAGCTCAATACCACACGGCGCGAGCATGCGTATCAGCGCCCGGTGTTGCGGCTCACCGCGTGCCAACGTTGCAAACCACGGCGACGCGACAATTCTGCCGCGGAGCGCGTGACTCCAAGTAGGATGGCCGTGAGCACTCCCGATTGCGTGGTCCCTCGAGCCAGTTTTGGTGAAACCGAGACAGCGGCGTGACGTGTACAGCGCCCTCTATGGCACTGTGGGAGATGAACTGCGACACTGGCGAGATGCGTGGCACGTGGACGTGCGCCGATAGCTTAGGGTGCGCCGATTGTGCACACAATCGATGCACACAAAAGGGCGACGATCGGATCGGCCGCGGGCGGTGCACCGCACCACCCCATTCCAGATTCCACCAACTCAATTGGCTAAGTATGCAACCTCCTCAACCTCATGGCGAGTTACAATAGATTACATCGCGTCAATCGACGATAATATGGCACGGCACAATGATTGAGTCAATAACCTAAAGTCATGCCTCAAGTATAACGCTTAACGGCCGTCCTCACTGCCTCGGTCTCCCGATGAAAAGCCTGTCGCCCGTCTGGGGTCTGACTGGGGTCTGCCCGTCTGGCCCGGAACGCCGTCGGATTAGTGATTTGGAACGGCCTCTCGCGTCGCGGAACTTCGCGATATCAAAAACTAGCACATGCACTTTAACGATGCAATGCCGGCGCGTGCATCAATTTCGTGACACTCGTTACCCACCACACGCTTCACCGCACGGTACCGGTATGAGGACGCCAATATCGCAGATGCCAGCGTTCGACGCATGCGATGCTCTGGCTCGTCCGAACAGCTCATCATTACACAACTGCCTTCGGTATCCGTCAAGGCGCGTGAGAAGGCTCCGACTGCCCGAGTCGGTCGAGCGCGTGCGTTGCGGCGCAGCTAATCATGGTTCGTGCCGTACGTCAGACGCTCACCGTCTGTGTGCCACGCTCACTTCGTCGGCCCTTTTTTGTCCATCTGATACTTTTTTTTGCATTGCTCCTTCGTGCGCGTGCCGACCGCAGCTGCGACCTTCTCCCAGCGCTTCTCAGCGCCATCAGGATTGGCCGCGAGCGCCTTTTTGAACTTCATCTCCTCTTCCTTGCTCCAAGGGTTTGGGCTAGCAACAGCGGCACCTGCGGCTGCCGCAGCCGGGGTCGCCGGTTTTGGCGATGGCGTAGGTGCCGCAGCAGCGCCGCCCTTCTGTTTCGCAGGTGGTGCAGCTGCGGCAGGGGGCGGCGCTGCTGCCGTCTTGGCCTTCTTCGTCGGCGGAGGCAAGACCACCTCATCCTCCTCGTCGTCCTCATCCTCGTCGTCGTCTTCCTCCTCGCCTTCCTCATCATCTTCCTCCTCGCCCTCCTCGCCCTCCTCGGCATCTTCCTCCTCGCCCTCCTCACCATCTTCGTCATCATCGTCCATATCATCGTAATCGTCATCGTCGTCTTCGTCATCGTCATCATCGTTGTCCTCAAGCCCCTTCAGAGCAGCCGCATCCTCTTTGTCGTACACGTCGTCGTCTTCATCGAGGTCCAGGAAGCCCGTCAGATGCACCGAATGGGACCCTTTAAGGTGAAGCGTCACATTGTCCGACGGGCTGAAGGGAAGCTCAAGTGTGCAATGCTCCACCCGGCCCTCGTGCAGCCGGCACACGACATACTGCTGGTCACTGCCCTCAACGCTGACTGAGAGCACACATGGCTCTGCGCTCGATTTGGTGATCACGAGCGCCGCCTGCTTAACCACGAGACGCCGCTCGATGTTGAGCGGCAGCGGCATCTTCGGTTTGACCTCGACACCCCAGAAGGCCATCCTTCCAGCGTCTTTTGCAAGTCCCCGACGGCGGCGACGTCGACACGACCAATCCTGACCGCGTTTCGAAGTTCGAATGGGACACGTCACCCACTGCAGTATGAATCGAAGGTAAGAAAGCTTGTCACAAAACTTTCCTTTACTCCAGAAGAAGGCGCGCTCGTTCGCGTGAGGAGCTACTGTACCGAAGTCGTCCCCATGCGTGTCGATCTCACGACGGCGGTTCTTGCCTCAATGATGGCCATGATAGCCCAATATCTGTTATGCGGCGGCGGCATCGCTTTCGCCAGCCTCGAACCCGCTGTCCAGCCAGAGCATGTGCACGCCGCCAAGAGCGAACGCGACATCAATGAGCAGCAACGGCGAAGTGCACAGAAGTTTGCCCAAATGGGCCTCCCAAGTGACGAAGAACAGCAACCAGATGAGGTGCGCCTTTCCTCGGAGACGCTCATCGAGACGGACCTTCTAATGCGCTGCGGCGAGAAACTGCCACCAGAGAGCGCATGGACAACACGAGGTGTGGAGATCCACGTCAGAGCACATTACCATGGGCAGCAGCCCGAACGCGAACATCAGTGGAAGTATGTTGTCTCTTTTCGCAACGGCGGCCTTGACACGGTGCAAATGCTCACAAGGCACTGGATTTTTATCAATCAGGACGGCGTCGTTCACGAGATGAAGGGACCTGGAGCTCGTGGCGTGACGCCGGTACTTGGACCTGGAGATTCGTGGCAGTATGAATCTGGCACGACGCTGAGCACCCCAACCGGCTCGATGCATGGCTCCTTCCAGTTTGCCACACTCAAGTCGCCCAACTCGGGCACGCGCCTTCGCTCTTTCAGCGCGCGTGTCGCACGGCTCACGCTGTCCGCGGACGACAAGGGCGCTCTCACCCCTTGTGCCGACACAGCCGCCGCAGCCGCGCTTTTGCCGGCAACAAGCGTGCATGCGACGCGACGTGTCATCGTGGGAGCCTCGTCACGCTATTACGGGTTTGAGCGCGTGTCCACGCCGTCGGACTCGTTGCATCAATTTGTTTACGACGTCCAAATCAACAATGCGCGTGCTGAGCCAGTTACGGTGGTCGGCCATCGATGGGAGGTGCAGACGCGCGAGCAGGCAGAAAGAGGCGAGGCGACTGTGATTAGCGGCCCAGGGGCAGGCGGCACGATGGAAGAGAGAGAGCTACAACTACCTGCAGGTGAGGCGATGCGCATACAAGGTCTGCTGACCGCGGCAGCGCCGATGGCGAGGGCGTACGGCGCATACACGGTCAGGCTTGGTAGAGAGGGCTTGGCGACCATTGAGGTCAAGATTGGTGAGATGGCCCTCTCCATTGATGAGAGGCCCGTTCCCAGGTTTGGCCTGAACGAGCATCAGGAGGACGATGATGCCGGTGATAGCTAGTCGGACGGGCTACACCACACATGGCATCGTAATGCTGTGTGCTGGCTATACATAGTTGTACATCTCGCCGCGCAGCAACCGTAGAATATTATAGGCTCGCAGCAACCGTCTAGCAACCGTCGCTCTTATGGTACGCAGAGCTCCTGCAAGCCCTAGCCTCCGATCCGGTTACCATTGTGTGTTTCGTCACTGTCTACATGTTCAGGTGTATTGATCATAGGACAAAAGGTCGTGCGCTGTGGTACCGGTAAGCTGGTAACGCGGTAACGCGGTAACGCCTCGCGGTACAGTAGCCGAGGTGTGTTTCACAGTCGCCCAATGCGAAGAATGGTCGAGAGGCTACCCACGCTGCAATCCGCACGCACCTTCTGCCGCCGCTTGCACAACATCGTGCTCATCTCGCCAGACATTCCTGGTAATACCGGCTCCATTGGCCGAACGGCGATGGCGACTGGCTGCCGACTGCACTTAGTCCATCCCCTCGGCTTTTCAACGGATGAGAAGAGCTTTCGGCGGGCGGGCCTTGACTATTGGTCGAGGCTTGACGTGCGCGAGCACGAGAACTGGGATGCATTCGTGGACGCAGAATTCGGGCCTGGCATTGCAGGACAAACACGGCCATCTGCATGGCTCTTTACGACGAAAGCCAGCATGCGGCCACACTGGGAAGGCGCTTACCAAGACGGCGACTACCTGCTCTTCGGCAGCGAGACTCGCGGCGCGCCGGATCATGTGCACGAATGGGTTAGCGAGCGCTTCGGCGAGCATTGCCGAGTTTGCCTCCCGATGCGGCCCGAAGCTCGCTCGCTCAACTTGGCCGTCAGTGTTGGCGTGGCCGTGTACGAGGCGCAGCGGCAGCTTGCGGCTCGTGTGAACGCTTGAACAAAAGCTCGTGTAAATCACTAGTAAGTCACGAGTGTGGCCACACATGCAATTGTCGAATTCGTCGGCACACGGAAACCCTAGCTCTCCTTCACTGTTTCTCCGCCCTCAGCTTCGATCCGTCTAATCGAGCTCGCGTTCACGCGCCGCCACGAGTGGCTCGCCTTGACGCCAGGCAACGACCACTCGGGATCGAAGAACACGCCCACGCCGATGCGAAAGTCAAGCGAGACACGTAGGCTGTGGGATGGGTTTGCAGGCGCATAGTGGTGACGCAGCGCGCCGTGGAAGCACGCAATTTGCCCATGGTCCACTTCCAGCGGGTGGAAGTCGGCGGCCCCAGGCGCCGTCTCGACCCACAGGGTGGTGCGCGTGAGCGCATACGAGCTGAGCGGCATCCAGCAATTGATCTCTCCCGACTGGTGGCCGTACTCGGCATCGCGGTGCACGCGCCCGTGCTGCGTTGACGGGCCCGGCTGCAGCCGCATCGTGGGCGGGTACTGGTAGTAAAGATGTTCCACTGCCGCCGGCTCGAGGCCGGGAGGTGGGGCGGTGTCGCAGGCGTTAAGCAGAGCAGGCAGCACCACCTCGAGCACGAGTCGCTCGTAGATGCGGAGAAAGGGCGCGTCGCCACCCACGGCACGGTAGAGCACCTGGCGAGCCTTGAAGCTGCGGAATACGTCCGCAGTCACGTGGAAGCTCTCAAGTCGTGCGGGGGTGACAGTGGTGGCCGAGTCGGTGGGTGAGTCGTCGGCTACTCTCGCGACACCCGCGCCCGTTGCGAGTGGGGCCGCATCCGCGGGTGGGTAGTACCCAAGCGACGGCAGCGAGCTCAATAGCTGTGTGGCTGTGCCGTACAGGTCGTAATGGTGCGGCATGAATGTCAGGATCCTTTCACCGTGCAGCATTTCAGGCAGCTCGGCAATGACTCGCGGCGGCGGCGCAGCGGCCAACAGGCTGCGCTCGCCTTTAGAAAGGCTCAAAAGATGGCTACCATTCGATGCAGTGGGAGCTGCGTCACTGATTTGCAAAGGCTCTGCCTCGGCCATTGACACGTCCAGTGACAAAGCTGAAGCTTTGGCGTCACTCTCCTCAACCAAAAAGCTGCAGCCGCCTGCTCGACCGACACGAAGATTGCGTAATGCTTGCTTGCCTCGGACAGGCTGTGGTGTGAATGTGAACATCTGAGTTTGCCGAAACCTCCGGTTCAAAAACACCGGAGGAACCGGGAATCACATGGAACACACGGAGCACACGGGACACAGGGGACACACGGGACACACGGATCACACATTCATAGACGAACACCTCACAACCAGCATGATAAAATGATAACCGACTCACACCAACGGCAACGCATACAGCACAACCAACGAACGGAAGCCCGCGACCCCGGGGGCCAGCCCCGCGGCCCCGACGCTCGGTTTTTACTGTGGGCGACCACGGTCTCAAAAGGTTCGTCTGTGATCTGTGTGTGTCCGTAGTGCGTAGAAAAATAAGCATAGAACCGAGAACGTGCCAGAACGTGCGTGTCCCGGCTCCCCCCGGGTTTTTCCCCCAGAGAATTTCCAGCCCGTTCGTGATTCGTTGAGCCCTGGCTGTCGAGCTGTCGAGCTGTCGAGGCTCCGTCGAGCTGCTGTCGAGGCCTTGCCTGTCGAGCCTGTCGAGGCTTGTCGAGGCTGACTCCATGTGCCTGTGCGTCGAGGTCTGTCGAGCTGTCGAGAAGCTGTCGAGCTTTGTCGAGTTTCTGTCGAGTTATTCTCTGTCGAGGCTGTCGAGTTATAT
>Ga0210243_100609_pt1 | contig 30395 bp, 9 predicted proteins | sample ChrtobMeP5a_32mM_FD_155461 | JGI IMG/M metagenome (GOLD analysis project Ga0210243, IMG submission 155461) | Chrysochromulina tobin associated microbial communities from unialgal haptophyte culture, Seattle, Washington, United States - P5a_32mM | ecosystem: Host-associated > Algae > Haptophytes >...
CTCGCCGCCGCCGCCGCCCTCGCCGCCGCCGCCGCCCTCGCCGCCAACATCGATGGAGTCGCGTCTGATTGCGTCTGATTGCGACGAGGGGCCGATGATGGAATCGAGTCTGATTGCGTCTGATTGCGTCTGATTGCGTCTGATGATGGACGGCTCGAATGAAAGCGCTCACTACGGCGCGCCCCTCCCCACAGGTACGAGGGCTCCACTTACGCGGCCATGTTTGGTTGTTTGCATGCGCCAAAGCCATGCCGATGCGCCATGTTCCTAGAGGAGACAAGAGAGCAGGAAGTTGGGGCCTTCCTGTGTGGCTCTGGCTGTGTCGTGTGTGTGGGCACGTGTAAACGCGTATACACACATCTTAAAACGCGTATTCACACCTACCCGCGTATACGCACCCCTGCCTGCGTATACGCACACCCCGCGTATACGCACCCCTGCCTGCGTATACGCACCTACCCGCGTATACGCACCCTGGGGTGCGTATACGCACGTACCTGCGTATACGCACCCACACCCGCGTACAAGCACGTGTGCGTAAACGCGACGAACGTCATGCACTGAGCGTTGACTGATGGCTTTCATCAGCCCCAGCACTCGGTTACCGTACACGCTCTGTATGCCTGGGTACCCCCCTCGCCACGTGTACGCTGCCACCTGGCGTGTTTTACTTACTTACTTAGAGACTTACTGCACTTAATAGATCGGTCCACAATCACATGACCGCCCGCTACCACGCGCACATAGCTCGCGAGAGCCGAGACAATCGCACCGGCAAGTCTCGTCTAATCCCACGTGCGCTGGCATCCATGTTCAGTGTGCAACGTGTCCTCGCAGGGTCTGGGCATTCTGGATCGGTTGCGAGGAGCTTTAAGCATGCCAGTGAGCATGCAATCGGAGCGCTTGGGTGGGGCACGCGCACGTCGAGCAATGGTTGAGACCGCATGTATTGCAGTGCTCGAGACGGCGCACTCGAGCAGTGCTGCATGCACACGCACTTGACTGATGGGCAGCGCAGAAGAAGTCACAGCGCTTGCACACGCGCACCCCGCACACTTGGCATCGGTCGAGGGAGTCTCGGGCACACGGCTCGCATTTGATGGCTCCGCAGAGGGTGCACGCAAGGGTAAGCACGCCTGGTTTTGAGGGGCCACCAGCGCCTTCCCTCGCGCAATGGCGGGGCATTCAAACGGCCGCGGCGTGGAGTGTCTCAGGCTGGAAGCGACGCATGTTGATCTCATGCCCAACGGACTTTGGGTTTGGTGGGCAGCATCGCTGGCAGATGCGCACGCCGCAGTCGGCGCAGGTGTAGTAAGACCGCCCACGCATGTATTGCGAAAGCCGCTGCTAGTCAACCGGGATCGGGACCGAGCTAGTCCCCGCTGCCACGGCGAATGCATCGGCCAGCGGCACCCTCTCCCCCTGCTGCTGCTCCCCCCCGGCCTCGTCATCGCTTCCCGTCAGGTCGATGGGCGCCTCGCCCGCTGCCGGCCGCTTGCGAGCGATTCGCTCCCGCGTCTCTGTGAAGCCGACCAGCCGCTCGCGGATGGGGGCACCAGAAGAGCCGGCGCCGGCGTCGGCGAGAGCGCGTAATTCGGTGGCGCGCGTCGGACGCGCCTCGTCCGCTGCGCGCTGCCGCGCGCAGGCGCCGCCGCAGCAGCTGTCTTCGCGCAGAAGCATAAAGAAGGAGTCGCGGTAGAAGAGCCGCAGCTCGGCGACTTTGCGCCGCGCCTCTGGCGCTCTGGGTACACGGATGGATACCTCGCCCACACGCTTCTGACGGCTTCTTATGAAGGACACCGCACCAGCGCCAGCAGTGGTGCTCAGTCCGTTCTTGACCATCGTAGCCTCGTCCAGAGACATCACGGGGCCTTGGTCTGCCTTTGCAGATAAGCACCGGGTGCTTGTGACGGTGTAAAGTTCCGCATCGTACACCGCGAGGGTGATGTGCCCACGCGTCCAGTCGGCCACAATCGGGCGACTGAAGTCGCCCTCGCCATCTCCATCGGCAGTCTGCCCATCAAACACAAACACAAACGAGCGGACGGCAGTCTGCCCATCAGCGGTCTTCTCCCAGCCCTTGAACGTGTGGGCGACTTTGCCCACGGATCCGTGGCGCCGCTGTGTGCTTGTCGACACGCAGTCTGCGTCCATTTTGTGCCAGCATCCAGAGAAGTCCTTGTCGTCCACAAACACCTTGTACATGAAGTGGCCCGCTCCATGGTACCTGACGTGAATCTCAAATTCTGCATCGGCAACGCTTGCGATGCATGGATGCCCGTCGATGTTATGCTCTACGGTTACACTGTTGTTGACGCTGACGTTGAGCTCCCAGTCACCGATACGCATAGGGCTCGAGGTCGAGTCTCTCCGCCTTTAACGTTTTCTAGTGTGAACTGTGTGAACAGGTGTGAACCCTTTTTTTCTCACGAAAAGTCTGGTCGACGCACATCGTTCTCCTGAGGAGCGGAGTCTTTGGGGGAAACATTTCGAAAAATTTGCACGAGCCAAATTATTTGGCAGGGCTTTCACCTGGCGAAACGCACGTCGCTCAACGCGTCATGATGGCGCCAATTGGAAGGCGCCACATGACGCGGCGTCGGCGACGGCCGCAGCCGCGTCGGCCGGATGGGCGGCCTAGAGAGCCCCAGTGCGTGGCTACCGAGTGAATGGCATCCACCGCGAGCAGTGCCGCATGTGTGATCGCACTGCTCGAGGTCGGGGCACTCGCGGCAATACACAGAGGCACCCGACCAGGCACTCGCGGCAATACACACGTTCTCTGGCCGATCACCTCTCGGACTCGTCGGCCGCCGTCAGCGCTGCATGCAGTGCCACAGCGTGGCAGAGGGAGAGTTGCTCGGGGAAGGCACCCGCATACCACTCCGCGTCCTCGAGGTCAGGGTCGGTAAAGGTTAGGTACTGCTTCAGGCTGGCATCCGCTGGCCATGAGCCCTCAACGAGCTGGGTCGTCAGGAACTCGTGCAGCACGGGCAGCAGCACCGAGCGGCGCAGCCGCACATCTGCTCGGAGCGCTTGCGCCAGCCCCGCTGGCAGTGGCTCGCGGTACTTTGGGTGTACTCTCTCAAGGGCATCAGGCTGTCCCTCCTCGAGGGCGACAAAGAGGCTCTGCACGTGGCACAGGCACACGTGCTGCTCAACGCTGTGGGAGCTCGCCTGCTTCCACATCTCGTCTGGCACGAGCAGCGTGTGGAGCACGTACTCGCGCAGCGGCTGCTCCGCGGACGATTCTTGGCCAAGGGCGCTGAGGAACGCCACGGCTTGCTCGAGCAGTCCAAGCAGCGCCTGCTGCAGCTGCGCCGTGTCGAGCTCGAGGCAGATGGTCTGCAGCAGGGCTGGCGGCAGCGGCCGCTGCGGTACGCGCTCCTTGAGCATGCTCATCTTACCGGTGCGCAGCAAGTTGCCCTGGTACTCGAAGTGGTGCACATGGACCACCAGCTGGGTTGCCCGCCCGAGGACGGAGTGCGCGAGCGAGGCCTCGATTGCATGCAAGTCGAAGCTCGAGTGGGGCAGAGTCGGACTGGTCTTGCGCCCAACCTTGCCGCCGTCGCCCTTGCCGCCGTCGCCCTTGCCCTCGCCCTTGCCGCCCTCGCCCTTGCCGCCCTTGCCCTTGGCCTCGTCCTTCCCCTCCTCCTCGTCGTCGTCGTCCACAACTTTGGCGGGACCGGCGCCGTGATGGGCGCCTTCTCTACGATGAGCCGCGAGCAGCGGCAGCAGGTCGCGCGTGGATGAGTAAGAGAGCAGCTGCTCGCGCATCACCTCCGCCGAGCTCAGGTACGAGATTGTGGGGAGCGCCGTGTCGGTACCGCGCGCCGCGCGCGGCATCAGATTCGCTGATGAGGCAAGTAGCACATCCATCAGCTCATTGTGCGCGGCGGAGAGCACATTGCACAACTGGATCGTGCACAGCCCGTCGGCGTCCTGCGCGCCGGCCACCATCGAGGGGAGCGAGAAGAGCACCGACGTCTCGGGCGACATGCGCTGTGGCTCGCCCGTACGCCCCCCGGCGCCCGAGAGGTCGATGCGCACCTGATGAGGGAGGCAATTAGTGGTCATCAGAGGTCATCAGAGGTCATCAGAGGGTCATTCATGTTGAGCGGTCGATGCGCACCTCGCCCTCGTCCGCCTCGTACAAGTATGGGTTGGCCTGGCACTCGAACAGCCGCTCCACGAGCACAAACGAGCGGTTGAAGCTCTCGCAGAAGGTCTCAAGGACGATGCGAGCCTCAGGCTGCTGGTCGCGCGGCAGACGTTCGATCGCCTGCGCGTTACTCAACTCGGCCGCCTCCTCGCGCCGCAGCCCGTGCCGCAGCGCGCGAAAGAGCACCGCGTGCCAGCGCAGCACATCGGCCACGCACCCGACGAGCGGCAGCCGACGCTCGTGCTTGAGCAGCGCCGCAATGAGCGGGAACTGCTTGGCTAGCCAAACCGAGGAGCCAAACTCGAGCTTGAACAGGCGGAGCGACGTGTCAGGCGCGGGATTCCACAGCCACGCGAGCCGTTGCGCGCTGAGCACCGCCTTGCTGAGCGCCTTGCTAGCGGCAGTGGCTTCGTCTTCCTGCGGCTCCTTGCTCCGCTTCTCGGGTTCGGGCTCTTCGTCGGAGATGGCGGACCAGAGCACGCCAAAGGCGTTCCGGCAGGCCTCAACGTCGCCCGCAGGATCAATCTCGCGCTGCACTGCGAGGACGGTGGCGACCACGTTGGCGCCGAAGATGGGCTGCACGCAGCGCCACTCGAAGGCGCATTCAAAGGAGCTCCGCGCCGCCTCGGTCGCAAAGCCCTTGAGCGTCGAGCTGACCTGGTGCATGCGCGCGGCGACTAGCACGAGCGCGAGCATCACCTGCTCCTCGTCCAGCCCGTACATCTCTTGCAACCCCTCCCAGTCCGACAAGATCTGGTCCTCGAGGTACGAGCGTACCGCGCGCTCGACGCGCTTGGCGCCCCCCTTGCTGGCCTCAGCATCGGACGGGCGCAGCTCAGGCGGCTTGAGCACGTCGTGCAGCGCCGTCCAGCGCTCCGTCGTCGAGCCGTGCAGGTGCAGCAGCGTGTGCATGAAAATGCGCAGCACGCGCGTCGTCGCCTCGGCGGCACGCGGCACGATGTCGGACATGTTCGATTTCGCTCCAGCAAGAATGTCATCGCGGTGGTACCCCTTCTTGGTGTTTGGGTTGTCTCTGGCGCCATCCGACGTGGGGCCGTTGACTTTGCGAACGAGCTCGTCGCGCACACCCAGCCGCGTGACGCCCGCGACGTCTTCGTGATTCGTACCGCCGATGGGCGCGCCGCACGCCGGGCAGCGCGCGAGCTGCATGGGGCGCGTGCAGTTGCCCACAGAGTACGGGTGCCCGTTTTGACACTTGTACCAGCCCACATAGTCCGAGGCGGCCAGGATCATGGCAAACTCGTCGCCCGCCATCGTGGGCACGTACATCGTGCTCAAGGCCGAGGGCGCAAAGAGCACCGTCGCCCAGAAGCCAGCCGCATTGTGAGAAGCGATGCGGCTGACGAGGTACACGCCAAGGCTGAGGCCGGCCATGAAACCCTCGCCATGGCCACGTCGATGGTCGACGCCACGCGGCAGTTGCGCCCCTTTGGGCGCCACGAGCGGTTTCGCGTGCCCGGCCGCCGCCAGAGGCGCACCCAAAGGACCAGCCACCGCCTGGGCGGCCGTAGCGGCCGTGGCGGAGGTGGGGGAGGTGGCAGCGGCCGCCGCGACCGCGGCCGGCGCCGTCGTGCTGGGCGTCGTCCTGGGCGTTGGGCCGAAAAGCAGCTCCATCGTGAGTGGATCGTCTTCAGTCATGGGAGCTTGGAACTCGAACGAGGGTAGGAATGGGTGGCCCTCGCAGCCGCCGAGCACGTACAGCAACGCGTCGCGCACCTTGTCCGACTCGAAGTGGCGAGTCACGAGTTGGATGAGCCCGTCGTGCGCCGCCTTGCGATGATACTCCTCAGTGCGCGCCGCCTCTCTCGCGCCGCTCTTGCCGTGCGCCGCTTCGAGGCGCGCGAGCTCGGAGCGCTCAAACGCGTACCTGATGAGGGAGGCAATCAATGGGTATCAGTGGCAAGCCGAGGCTAGCCGAGGCAAGCAGTGACGACCTCCGAGAACCTCCGAGCTCGGAGCGCCCCAACGCTTACTTTTGGGCCTCGCTCCGGTGGGGCTTGGTCGCCCGCAGATGGAAACTCGCCGCCACGAGAGCGCAGATCGTCGCCTGGTGCCGAGTCGTCGGCTTGCCATCCCTCGCACTGAGCGCCTCCAAGTCCTCAAGTACGCGTGAGAGTCGCTTCGGATCCGTCGTGCGCATCTCGAGGATCTCGGACGCGAGCACGTGCATGCGTGCGTACTCCTTGAGGGCTCGGCCTCGATCAGACTGGTCGTCCAAGGTCAGGCTGAACGGGCTGATCACGGTGCGCTTCTTGGGGCTCTGAAGCGGCCGGCGCTGACGCTCAGACACGGGCACCCATGGCGTTACCTCTGTGGGCAGCGCCAGCAGCCTCCGCAGCAGCCCGGAGCCACCCATGCGATAGAGGAGGCGCAGCACGTGGAGCGTGAGAGCTAACGGTCGGGTGCTCAGCAAGTTCTGCTCACACAGCACGCGCACGGGCTCCTCCATGGGTAGTGGTTCAGCGAGCGTCGTCTTGCCCGCGCGCAACTCCTTTGCCAGCCACTGCACGTAACGGCCGAGGAGCAGTTTGGCCTTGGACGCGGCCGTGAGCTGGGCGAGGCTACGGGTGCTGCTGAGCGCCTTGAGCGCCGCTTCGACACTCTCCTTGTCGGAGGCATCGGCGAGGCGTACCTGTGGGGAGCGGGCGCCGAAGTGAGCACTTGCATGCTGGGAGCGAGCGCCGAGGTGAGCACATGCATGCTGGGAGCGGGCGCCGAAGTGAGCACTTGCATGCTGGGCGCTCGGCTGCGCTGTCGGCGAGGCGTACCGAGATCTGCAGCTCCTCCTTCGCGAGGCTGAGTGCTTTGACGAATTCGGGCTGGTCGGCCACGTCGGAGACCGCATTCTTAAGCAAGCGCTCCTCGTGGCGTAGGATGAGCACGCTGCCACCCACGCCGCGCGCACAGAGCCCACTGAGTGCCTCGGCCAGCGCGGGCACTCGCAGACTCGCGCCACGGAGCGCATGCAGGAGCAGCTCGCGTGCGGGCCGCGGAAGGGGCGGCAGCCAATCCGTGGTGCCCGCGACCACATCCATCAGGTTGGAGTAGAGCACGTCCACCCCCTCAACGGGCGCGAACTCACCCGCAAGCGCCGCGCGCAGCACCACGTCACGTGTGAGCGCGAAGATGAAGCTGCCGAGCCGCGCATGGCTCGGATCGACGGGCGCCGCCGCGGCCGCCGCGGCCTGGAGCAGCGCACGCACGGATGTCTTCGACTCCACCAGCCACTCATCACGCCGGAGGCACAAGCCACGCGCGGCCTCTGCCAGTCGCTCGAGTGACCCGCCGTCCGCGTGAGCGCCGTCTTGGGCGCCGTCTGAAGCAAGCAGTACCTCGAGTGCGAACAGGTGCACCACGGTCAGCGCGCGCCACTGCACGCTCACAAGTCGCAGCTCTCGGGCCGTCGTCTCGGGCGCTTGCGGCGACGGTCCCAACACCGCCTTGGATGCCATCGATCGCCGAGCCGAGGCAGATGAGGCAGCCGCGGCGGCAGTCGCACCAATGTCCAGCAGCGTGACCACATCGGCTGAGATGTGGCGCGCCCAACTGAGCGCCGCTCGCCATGCCTCTATCGTCGCCTCTGTCGTTGATCGTCCTCGGATCGCAATTGAAGTCCGCTGCCATGCAGCATCGACGACGGCGCGCGCGACACCTAGATCGATCTGTGCAAGGGCTGCGCCTCCCCCGCCGCCACCCCCATTGCCGCCGCTGCCGCCCTCGCCGCCGCCCCCGCCGCCGCCCTGGCCGCCTGAGGCAGCGAAGGACGCATCCAGCGCATGTGACAAGCGTTCGAGCGCCTCGAGCGCGCTGGAAGAGATACCCTCCTGCTCCATGCCGCCGAGCAGCCTTGCCGCATGGTGCAGCCGGCGCTCGTTCGCCCAGAGCAGCGCGTGCGCCGCGCCTGGTGAACGGACGGGCCCTCCCGCGTGCGCATGCACCACGAGAGCACAGAGCCGCAGCTGCGACGCAAACGTCAGGCCCGCGAGCCGCTCGGCAGTGGATGCGACTAGGTCGTGCAGGTACGCCTCAGGCCTCACGGCCGCGAAATCGCGGATGCGTGCAGACGCTTCAGTGCCGAGGACCGAGCTGATGAGTGCCGTCATTCGCTCGTCGGCGCCGCCCTCACCGTCCCCACAGTGGCCCGCCGCCGCGACAGCCTCGCGCACCTCCTTGGACTCGAGTAACCGTACGAGGCGGGCCGAGAAGGGGAAGAGCGCCACCAACGGCCCGTGCTTGCCCGTGTTGTGCACCTTCTCGACCGTGCCCGCGACCGCGCGCCGGATGGCCGTTGGGCGGCTCAACTCGGCGCCCTGCTCCACTCGGAGTTGTATTGAGCGTGCCACCGTGTGCCAATCGAGCAGCGCCGGGCAGCCTGCAAGGGCATGCCAGAGCGCCGCGCCCGATGCACACGCCTCCGACGCAGCGGCGCTTGCGCCTGCGGCTGCATGCTGCTGCGCAGGCTCGCTGAAGCGCTGCAGGAGGTTGAGGTTGAAATTCTCATCCAGCGCGGCGAGCACGTGAGCGAGTGAGCGTGTGAGCAGCCGGCGAGTGGCTGCACGGACAGCATCGCGGCAGGTGCCGCCCATGGCCTTGGCATGGACGGCCTGCAGGTGCATCCCGTGCGCATCGGACATCGCGAACTTGGAGAGCACTGCGAGCACGCCGTCCGCCACGCACCGCGCAAACTCGGGCACCTCGCGTAGCAGCGCACCGACCCCTTTCACACGCGCCGCATAGGAATGGCGCAGGGCCACCTCGTCACGATCGAGCTGCTGGATGGGCGGGAGCGTGCACCCCAGGGCGGCGCGCACTTCTGCCCGGATGAGAGGCTGCAGATCGAGACCGTGCTCACCCCCGTCGGCGAGCAGCTCGTACAGCGAACGGCCAAGAAGCTGCGGCAGTGTGAGCGCCGAGACGAGCGCATCGCCCACCTCGACGCCTCCGATCATCTCCATGTCGCCCGAGGCAGCCCAATCGCGACGCAACCGCGGCACATCCACACGCAGATCGTCGACGAAGACAAAGGCCCACCGACGACTAAATTCGAGTGCCACGTGGCGCGGCGTGCGGCTCGTGCCAGGAGGCAGATGCACGACGAGCGTGACGAAGCGACGCGTCGCTGCCGACGCGGTGCTCGAAGCAGGCAAGGTGCTCGCCGGGTGCAGCGCGTGCCGCCGCTGCACTATGTACATGGCATGCTCCAGCATGCCGGGCTCGCTATCCACAGGGTCGTACTGGATCAGGAGCACGTGCGCTGAGGGAGAAGCGCCCGTCACGGCGCCGCCGCCGTACACGCGTGCTGTGGGGATGTCGTCACCCGCTAGGAAGGCGTCCACAGCGGCGCCAAGCGCCTCCTCGCTCCCAAAGCGCGTGAGCTGCGTGAGCGTGAAGCGGATGCTCTCGTCCGCGTGGCTCAGCACCTCGTCGCAGTGCGGCACGGGCGAGTGCGTGAGCAGCAGGAAGAGATGCTCCGCGCTGCCCGGGCAGAAGTAGCGCCGAGCGGCAGTAAGCAGGCTTTGATGGTCTTCAAAGTACATGGAGCCCTCGGGCAGGCCGCGTAGTTGGGCCGAGTGGAAGACGGCAATCGGCTTCGCGATGCGGAGGAGGGCGGCGCGTCCTGCCACGATGCTGCTGCTGTTGGAGTTGTCGTCGCTCGTCTCGCCCTCGCTCTCGTCCGCGGGCAATTGCAAGGCCAGTGAGGCGAGCATGCCCTCGTGCCAGCCACAGAAGATGCTTCCGAGCGCGCATCGGCGCTGCACAGCCGTCGCCTTTTCGAGCAGCTCCGTCTCGAGCAGCCCAAGCTCCGCGGCCACGGCGTGCACCCATTCGCGGAGCCTTGCGCACAACCTCTCCTGCGCGGGTACGAGCGCGTGGGTGGGTGCGAGCTCCTGCTTCTCGAAGCGGTTGAGGAGCGGAAGGTCAAGGCGCTCGTGGGCATGCTGCATCTCGACGATGACCACCACCTTGAAGTTGTCATGGCAGATGCACAGCTGCGAGCGGCTACCGATGGCAAGGCGAAGCAGTCGACGAGTCTCCCCCGTGCGCGGGTCGCGCTTGATGAGGTATCGCTGGTTCAGCACATCGTACAGCGCCTCGTAGATGTTGTCGTGGTTGACGAGGACAATCGTACGGCCCGCGGCCATGGCCATCTTGACCCGGTTGACCTGCTGCACCAGCTGCAATTCCGACACATCATCAGGGAAGCGACTGCCAAAGAGCACGTCGACCTCGAGCTCGCGGAGCAACCCGCAGTCGAAGAGCAGGGCCAGAGCGGCCGCATTGTGCGTGAGCAGCATGATGTGCCGCGAGGTCCGGTCCTGCAGGTTGCTGCGCACCAGCTCCAACGTCGGCACTCGAAACCGGTAGCCTGGAGCCAGGAAAGGCCATAGTGGCACTGGTCCAGCGTGGCTCCACCGAGCTACTTCATCGTCTCTCGTTCGAGTCCTCTCCTTGCCCCCTTCAGCCTCTTCCGCAGCTCTCATCGCCGGCTTCTCAGATACAGCTCTCGTACGCTGCTCCTCGCTCTCAGGCTGACGTTGCACGCGACGCGCCTGGCTCACCCACGAGGGCGGCACGACCGCGCCGTGGTCACACAGACGGCATCTGGAGCTCGCCGTGCACACGCCAAAGAGCGCCTTCCAGCAGCAAGGCATCGGCTGGCCGGCAGGGCCGAAGAGGGTGTACTGCTGCAGGCGCGTCATGCGACGGCAATTGGTCCCCGGCACGATGCGCGAGAGCTGCTGCTCGGGTACCTCCTTTCTCAGGTGCTTGACAAACACCTTCCGCTCGTCCAGCTCCTCTCTTGGCGGCAAGGGCTGCTGCCGAAGCCTGCTGCCCTCCACCGTCCTCGGCACGGGCTTGTAGACGCGTCGCCACGGCAGGCCGATGCGGCGGCGCGCGCGCTCGAAAGCGACATCATCGAGCTCAAAAGCAATACTGCCATCTGCTTCGAGAATGTTCTTGGAGTTCTTGAAGTTCTCGGCAAGCACGCACAGCTCAGTCATCGGATCTATGACGGGGAGTGTCTCGAACTCCGGGCGAGCAGGCAGCCCGACGCGGCGACGTGCAAGCTCGTACGCAGCCTCGGGGTCAGCTTCGTCCCGGAAGTTCTCGGGCTCGATCACCCGCAAGGTGAGCGGGTCCGTAACTTCGCCGCGCTCGACCCGCAAAAGAAGTTCTTCTGTGCTCACAAGGGTCTCTCCAAGCGTGATGCGGGTGTCTGGGAGTGAAGGGTCCTCGTCCTCTGCAGTTGTCGTTTCGGCTGGCTCATCAGCTCGGACGGCGGCTGCATCATCTACTGCGGCTTCTGGAACCACTTCCGCTGCCGCCGCTGCCGCCGGCAGTGGCTTGGCAAACAGCGCGGCCTGACGCGCTGCCAGCTCTTCTTGGCGCGTGCGCGCCGCCTCCCGTGCCACTCTTTGCTGTTCCTGCTCTTTGCTGCGCTGGGATTCTTCGGTCGATGCCACTTCTCGGACCAATCTCGTGGCGAAGTTGATATTCGCTTCGTTCCTCTGGACCATCTCCTTCTCCCTTGCGAGCCGTTCCCTTGCCACGCGGCGTTCCTCATACGCTTGCTCCTCTTTCAAGCCACTCCACGTGCCACCTTGGCGAATGTAAGACGATGGCCATTTTACAGTAGCGAAGTGTGCCTCGAGCGCTGCCACCTGCGTGCACGCCTGCGCTGCCTCGGCTTCCGACAATCCTCCCCGCGTCAGAGCTTCGATAGATGGGATCGTGCCCTCGGGCACGGCCTCCAGGGCAGCACGCACGCGCTCAATCTCGCCCAGACGCTCCGACCGGCGAAGTAGCTTGAGCTCGAAGCGATGGTTATTGAGCCTGCGCATCTTGGCGTCCACCGACTTGGACAACCAGAGGGCAGAGCCGCTCTCGACTACCTCTACCCACTTTGCTCTCGCCTTCTTATGCTCAAGCTCCTCTCGAGCCGCGTCATCCACCGCAGCTTGTTGGTAGTACTCGGACTCCCGAAGAGAGAGGTCTTCAATGGCCTCGATCGAGATGAGGACATCGCCGGGCAGGATGAGGTCGCATAGGCGCATGGGGCGCGAGCCGCCATCGCAAGGTGCGTCGTACACGCTCGTGTCACTATGGTCGACCTCGTTGATCAGAGCGCCAGAGCGCACGACGGCGTGCTCGGGAAGGTTGGCAAATTGCAGAGACAGTGGAGTGGCGTACGCGGAATGGACTTCGGCCAGGTGCTTGATCGGGACCACCACCTCGACCATGCCTTGCGTGAGGCCATACGGGTCGGTCAGCGTGAGGCGCTTGCTGTGGAACGCGATGAGGACGCGATTGAGCTCGCTCATCTTGCCCGCAAAGTTGCGCATGATGGCCGTCTCCACGGCGGCAGCCTCGTCGGCGCCTGCACAACCCGTTCCGCGCGTCACCGCGCCCAGCTTCTTGATGCACGCGTACAGATCACGCATCCCTAGAAAGTCGCGGCCGTGCTGCGAGACGTAGACGGTGTGGTACGCATGACACACCGATTGGAGCCAGGCCGCACGTCGAGCGTTCGTGCTTTGGCGCTCGAGTTGTGGCGGCGTGTGGGCGGCCAGGCCAGCGGCTGGTGAGCCCACGATCGAGGTGGCCGTGAGCTCGATGTCGAGCGGGCTCGGCTCGGTGCGCTGAATGCAGATGGCGCGGTTCATCTTGGCCGAGTCCAGTGTCCAGTTCGAGAGGCCCACAATGGCGATCGGCGGCTTGACGAGCATCGTGTGCAGCACCTTGAGAGGCATGTCGGGGGAATGCTCGGCCAGACCAACCTCGTCGAGCAGTAGCACGGAGACGATCGAGGTGGCATGCTGCTGGAAGCGGCACGCGATGTCGAACTGGTGCTGGATGGCCCCGCCGTGTGACATTGGGCTGCACTGGTACGGGAAGATGTGGATCGCGGGGAAGTCGCGGAAAAAGGCGTTGGGCGAGCGGTTTCCCTGCAAGTTGTTGCTCAGCACCTGCATGGTGAGCGTCTTCGACGTGCCCGGCTTCCCCACGATGAAGAGCGGTAGCAAGTTGAGCACGCAGATGCACGTGACGAACAGGTTCTCAGAGAGCGCCTCGTTCATCGCGATGCCCTCCTCGACCTCCATGTGGCGCACGAAACGCTTCTGCACCTGGGAGAGCACCGACGCACATCGGCCTTCCTGTGCCAGCCCGGAGAAGCCCGACTGGTCAAACTCGACCGCGAGGCTCTTCGCTTGCGCCGCGGTGCGCGCCGAGTCGATGCCGTACCCGACGTCAACGTTGGCCAGCACGCGCTCCCACGCGCCCACGCGACGACTGGCAAACCCGAAGCCATCACGAGTCCCCTTGAGTGCGCCGAGCAACGCGGACCAGTACGCTTTCCGCGCGGCCGAATGAGGTAACCGATACATGTACACGAACGCGAGCGCCACCACAAGCGCGGCGGCGAGCGGCGAGATCTTGATCTTGGCCTTGGCTGGCGCCGACTCGGGCGTCTTGGCTTCGTCGCGTCTGGTGATGCGCACGCCGAACCAGTCCATGAGCTCGCACGCCCGTACCACGTCGCGCAGAGAGACAGCGCTCGGATCGCTCTCGTACTCACGCACGACGGCCTGGGACGCGACGAGGAGGGAGAGCGCGCACATGGCATCGAGCTTCTGCACGTCGTGCCCATGGGCACGCAGCCCACCGAGGTGCCGCGCGAGGATGGCGCGCATGTACTGTGCCTCCTGCTCGGGCTTCAGATAGCCAAAATCGAAGACGAACTGCTGCAGGGAGCGCGGGATTGGGTGCACTCGGTACACGAGTGAACTCAAATCATCCTGCATCTCGCCGCCCAGATTGAACACGAGCCCAGGCCCGCTGCCCTGATCACCCACGCGAGGGATGCGCTTGCGGTACGGGTTGACCGCCGCAAAGATGCGAAGGCGCGGATGCAGCAGACGCCCTCCGACGGAGTGCTTGGTGATGGCCTCCACCATCAGCGCCACGTGAGCGCACGCGTTCAACTCGTCAAAGAAGACAAACACGCGCCGCGTGCCTCGCTTCAGGGCCGGATCGGGCAGATCGGGGCCCTCGACGGCCTCCTCGGCCTCAGCTTCGGCTGTCTCGCCCGCACCAACCACAAGCGGGTCGGCCTTCTTGGGAGCCTCTTCCTTCGGACTGCTGGCGTCGCCTCCGTGGGCCTCGTCCACCTTGTCGTCAGAAGCGCTCACGACGGCGGACAGCTCCTCACGAGCAGCGACCGTCACGGGCCTTGCCGGCGGTGGCGGCGGCTCCGAGGGCTCATCCTCCGCCGCGTGCGCCGCCCGATCGTCCGCGGCGAGCAGCTCTTCGGCTCGGTCGAGGACGCCGATAATCTCGGCGGTTTGGGTGCCGCCGTGCACGTTGAGCACGAGCAGCTCCGCCTGCAGCCATTCCGCAAGGAAACGGATCACAAAGGTCTTGCCGCAGCCGCACTCGCCCGAGAGCACCACCGGCACGCCCGCGGCAAGCCGTCCATGGATGGCAAGCATCTTGAGAATGGCGTCGCCCGTCAGATGGAACTCACCGCCCAGGATCGTATTCGCACTCTTGCGTGAGCGGCGCACGCCCGTGATGAGCGAGAGTGCTTCGGCGTGGTTTGCGCGCACGCGGTCGAGCGCCTGGCCGATCTCGATGCCATTGTGCTGCAGGAAGTGGCGCAGCTCGGGGTGTAGCTCGCTCGCCATCTGCTCGCCGCCCAGCCCGAGCATTTGGATACAGTCGGTACCGATGAGCACCGACTGATGCATGCTGTCACTCCACGGCCGCGGCGCCACGAACAAAGCCTCTGCGCCATGGTCCGCGTCGTCCTCCTTCTCCTGCTTGTCGTCCTCCTCGTCAGCACCTACTGCTTGAGCCGTGCCTCCCTGGTCAACAGCCTGTCTTCGCGAGCCGGGGGGACGCGCTCCCGCAATGAACTCCGCGACAGCGCCAGTGACACCACCAGTGAGCTCCGCTGGCACGGACAGCGAGCGCTCGCACCAGCCGCTGTCGAGTTCGGCGCCGATCGAGACGCACAGGGGCGCTTCCAACGAGTCGCACAGGGGCTTGATCTCCCAGCGTGCATGGTACGTGCTGAACGTCAGATGGCGGCGCAGCGGGAGGTTCGTGTCGGGGTCCAGCTGGCTCGAGGTGAGCACGTAGTGTCGATGTTCGAGGGGAATATGCGACACGCGCGTCGGCCTCTGATCGAGCAGGCACGGCTCGAGAAGCGATTGCTGGCCCGTCTCGCCCAGACTCCCAGCGGAGGCGCCGAAGGCGGCGGTGGCGAGGGCGGCGGCGGCGCTGACCTGTCTCGTCTGCGAGGGTCTTCCAGCCACCCAGCGATGGCCACCCACTACCCACTTAGCGGCCTTCGCGTCGTAGTGCACGCCCGGGTCCAGAAGCAGGTACGTGCCATTCTCGTTGCTGGAGGGCACATGCTCATCAACGGTCTGACAGCCCTCGATGAGCACGCCGCAGTTGAGAAAGCCGCCCTCGCCAACGCACTCAGTGGCCGTAATCCTTACATCCTGGCGCCACTGGCTCGGTTGGACCCAAGGGCCCGCCATGTGCTGGAAGAGCGAGGCGCAGTAAATGTCGCCCTTTGGCGTGATCTGGTTGCTCACCACCCAACGGCCCTCTGCAGCGCGATAGTACAGGAGGGCGACGGAGCCGACACTCGAGTCGCGCTGGTAGCATTCCTTGCCGTCGTGCACGAACGCACAGCGTGTCCAACTCCCATTAATGGGTGCCGCAAACCCACGCGAGACTACCTGCGCCAAGCCACCCCTCGAGCGCGGATTCGGCGCACACAGCGCGTCGTGGGGCAGCTGCAGGCTCCCTGGCTGCGGCACTGGAACCGGCCGCCCTGCCAGCTCGCGCGCCGACTTGATCATGACGCCGAGCAGCGCCAGGCGCAGCTTGCCCTTGAGCGCGGCCTCATACGTAGGCACGTCGGTGGCGGGATCGGGCTGCAGCGCGACGCGCACGGCCGAGTCCGCGCGTTCGAGCTGCTGCAACTGCTGGTCGAGCGCACCTACAAAGTTCCACAGGCACGTCAGGCTCGGCGGCTGAGCATCCTCCCCGTTTGAATCGTCGAGCGCCACGAGGAGCGTGTGGAAGCACTCGGGAGATGTGAGCTCGCCGGCGCGCGCCGCGATCACGGCGGCGGCCGCCGTGCGGTCGCTCGGGTCGTGTTTAAATTCGTCAACGCCGCTCTCGACGCCCGACGCACGCACCTCGGCGAGCGCGGCGCACACACGGCGCAGCTGAGCCGCGCGCTCGTGAGCGAGTTCGGAGCTACCGAGGCCGGCCCAGAGGGCGTCGGGCGAGGAGCAGAAGGTGTTGGCGCTTGGGCCGACCCATCGCACCGGAAGCAACGACGGCAGTTGCAGCGCCATGCTCGTGCAACTACCGGGAAGCTCGAGGGCAAACATGACGCGTGGCGCCTCGAGCACGAGCGTGTGTCCCTCCACCGGATCCACCGCCAAGTTGAGCACCACCAGCTCGAAGAGCCACTTGTCCATCGAAGGTTGCACGCCCGTCGACAGGTCGAGGTGCACCAGCCAGCGCTCCTCCGCCAGCACGGGTGCAAGCACGTGCGTACCTGGCTCGTTAGGATGGAGCCCAACGCTCACGACAACGCTCGAGGAAGGCTGGGACAGGCCGAGGCGCAGGCGGGCGAGTAGCGGTGCGTGCGCCGCCGAGTGGATGGGCACATGCAAGTAGCGACGCCCCTCGGCGGCCGCGGCGGCACGCACGGCGAACGACTTGCCTCCGCCCGTCACGACGCTCAGCACGGAGAAGGCCATCGGCGCCAGCAGTTGACGAATCTCGGCGTGTGCGAGCGGCGCCAGTGAGGCACGAAGAGAGCGGCGTAGGTAGCCGAGCGAGAGCATCACCGGGGACATGTCCGAGGAGTGGCACACGAGCAGGAGTGGCGGCGGCGGCGGCGGCGGCGGCGGCCCTGACAGGGCGCCCACGGAGCCCGCTGCCTTGGCGCTGCTAGTACGAAGGTCCTCAATCATGTGCTGCAGCAGAGCCACCACCTCGTGCTGCATCTCAAACCGGAGAAGGTCGACGCTACAGAGCACGTACAGCGGCGCGCCACACGCGACCTGCCCGGCCGCAAACCAGCGCTGCAGGAAGCATCCAACTTCCTCAATGGTCGACCCTTCCCAGCAGAGCAGCGTCGACTCACGCTCCGGAAGTGCGCCGTGGTGAGCGCACGCCGAGAGCAGCAGCCGCAGTGCACTCACATCCGCCTCAGCGCACGCGAGATGAACCCCGCTCGAGAGTGCCCCGAGCTCCCCATCAAGCTGCAGCGCGGCGGCGGTAGCAATTGCGGCATCCTCACTCTCCGAGATTGCTGTCGAGATGGCTCCGAGATTGCTGCCGGCATCCTCACTCTCGGGCAACGTCGGCACGGGCTGACGCGCGTCGATGCCGCTCAAGCTCTCCGCCGGTCTGTGCTGAGCTTTTCGTAACCCTTCTCCGCCGCCCCGCCCCGGGCGCACGCGGCGCACGCGGCGCGGTATGCGGCTCACTGCTGCCTCGAGAGAGGTCGCAAGCCGCAGCAGCAGCACCTTGGCTCGCACATCCTCTGATGACCCCTGATGACCCCTGATGACCCCTGATGACCCCTGATGACCCCTGATGACCTCCCAAACCTTGGCTCGCACATCCTCGGGCGTGCAGCTTTGGGAGAGCGCCGAGATGGCGAGCTCGTTGCCCAGCTCGGCGCCCTGCCGCCAAGTGACCGTCAGCTCGTCCGCCGCCTGGTACAGGGCGCCTCCTGGCGACGTGTCGAGCCCGGGGGCGATGAGGCTCGCAATCGGCTCGAATGCGGCTCGCACCCGGGCCACGCTGGCCGATTCTTCCTCCGCCTGTGAGGCGAAGGCGGCAAGGGCCGCCGCTAGCGGCGTGGCCGCTGGCGCGCGGTCCACGCCGTCCGGGCCGCCTGCGCCGTCCGAACTGCCCGTTGGCGGGAGCGCTTGCAAGGCACCGAGCAACGGGTAGAGCTGACGCAGCCGGCACAGGTTGAGCGAAGGGTACACGGCGCGAAGCTCCACCGTCAGAGCACTCCACCAGGTAACTGACGTTTTGGCCTGCAGAAGGGCGCGTTGGATCTCGTCTACGGGGCCGATCAGGTCGAAGTGGCATGTGTAACTGCTGAAGGCAAAATGGCCCGACTCGTGTAACGTCCAGAGGGTGCTCGAGAGGAGCTGGACGAGCGAGAGTTGGTGCACGAACTTGCTGATGGCTGCGCTCATGTCGGCCTGCTCCTCGTGCGACGTGGCGAGCACCACCGTGGTCTGAAAGTCGAGAATCTCCGAGAGAGGCAGCACGTGTGCCGCGAGCCGGCTGTTACGTGTAACCATGTACTCGAGCCATACATAAGGCTGCCGAAGGACGCCGGCGTCGACCTCGAGGTGCGTTAGCCTGCCGGCAGGTGCGGCGCCATCGTGCGACGCAAAGGCGCCGTGCGACGAATCCTGTGACGAATCCTGTGACGAATCCTGTGACGAAACCTGTGACGAACCCCTGTCCTCCGAGGCGCTCGTGGTGACTTCGGTGGCGCTGCTCGCTCGCTGCGGGACCACCGCCAGCCCGTGGCCCCCACTCATGAGCGCGCTGGGCGGGGCCGAAGAGCACCAGAAGCGCGCGCGGGTCTGATTCCCTTGCAGAGCTGTGAGCCGATGGGGCGCCGCGGCGTCGGCGTCACTACCCATGAGCCCGATGAACGCACTCGTGAGCGGACTACACACGCGCAGCGCGTCCGCAATGCTTGAGGCTTGGTGCCAATCGAGGCGCGAGAAGACGTCGAGGAGCGCCGCGTACGTGTAGCCCTCAGGCGGCGGTGGCGGCGGCGGCTGCGGCGGCCTGCCCGACGAGCCGACGTGCTCTCCGACGTGCTCGTGGTCTTCGCCGCTATGTGCACGGATGCTCGCCAGCCGCGCGTCGGCCTCGCCACTCCCGAAGAGGTGCTCGTGCAGGTATGCTCGAATCGATGAGAGCAGGGAGAGCTTACCCTCGTCGACGCAGTGCTGCTCGTGGTTCCAGAGTGCATCGGGGCTCTCCATCTGGCTGCGTCCCATCGCCATCTCGACAGAAGTGGTGAAGTTTGGATCGTCGGGGGTGAGGCGGTACCACTGCACGAGCCGGCTGGCCGCCTGGATCTCCTCGAACAACTCGGGCGCGAATCGAAGGAGGCGTGCATCGATCTGTTCAGCCAGCGTCCCAAAGTCGGACAGGATTGCTAACGTGGCACCCTCCCAGCGCGCCGCGAGAACGTCGGTGAGCTCCGCCGCCACCGCCTGCACGGCATGCAGGGAGCACGGCTCGCCTCCCTGTGCCGGGGTGACCCATGCGTCGAAGAGCTCGAGGCAACGACTCACTGTCGGGAGTACCACGCGTACGGCACATACATGCGCGAGCTGAGCGAGCTGGCGGCCCAGCTGCACTTGCCACTCGTCGTCAGGCAGCAGCACAGGCCAAGCTTCGGGCCTGCTGAGCACATGCGTCTCGTCCGTCCCGTCCGCCTCATCCGCCTCGTCCGCCTCATCCGCCTCGTCCGCCTCGTCCGCCTCGGCGTTGGCCGCCTCGCCACGCCTGGGCAGAATGCCGGCCGCCGCGGCCTCGAGAGCTTGCAACTCACGTGCATGCAACAGCACCTCCACAACCTCGCTCAGCTCGTGGAGACGCCCACTCTGCATGCGCAGCGCCCGGTACGTCGTCGCCCACCTGTGGGGAAGGGAGCAGGGCGCCGTGGTGAGCACGTGCATGCTGAGTGGCCAGGTGCCGGTACGTCGTCGCCCACCTGTGCCGCACGGCCGATAGCGCCTTGCACAGCCACAACTCCTCCTCAAGTGCAGCATCCAAGTGGTCCACCGTGGCGGCGCTCACCCCAAGACGAGACGAGCCGTCGCCCGACGGCGCCTCAGCCTCCGGCTCGGCCCTATCCGCAGCGGCGTCGCGCCAGAATTGTTGGAAGAGCGTAGTGTCGCAGACGGCAAGCAGCCACGGGAGCGCGGCCACGAGCATGGCAGGCAGCGGACGGAGTTCATGATTCCGACCGCCCTTGCTTTGCAGGCGCAACGGCATGAGCGGACGGCGTGAGAGGCTCGGAGGCATGAGCGGCGCATTTGCTTCTGGCTGCAGGCCGAGGAAGGCTTGGGCGTCCGCGAGACTGTTCCTCTCCCAGCCACCCTCGAGGACCGTGCAGCAGCGCAAGATCTCGGAGTCGTATCTCGCCAGCAGATCGAGTGCCACGCGCTTCACGTCGCGCAGCTGCACACGCGCGGAGGCAATGTCCTTAAGCGTGCGCTCGAGCTCCGCGCGCTGCAGGGACATGTCCGCTGCTGCAAAGAGCGGCTCGAGATAGAAGAGCTTGAGATTATACTTTGGGAGTAGCGCCATTGGGCACGTGCGCAGATTCGCGCCCGCGGCGAGCGCACGCCGCGCAGACGTCGCGATCGCGCTCAGCTCCTTGAGCGAGGCATCAAGGCCAGCGCACTCGGTGGGCTGAGCAATAGGCAGCGCACGCGCCGTGATGGGCAGCGCACGCGCCGTGATGGGCAGCGCACGGGCCGTGATGGCCGCGTTCCAAATTAGGAAGCTTGTCCAGAGCTTGGGCGTATGCATCAGCACCTCCATGGTCACCTCAGAGGGACAGAGAGTGCCGAGGGTGAAGGCGAGTAAGTCCGCAAGGACTGGCAACAGCCCGCAAGGACGCGCATCGTGGACTGTGCTCGGGGCGGCGCTTGGCAACAGCCCGCAAGGACGCGAGCCATGAACGGCGCTCGTGGGGTCTGCGGACGCCACAAGCGCCGCCCCGAGCGCAGCATCTTGGGCATGCTCGACGCCCAGGACGACGCGACGAGCCGAATGCTCGGGATCTGGCTCGGGCTGGCTGGTGGGTAGTGGCGGGGGAGATGGCGTGTAGGCGGCAGCCTCGAGCAACAGCTGCTCCGCCTGTTGTTGCGAGGTGAGGCACAGCTCCACCAATGCTTCCCTCTGCTCGGCCGCTGCCTGGCGTGAGACGATGGCAAGCGCAGAATGGATCGTTTCGATGGCCGCCGGGCTGAGATCGACGCAGCTGAACGAAAATCGAACGGCAGTAAATGGATAAGCGAGTGGCAAAGAAAAGCTCAAGCACGCCTGAACCCTGCCACCGTCGAGTGGTTGCATCACCACGGCAGCCAGCTCGACGGCCTCAGAAGCTGGCAGATCGCCACTTACGACCGCGTGAGCAACAGCCATTGCTGACGAGTCGGGCTGAAACTCGTCTTCGCCGGCGTACATGGCCGCAAGCACTGTGAATTCGAGCACCTGGCGCTCGAGCTGTGCTCGTATCTCGTATCTCGCTCGTATCTCGTATCTCGCTCCTATCTCGTTCTGCTCGGTCGCAGCAGACGGCTCAATCGTCGCGACCGGAGCCGTAGCCTGCGAGGCGTCATCGGCATAGCGGCCGGGAGCAAGTACGGCGTGCATCTCGGCGCGCACCTCGGTGTGATTCTCGGCCTCTGTGCGAATCTCGGCCTCCAGATGCCTCATGAGCACTTCGAAGGCTGTGGACGTGTCCAGCGTGATGGAGCGGCGGCATGAGGCGAGTACGAGCGAGAGTAGAATCCCGTCCAACCCCCCCCCCTCCACCCTCCCCCCCTCCACCCTCCCCAACTCCAACCTCCCCCCCTCCACCCCCTCTCCCTTCTCCCCAGCACCAAGGGCACCTGTCTCAATGGGCTCCATGTTGGGCGCCTGCCGGAGCAGCTCGGAGATCGCCACGAGCATCTCGGCGCCCCTCTGTGCGTCCTCGAGAGACCGACAAAGCAAGTCGAGCACCCACGCGACCGCGCTCTGCTCGTCAGCGCTCCGCTGGGCGTCGAGTGGCACAAGCCCTGCAGCCCACGTGAGGAGCGTGAGCGCCGAAACCGCCTCCAACGGCTTTCGGCCGTCCTCCACGCATGCAGGGAGCTTGTGCCAACCCGACGGCACGAGGCGGCATAGCCACGCCACAATGCCCGAGGCAGCTGGCCCGTTCACCGAGAATGGGCGGCCCTCCTCACATGCCTGCTCGTGCTTGCGGCAGTGCTCGAGCAGCTGCAGCGTGTGCTTGTCGAGCGGTGCCGCGAAGCTCGCGTTGTGGAGCACGGCAGCGACCACATCTTCGTCGACGAGGCCAGGCTGCGCGAGTGCGAGTCGCTGTAGAACCGCCACATCTGCTTGGGCGACCACCACAGCTGCTGGCCACTTGATGCCGCGAATGTAGGTTGAGAGGGCGCGGCGCGTTTCATCCAGCTGCTCCGCAGGCAGCCGAGCCGTGCCGAGCAGCGCCAGGAGGTCCTGGAACGTGGGTGCGTTGATGAGCAGCGCACTCAACGCGAGGCTGCCGCCCGCAGGTACTTTGGGCAGGCTGGGCTCGTCACGGCCCTGTACACCGATCAGGAAGTGGCACTCGGCGGCATACGCTGTTCGCTGTGCAGCCAGGGTCGCGGCACGCAGTGTCGCCTCAGCCTCGACCAACGCCATCTCGGACTCATGGATCTGGTCAATGGTCTTCGCGCACGCCACACGCAAAGGCTCGACGACCTCGTCGATCTGCTCGAGGAGCCGCTCAAACTTGCGGCTGGCCTTCTTCCAGAGCGCTGGCGTGAGCAGCCTGTATAGCTTGCCGCCCATGGAAGCGTCTGCAACGGTGACAACCCCGCCCGGGGTGTTCCCAAGATAGAGCTCGTCCCCACCCAGTATCGAGATCACTTGCCCCGTTGCGTCGCACACCGGCGTGGCCACAAATAACTCCCTGGATGCGGCCTCGTCAGTGGAGTCCATGGTGGCCGAGCATTTCGTCAGCTCGAGGAGCCGTCCTTGGTCCGCAACCAGAAGCTGCTTGCCACCACTGGTGAGTTCAATCACCGAGGTGGGACCGCGCCGCGGCGCCTCGCCAAAGCGAAAGAGCGTGCTGACAGCACACGCGAACCTCGGCAGCTCATTGGTTTTGGAGGATGAAGAGACCCTCGACAGGACCAGCTGGCGAAGCAGCGGCGCGCCTGTATTTCCTCCATCAGCCATTTGGACGTCTCCAGGCTGCAAGAAGAGTACCACGCTACTCAAACGGTCGCTCTTGCTCAGCATCGCCAGGCTAGTCGGCCGAGCGAGCAGCGACACGCCCGTCTTGCCATCCATGCTACCCGCGACACCCGCCTTGCCCGCGACCGTGGTCAACTTGCCCAGGATTGCTTGCTTGCGTTGCTCACCCACGTGTCGCAGCGTCATGTCCGTGTCCCAGTGCATCTTGGCATGCGCGTTGGCACCACTGAGCTCTGGGATGGATGCGGCGAGCTTGTTCTTCGGATTGGCACCTAGCTCGACGAGCCGCAAAGTGTGGTTGCCCGTGTCCGCCACGAGCAGCTCACCCCCTGGCAACCGGACCACACTTGTGGGCGAGTGCAGTGAGCCGTCCCATCCGTCACGGGCGCCTGGCTTGCCAACGGTGCCCGCAAAGTGGATCGGTTGGTTGTCACCGCGGCCCACGTCGACAAAGCGCAGGACGGCATTGCCTGTGTCGGCGACGACGAGGACGCCCTCCGCATACATGCATGCCCCGCCCGGCTTCTTGGCCGTACTCATCACGTTGGACACCTCGCCCTTGCCCGCATCGAGCACGCGCACCGCGCTGCCCGCCCGATCGATGACGACAAAGCGGCGCTCGTCCCAGGGCACCACGCATACTGGCTGGCCGAGGGGTGCGTCGCCGCCGGCCAGCTGCATCGGATGGCACGCATACGCGCTGCTCGCGCCGTATGGGGCGTTCGCCGTGCCGTCGCGCACGGTGTTCACACTCGAGGTGTTCAGGGGACCGTACTCACACTCGAGGGCCTTCAGCTCGGTATGCAGGGTGCGGAGGGGCTGCACCGCCTCCTTCTTGGCGGCCAGCAGAGCGAGGCCGCTCTGCTCGAGGAGGTCCTCAAAGCTGCCCCCACTGAGGCCTGCGAGCTTTTCCTGCAGCCTCGTCAACGGCAGCTCGCTCCGCCAAGAGGCCAGCTGCTTGGTGCGCACACGCTCCTTGTCGAGCAGCTCAAGAATCCGCTGCAGCTGCACGTGCGCGGAGCGCAGCGCCCCCCACGGACGGCTCTCGTCGCTTATCAGGGCCGCCAGTGCTGCCTCGTGTGGGAGACCGTCAGAGATCTGATCTGGCCGAACCTCATGGGCCTCGAGACGCTCTGCCCACGTGGGCGCAAACAGCGCGCCAAGCGCCGTCATGAGCGCATCGTCGGCATGCGTGAGCGCCGAGTCGAGCACCTTCTGCCAGAGCGCTGGCACCGTCCGCGCTGAGTCGAGCACCTCGCGGCTCACTTGGCAGAGCAGCGTCGCGGTGGACACCATGTGCAGCTGCCACTCGCCCTTTGCCATCGGGCTCCGCTCACGAGCTGTGTGGCTGGGGCACACCAAACCCGAGGCCTCCTGAGCGAGCGCCAAGAGGCCTTGCACCTGCTCGAACCGCTGCCGCGCCGCATGCGCAGGCCCGCGCGCCGCCGCCGCGGCCCGTACCGCCTCCCACTCTCGCAGTACGGTCATCTCGAGCAGCGATGCGCTCGCATTCTTGGAGCGCAGGTGGCGCGCCTTCGTGCGCCAGCGCGGTGCCGCGTCCACCGCGAGCTGGACCGTGTACTGGCGCGCTGAGCTCTCGCCGAGCAGGGCCGCACGCAGCGGCAGGAGTCGGCAGAAGCGATACGAGCTCACGCCTCGTGCGTGCCCATCGGCGTGCTTGTGCGCAAGCAGCATCTTGGCATCAAGGCCCAGGAGCGCCGACAATCCCTTGCGGACCGCACACCATCCATAACGAGGGCGCATCTGCTCAACGGCCCCGGTGAGTGCCGCGAGCCCCTCACCGCTCCAGAGGCGCGGCGTGAGGGCCGCCCACACGCTGTCCGGAGGTCGGATCTCGGCCATGAGATTAGGCGAGCTCTGACTAGAATCATGCGACACGAGGGCGGTCACGGGGGCGGGCTCGCCGTTGGCATGGACAGGCTCGTGCATCGCGTGAGCCAGCTGACCGGCAAGCCCAAGCAGCCACAACACGCTCTCGCTCTGCGCATCGCCCTGCGCATCGCCCATCTCCCGGGGCGCCCAAGGTGCGCCCAATCCAGCCGCTTCGTACACCTGGCTGCTGCGGCCGGCGCTGCCTATGCGACTCCCGGCGCTACCAATGCTGCTGCTGCTGCCGCCAACGCTGGAGCTTTTTTCAGTCGGGCTGGCGCCGGCCGTGCTTGCGGCCGCAGCCACGGCCAGCGCATCGCTCACAAATTGGTGCACGTCCTCTGCGGTCACGGTAGGCCCAGGGACGCGCGTGCTCGAGCCGGTTACCGAGCTTGAGTTGACCGCCGCCCCGAAGAGCAGTGCGCGCAGATGGAGGGTCATCAATTCTCGAGCGTTCCGCTGAGAAGCACAAGCCCGACTTGCCTGGTGCGCCACAAACGTGAGCAGGTGCGCATGCAGCCGCAGCCGTTCGGCGGGCGGCACAGCGAGCGTCATCGCCGAGATCGATCCTAGAAGGTCCAAGTACACCGCGCGCCAGTGCGCCGCGATCCGTGGAAAATCGGGTCCGGGCGTCACGCGCGGCCACGCCATGAAGAGGGTGCCTTCGAGCATCTGGGCGGGCGTCAGATCCGCGAGCTCAGCTGTACAGACCTCCGGCTCCAACGCAATCGTCTCCGATGTGAGCTGCAAATCTATCTGCAAGGTGCCGCGCGTCATGAGCAGCGGCAGAGGCAGATTCTGAACGGTTGCGACGCCGTTGTTACTGACGAGCCGAACGGCGTCGTATGGGGGCAGCGCGCCCCCAATGAAGCCTTGGACGTGAACGGTGCGCCGCGCGTACTCCGGATCAGCCGCTGGCACTTCGATGCTTCGATCGCCCACCCGAATCGCCACCATGCCCTTGGCGGGGTAGAAGAAGGTTGTCGAGCGCAGCACAATCCCACGCGAGAGCAAGCAACCCGCCTCCCGGGCTGCCTCTTGGGCTGCCGCCGGGTGCTGCTCGCCGGAACTGGCGGGGCCTGCAGGCTTCTCCTTGGTCGTCACCTCCTGGGCCTGTGTGGCTTCCCCTGCACGCGCTTCTTGGGGCGCTGCAGGCGCTTCCGTCGCGAGCAGCTCTGGTGCCGCAAATGCGGCCGGGAGCTGCAGCGCCACCATCCAGCACGAGCTGCCCCTCGCAACCGACAGGCTCGAGACGGGGCGAAACTGCATGCACGTCTGGCCGTCAACGCCGTGCAGCTCATGATGCTCGTTCGGGCGCACATTCGGCGTCCACCGAGCGCGAATGCACATTGGCGGCATTGGCACGGACCGATCGGCATGCAGGAAGAAGTTGAAAATTTGCGGCGCGTCTGCATCTGGCACAGCTATGGGCCTTCCGTAGTCAAGCGGGACGTGCACCGTTGCGATGTCAGGCTGCACCACACACTGCACGGTCGACATCCGTGGAAAGGCCTTATGAGGAAGAGGGGCGCTTGCGTCAGCTGTCTCCAGACCGAGCTCACGCAGCTCACGCACCGCAGCTTCGTGTTGACGGAGCCGGTGCGCGGCCTGCTGCTCCTCCATTAGGTCCTGACGAGTATTGTTGGCGCGGCGAGGGGGCATTTTGCGGGCGTGAGCAGGGGAATTGCCGCCGTGAGGGCCGCGAGCTTGGATTGTGAATGGAGCTTGGACGGTCGAGGCCGCGCAATCACGTTTTCGAGTCCTGAGCCACAAGTGAACTTCCATGTATATCAATCAAGCAAAAGGATGAATCACCAGAGGAAAGACGTCTTTCAACCTCTTGATTACCCTCGTCATTGACTGCACACCGCGGCGAAACGCACGACCCGCGACGCGCCAAGATGGCGCAGCCGACGCGGCGACGGCGACGGCAACAGCCGCGTCGGCCGGATGGCGGCCTAGAGAGCCCCAGTGCGTGGCTACCGAGCGAATGGCATCCATCGCGACTGCCTGACGCACTCTTGCGCCGGCTGCGCGCCGGCGTCGCACAGCTGGGCCACCTTGGGCGGCTTCGCCGTGCATTGGCGAGGGTCGGACGAGGATTGCCGCTGACAGTCGTCGCACTCGGAGCATCAGTGACAGCAGATTATGCAGGCATGGCCGGGTCGATGCAAGAGCGCTACCGACTGGGCTACATTGGTCTCCCGGCGAGGTGCAAAGACAAATGTGTGCACCTGGGGTGGGCGTTGCCAATCTTTCGTTTCCTCACTATGCCGCAACAGCAACCAGCATTGAACGAATCAGAGGCGGTGAGAGCTGCTTCAGCAGTGGTCAATTCTGGGCAATCAGCTCGTTACTTTGACAATTACCTCGATTGCACGAGCAGCGCAGTGCCGGCTGAAGCCGACATCATATTCATCGACGGTGTCAACGGCATGTCCCCCATGGTGGGCAACCACAGAAAACCGACGGAGAAGCTCCTGCGGCGGCTGCTGTCGCTGCCTCATCAGCCTGCCATTGTACAGCTGCACTGGATCGACTGGTGCGCATGCCTTCGGTCTTGCTTTAACGAGCAACCCTTGCGAGCTCACCGACATCGCAATGGGAGCTGCTACACGGCAGAGGGACTTCGCCAGAGCTACGAGGTGGCTACACGTCGCGAAGAGCAACAAGACTGGGCCGCGCTCGCGCGGTATTATCAGCTGTCAGTGCTCTCGATGCGCCGTGCCTTTCATCCTCTCGCAAACGGCAGCGGCCTGCCAAGCGCCTACGGTGGCAGCAATCCAGACGATCCCTCGAGTTTGACGTCGGATGGCCTTCATCCGAAGGCATGCCGCGGTTCTTGGCAGCGCTGTCGCTACGTGTTGCTCATTGCGTCCTTGGTCAACACCTTTTTTGCTGATGTTATGGCGGACCGCTTTGGACAGCCGCAGCCCGGCGAGGGTGAGGATCCGTTGCCGGTTAGCTTCAAGCCTTTTTTTACGAGGGCCAGCGAGCACTCGGTGCCAATCGAGCGATGCTTCGGATGGGGCGGCACGGATCGCCGCGTTCAGCCGGCGACAAGCCACGTTGAAGGCTGGCGCCAATCTTCGTTGGACACCGCGCTTTCCTTCGATCCACCGGCATGGTGTGTGGATGGCCAGCGTCACCAGCGGCTGTCAGCTCAGGGCCAGGCGTCGACAGCGTGCCCGAAACCCAAGCCCGGCTTCACGGCCTTCGCGCCCGGCAGTCAAGCCGTCTTCGAGCTTCCCGTCTCACCCGATTCACATTACATCACATCGAGTCGCGCATCACATGTAAAGTGGAACGCGACGCTCAGTCTCGAGTTTCTCTCATCATACGAGGGGATGGGCATCGCAGTGGTGAGTTGCGACCATGGTTGTGAGTGCGACCCTGTCACGCTCGACGGCCACCGCACCGCCGCTACTGGCGTCCATGCTGACGAAGGCAGTAGCCTGATCTCAATATGGGAGCGTGCCACGTGGGCGGTGGTGTTGCATGATCCTATCTGCGCGGTGCGGATAGTGCTGCAGAATCGGACTCACTCAGGACGGACCAAGTTCAAGATAGGCTCGATGACGCTAAGATGGGCTGCGGCGGTGCGGACGTAGAGCTAGGCCCCAACCGGATCCTGCAGAACCGACCTCGGAACGCACTGCAAGCGAGAATATGATATGGGTGATCTCGACGGCGCGTCCAAGCGCTGTCACGCGCGCAGCTCTTTTACTGTTTTACAGTATGCGACAAATCCTGGGGACCCTGAAAAAGGCGAGCGCAGCAGCCTTTCAGGGTACTGGCTCGGACCCCCTTTAAATTCGTCCGTGCGTGCTACCTTTTTGCCTCTGCGCGATGCGCGCCTCCGCGCCCCGCTGCGACCGGCTCCAGGCGCGTCGGCGGGCGCTGCTCCCAACCATCTCTACATTCGCCATCGACCTGCGCGCGCCTTTCGCCGCGCGTCTTGACGCGCGCGCGCTACGGAGGAGCTGCGCTCGGACTCTCAAGCTCTGGCCAGCTCGTGCCCGCAGCACGAATCGATGGCGCTGAGTGCGCGCGCGTGCTGTGCAGGTGCGGCGGCGAAGGCGCCGACGCAGCGCGTTGCGCGGCGCAACCGGCGCCGAATGTGGTGCCTCGGCCTGCGGCTTGACGCCCACGGAGGAGGCGGCGGCGGCGGCGGCGGCGGCGGCGATGGAAGCCACCACTTGTGCTCGACACCGTCGTCATGCGACGGTGTCGAGTGCGTCTTTGCGTTCCCCACGGGGGAGGCGCGCCATCGGGCGCGTCGGCGCACGCAGGTTCGATGCCGCCGGCGTCTTCAACGCCGCCCCGACGGGCACGGTAGCAACAGGAAGCGTCAGCGCATTGCAAGGCGGTGTGGGACGGCGTCCGAGAATAACCGGGGGAGGCGACGATGGCGCCAAGCGCGCCCCGCCATCTAGTCTCCACGCGCCGCGCCCCGCCATCGTCGCCTCCCCGCCTGGTGCGTGTGCGTAAACCACAGAGGCTGCTGCCTCGCACCGATGCCGGCGCGGCTGCGGCGTGCGCCGCAGGCCTGCGCCCGCCGCCGATCCGCCCGGCTGCGTGGGGAGGCGTCCGTAGGTGGCGTCCGCGGTTTCCACCGGGTCCGGGTGCTAGATTCTGTATAGAGAGACGAAAAGAAAAGCGGGTCCCCAGCCCTCGCCCCCTGGGCCCATATTGCAGCAATCTCCAGATCTGATGCGTGCGATGCGGCTCGTCCATTTGTTGTCGGCGCGCGCACCGCACTCGGCATTTTATATAGATGTTTATTTTAGGAATTTATAGAATCGGGGATCTGAGATCATCTCCATCCGATCTGCGCGGATCTCTGACGTCGTGAGAAACGGTTTCACGCTCTGTCCCGCTCGGAGTCGGACATTTGCCCTGTCTCCAGCCGCGGGTGGCGTCGGCGGCGGGTCGTCGCGCGCGGGGGCCCGGACAGGGCCGGCGGTCGTCCGAATTTGCAATTTCTACGGTAGTGACGAAAACAATCATCAAGCCTTAACTACATATACGGGTACCATTGAGGGTATGGCAAGCTCATATTCCCTCAGCTCAAGGGGGGCGCCGTCTGCTTAGAAGATGGTCGGGGGCGCGGCGCCGCCGAGTCCGCCGGTCGGGTACAGGGCGTCGACGCCGAGGAGCTCGTGGACGAGGCAGCCGGTGATGCCCATCATGGCCGCGCGGCCGTTCTGGCGCTCGGCGTTGAGCTTGAAGGTCTTGACCTCGGGGTCGT
>Ga0210243_100618_pt1 | contig 30032 bp, 17 predicted proteins | sample ChrtobMeP5a_32mM_FD_155461 | JGI IMG/M metagenome (GOLD analysis project Ga0210243, IMG submission 155461) | Chrysochromulina tobin associated microbial communities from unialgal haptophyte culture, Seattle, Washington, United States - P5a_32mM | ecosystem: Host-associated > Algae > Haptophytes >...
GAGTATTGAGAAGGAGCGTGCCGAGCGGCACTCTAAGTCGCCTGCGATGAGGGTCAACAGCGCTCGGCAGTTAGGAAGCTGGCCGTGCAGCAGTGCGGGCCCGAGCTCGTCCGCTGCCTAGCCTTGGACTGCAACCCCCCCTGGGGTGCATCGGCCGCTGGCGCCATGACGGGCGCCAGAGGCCCCGCGGGAATGGATCTGAGAGAGCGTCAGGTCAGTCGAGACGTCAGAAGCGAGGGCGGAGAGGTTATGACGAGAGCTCCATGATAGTCCCGGGGCAGTGTCTCCGGGATTCGCTCGGCGTTTTGGCTTGAACTTGCCAATGCTGTCCTGTGTGCTTGTGTGCTGTGGGTCTGGGAGGCAGCGCCCTGCCGCGGGAACGTGAACCGGGATCGCAGCGAAGCACTCATTGGTGAGGGCGCTCTCTCAGACCATACTCGCAGCGTGGCGGGTTCGCACCTGCCGGCGGCTGATTAACTTCGATAAAAGTTGCTGACCCCCAGTATTCAGTACTGCGCGGGGTGGATGTCGGGGTGGATGAGTCGTGCGCACTGCATGCTCCAGCAGGCGTGGAGGAACGCGACGCTCATAAGCAGCCCGAATGAGAGGAATTTGAGCGGGTGCGCGTCCTGGAAGCTGAGCTCCTGAGCAGCATCTCCCCGCTCAGCGCCGTCAGCATGCTGGATGAGTTGTTTGAGCGAGCAGCACGCGCCGCCGATGACCAGGTAATCGCAGCCGTCGTCCTGGAAGGCGCAGTAGAGCGGCAACACAAAAGTCGAGGCGGCCGAGAGCTTGGCGAACTTCGTTCTGCAAGTGCTATGGAACGAGAACTCCTTGCCGTTGCCCGTCGTGGCCAACACCTTGCTCACGATCTTGACGGCGAGCGAGGAGTAGGGATCTGCCGGGTCCTCGATCAGAGCGACCACCAGGCCGTAACGGCTACGGCCGACGATGAGGCCGTGAGTGACGGCGAGCAGGGTCGCCCGGTAGAGCCGATCGTGCTCGCGCTCGGAATCGAGCCCGAGCGCCGCTCCCGCCGGCGTCGAGAACGAGCTCTCCGGCCATATCGCTCGCCGCCAATCGACGTTGCTGCGGCAGTGCGATGATGGTCGCCATAGCCGTCCGAGGAGGAAGCGGCAACGGAGGCGGACGCCATGCTGTGAGGGTTTTGCGAAATCGAAATGTTTTGCGTAAGGACATGTTACATGTAGCGAACGGGCGGTCAGTTGAAATGCAGACAAAAAGGTCAACGAAAGCAGCGTGTTGCATAGCGGCGCGCGCGCACTTTCGTCGCAATGTTTCAAAGCGGCGCTACGTTGCGGAATTGCGTCCTGTCTTTCGCGGCCTTGTGTGCGCGTCCGCGCGCCTCCGCCGCCGCCGCTACGTCGCTTTCGCGCACAGCGCACCGACTTCGCACACGGAATCGATCGAGTCCGCTCAGGTGCTTTCCTCCACGGTGCCCGCGGGCACTCCTGCATCTCCGTCACTCGCCACGCTCAGTCTCTCTCATGACTGTGGGTGTTTCCCGCGTGACTTTCCGCAGTCGTTCCGCCGCCGACCAGTTCGCCTCCCTCCTCGCCGGCCCGCGCACGTCACATGCGTACCCCCGTCCCACGGCGGACTCACTCGCCCGTCACCCCTCCGACGCGCAGCGCGCGCGCGCGCGCGGGACCAACCGCACCAGTGCTCCGCGCTGTGCACATGGAGTTTCACTTTCACCGGTCCTTGATGAGTGCCAGTAGCCCACAGCCTAAGTTTGGCCTCTGCGAGCTCGTCATGTCATGCGTCGGGGTGTCATGTGTAATCTTCTTGGCAGGGCGGGAACCCAAGTAGTAACGTGTGCCTGTGTGTAGGGCCTGCTCGTCAGTGTAGCGTAGCAAGTCGAGTAACAAAATCTATGCAAGTACTCAATGCACAAAATACGTTTCCCGCCCGCGCCGCTCTCGTGCTCACTCCCATTCCCACGGGCAGTCGCGATTACGCGTTCACGGCGCCGAGGACTCCCATTCCGCGCGATGCTTCGAGTGAACGTGCGATTCGCCAGTCCGGTCCGCGGTCGATGGACCGCACGCGACACACACAACAATCTTTCACAAGGACTCCAAGCGTCACTCACGGGCGCGCGCGTGTCTCACGTCTCAAAGCATGTGCCCGGCCGCATCCATGGCCCAGTAGCCTCCGATGAACGCGTTGCACTTGGGGCAGCGGAGCACCTCCTCGTCGACGCAATGGTCAACGCTCCCAGACCCCGTGCAGGAGGCCTCGAGGCACCCCCAGGAGATCCAATGGTCGCACGGCACGTTCGCGTCGGCGGCCACGAGCCGAGCCCACTTGACAGAAGCCCCCGTCATCTTCTCGTCTCGCGACGGGGGTGCGTGCGTCCGTTGGCAGCCGCCGCAACACTTGACCATCTCCGTGTCCGGGAGGGTGTCTGCGAGGGGCGGATCTGCCGCGAGGAGCTCTTCGACGAGCATGTCCAGGATGTAGAGGGGCAGCCAGCCGTCGAGGACCGAGTACACGGGAGCGTGCTCGGCCGAGCTGCAGAAAGGAGAGGGAGAGGGAGCAGGAGGTCAGCCTCGGAGAGGTGGGCGTCTGGGCGTCCAAAGCCCATGCAGCACCTAGTCAGAGCTTCGGCCACTCGGCGCAACGACCGCCGTCCGACCTTGGTGAGCAGAAAATAATGGCTTGCCGTGCGCAGCAACACCCGTCTGAAGGCCGATGGCGGCGGACAAGCCTGCAGCGAACGGTCGAGGCTCGCGATTACGCCATTGTGGAAGAGCCCCAGCCACTCGTCATCGCTCTCGAGCCACGACCAGCAGGCGTCGCACGCGCGCGCGGGCTCCCTCTCAGACCGGTCGCCGCGCGACGCACCGAGAACTCGGCCCACGCGCGCCGCGGGGCTGTGCAAGGCCGCCCGCAGATAAGGAGCGACGGGCCCTGTCGCTGGACGGGGGAGGAAGGACGCGAAGTAGGCTGTGACGATTGCGAGGCACGAAAGAGCCGCGTCCGTAAGGTCGGGCGCGGCCATCGCGAAGGCAACCGCGACGAGCGCAGCGATGACCGCGTACCCAACTGCGCCGCCTCCGATGAGCTTCGACACCTTGACGAGCAGGTTTACAGAGAAGGGCGCGGCTGCGCCAATTGCTACGGGCTGCCAGGCGTACCCGTTGAAGACCACCAATGTGGCGAGAGAGCTAGCACTGGAGATAACGGCAAGGCACAGCAGCCACAGTGCTTGTGGCATCCCACGCGTCACAAGTCGATTACCCCGTCACAACGACGCAGCACCGGAGCCACCTCTCTCTGCGAACCCCGAGCACAGTATGAAGGGGGGGTAGGTCTGACCTACCCCCTAAAAGGCACCGGGGGGAGCGGGGACACACACGGGACACGCGGACGCACAAAGGCGCACGGACCGCACAGACGAACCTCACAACAATCCAAACCCAACAACAACACTCAAACCCGAGCCTCCTCATCCTCAAGGGATTTGGACTACCCAGAGGATCCGCCCATGTCCGCGTCGGACGAGATCGATAGGCACGTGACGCGCAAGTACGACATCGTACAGAAGCTGGGCAAGGGCGCGTATGGCATCGTGTGGCGGGCCACCGATAGGAGGACAAAGGACGTCGTCGCGTTGAAGAAAATCTTCGACGCCTTCCAGAATGCCACTGACGCGCAGCGCACCTTCCGCGAGGTCATGTTCCTGCAGGAGATGAAGGGCCATGAGCACATCGTCTCGCTGCTCAACGTGCTCAAGGCGGACAACGATCGTGACATCTACCTGGTGTTTGAGCACATGGAAACTGATCTGGTGAGAGCCCGCGCCACGGCCAGGCCAGCTCAGGGAACGCTGGCACGGAGACGAAGGCAGCGCACGCGTCGTGGACGACGCTGTGCGCGCATTGCGCGCACCGACAAGCCACGGCTTGCGTCTCTGGGATGATGCATCGGGAAGCCGCACCACCTAGACGCCCGCTCAGACGGTGGTGGTGGAGGCAGCGCCTTGGGCCGCAGACTCCGTGGCGAGCGCGGCGACGCCTCGGCACAGAGGCGGCCCGCGGCCAGCGGCACACCCTTGCTCCATGCCCACGGGTGGCAGCGTCACACGCGCGGTGCCCCGCGCGCCTCGCTCAGCGCGCGCGCGCTCGGGCTTGCATGTCACCCTCCACAGTCCTCGACGGACCCACAGCTCTTTGACGTCTCGTGCTCTCGTCTCGCGCACGCAGCACGCGGCGATCCGCGCCAACATCCTGCAAGACGTGCACAAGCAGTACATTATGTGGCAGGCGCTCAAGGCGCTCAAGTTCATGCACTCGGCCAATCTGCTGCACCGCGACATGAAGCCGTCCAACCTGCTGCTCAACTCGGACTGCCTGATGAAGGTGGCCGACTTCGGGCTCGCGCGCTCGATGCATGAGCCCAAAGAGGACGCGGAGGAGCAGCGTTACTTCACCGACTATATTGCGACGCGATGGTATCGCGCGCCCGAGATCCTGCTCGGCTCGAACAACTACAGCGAGGCTGTCGACATGTGGGGAGTGGGTTGCATCCTGGGCGAGATCGTCTGCGGCAAGCCCGTGTTTGCCGGCTCGTCCACTATCCAGCAGCTCGAGCTCGTGTGCGACCTGATCGGCTTGCCCGACTGGGACCGCGAGCAGATGGAGCGCTGCTCACCGTACACCAACCAGATGCTGCAGAACCTGAACGTGAGCAACCCTCGAGGCGTGAGCCACTCAGAATGGTGCAATCGGTTCCCAGGTGCGAGCGATAAGGCCCTCGACCTGCTCAAGAAGCTTCTCAAGTTCGACCCGGCCGAGCGCATCAACGCTCACGACGCGCTCAAGCACCCATACCTGGAGCAGTTCCACGACGAGCACGTCGAGCGCGAGGCCCCTGTCAAGGTCAAGGTCTCCATCCCGGACAATGAGAAGCGCTCAACCAACCACTACCGCGAGCGCCTATACAAGGAGGTGGCCGAATTCCGCAAGCTCGAGAAGGCTGAGAGCGAGCACGGCGGCGGCGGCGGCCGTGGGCGCAAGAATGCGAGCCCGATCATGTAGAGGTCCGTCCCGGGCACTGCGCTGCATGCGTGCCCCTTGTGCCGAGTCCGTCTCCATCGTCCCGCTGCCCCGGGGAACGTGTAGGGGCGAGAGCGGCGGTGGGCAAGTTGCTCCCCGATGGCCGCGGCCCAGCATGCGGTGCGTGCTGCTGAATAGGTTTACGCGATTGCGCGAGCGAGAAGGCTCAGAGATCTTCTGGCATGTGCATGCTCATTCGAAGGGACCAACTTAAGTTGAGGTTTGCGTGTGGGCCGTGTCGGTGGTGGCTGCGTCGTGCGTGGTGGTGTCTGTTTCTGTGGACAGGCGGTGCCGCTGCTGCTGCGCTGCCGCGTGCCGGCTTCATCCCCTGGACCAGGCCTTCGTGTTTCATTGTGTCTCAAGTGTGTGTTTGTGGAACTGGACGGACCGATCTGTCCGTCCCGGAGACGAGCATACGAGATACGTGTGGCCGTACTCAACAGTCAACTCGAACTCCGGTCGCGCGGATCCGGATGCAAGAACATGCATCGCCGGATCCGGCAAACGTGCCGTATCGCATACGTCTCGCACGGTGCGGGTACGGTGCGGGGCGCGGGGCTGTCAGCTGACGGCTGAGGTACCCGGCTCGGCGGCGCCACGGTCGCCCGGCGGGTCGCTGACTCGCCGTCCGTCGGTCGGCCCAGGAACCGAACGTACCGCGTGTAGGCGCGTACCGCGGGATCGAAGGCCGGTAACGATTAAGGCGATTATGCATTATCAATATCATAACGAGGCCCGGAAGCGAACGACCGAGTCGCCGCGGAGACCGTGCAGCACCGCTACCGATCAGTAACGCGACGACAGCTGTACGGTCCACAGACCAATTCCACGAAATACGCGGGTCCCCTCCCGGTCCGGTCGCTCCCCGTCGGCTCCGCTCGGAAACGTAAGAAGCGCGGCAAACGGGGGAATCCCGCCGTGCGCGCGCGCCGGCGGCGGCGGGTCCCTCCGGGTCAAGCAGGTATCCCGCGCCGCCCTGTGCACGGCACGCGGCACGGCATCGGCGCACTCGCTCACCGCACATTCATTCCTCAGCGATCAGCCGCCTCTGGTGCGCACTCGACCGACCAGTCCGCCGTGGTCGTAAGTGGCCCCGCACGCCAGACTCTCATGCGATGGATTCCCCTCTGTGCGAGCACCGCCAGGGCCAGCTCACCCCCACGGTAGAGCGGGCGACGGGCACGGCGTCGCTTCGTTGGCATGCACACATGGCCGGACATGCACAGACCCACATGGCGGCGCCTGTACGTGCCCCCCTTTCATACGCACGAGTGTGAACGCCCGACTCGACGCCCGGCCCATGGGCGGAGGAACGTGCGCCGTCCTGTGCGCCGTCCGTGGAGCGTTCGTACAGGCCGATTCAGCCCCCCGATCCAAATGCGCAGGGGCCACATGCCAACTGGCCACATGCCCACGGGCCGCATGCCCCCACATGCCCAAGGGTCATATGGGGCATTGAGGCGAGCGCCGTTCCGAGCAGCGCCGTTCCGGTGAGCGCCGTACCGAGCTCAGCTCACGCGCTGCACCTTGAGTGGGATCTCGAGCTGGTCGAGGAGATGCGTCTCGTTCGCGTCGCCGCCGCGGTCGATGGAGCGCGTGCGGGCGAGCGTCGCAAGGTAGTCGACGGACACGGCTGACTCCGTCACGTAGGAACCGTTGAAGCACGAGGACTCGAGGGACGAGAATTGGACACCCGCTTCCTGCGGAGGGGGCGGCACACGAGAGCGAGAGGGGGGGGGAGGGTAAGCCATGTAACCGGGCGAGGTCGGCACGAGATCGGCACGAGATCGGCACGCCACACGACGCACGCCCAACACGACGCACGCCCAACGCTCGCGCGCGCGCACACCTTGGCCTCCTCTTGGATGGCCTGCTCGAGATCGTGCAGATTTTGGTAAACGACGCGATCGGCACCCACAATCGTGGCGACCACCCTCTCGAGCCCCTCGAGACCGTCCACCGAGGCTTGGTGCGCGACCAGCTCCTCCTTGGTGGGCATGTCGATCCCATAGACGTTGGGATAGCGCACCTACGCCGAGGGAGAGTGTCGACATGACGAGGGAGATGAGAGGGAGATAGGGGAAGGGGGAAGGAAAAGGCCACGAGGGGCGATCCGCTTGGGAGATGGCAGGAGGATGGCAGGGGGATGGCAGGGAGGAGGGGGGGAATGACAGGGGGATAGGGGGGTGAGAGGGGCGAGCCGCTTACCGGTGGCGCGGCCGAGGCGATGTACACTCGTTTGGCGCCCGCCTCGCGGGCCATGAGCACAATCTCGCCGCAGGTGGTGCCGCGCACGATCGAGTCGTCCACGAGGAGCACGTTGCGCCCGAGGAACTCAGACGCAATCGGCGAGAGCTTCTGACGGACCGACTTTTTGCGCAGCCCTTGCTGCGGCATGATGAACGTCCGTCCGATGTACCGGTTTTTGAGGAAGCCCTCGCGGTACTTGATGCCAAGGACGCCGGCGCACTCGAGGGCGGCAGTGCGCGACGTGTCGGGCACCGGGATCACCACGTCGATATCGTGGTCCTTCCACGTGGCTAAGATGCGATTCGCCAGTTTCGCTCCCATCCGCAAGCGTGCACGGTAGACCGAGACGCCGTCGAGAACGGAATCGGGGCGCGCGAAGTACACGTACTCGAAGACGCAGGGGGCCATGATCGGCTTGACCTTGCCGGCTGGGATGCAGTCGTGCAGCTGCGGCTCCGCCTTCCGCGTCATTATTAGCGCGTGCCCCGGTGGCACGTCACCGATGAGCGCAAAGCCCAGCGATGAGAGCGCTCCAGACTCCGAGGCCGCCATGTACTCGACCGCCCCCGACTCATTCTTGCGCCGCCCGTACACGAGCGGGCGGATGCCGTGCGGGTCGCGGAAGGCCACGAGGCCCCAGCCGACGATCAGAGTCACAACGGCGTACCCGCCTATGCAGCGGCGCATCACGTTGCGCACCGCCTCGAGCACGTCTGCATCGTTGCAGCCCGGCAGCGCGCCGGCCACTTTTGGCGAGGAAGACCGCAAGCTCACGCTGTCACGAACCGCGGCGGCGAAGATGTTGAGAAGAACCTCGGAGTCGGAGCCGGTGTTGAGATGCCGCCACTCCGAGACCATCTCGGCCTTGAGCTCTGTGCAGTTCACCAGGTTGCCGTTGTGCGCGAGCACGATGCCAAAGGGCGAGTTGACGTAAAAAGGCTGGGCCTCGGCGGAGCATGAGCTGCCTGCAGTCGGGTAGCGCACGTGGCCGATGCCAACGCTGCCTGTGAGCTTGGCAACGTGCTCGCTGCTGCCAAAGACATCACGCACCATGCCATTGTCCTTACGGAGCGCCAGGCGGCCACGGTCTTCAGTGACGATGCCAGCGGCATCCTGCCCCCGGTGCTGAAGGGCGAGCAGCCCTTCGTAGAGGTATGGCACCGCGAGAGTCCCTTCCTCGCACAAGACGGCAACTATGCCACACATGATGATGATTGAGGGGCAGCGGCGACGAAGCTCGGTCCGCAGAGCTTTCTTCCACCCGTCGTGTTACAGGGACGGAAATCAGAGTCGGGCGAACAGAGTCGGGGGCGATGGGTACGATAAGGGGCCTACTGTTTGTCTTTACTTCACGAGCTTGAGAACACGCGAATTACCGTAGCTTCAGTTGTAGCCTCGCGTAAATGTGGGGGAACAGTGGACGCTGCGCGGCGTCTACGCTCGTGTCACCGCGGAACGGTGCCACTGCGGATATAGCCGGCACAGCCGCGGAGTCCTTCGGCGACGTGCTTGCGAAAATGGACGGCTCCAGGCACTCCAGTGCCTCAGATGAGGACGAGCCGCCATGGGCCCGAAAAAAGGGTGAGAAGAAACAGCCCCCAGTTGCACGAAATGTGTCAGCAATCGCCGATGGACGCACTCACAATCTACCAGCCGCAACTTTCTCACCTCAGGTCGCTCATGGACGCGCTCACAATCTACCAGCCGCAACTTCCTCACCCCAGGCCGCTCCAATGGCTGACGGCCAGAAGCCCAGAGTCTTGGAAAGAGCCAGAGATAGTCTTCCAGCTCCGAGTGCCCTTCTATCGCCGCGCCCCTTCCATGATATCAAGGAAATCCCTACAAGTCCTGCAAGGGTTCCATCACTCCCTGGAAGTCCGTCTCTAGGCGGGCCTCTGGAGGCAACGGTCCTCAAGCTGCCATCACAAAATTTTGGCCTTGCGGTCTTCGACACTGGCGTGATAGCCAATGTCGCGCCGAACGGTCTGGTCGCAAATGCTGGGCTCCAGGTGGGCGACAAGCTATTGTCGGTCAACGATTCCGAAATCAAGTCCGCAAAGCTTCTCAACGAGTTGCTGGGCAAGGTGCCCGATGGTGCGAGCGTACGCTTCACATGGGAGCTCCGGGAACACTCAGGTCGAAGGATAGCCAAATAATTTGGCTGCATGGCGAGAATCTTGCATATGTTTGATGGTGCTAACGTGCTATTCTCATGTGGTGTTTGTTTCTCACTGCGGTGTCAGTACGACGGAGGCCTGGGCGCTAGGTGCGTACCTAATTACGTTCGGTTAGGCGGGCCCCGTCGGGTCCGCGTCCCGCTGAGGCGTGATCGAAGAGGGCCTCTGTCGGAAAATAGCTGGTTATTATAGGACACATCGTGGTCACTGCCACGAGGCGGCAGCCTTCGCTCCTCGTGAGTGTGCACTGTCTGGTGTGTGGTGAGGAGCGCGGGGGGACCGCGACGAAACTGACTGACAACCTGAAGGGGTTGGCTCCACCTTACCGGGAGTGTGTCCTGGCTCCCCACGGTGATTTTGAACCTATACCTCTCGGCTCCCCCCGGTACCGGTATTTGAACCGGAACTCCCCAGACCTCCACCCCTAGGTTTGCAATTTCGGTCATGCATGATGGTCTCCTCTCCGGTTGACGCAGAAGCTGTAGATGACCATGGCTTCTTGGACGATGCAGCAGATGGTGGCGATCATGGTTTCTTGGTGGCCCTCGGAGCAGCAGCAGCTGGCGACGGCGTTGACGAGGCCATGCTGCAAGATGCAATTGCCATCGACTGCGAGATGGTCAAGACAGAGTCGCAAAACTCGGCGCTCGCACGCGTCTGCGCCGTCTCGTGGGACGAGGAGGTGCTCATGGATGAGTATGTTGCGCCGGGTGCACCAGTGTCCGACTACCTCACCGTGAGACACAAGACTCACACTCATCGCACTGGCTTCCTCTGCTCTGGAAGTGCCTCCTCGCCACGCTTCACACGCACGTTGACTTGCCTCGCCACCTCGACTCACACGCTCGCAACCGCAGCGCTACTCCGGCATTCGCGAGCACGACCTCGTGGGTGCGCCGCCGTTTGCCGAAGTGCAGGCGCGCGTGGCGGCGATGCTGCGTGGGCGTGTGCTCATCGGCCACGGCGTGCACAACGATCTCAGGGCGCTGCAGCTGAACCATCCGTCAGAGCGGACAATCGACACAGCCGCCCTCGACTGGGGACCTGGCCGTGCGCTGAACCTCAAGGCCCTCTCACTTGACGTGCTCGGGAAGGCGATTCAGCGCGGCGGTCACAGCCCGCACGAGGACGCTCTGGCGAGCATGCAGCTGTTCAAGGCGCATCGACTCGCGTCGGGAGACTTGGCGGGACTCTTGCCCTCGCGACCGGTGAGCTGTCGCCTCTGCTCGATTGAGGCGCCGGCGCCGCCCGGTTGCGTCGTTGAGGCTGCGGACGACGAGACCTCCGCACTTGTCGCCACGCTCGGTGGTGGCAGCGGCAGCAGTGGCAGCAGCGGCGGCGCGCACGACGACGCGCCCGATGGCGCGCGCGACTGGGTGCTCACGCTCGGGTGGTCGGGTTCGGCGGTGCGCGAGCTGCTCAGGTGGTACGCCGACTCGGCCCATGCCGACCTCGCGGGCACTGCAAGGGCACCACTGCGGTTCACACCGTCCCTCGCCAAGGAGCACCGTGAACAACTCCACAAGGAAGCGAAGCGTGTGAACCTCAATACCTTCAGCCAGGGCGTCGGAGCCGCGCGCGCCATTCGTGTGCTGCCCCGCGGCATGGCGCCGCCGCAGCCGACAGCGGCCACGAGACGGCTCTCTGCACTCGTCTACCGGCTGGCACGGCACGCGGCGCAGCAGAACCTGGAGGGCGAGGCTGCCCCTTTGCCCTACTCGCTCGGAGAGGTGACGGAGATGGTCGAGTGTGAGGGCAGCGAGCAGCTGCCGCGCGACCTCGAGCGGCTCGTCGCCGCGGCGCGCAGTGCTCTTGGCACGCTACCAAAGCCCAACGAAGGCGAGGCTCTGGCACGCCAGATACTGCAGCAGTATGAACGCTGCCTCGTCCTCCAGGGGCGCCTCGACGGGGGGCGCAACGTTGGCGCCGGCGGAAGCGCGGCGGCTTTCAAAGGTGGGAGGAAAGACTGGAGGAATAAGACGAGGAGGAAGTGAGCTGTTCTGACCGAACGTTCTACAAAACCCGTACGCCGTGCAGGCTGCAACGAGACCGAGACCAGAGCTCTATTTGCGTTGTACACCGACGATAGAGACCGGACAACAGTTACCGTACAGATACGCATTAGCTTCGGACTACTCGAGAGAGAAATTTGTAACTGAACAAGCTACCGACCAATAGTACTAGCTACAACATACCCGGTTATGATCCATGTATCCTCGTGTGTTCTTTAAAAAAGAGACTCGCTCGCGTTCCTCGAGGAGCGGCCTCCCAGCCGCGCGGCCGCGTTTCGAACTGATCGAAGTTGAAGAGCGCGACGTGTGACAGCCGTACGTGTGGAGAGGGTGTGTTGCTTCGGGGAAGCTAAATGAGGGGGAGTGGGTGATCTTGTGCGACCGCTGCGACGCAGATCGGGCGGGGTTTTGTCTCATCGAGCAGACAAACCAGCCCGCTGCCGGCACGCGAGCGCATCCTCCAGCAGATCTGGGGGCGGTGCCTTCCCCGGCCCTGCTACCACCGCCTTGTGCACGTACACGCCTTGTGCTCCCGATTTAGCTCCCGATCGCCCCTGTTGGAGTGCGCTCATACATGCGGCAAGCGCCTCGGCGGCTTGGCTAGCGGTGCGGTTGCTGTTCCCGTTGACTGCACGGTCGCGCAGGGCGGGGGTCAGGCAGCGCCCAAGCACCGCCTCAAGGAAGCGCGAACCTAAACGGCTCTGAGGCAAATCATAGAGCAAGTCGGCCCGTGCGCGTGAGAGCGCGCGCTGCCGCCGCCCCATCTCAGTCGCGTTCGCCGTGAGCGCCCTTAAGGTGCGCAGCAGCGAGGCCGGTCGGGCGAGGAATGCCTTCACAGGGACCTTGAGCCAGAAGGCGGAGTAGTCGACGGCGCCAGGGAAGGCGCCCTGTAGCTGGTCGCACAGTACGACAGGTAGGCAGCCGGCGGCGACGGCCGAGTACAGGCGCGAAGTGACGCAGGTGTCGCCGGCCGGGCAGAGGCACCAGGCAGAGGAGGCCATCTCGTATGCGGTTAGCTCGACGAGCCCGTTGTCCACGTATCGGCCGGGGCTGACGTGCATGCTGCTGGGAGGAGTGGTGCTGCTGGCGGATCCTGGCCTCGCCCTCGGGCCCGTGGGCGTCAACGTGGGCGTGGGCGTCTCAGCCGAGAGAGCTGAAGAGGAGGAGGAGAGCGATCGGTTGGCAAGGCGTGCAAGGGCACGCCGCGTGCAGCTTCCGCCCCCAGTCGGCCGTATCAGAATCTCGCCCGTGGCAATCGCCTCCCCGACCTCGCGCTCCTCGAGCATCTCGCCGATCGCACAGCGGATCTGGCGGCCCGTGCAGCACACGTCCAGGCTGCCCGCAAAGAAGAGCAGCCGCCGCTTCGTGCGCCCGTCAAGCTTTTGCTGGCTCCTCGTTGCCGATGCAGTGCCTGCCGCGAGGCCCATCCTCTTTGAGCCCAAGTCCGCCGCCGAAGGCGCGGGGCCAACTTGTTGCGCGTACACCGCTTTCGCCTGCAGCTCCAGTGCAACGCGCGTCACGTGCAGCGAAGCCTGGTACGGGATCTCGATGACGCATTCACCGACACGCGAAGGGCGAGCAAAAGGACCTGCTTTATACCGACCAACGGTCGAGCAGCCCAGCATCTTGGAGAGCGGAGCCATTCGCCGCTCGAGTGTGTATGAGTGCGCGCTGAAGGCGGTCGATGCCCAAAAGTGATCCCGGCCGCCATGGGCATGCCAATGCGGCGAGGCGAGCAACGCGTCCCGGGCGGCACTCATCCGGGCAGTGTGGCTCTCGGCAAGCCCACGCGGCAACCGCTGTAGATGCGCGTGCGAGGAGCCTCCGCTGCTGCAGTTCTTGAGCTTATTGCTCGTGTACTCGAAGATGGGCACGTAGAAGAGCCCGGCCTCAGAGGCATTCCACGTGCGCGCTGGGTGGTGCGTGAGCACCCTGTGCAGGCCGACTTCGGCCGTGTTCTCAGCCTGGCTCGCCGAGCGCAGCTCACGAAAGCGAGGGCAGTGCCGCAGCCAATGGTGATTTAGGGTGGTGTGCTCGTACATGAAGAATCTAACGTCACGGCACGCAAACGGCAGCTGCGGCTCAGGGTGCGGCAACGACTCGCCACGATAATCGACCATGACCTTCTGCACGCGCAAGGCACGACGACACAAATTTACGTCACTACATCTCGACCCAGTTGCATGCACCAGGTCCTAAGATCCTGAACACGCACACTGATCGCACTCTAGGTACCCGGGGAGACAAAATATCTTACACGCTCGGTTGAGCGCGTCGCCTACCGGTACATTACCGGTAGGCGCTCTGGGAGCGGGTGGAGGCAGGGTCGGGTTCGCTGGGGGCGGCCTCTTCTGAGTCGGCCGCGGGGAGCGGTCGGCTCCGGGCCTGCGGCTGTTGAGTCGGCCGCGGCTTCGGTCGTCGCGCTGACGTGCGAGGTGTGTGTTGTTGGTGGGTTTCGATGGTTGTGAGGTTCGTCTGTGTGGTCTGTGTGCCTTTGTGCGTCCGCGTGTTCCGTGTGTCTCGTGTGTGTCCCGGCTCCCCCCGGTGTCTTTTTACCGGTACCGGTAAACACACCCGCCACGGCCGGCCCAATCGGACTGAAGACCGCCAACGCAACACTGTGCTACGAGATGGCCCACTACTTTGGCCCATGCAAAAAGGAGTGGCGTGGCATCACAATCGGTGTGCAGAGGCTAAATTTTCCGCTCGATCATTATGCTGGCCAGACCTCCTTTCCGGCCCTGCGCGACGGAAAGCGCCTGGTGCCAAATGGGATCGACCCACACGCAACCAACGTCATGGTTGACGTCCCTGCTCCGCAGAGACCAGAAACGGCGCGCACTTTGGGTACCGGACTCGTGGATAGCACGCATGCAGGGCCATCGACAGATGACGCACCAGCCACTGCGCGGCCGTCAGCGACCCACTCGCGCACATCAACACAGCCAAACGTTCACTTTGCACCTTCACCCAGCGGAGATCATCCTGAGCGACCAGTCCGCCGGCCGCTCTCCGCACGTGCACCGGCATCCCAAGTTATAGCAGCCCGAGCACCGTCTCCCAAAGGGTCTCAGACCGCTCGTGGCTCAAGATCTGACGAATGCTCTGCACGTCCATCCGCATCGACATCGAACACCACGCTTCAGCAGCCACTTGCGCGCAGAGATCATTTTCCCACCTTCAACCGCCCCATTAACTTCGAGGAGTTCAGGTTGAAGACTGAAGTGGCCAACAGCGGCGGGATCCCACCGCTCCCATCGTCAACGGGTAAAACAACAGCACGAGACGACACGTCAGCTCCAGCGCCAGAGAGAGAGCCAACGCCAGAGAGAGTGTCAGCGCCAGTGAGAACGCCAGCGCCAGCACCAGCTACAGCACGGAGTACCCCAGTTCATCCGCCATCTTCAGCTCGAGGTGCTCAGTACCTTCGACCCGGCATGATCGACCAAGTGATGCCCATACCACTGTCGTCTTCCGCGGCGAATACGGCAACACGGTGGGACACAGCAGTATTGACAGAGGCTCCAGCAACAGATCTACCACGGTTTCCTGAGACCGATGCCAGCTCCGACTGGGGACGGTTCAGCACAACCATCCCAGCTCTTGAGAGCTTCAGTGTCCGAAAAGTCCGCCTCCGTGAGACAACAGATACCTCGGATGCGGAGAAGATGCTCGGCAGCTGGACCAGGGTGGTAACCCTGATGATTCTCGTGGGCGTGCTGCTGATGTTCCTCAGCCTACAGTACCTGCATCTGAGCGCCAACGAGGCCTTCATCTCGTCTTTGCTTGAGCGACCCTTGCTATCTCTGGCGCTCGCCGCCAGCGCTATCTTGGTTACCTATCAGATTGGCCTTTTCGTACACTTTTTTCTCACCAAGGCTTTGTGGATGGGGCAGAAAGGTTGGTACTTTGAGAAACTCACTGAGATCACCTCCGAATCATTCGTCGAGTCAACCGCCGACAACTCAAATCAGGTGAGAAGCGATGCTGAACGCGGCCGAGCCTCAGAACAGACCGCAGTGAGCAAGGCCGAGCAACTTCAGTTGATTGTTGCTGACAAACTTGCTCAGCTCTTGAACGTCGAGGAGGGCGGCGCCGAGCTCTTAGCACTGCTGCACAGTGTCGACGGCCGTAAGCTCGAGGCACGCCAGCTCCTCGTACTGTGCCACGAAGCTACACATGCAGAATTGAAGCTCTTGGGCTTTTCCACGCAGGAGCTTGAGCTCATCGGGATCCAATCCACTCCCGCAGGTCTGAAGACGATCAGGCTGCGTGAGCTGGGCTACGCAACGGGCGATCTGCGCGAGGCTGGTTTCCAAGCGGCACGCCTGAAGGCGCTCGGGTACAATGCAAGAGAGCTTGGGGAGGCAGGGTATACGGTCGCTGAGCTCAAGGACGCGGGCTTTAGCCTCGTGGAGCTTCGAGTTGCAGGGTGCGGCGCTTCTCAGCTCGTGGCTCTCAAGGTCCTGGCCAAAGACTTGGCGCGTGCGGGGTTCCCCGCAGTGGAGCTGCTGGCTGCAGGTACGAAGCCCTCAGAGCTCCGAGCACTTGGATTCAATGCGACCGACCTACGGAATGCCGGCATGGACGCCGTCGGCGTGCGCGCGGCCGGCTTCTCAGCCGCCGACGCGTTGAAGGTAACCAAACGCATCAACGCGCTGGAGACGGGAAAAGCGGCCGATCATGAGGCGACTTTTGTGAACACCTCGAATACTCAGCACTGGAGCACTGAAGATCTCCGCGCTGCAGGTTACTCGGCGTCTGAGCTGTGCCGAGCTGCAACCTTCGCGCCCTCGGCGCTTTGGGCTGCAGGGTATACGCTCGATGACCTGCGAACGGCCAAGTTCTCGGCAGGCGACTTGCGCCTGGCCGGTTTTACCGCGCAGGACTTCAAGGCGTCAGCCAGTGGGAGTAAGGGGCCGTTTGCACCTGCCGACCTCGAGTCTTCAGGCTGGCGCGCAGACGATCTTCTAGCCGGTGGCTTCAAGCTCGACGAGCTCCGGAAGTCAGGTCTCAAGACGAAGCAGCTTCGAGCTATTGGCTTCGATGCGACAGCTCTGCGCGCAAATGGGTGCACCTGGAAGGACCTGCGACAAGCTGGATTCTCTTTTTCTGAGCTTCGAAAAGCCGGATGCGCCCTCCATGAGCTCAAAGACTCTGGGATCGGCGCGCAAGAACTCCATCTCGGCGGCGTCACAGCTGCAGAGCTTAGGGCCGTTGGGTACACGGCAAAAGATTGCAATACCAGTGGCATCGCGGCTCTCAAGCTCAAACAAGCGGGATACTCTCTGCATGAGATGAAGGAGGGCGGCTACGCTGTCCGAGATCTCAAGGCGAGCGGCTTCAAGCCCGACGAACTGCGTGCAGCAGGTTTCTCGTGCGTCGGACTCAAAGAGGGCGGCTTCTCCTCTTCGGAGCTGAAGGCCCACGGGTTCTTCGCGACGGAGCTCTTCAAGGCGGGCTTTCAGTACGACGCTCTCGTCAGCGCTGGATACGCCTCTGCCGCGTTAAACGCGATAGGCATTAAGGCGGACGAGCCAATGCAGGTGGACGAGCATGTGAACATGGATGAGCCGGTGATGGACAAGGCGGACGAGCCTGCAACCGTGGACGAGCCTGCAAACGTGAACGAGCCTGCAAACGTTAACGAGCAGTAGAGTCGTGGTGGCGCTTGTCGCGTGTTCGGTCAACGGCACGTGCGCTGTCAGTGGCGCAAAGAGCTGCTACGCCGTTGGTAGCGCGTTCGCCAGATCACCTTCCCTTCTCTACCGAAGAGGTAGTACTATCTCTTCGGAAGGGAACATGGAAGGGAAGTACTAACTTCCAAAGGTTCCACTGAAAGGTTCGTACTTGTTCACTAGCGTTTTACACCGCAATCGAGTACAAGTAGTGTGTGTAGTAGTAGTATAACGTAAAGCCGTAGAACAAACGGCGGCATGAATACGTTATACTACACGAACAACGGCGGCACGGTATCGCATGACGCTGACAGTACAGCGTCTGCTTGAAGATGACACAACGGGCAAGGTGAAGGGAAGACTCCGTTCTCCGATTCAGATAGGGTATGCCGCTGCGCTGGATCCACTCGTTCTCGAAGCGGGGCGGAATCGGCTCAGATGGATCCTGGTGCAGATCATGGTGCAGATCAGAACACCGCCTCGCCTTCGCGCGCCTCATGCGTCATGGAAGTAAGACGTGATCATGGAAGGGCACCAAGCACCAACTGCCGGTTAAGGAAAGCCTGCAGCGCCATGATCGTTGGGTCCTTGTCGCAGACCCCGAAGAGGGCATGGCCGCTGAGGCCCATCTGATTCGTGATCTCGAGGTCATCGGCACCATTGTTCTTGAGGAAGATCTGCAGCGCGGTCACAGCCTCGCCGTTCCACTCGGTGCCGAAGCCGAAGCCCGTGCGCAACGGCGTGCAGCCATAGCCCCAGCTGCTGGCGAGGTTGGCGTTGAGGAAACGTTTGAGCGCAGTCTTGAGGTGTCGGTCCCACTTGGAGAACGCCGCGTTCGCAAACTCGATCCCGTTGCAGAAGACGTTGAGCGTGGGCACGTGCACCTGAGAGCGGTGGATTTGCGTAACGGCACCTCGGACCGGCGACACTGGCTCGGACACCACCAGCATATCCTCCTCGACGTGCATGGCGAGCTTGTCGTGCTTGACCTCGATGCCATTCTGCTCGAGAAAGGAGGCGAGCGGCTCGAGGACGTGCTGCAGGCTGCCATCGATAGCGAGCTCGCCCGGCTCCCACCGCCATGGCCACGACGTCGCACGCGCAGCTGCCTCACTCGAGGGCATCGACTTCACGTCGAGTTGACGAAGCCCGAGATGACGAAGCCCCTCGATTTGGAGGATCGCCTCACTCGAGGGCATCGACTTCACGTCGAGGATCGCCTCACTCGAGGGCATGAACTGCACGCCGACCTTGCCGCCCATCCCCTTGTATGTCACAAATAGCTGCTCGGGAGGCACGCCCGCGGCGACCAGCGCGTCGAGGCATGACTGTGCGCGCTTATGCGCGAGGATGCTCATGCACTCGGCCACGTCACGCACCGGGTCGAGGCCGAGCAACACGGCGAGCGGCTCGGGCGCCGTGTTGGCAGGGCTCGTCTCGCCGTGCACCTCGCACAGCACCTGCGGGTACTCCTTGAGAATCTTGGCAATACCTTGTATCACATCCATATTGGCTGCACGACGCTGTGAGTTGGTGTGCTGCACGTTCCATGTCTGCGCCGCCGAGGGCACGTTGGCCTCGCCTGCGCCGTTAAACACCACCTCGCGAGGAACTAGGGCAGAGAAACCTGTTCCACTGAGCTCAGGCGGCCCCGGAAGCTCCGCGGAGACCCCGCGCATGAACTGTTCGATGCGCTCGCGCGCCTTGAGCACAGAGACCTCGTGCTGTGACAATAGCTTTGCGGGAGACTCGACATCGGCCGTGGCCTTCTCGGCCGCCGCCTTCTCGGCCGCCGCCTTTTCGGCTGCGGCCTTCTCCGCTGCCACCTTCTCGGCCGCCGCGTTCTCGATCGCCTTGACGCCGTCGCCGACGGCCTTTGCACCCTCGAGACCCTTCTTGCCCACAAAGGTGACGCCGTCCACTGTGGCCGAGCCGACAACCTTTGCGCCCTCAAGGCCCTTTTTGCCCACAAAGGTAGTGCCGTCCACTGTCGCCGTGCCAACAGCTTTGACAACGTTGACCGTCGCCGTGCCGACGGCCTTGGCGCTGTCAACGGTGGCCGCGCCGGCGGCCTTCATGCCCTCGACAGATTGCAGGCCGATAAAGGCAGCGCCATCTCCGATGGCCTTGACGCCGCCCACAGTGGCCGCGACGCTGGCATCGACGGCGCCAACAATCGCCCCGTCCGATTTTGAGGGGCCGGCGCGCATGATGATCTTGAACTCGGCGAGGTCGATCTCACCGTCATTGTTCGTGTCCGCGGTCGCCATCATCTCATCGATGGCCTTCTCGGCAAGGCCCTTCTTGTACCTGCTCAGGACGTACGCCTTCATCTCTTCAGGGCTGATCTTGCCGCTCTTGTCTTTGTCCACCTTGGCAAACGCTGCCTCCAGCCCCGCGTCCGACTTATCAATCTCCTCGCCGAAGATAGCCTGGAAGCCCGCGGTGACGCCGAGCGTCTCGAATGTCTTCTCGAGCCCTGAGATCACAAGGCTGCCTGTGGCCTTCATGCCGTCGCCGACGGCCGCGCCAGCAGAATTGAAGAACTTGCCCGTCTCGGCGGCGCCCATTCCCATCATCTCCGTGATCTCGCCTGCGTTCTTTGTGGGTTTCGTGATCTTATCTGTCGGAGAAGTGGGCTCCGTCTCCACCGTCACCTTCTCATCAGCGTCCTCGCACGACTTCTCCGAGCTCTGAGGTGTATGGACAAGCGGCGGCATCGGTGCCCTGTCCAAGTTGCGCGCTCCAAGAAGGAACCGCTTTCGTTCCATCTCCGACTTGCGTTCGCTGCGAGGGGGTGGCGTCGGCGGCTCAACCGGCACCGGCACCGGCACCGGCACCGGCACCGGCAACGGCAACGGCGTTGGCGGCTCGACAGGCATCGGCGATCCCAACTCGAGCTCGTTCAAGAACGCACCCATCTCAAGGTGGGAGTCCATACGCTCCCCGAGTGCCGTCTCGTACGCAGTTGAACTCGCTGTCATGAGATCCCACTGTGTGTCAAGTGCGGCGAGCGCCTCCTTCACATCGCCAACAACGCTGTCCACTTGAGTGGGCAGGCTGTTCTTCGACATATCCTCAACGTACGCGGCATGCATCGAAACGAGCCTCTCGAATCGCTCCGTGAGCTCCCACCTCTTGCCACACTTGTCACTTCCATCGTTGGCAGCCCGTGCGAGATGCCACATCGAGATGAGCTCGTGGGCGCAATCGTCATGGAGCGATTCAAGAAGAGCGCGTGACTCGTCCGCGGTGGAGCCGAGCAGCGCCTTGGTTGGGTCGCCCACTGCCTGATCGTAGCGCTGCCTGCGAGCTCCCAGCCTGTCGCTGAGCTCGGCGGCCTCGGCGATGAGCTCGTCACGATGCTCTAACAGGTGTGCCTTTGCCGACGCCTCCGTCACCGCTTCCTTCGAGACCGTCTCGAGACTCTTTGCCTCTGTTGCGCTCAGCTTCGCGGCCCACTGGCGAACTGGCTTGCCGACATGTTCGTCCACGCCACGAGCCACAGTGCCGAGGAGGTTTCCAAAAGGGTCCTCCTCCCGGGCGGTCTCGGCGGAGGGTTCGCCCACATTCTTGGTGTCGGTGCGGCGCTTGAAGGACATCTTGACATCTCTGATGACATCTCGCCCTCCGACCGCAGGCCGTGCAGCCGCCGCTAGCCGCGCCTCCATAGCGACTTGCTGCTGCCGAATGGCCGCCTCGTGCTGCCGCTGCTGCTCTTCCAGCTGCTCGGCCATTGCCTCCTGCGCCCGTGCTAACCGTGCAGCCGCCGATACCTGCGCCCCCATCGCAGCCTGCAGCTTATCGGCCATTTCCGCCTCGAGCCTTCGCTGCTGCTCACGCAGCTGCTCGGCCAGGACCGCCTCGTGCTCTCGTCGCTGCATGAGCAGCTGCTCAGCCATTGCCAGCGTGGCACGGTCAGCCGCCGCCAACTGCTCTTCCATGGCAGCCTCTGCTAGCTCCGCCTGCTCACGGGCTTTGGCCGCGCGCGCCTCCGCATCCTTCCTCAGCAGCAGCAGACCAACTTTCTCAGCCGCCGCCCGTGCCTCCTCCTCCTCGGCTGCCTGTGCCGCTGCACGAGCGTCCGCCTCTGCCTCGATCACGGCGGCCGCCCCCGCTGCCTTCGCCGCTGTTGCCTTCGCCGCTGCTGCCTCTTGCGCTGCTATCTTCTCCGCCGCTGCCTTTGCCCAAGCTGCCCTCTTCGCCGCTTCTTCCTCCGATGCCGGCGACACTGCTCGCGCCGCCTTGAGGGTCGCAGCAGCTTCATGTTCCTCCATTGCTCTCTTCCCCACCGCTTTCTTCGCTTCCTCTGCCTCCTCCGCTGCTCCCTTATCAGCTGCTGACTTCACCCATGCTGCCCTCTCCGCCGCTTCTTCTGATGCTTGCAATTCTGCTGCCTTCTCGGCTGCCTTCTTCGCCACTGTCGCCTCCGCCGCTGCTTTCAATGCCACTACCTTCGACGCGAGTGCCTTCGACGCTTCCGAGTTCGGCTTCACCGCAGATTTCTTCGCCGCAGCTGCCTCCGCCGCTTTTGCCTCGGCCTCCGCCGTCCCGATGTGACGACGCTCATCGAACGCCTCACGGCCCTGCCTGAGCTTGGTCACGTACAGAATGATGCTTTTCTCGTCGATCTTGCCGTCCGACACAAAGTCACTCTCGTCGAGCAGCTGCGGAACCCCCATGAGCTTCTCGGCAGCGCTGAAGGCCCTCGTCAGCCTCTCGGCGGGCGCCAGACGCTGGGACCCCTCGAAGTCGAGGGCCGTTGGCGCCGAGTCATGCACAAGCGCGCAGAAGGCGCGCCCATCGGAAAAGCCCCTTTGCCAGCCACCATCGAGGACGATGCCGTACGATTTGACCTTTTCTTGGACCCATTCCAGCAACTCGTTGATGCCAGCTTTCTTGACCTCGAATGCGAGAATGAGCGTCCACGTGAGGCCTAGTACGAGCTTGCGGGAACCGCCGGCGAGGTCCTCGGCGCCGATATTGACGAGCTTGATGGACTTGATCTTTAGCTGCTCGAGAAAGAGGTTCAAGTTCTCGAGCCGTTGGAACGTCGTCTTGGGCGCTTTGACGTAGCGGCCGCACGTGGATTCGGAGAGGATCTCAAGCAACACGATGGGGAGCACCCCGGGCTTGATGTCTTCGCAAAGGTCGGTGATGCTGAGCTGGCGCTCCGACAACCACGAGTTCCACCAGCGAGTGAAGGTCTGAAGAGCACCGGCGAGATTCGGTCGAGATTCGAAGACGGACTGCTGTGTGAGGATCGGCTCTACAAACAGATCCAGGGACAGCAATGGCAGCCGACAGCTACTGACAGCAATGGCAGCCGCAGCCGACAGCAATGGCAACCGACGGCAATGGCAGCCGACGGCTTTTCGTGCGAGTCCCTCGGAGGACAGAGCGGCTCACCTTGAGTTGCTGTGAGTCCAGGTCTTGGCCGAGCGACCGGCGCTTCGGTGTGGCCCACACAGCCTCTCCATCGGTGTCGCCCAGGTCCTGGGGACTGGCGTCCAGCGCCCGAGACGATTGGGCCACTTCTGGTGCCAAGTTCTTCTTGGAACCTGTGTCTGTGGCTGCCTTGGTATTCTTGAGCTTCTCGCGCATGGCCTTGTTCTGTGCGGCGATGCGCGCCTCTTCCTCCTCCTTCTTCTTTCTCTTCGCCTCGGCGACCTCAAGCCGCTTCGCCGCTAGGGTCGCCTCGGCCTCCTCCTCCTTCTCCTTCTCCTTTCTCTTCGCCTCGGCCAGCTCATGCTGCTTCGCCTCGGACGCGGTCTTCGTCTGAGCCGCTGCCTGGGCAAACGTGCCGGCATTCATCGTCACGCCGAGCTTGCGCATGGTCTCCTTGATGGACTCTCCTCTCGCCATCGCCCCGTCGAGCACCTTTATAGTCTCATCCAATTGCTTGGACTCCTCAGGAAGGACAACGACACGTTTCATGTCTGGGGCGCCGCGAGTACGCCGCGAGGTTCTCCGTAGCGTGTCTCTGCACCTCTTGCCCCGCTTCAACTCTCCCAGCTCTCCCCAGGTTTCGAGAACTTCCTGCTTTCAGGCTGACCTCTCTGTTACAAGATTCCCTTGTTGCATGCATGGCCGAAAAGGTGCCAATCGAGGGGCATAGAGAATCTCGAGCCAAGAGGTTATCTAAGCAGAAGTCTCAAGAAGAACTCTGAAAAGGTGGCGGTGGCGTCGCTGGGCGGTCCGCCAGACTTACGCTAGACTCTCTTACAAAAACAGCTATAGTTTTCGATGGGCTTTCTCCACCATACACGATCAAATTTAATGCGAACACGGAGTCGAGCCTATGCATTGGGTACTCCACGGGAGCACTCAGAGAGCAGTTCACAGTACACCAGAGACGGCGGACGCGATGCGTGCTCCAGCACACGAGGATACAGGCAGAAGGCACGGGGCGTCACCGGACGCTTCTCGAGGACGCTTCATCGCTGCCAGGGCTCCATCCGGAGCAGCACGAGCCCCCAGTGTCGCTCAAGGAGGCACTCAAGGGCCACCTGCTTTCGCATCTCTCCTGCCGGCTCGATCTCCCCTGCGAGCTCCTCTGCTTTCACGATGAGATCCTCGATGGTGCCTTCCAGCAGTGTTCCACGACGCAAGGCACTCGCGAGGTCGATCATGTCGGACTCCTCGATCGCGACGGTCTCGAGCAGGGCTCGGAGGGCCACGAGCTGCGACTCCTCGATCGAAACGTAGCCGTTCGCCCACGTCGATCGCAGGACAAAGCCGCCCTCGCCCTGGGCATCTGAGTGTGAACGAGCATCTGAGTGTGAACGAGCATTGCCGTTGCCAGAGCTAGGGCGTGAGGTGCCGAGGGTGATGGCGCTACCATGCTGCCGCGTGGCGTCGAAGGCGTCGCTGCCATCTTGCAGGTGGCGCACGTGGCGCTCGGCGTGTACACGCTGCGGTGACGAGCAAGGCCGCGGCGGCGAGGGGACTGCCTCGTGGGCCACCGGCAATGCGAGCGGCGGTCGAGCGCTAAAGGGGCGCGAGTTCTCGCGTTGAGCTTGCTTGAGTGCCTCGCACCGCTTCGTCTCGAGCGACTTCTCCTCTGCGACGTGCCAACTGACGTCACTGCCTCGCCGCCAGTAGTGCCCAAGCTCGAGCTTCAGATCGCGAAGATTCTGTTCCGCGAGCTTTGCCGCGCGAGTTGCCACAGCGCTCGTTACGGCCGCTGCCTTGGCAGCCAGGATTGTCTCCTCTGCAATCAAGGTGAACCCTTTCACAGACCTTTGCTTGGCAAGCGCATGCTCATGCGCTGCCACGCGCTGGCCTGGAGAGAGAACAGCATCCTTACATCTCCATGAGGCCGCCGAGGCCTCCTGCTGGCAGGACCGTGATAAGGCCAGGGCTTCCGCCGCAAGCTGAGCGAGCGAGGCTGCCTTTGATGCCGCCGCCGCTGCCCGGTTGGCCTTCAGCGCGAGCGATTCAAGAGCAGAGATTGCCTTGGGGTGAAGGCGCGGCGTACCGCTGTCACTCTCACTCGATTTGTGGCATCGGCTTCCCTTTGCGGCTTGCTGCGCCCTTGGTGACCATGACGGCACTGTTGAGGACGCTGATCGAGGGCGTAGAGTCATACGAGCGGAGACAGAGCACTTGAAGAGCTGCGTTTTCAGCACGCACCTTTAGTTCAGCATGCGCAGGTGGCGCATTGCGAAGAACAAGGAACGGATTGGGACCACGGACGGTTCGACGCAAAAATTCGTCGAATTGGAGATCTGCAGCGAAAATTGCATGCGTGGCGAAGTTCAGATAGGTTGACGAGTCGAGGTCTTAGTTTTCGAGTTATGAACATTGGCTGTGAATGAGAGCACCTGTGAGGACCCGCCATCTTCAGAGCGGCGCGAGAGATGAGCGAGCTGGAGCGGGCGCTTGCCCTGCTGACTGCAATTGATGCAAAGGTCTCGTCCATTGCCGCTGCTCTGCCCGCGGATGACGAACTTAGCTCCCTCCGCCACGGCGGTCCCGCGCGACGCTCTGACGCGGCGGAATCGGAGGAGGCGGCTGCGGCTGCAGAGCAAGCGAGTGAGGAGGCGGATCTCAAGGCGAGCCTCTCGAAACTGCAGGCGCTCGGCACTCGCATAATGACCCGTGGCACAAGTGAGGAGGCGTACCGCGATGACGAGTACGCGGAGGACGGGGATGGTCAGCTTACGGGCTACTTGCGCCAGCTCGAGACGCTACGTGCGCGGGCATCCAGCGCGTTCATGGCCGACAGGGCGGAGCCAGCCGACGAGGCACCTTCGGAGCTTAGCGCGCTGATGCAACGTCTGTATGCGCTGGACTCGCGCCTGGAGAAGGTCACGCGCACGACCGCTCCCGCCCTGACGATGGGGGAGGAGTTGGAAGACACCCTCCGCCAGCTCGAGGTGCTCGGTGCGCGGGCATCCAGCGCGCTCGCGGCCGTCAGGGCGGAGCCGCCCGAGGCCCCCTCGGAGCCTGGCGAGAGCATGCGGCAGCTGTGGGCGCTACACTCGCGCCTCGAGAACAGCACGCGAACGAGCGCTCCCGCCCTGACGATGGGGGAGGACAGCATGGGGGAGGACAAGGGGGGAACGCAGGGAGAAGCGGAGGGGGATCGTGCCCTCCGAGCATGCTTGGAGCGGCTCTCGGTGCTCGACGAGCGCCTCGGTGCCATCGCCAGCGTGGCCGCGTCACAGATCTCAGTGCCCGGGTCCTCCCTTTCTCCAGTGGGGAATCTGCCCCCCGAGGACCGACCGTTGCGCTCGAAACCCTCCCCGACCGCCTTGGGCGCCGAGGACGCGAACGTGGACGATGATCTCACCTACTTTGAGACGGAGGACGAGGCGCACTTGCCTTCTCATACGGAGGCCCACGAGGAGCTCGCTGCCCACGGGACGGCGTCAGAGGCGCGGGCCGCCAAGGCCAGAGGCGCAATGACCGCCGAGCCCATCGGCCCCGACCTCGGCTCGTACGGCGCCGCCAAGTGGCGCGGCGGCGTCCTCGGCGCCAACGGCCACATCTACTTCGTGCCGTGCTGCGCCAATCGCATCCTGCGCCTCGACCCGGCCACTAACGCCGCCGAGCCCGTCGGCCCCGACCTCGGCGCGTACGGCGACGCGTACAAGTGGGATGGCGGCGTGCTCGGCGCCAACGGCCACATCTACTTCGTGCCGTGCGACGCCAAGCGCATCCTGCGCTTCGACCCGGCCACTAACGCCGCCGAGCCCGTCGGCCCCGACCTCGGCGCGTACAACGGCGTCTCCAAGTGGTGCGGCGGCGTGCTCGGCGCCAACGGCCACATCTACTTCGTGCCGTACGACGCCAACCGCATAGTGCGCGTCGACCCGGCCACCGACGTCGCCGTGCCCGTCGGCCCCGACCTAGGCGCGTACGGCGCCGCCAAGTGGCGCGGCGGCGTGCTCGGCGCCGACGGCCGCATCTACTTCGTGCCGTGCTGCGCCAAGCGCATCCTGCGCCTCGACCCGGCCACTAACGCCGCCGAGCCCGTCGGCCCCGACCTCGGCGCGTACGGCGACTACAAGTGGTGCGGCGGTGTGCTCGGCGCTGACGGCCACATCTACTTCGTGCCGTGCTACGCCAAGCGCATCCTGCGCTTCGACCCGGCCACTAACGCCGCCGAGCCCGTCGGCCCCGACCTCGGCGCGTACGGCGACGCCAAGTGGTCCAGCGGCGTCCTCGGCGCTGACGGCCACATCTACTTCGTGCCGTACGACGCCAAGCGCATCCTGCGCTTCGACCCGGCCACTAACGCCGCCGAGCCCGTCGGCCCCGACCTCGGCGCGTACAACGGTAGCGGCATGTTCGGCGCCCACAAGTGGCGCGGCGGCGTCCTCGGCGCGAACGGCCACATCTACTTCGTGCCGAAGAACGCCAACCGCATCCTGCACCTCGCCGTGCCCGAGGAGCAGGGCCCGCCGTCATCATCGGTCGGCGCGTTGGACTGTTTGTCACATCTCCCAGAGGCCGGGGCTCGAATGTGCCAAGCTAGCGGCGTGGGTGCTGCCGCCGGCGGCTTCGGGCGCGGGTACGAGCCGATGGCCGCTGTGGCCCTCTCGGCCGCTGCCGGCGTTTCCATTCTCACCGCCGCGCGTGCGCTCGCGTCGAGCGGAGGTGACCTCGAGGCGGCGATGGCTCGCCTCGCAGCGGGTCCGACTGGCCCTGAGCGGCTGCACGGAGCTCACGGAGTCTCGAGCCCTACCGGTGATTCCCGGCGCGGCGGACGGCGGCCTCCTACCGGTGATTCCAGGCGCGAGGGTCTCCTGCCGGGCGACGATGAGCTGCTGAACACTGCGGAGGCGATCGCGCGTAGCGGGCTCGCGGTCGACCAGGAGGCTGGTGCGATGGGCCGACCGCCTAAGCACCCGCGATCAGGCGAGGGCATGCCCCCGTCACCGCCCTCACCGACGTCACCGACGTCGCCGACGTCGCCGACGTCGCCGACGTCGCCGACGCAGCCGCCACCCAGCAAGCGCCGGCACACCGGCTGGACTCCCGGACGGAATGCGGAGAACCTGCGGCGCTTCATGGCGGCAATGGACGAGGCTGCCGAGAACGGCGTGCCGTCAGATGAGGAGCCCGACCCCGAGGACAGGGGGGTGTCGCCCGCGCCGGCCGGCTACTCGCTCTACGGGCTGGCGGCCGACGAGTGGGGTGGGCACAACCTGCCGAGCCCCGATGCGGTGGCCGCGGCGCGGGCCGTCGCCCGCATGCCCTCAGCCGCCGCCGCCTCTGGCGTTGACGACCCCACCACGTGGGCAAGCTTTGGGGGCTTTGGCGCGAAACCGCTCCCGTCGGAGCACGACGCTCAGCACGGCGCTCAGCCACGACCGCTGACGCGCCCCGACAGCATGAGTGCGATGGGTCCGATCCTCATCCAAGCCGACAGCGCCGGGAATGATGGCGAAGGGTCTGCGTCCGGGCGGCCAAAGACGGCCCGCGGCGCGCCAGGCGCCGACCCGTTTTACTACGTGTCCCCGAGCCCAACGCGAGACAAGGGGGTGCAGCGCATGACCTTCGGCGGAGGCGAAGAGGGCGAGAACGTCAGGGGCGAGTACTATGACGACGAGGACGACGAGGACGACGACGAGGACGACGAGGACGACGACGAGGACGACGAGGACGACGACGAGGACGACGAGGACGAGGAGAACGATGATGAGGACGAGGAGCCCGTGCCAGCCCCCACCGGCATGGAGCTCATTCACGGCTTGGAGCTCATTCACGGCTTCCGCTCCCGCCCCGCTGTCTCTCTGGCCGAGTCTCCGTGCGAGGAGCTGCCTGCGCCGCGCGAGGAGCTGCCCGCACGGCCCAAGACAGCGCGCGGCGGCCCCGGGAGCGACCCGTTTGGCTATATGTCACCGCCGCGCGCCGCTCCGGTCTCGGGTGCCACGACAGAGCGATGGGTGCGGGACGACGCGGACGAGGTGCTGACGACGGCGGCCGCCGCCGCTCGGGCGCAGGCCGACGATCCCATCCCTGCGCCCCCCGAGGACGTCAAGGAGGAGGACGCTGCCGAGGACGAGTTCGACGACCTCGCCGAGATCGACGACGACATTCCCTTGCCCGATTCTTCGCCATCGCGCAGCGCCGTCTACAGCGTGCACGCGTACGTGGAGCGCGCGCGCGCGATGCCTTCATCGAGCTCCGCGCTGGCGGATGCCCTGAGCACCGCCGATGCGCAGCTGCAGCAGCAACTCGATCTCATCCCGACGAGCCCTGAGCTCGAGGCGATCATCGCACGCGCACCCTACCGCGGCGACGGGCTCGATGCGAGACGCGAGGGCGAGCTGCGCCGTCTCTGGCGCCTCATCGAACAGGAGGACGCCGAGATGGGCGCCGAGATGGGCGCTGCCACGCGGCCACGCGACGAGGACGAGGAGGATGGCGAGGAGGAGGAGGAGGAGAACGAGGAGGAGGAGGAGAACGAGGAGGAGGAGGAGGAGGAGGAGGGGGAGATTGCGCGCGCCCGGGGCTGCGCCGCGCGCAAAACCTCGTCCCTCGAGGGAGGATCATCTCCCGAGTCGGATTGGTCGCTTGTGTCCGCCTCGTCCGCCCATCCCCTGGCCGCTCCGAAGCCCGTCCCCGAGCGCCGCCTGCCGACCCTGCCCAGCGCGAGCCGTGAGGCGTGGGTCAAGTCGGACGCGCTCTCGGAGGACGACCTGCCTCAATCTCGGCTCAATCTGGCAGGCCTGTCGACCATCTCCGCGGCCCTGGCGGCCGCAGCCGGCGGTGCGCCCGCCGCCGCTGCTGTGGAGGCGCCGACTGACGGCCCGGCGGCCGGCGGCCCGCTCGGCTTCACTCGGGAGGAGCTGCTTGCGCGCCTCGAGCGAATGGAGGACATGATGCATGCAGGCAGCACGGGCTCGAGATCCGCGGCCGCCAACCGACCCGCGACAGCTGGCGCTGCCTCGGCGGCAACCACAGCGGCAGCAACCACAGCGTCAGCAGCGGCGCGCCGACCTGCGACAGCGCCTGTAGCGCTCACGACAGCGCCTGCAGCGCCTGTGCTGATGCCTCGTGAGGGCGCCCGTCACGACGTCCGTGGTGCCTCGTGCGCGAGTGGCCGGGGTGCAGCAATGGTCGACGCGGCGCGGGCGCTAGCGTACGAGGCTGCGCACCGTCGGGAGCAGGAGGCCGCCGATGCGAAGCTCGGCTTTGCCCTCGGGGGCGTGGCGGTGTCGGTGCTCGCGGGCGACCCCAACGAGGCCATCGCGCCGGGCATGCACCCGGTGGTCGCTGACGAGGACGACGAGGACGAGGAGGACGACGACGACGACGACGAGGAGGAGGAGGAGGAGGAGGAGGAGGAGGAGGAGGAGGCAGAGGTGGAGAGCG
>Ga0210243_100631_pt1 | contig 29810 bp, 23 predicted proteins | sample ChrtobMeP5a_32mM_FD_155461 | JGI IMG/M metagenome (GOLD analysis project Ga0210243, IMG submission 155461) | Chrysochromulina tobin associated microbial communities from unialgal haptophyte culture, Seattle, Washington, United States - P5a_32mM | ecosystem: Host-associated > Algae > Haptophytes >...
GCCCTCAGTGCGGCGCGGGGCTCTTCGAGTGCGACGTCAACCTCTCTCCCTCATACTCTGGAGCGCCGTGGATACACGGGCACGGAAGAGGAGTGTAGTGAGACTGAAGCTCGGCCCTCTCTCGACACTGTGGTTTGCGCCCCCGATTGTGTGATGACTGATGACGAGCCCCTCGCGCCTCTCCCTGCGGCCGGCGCGGATGTTCTGCGCGACCTCGCCGCGGCGCAAGTGGTCACCCTCGCCGAGCTCTCGGCGGCCGGCGTGATCCTCCTCTTCGTCGCCAATTTCCTGCGGCCGCTGGTGTACGCGCACGTCAACGGCCTCCAGGTGCTGGGCGCCGAACTGCCCTTGCCCGCCGCGCGCGCAACGCCCATGCGCTTGCTCGAGCGATGGGCGGAGCTCGCCTTCTCCGCCAGCGCCCTCGCCACCACCTTCATGATCGGCCGCTACCGCGACAACGGGCCCCGAGTTGGAGTCTGCCTGCTGCCCTTCGCGCCGCCGCCGGACGCGACCGTGCTGACGGCGTTCCAGCGCCGCCGGAGTCTCAGTTTAGGCGCAACCTTTGCGTGGTGCACCCTCGCCAGCATGGCGGGCACCGCCCTCGCCGATCCCATCGCTCGCGCCCTGGTCGGCGTCGCCGCATTCTGCGGACCCGTCACCTACACGGCCGATGCGCTACATGAGAGTGAGCTGCTGCACCCAGTCTTCCGCGTCGGCGCCACCGTGGTGGCGAGTATGGTCGGCATGCGCCCGATCACCTACGACCTCGGCACGGTGGGCTATTGGCTGGCTCAGGATGCCAACCACCAGCTTCTGCTGCGGCACGCTCTCGAGGACCGAGTCGCGGCAGGGGAGGCTCTTTTGGAGGGGTGGGCCGAGCGCATCCGTCCGCCGCCCCAAGAGCTGTTAGACCTGGTGCGCGTCCAGCTGCCCGACATGCTCGCCGAGGACCTGCTCGGTCTCCCCTTCTCGCCCATCTATGTGCCGCCGGTCACCGCCTACCTGCCGCGCATGCCTGCCCAGCTCTCCGCGACCGCGCCGCACTGCGTGCGCTCGGCGATGGAGCTCCTCGAGGAGCCCGCACGGCGGCGTGCCCACGTCTGGCTCACCCGTGCACTAGACCAACTGGTTTGCATCGAAGAGCACCCGCCCGAGTACGAAGGCTGTGAGCTCCTGCGCCCGCCGCCCTTAGTGCTCGGCCAGGAGGCGCTCGCCCCTTGGGCGCGAGGGCGCGTTTGGGACCTCACCTTCGAAAGAGCGCCCTGCGCGGTGCTGCTCGACGTGACGCTGCCCATCGAGACGCACCTCAATCTGCCCTTCCTGCGCAAGCGGCTGGCGGGCTACCCCGACCAGAACCTCGTCTCAAGCTTGCTGGAAGGGATCCGCTTCGAGGCCGACGTCGAGCTCCAGACGGTGCTCGTACCCCATCTCATCTCGCTGCCGAAGGGGTTCACCTCTGTTCGGAACGAACTCTATCGTTTGCAGACGCTGGGTTGGTATCGTTTCTTCGACCACTTGCCTTTCTGGCCCATCTACTTAAATGGGCAGGGCGCTACTGCGCGCAAGTTGGAGACACGCTACCGGCGTACAACGGAATGCGGAGGGCCGAGACGGCCCACGCTCGATGGCAGCGGCCTACGCGCGCTGTCGATCAACGAGGCCGCGAGCGTGCGCCACATGCCTGCGTGGTACAAGCACCGGCACGACCCGCCGTGGCTCAAGTACATGCAGGAGCGCGAGCTTGCCGACCCGCTCGAGTGGGGCATGCCCTCTCGTCGGCCGCCAGAGATCAAGCCCACGCTGTCAATGGTCATGCGCGACCTGTCGATCCTGCTCGCCGCCGCCCGCCGCCTCGAAGAGCCCCTCTACATCTTCGGTGACGACGCGAAGGACTACTTCAACCAGCTCGCGATCGCATCAGAGGACTGGTGGAAATTCGGGGTGGTGTTCATCCACGCCGACGAGATCACCGCGCCGCGCTCGGCGGGTGAGCGTCTCTTCTTCGTCTCCGAGCGGCGGCTCGGCTTTGGGGCGCGCCCCTCGTCCAACATTGCCCAACGTTTCAGCGAAGCGCTGCTGCACTTGTTGCGGGAGGACATGGACGCTGCCGAAGGCATGCTGCCTGTGGACGCGCGGCCGTCGGCCGAGCGCTGGCGCGCGGCGCGGTCGGCTATTCGACGGGCACGTACGGACGAACAGCGTGCCCAACTGCGCCTGTACGTCGTCCACATGTACACCGACGACCCCATCATGGCGGTTGTCGGGGTAGATCGGGCCCTTCGCCTGCTCCGCCTTTGGGCGCGCCTCACCGTCGAACTTGGTCTCATTATGGCGATCCCGGAGAAGCGCTCGCTTGGCACGTGGGCGCCGTGGCTGGGCGTGCTACTGCTCGCTGGCCTCGGCCTAGTGCTCGTGCCCAAGGCTAAGCTCTTGCGCACCGTCCATCGCATCGACGAGCTCCTGACCGACGGGCTGCCCTTCCAGGACTACCGATCCCTCATCGGCTTGCTTGAGCACCTGCGGTGCGTTTATGCCGCCGCGGCTTCGATCATGTACAGCCTCTACTTGCCCCACGGCTCCCTACGCGTCCGACAAGAGGGGCCGGCCGCGCTCATACGGCCCAACGGCTTCCAAGTGGAGCAGCTGAAACGACACCGCGCCGCGCTCATCAACACGGGCGGGGCGCCCGTCACGGTAGTGCTTCGCCGTGGTGACGGTGTCGCGCCGGAGCACCTCGCAGTCAAGTATGTGGTCTCGGCTGACGCCGCCACCGACAGTGAGCCGCCAGGCATCGGGGGGTTCTGCCACGGTCTGTACTGGTACGTCGCCCTCCCTCTCGAATGGCTCGTCTACCTGCACATCACCGTGCTGGAGCTGCTCGCCAGCGGCGTGGGCGCGATCACCCTCGCCCCGTACCTCCGCCACGCGCAGCGCATTCGCCTGCAGAGCGATGCGCTCGCAACGCCCTATGTGCTGTCCCGCCATCGTGCCCGCAGCCCGATGCTGCAGTTCGCTCACCACCAGCTGCTCCAGGACCCGCGCTACGAGGCGGTCGCAGACAACGCGGAGATCCAGCATTTGGATGGCGACGATAACCCCTTCAGCGACAGCGTCTCGCGCGCCTTATGGCCGCGGTTCCAGCTCCTCTGCCGCGCCGCCAACATCCAGCCGGTGCACGTGCCGGTGCCTGCGCACGCCCTAGCTCTGCTTCAACGAGTGGCTGACGCGGCCCGCCGCGCGGGCGTGCGCATCAACACGTCTCAGTACCGGAGACCTGACCCGGTCTTGCCCCCGGCCATGCTCATGCTGGGCAGACGCTCTTCCGCCTGCGAAGAGGCGGACGCAGTCGCCACCGTCAGCGCTCGCCTCGCCGCCGCGCTGCGGGCGACCGCCGCTGCGCCCGAGCAACGCCAACGGACCGCCGTAGCGGCCGTCTCCGGCCGTCTCCTCCACCGCCTGCGCGGAGAGGCATTGGACGCCAAACCACAGCCGACGCCGTCGCCGACGACGGCGCCGCCGCCGCTGCCGACAGCACACCGACCGGCGCCCCCGCACCAGCGTGGCCACTCGTCAGTCGTAGACGCTCGCCCTTTGGCCGCCCGCCAAGGCAAGCTCACGCTCACGACCATCGGCAAGCTGCGTCTGCTCGCTCTGCCTCAGCCCGCGCCGGCCAAACCATCAGCAAAGCACGACGCCCTGCGCGCGGCCGCAGCCGAACAATCCGCCCGTAGAGCCGCCAGCTTCGCAGCAGCGGGCTTCGGCTCCACGCACAACGTCAACCAGCTCGCCGCTCTTCTCCAACATGCCGGTGACCTCGCCGACTTTGGCGCTTCGCATGGAACGCGCAAGAAGAACGAGGCAGCCTGGGAGCACTGGGAACACTTCGCCGCCCTCGTGGGCTTCGATCCTCTGCTCTCCGCTGACCAAGTCCGAAACCACCCGAGCGAGATCAGCACGCTGATGGCGACCTTCCTGCTCTACGTGTACCCAAAGATGAAGGGCAAGCGGGGTCGCCAATGGGCCTCGCCCCGCAGCGCCTTCGCGTACGTACTCGCCATCATCAGGATCTTCCGCGAGTGGAAGGTCATTCTGCCCCCGGCGAAGGTGGTGCAGGGCGAGCTACACGGCCTGCTGCGAGCGTTCGTAGTCGTGTACGGCACGCACGCCCTCATGCCCCAGCGGCGCGAACCCTTCCGCTTTGCCATGGTCCAAGCGCTGCTCAGCTTAGGTGCCCAGCGCCTGGGTGCGCGAAGCTTCGACCCCAGCAGCCCCATTGGCTGGGCCTTCCGAGGCATGCTGGCTGTTGGATGGCGCACGGGACACCGCCTCGCCGAGTTCGTCGCACACCCCTCAGGCGAAGTCTGCTTCGTCACGCGGCTCGACGTCACCTACATCATCGCAGGCGTGCCGGTGTGCGACCCCACCCCAGCTCAGCTCGCTGCCCTGCAGCCGGGGGACACCATCCTCATCGCGCCGCCCCGATCGAAGACGGACCAGTTCGGAGAGATCCACTCCCCGTTCCCGTCTGCGGTCGCCTTCTCCACCGACCCGAACAGTGCCGGGTACATCATCCAACAGATCGAGCTCCGTCGCCCCGTGCACGGAGTCAGTCGTGGCGTGACGCCGCTCTTTGCCGACGAGCACGGACTCCCGTACACGCACGGCGTCATGGATACCTTGTTGCATGCTGCGCTCGTGCGCCTGTACGGCGAAAAGGTCGCCTCGTGCTACTCATGGCATTCGTTGCGCAGTGGACTCGCCACCGCCCTGAAAGCCGCCGGCTGCGCCGACGACATCATCCAGATGATCTGCCGATGGGCCAACCCCGAGTCGCTAAAGATCTACGCTCTTCACGGCACGTCGCTTCACATCAATTGGGTCGACAAGGCCGAGAAGGCCGTCGTCGACGCAGTGCGTGCTTCCACCGTGCCCAAGGTGTGCAACAGTGAAGGCAACATCGCCTTGCTTCATGCCTTCGGCGGAAACATCCCGGCGCGAGCGCGCCACGTGCTTGACAATGCCGACCGCGACGCGGGCGATGAGACGGCACCTCTGCCTACACCGCCGGACTCATCACCGCTCACAACCGCCAATGCAATCGGACGCCGCGTGCGCGTGCCCGCGGCGTGCTGGCCCACCTACCCATGCACGGAGCATGGGGGGCTGGGATGGACCGCACTCGTCACGACGCTCCAGCGTCCCAACGCCGCCATCGTACGCTTTGTCGATGCCGCAGACGACCGCGGCCTGCCTTTCGCAGATGTCAAACTGGACCTTACGGTCCTCGTTCCGTTCTAACCTCCACGAGTTACCACAGTCATCACCGACCGTCCTACCGAACAGGGCAGCCTTCATGAAGAGCTTACAAGCTTGGATACACCGGCTGCCAAAAACCAACCACCCTCCCACCCATGAGGGATTCAAACCAGTGACCGCACGACACCGCCCGACCGCCTTAACCTCCGTCCCGACCGCCGTCTCTCGGCGCCTCACACTCAGGGACTCAGAGCTCGGCCTCACAAGGCCAGCTCTCGGGGCTGATTATTACTTAACATCCCTAACAAGTGTGATGCACAGAGAAGACGGTGGGTTCTAGCGCTTGCGCTAGATTGGTTGTCTTCCAGAGCGAACAACGTTAAGGGCGGCAGGCGCAACACCTCGACCCGTACTGTCGAGCCCGGAGCGCCGGCGGGCGGGTGAAACTACAACATGCGTGCAACGTGCATGCATGCATGCATCCCATGAATATACAGAAGCATACTGTGCTTACCAAATCTGGCAAGCGAGATCCGTAATTGTGTGACGTGTCGCATATCTCCTGAGACGTCGCCCAAAGCGCGCATTCTGTTCCTGGTCAGCGGCTCCGCCGCGTTTGTCGTGCCCCACCCTCCTCAGACCCGTACTGTCTAGAATAGGGGACTCAGAGCTCGGCCTCACAAGGCCAGCTCTCGGGGCTGATTATTACTTAACATCCCTAACAAGTGTGATGCACAGAGAAGACCAGCCCGTTCACAGTCTATACCCTTTTCGTCGTTCTCACATGCGGCGAGGCTCGCTTGAGTCGCGCCTCGCCTCGCTCGACATCGGTCTGGAGCGCCTCGAGGCGCTGTCCGAACCGGCTCGAGCCGCCGCGGTGGCCATGGGCTTTCGGCCTGGGCTCTCGCCAGACGAAATCTCATCGCTGCCGCATCACACCGCACGGTCGTCGTCGACTGACAGCTGCGCAATCTGCCTGGATAGTTTTGAATCAGGCGCAATCATGACCTTACTCGCCTGCACCCACGCCTTCCATCGCGAGTGTATCCACAAATGGTTGTCTGCGTCCAAGCTCTGTCCGTTGTGCAAGACGCACGCTTTGGATGGGTGCGAGGACCGCACAAGCGAACGAGTTGCTGCTTCTACGTCAATTGGAGCAGATCCATTTCTGTCACCCGAATCATCCTCAGCGAACATCGAGCAGGAGCTGGAGGTGGCCCGGCACATTCTCAACCGCTGGTCGGCATGGCAGCCGATCAGCCGCACTAGCCACGATCATCAGCCCATTGGTCCAACCTCGGACGAGGCCGCAGTCGCATCGAGGCTCCGGCTGCTCAGTTCATTGGGACAGCCGGAGGCGCCGTCGTGCCGTCGGCACGAGCAGGCGGCTCGCACGCCTGCTCTTGAGCAGCGATTGCAGCGGCCGCTGAAGGTCGGACAGGCCAAGGGGGACACGAGCTCCGCGTGCGACGCCTTGGCGAGCGCGTGCCCAGCATTCAGGGGTTGACCGATGCCAAGGACTGTCGTGTGAAAGTTGATGATCGGCGTTACATGTGCGTGAATCACTTTGATTGCGTGATTGGATATACATGTATGTGTGTGTGTTTTCGACGCACTGGGCCGGTGTCGTTGTCAGGGTGTGCAGGATGTTAGTGAGCGCCTCCCGCGGCAAGCGCCTCTGCGCGGGCCCTGCCGGGGTGTGCGCATGTGCGTTCTTGCCGAGAGGGCCCTGAAACTCGAACGGACAGTTTTCAATGTTCTGCATGTGTACGGTACAGGTCCATTGGATTGTAACCACCCGTGTTGGAAGAGGAAGTCCTCCACAGAACACTCAAAATGGCTGTGGGTGCACTTCTTCTTCCGTCCGGGCTGTGGGAAGACGAGATGTTACCACGTTATGACGTTCCGCCCGCGCGCTGACCTTTCATTACATTCACACCGGTACCCTAGGAATCTCATTCCGATGCGTCTCGCCGCTGAGCCCACCCTCGCGCGCCGATTCGTGCTCGCCCTCGCCGTGCCCTGCATGCTCCACTGTCCACCCTTGCTGCGGCCAGCTTCAGCCAAGATCTTTGCTGACCCTCGATTCATTCTCGATCTTCCGGACGGCTTCGTTGTGAGCAAGCGCACGGCCACCACCGGCACGATCTTCGTCGCCGGGAATTTCCCACGCTTCACGGTCGTATCCGCTACGGCCTGGCCGCTCGCAACGCTACTTCAGGACGATGCCAAAGGCCGCGACTTACCTGGGTTGCCGTCCACTGCGGTGCGGCTGAACGCGGGCGCGACCTCGCTCTTGGAGCTGGGCTCCGCCAAAGAGGTTGCACAGCTGCTGATTCGCCAACGAGATCGAGAAGCGAGCAGCGGCGCCCTCCAAAGCGAGCTCGTGGACTGTGCCTTTGAGGGCAATCGGCTGGAATTCAGATACTCGACCGAGTCACCCGTCGCCGACCCAGACGCCCTAGAAAAGGAGCGCGGCGTGCGACGGCTCTTACGACAGACTGCATGCGCGTCCGTGATTGGGTCTGTACCCACGGCAGACGGAAAGCGGGAGACCGCCATCTTCTCCGTCTTTGGCTCAGCACTTGAGCAGGATTGGGACAAAGACTTGCAAGGGCCGTTGGAAAGGGCCGTGAAGTCTTTCAATCTGGTCACCGCTGATGCTGCGGGAGCCGTCAGCGATGGGGCTGGTCGCAGCGCGGCCGCCTCGAGCGCCGCGCGCATCGCCGTGCCCGCCGCGTAGGCGGGCGGGAGGGCAAAGAGGTGCCGGTAAGTAGTAGCCGAGCCGCTGCGCTGCTGACTATCCCCATGCTCGGCGTCAATGTCGAATGTGGCCGTCTGTGGTAGGTGTCAGTAGACTATGTTTGGCGTTCCGCCCCTGCCCGATCTTCCCTCCGCGGCGAGGCCCCTGCGCACGCCCCTGGACTGGCGCGTGGTGTGAGAGGGATGTGGGGAGTACTCAGAGGGAACCGCGCGACCCCCGACGCCGAGCCGGCGGCGCGCGCGGCGACAACACAATCTCCGCTAAAATGAAAAATCTGCGCATGTGAAAATCTGACTCCGACACTCTCACATCCGGCCCGGATCGTCGGCGGCGCGTCCGCTCAGATCGCCTCAACCGCGCCGCGAACCGGCAAGCCCTCAACCCGCTCATCCGCCATCATCCGCCACCGATCGCTGCGAGCGACTCGTCGCACATCATGTGCCACATCGGATCATGTGCGCTGCGTAAGATATCTTCGGCACCCCGGGAGACGCGAGAGGCGTGTGCCGCATCGGTAGTGGACCAAAAAATACTTTGCGTACTTGATTCGCAAAACGCGTCAGGAAAATCGCAAAAGCCGCGTCTGGACCAGAGCGCTCACCAGGGTCCGGCCGACGACCGGCCCGCGACCGACGACCGTCGGAATAGAGCCGCAATCTGCAAGTGACTCTGGTAGGTTTGCATGCTAGCCTAGTTGTTCTTCTTGAGCTGGCCCTTCCCTGCTGCATCGCCATCGTCTCCTTCCCTTTTCTTGCCTTTAAGCTCACCTCCCCTGGGCTCATTGTGCCGCAGCAGCATGAGGCAGCCCTTCGCAATCCCTTTGAGGGCAAGAGCGACGCCGATGGCCCATGTGAGCGACGTGCGAATGGGCGGCCACATTGCTTCCAGCAACATCCACCACTCGGAGACGTCTGGCAGCAGCTCTCTCGGAGCCACGGTACCCGCCGAGCCGTAACGATGGTCTCCTCGTGCAAAGGCGATGAGCTGATCGGGCGTGCGCTGACGTGCCACATACTCGTAGACGACACCCTGAGCGTCGAAGCGGACTATCGAAGGGAACTTTTGCAGCCCGAAGGTGCGCGCCACACCGTTATGCGCGGTCGCGTCCACCCGGCCGACACGAAGGTCAGGCGCGGTGTCGGCGACATACTGCATCATCGGCGTGAGCTTCTCGCAGTGCTTGCAGCCCTGCACGGTAAAATACACGAGGTAGTCGCGGTCGACGACACTTGAGCCCCAGCTCTCGGGTCTCAGGTCGACGATGCGCGCGGCAGCGGCAGCGTGAGCGAGCAGAACGCACAGCGGCATGCGCGCCGGCCGCTGGGACATCTCTTCATTCTCAATTCCTTATGAATTCATACGGCACCGGTCGACTGCACCGGAATCGTTTTGCGTCGTGTGCGCCTCTCGATGCGTCTCAGAAGAAGACGGGTTTCCCCAACTTTGAGTGCACATGGGCGCCCGAGACGACGGGATATTGAGGACTTATTCATACACGCATTTCTTTTTTCTTCTAGGGTCCGCTAGATAGAATATGCCGGGGATGAACGCCCATGACGCCGGGTCAGCAGGCGAGAGCTCGGGCGACACGAGAACAGCACAGCAAATCATTGATGCAACGCGCGCGCAGCTGTCATGGATGGAGGCAGCAGAGTCGGAGGTGCGCAGCAGCTTCTGAATGCCATTGCCAGCAGTCGCTGCTGTCGGCTGCGAAGATGCAGAGGCTGAGGTGGCCTGTGCCACGTGTGCCTGTGTGCAGGTCGCACAGGATGATCTGCAGGCGCTGCTCATGGAAACGCGTGGCGTGCTCGAAAAGCTCGCGGTGCGTGCCCCCTCGCTGCGCATGAGTACCTAAGCCATGCAACCTTTGAGCGCGGTCACTTCGCGGTGAATGATGCGTGCAGGAGGGCAACCTCAAGCTCGGCTCGTGGCAGATGGTGCTATGGCAGCCGCGATGGGTCTTCGCGACGACCGATGCGGTGTGCTATCAGAAAATCACTTCAGACGAGCGACCTATTGGCAAGGAGAAGAAGATAAAATTCACCGACATTTTGAAGATCGACGAGCTCGATTACGGGGAGTTCCAGCTGGAGGTAGCCAAACGGTTCTACACCTTCAAAGCACCCACCAGCCAAAAGTGCACGGTGCGCTTGCGCGAGACGGCCGTCTGCAGCGGCCTGTCTCGCTCGTGCTTCTCATCGTCGCGCGCTCGTCCGCTCGCCTCCTGCTAGTGCGCCCTGGCCGCCGAATAACCTCGCGTGTGCTACGGCGCAGGTCTATGTGAACAATCTGCGTACGTTGCAGGAACGAAATCGACTGGAGTTGGAACGACGGGCGCCAGGCAGATGAGCAGCTCGAGTGCGAGCTCTCTCGGCCCTCTGTTTTACGGATCGATATCTCTGCGATGTTAATGTGTTAAAACTTTGACGAGTGGTCACATTAAAGAGGATGTTTACCCGGCCGGGATGTCGCTCCACGCATCCCGGCCTTCGCGTCCCGGCAACGGCGTGCCGTCAGAACGCAACACACGCGCCGCGCAATTGGCGCCGCGGTGAACCGAAGGCGCGGGGCACATATCACTCAGTACATGGTCGCAATAAGCTTCTCCCCATCGCCTGTCTTTAAATGCTGCAGATTGCTGAGGATCGTGCTCGCCATGTTGAGCAGGTCGCCATGCACCTGCATCGCCGTCTTCGTGAGGTCAAAGAGCATGTTGCTCTCGAGCACGGACTTGTACCGTTGCCACGTCACCTCGTCGGTGACCTTGGTGCGCTGCACGCAATACTCTTTCTCGAATGCGAGCATGCGATGCAATGCGTCGGCCGTTCCCGCGGATAGCGCGTGCACATGCTGGTAGATGCCGTCCTGCACCTCGGCGGAGATGCCCGTGTTGCCGCCGCTGGCAAGCGGCGGCACGTACGTGTTCAGCCATGTCTCTAGTTGGTTGCCCAACTTGAAGTTCTTGCGGAGTTCAGTTCGCAGCTCGCTAACGATGCCGCTCCCTAGCGCCTCCTCGTACGTCTCGATGGGCTCGAGCCGCGCCTCGAGGGCGGCCATTGCCTCGGTCTGCGTGATGAGCTGGCTGTTGAGTAACGCCTTTGCCTTTGCACGAATCTGCTCGTCCTCTTTGTCGACATAAGTCCTCAGAGCTGTCACGTCGGGTAGCTCAGCGGACGAACCAGCGGCATCGTAATCGCGGCCACGCTTGCCACGCGGTTTCGGCGACGACATGATAGAGTACGTACAAGTAGAGTACCATGGAATCCGGATACGTCGTGTCTGCAAAGTCATTCACACTAACGAGGTACCAGAGTGTTGATTCTTATTTCAAAACACGAACCGAAGTTTCAAAACCCGTAATCAGAGGTCTCGTCATGGAAATAGAGTTGTTCAGTGAAGATTCTCAGATGCAGATGAGGGCCGCTTCCGGGGCGGGCCTCAGCGCCGCATCGCTCAGCGCCGCATCGCTCCAGCGCGCGACGCTGCACGCCGTCCTTAGCAGCTCTCCTTGCTGGCTGGAGGCGCTTGCAGCCGACGTCCAGGCGCCACTGCCTGAGTCCCCCGAGGATTTGCTCTCTGTGATACAAACAGCGCTCGAGCGCAAGGTGATCAACCCCGTGCCATTACGCCGCGCGCCACATATCGATGAGAACCTCGACCAGGCGCTGCGCAGGGTCTTCTGGGAAGAGCATAAATCAGCAAACGATGTTCCCGCAGCCAACCACGTAGGGCGCACCGCAGTGGATGCGTGCGCGGCAGACGTTCGCGACATGATGGCTTACCTTGGCGGCTGCAGCGATGCAACAGCACGCGGCAGCAGCGGCAGCAGCAGCGGCGGCAGCCGTAGCAGAGGAACCCCCTTCGAAGGCAGACCCACGGGGGGACTGTCCCCCGCTTTCCACGGGCACGGGGGCATATGTTGACGGGACAGTGTCAACAGACCAGAGCCGGCGTACACACGTGCTGCCGCCAACCCCCGGCCCGAGAGACGACGCGGCGGACTACAATAGAGATGAGGACTGAGCTGCACTCTCCATCGCCAGACGGAGCCAACCTCTGCGCACAGCGCTCAGGCGCACAGGTTCGTCGTTAGGGTCTAGAGGTGAAGAGTGGTACAGAACAAGAGCTCGGGACTTGGCCATGGTCACTCGAACTTGGCGGACAGCGCATACCTTTCAAAACACTCCGGTACCACCTGGAACGGCCTCCGTTTTCCTATTTCCCCTCGGACGACATACCGGGCGGGTGGTACCGCCGCCCGGCGGAGCGGGACCGCCCTTAGGACTCCCCGGCCATGTCCCCCGGCACGGCCGGGCCTCGCGCCACCCCTGTCCTGCGCTACGGCGCGGCGAGGGCGGCCGGAGGCCTACCCTAAAGTCCGCCCCCACCCCAAGAAAGTGACCCCGCACCCCCTGAGATAGGCAGGGGTTCGAAGCGGGACCCAATTGACGGGACCTCACCCACCCGCCGGAAAGGGCGGAAAGTCTAACCTTGTCTAACCGCCTCCCACACACAGACCCATTTAGGGACCGCCTCATGTGAGGCAGGGGCGAAGCCCCCGGCTATCGGGGAACCACCCGTCCTGAAAGACTGGAGCACGGGCCCTAGATTTACGCGGGTAGGTCAATCCCGTGTGGACCCGAGTAGACCCGAGGCGTTACAACATGTTACAACACCACGAGCGCGCCGACACGTGTGACGAAGCCGATGCCGACGGCTATCGTATTGTCGTGCGTGTACAGTACCGCTGTACGCATAGTCGGTGTCTGCTTGCCAGTTCCCAGACTCGACTAGACTTAAAAACTTGACGTCTTGGTCAAGTCAAGTCAACTCGACTTGACTTGTTTCATGTGTTCACAGCCAATGTTTATAACTCGACACCCAAGTAACCGGACCGGCGTACAGACGTGTTCACACAACACTTCGTAACGATGCGTCGGCCCCTCGAACTCCTCGTCCGCTGCGTGCCGGGTTTGGAGCGTTGTGTTCTCGACGAGCTTCGAGGTTTACGCATCACCAAGGCCTCACCAGTGGCTTCTGGCGCCATCCGCGCGCGTGCCTCATTGCGTCAGCTCTATGCAGCCAACGCCTACCTCCGTTGTGCCTCCCGAGTTCTGGTGCCCGTCGCATCCTTTTCAGCGCGTACGCACATGGAACTCGAGCGACAGATGAACGACTGCCTTCCAGATCTTGATAAGTACCTGCCCACTGGCGTGCCCTTGGCTATTCGCGTCCACACAGCTCGCAATCGCGACGGCCTCAGCCACGAAGCCAACATCCGCTCTCACGTGCAAGAGCTCGTGCAGCGGCCTGCGCCAACAAGCAGTCCTATAAACGGCAGCGGCGGCGGCGATAGCGGCGGCGGCGGCTGCAGTGGCGGTGAGAGCAGTCGCGGCGAGAGCGGGCCTCGACTCGATATTACCGTCATCGGCCAGCGCGTCTCGCTATTTGTCGACTCATCGGGCCGACCACTGCATGAGCGCACTTGGCGCTCAGGCCATCCGGCGGCTGCGGGCAAGTCTCCTCTCAAGCACTCGGTGGCGGCAGGCATGCTCATGGCCGCCGGTTGGAACGACACATCCTCATCGGGGTCGGCGCCGCGCATGCTCATCGACCCGTTCTGCGGCAGTGGCACCATCCCGATTGAGGCCGCGCAGATGATGCTCGGGCTGCCTCCGCATGCGGCACGCTCGTTTGCGCTGCATCACTGGCCCTCGTTTGAGCCCAGCATATGGGCCAGCATAGCAGGCGAGACCGCCGAGCGAACGGCCACGGCACTGCGCCGCCTCACATCGATGCCTCCGCTTGTCATCGTTGGCACCGACCGCGACGCAGGCGTCATCAAGGCGGCCAAGGAGAATGCGCACAGGGCGATGGTGGGCAACGCTATCAGCTTCAGCCAAGCGGTCGTGAGCGACCTTCAGCCTCCGGGCCAGCTTGAGTCGCGCGGCTCTGCCAACAAGCGCGGGTTGTGCCTCACAAACCCTCCGTGGGGTCGACGCTTGACGCAGTCGGGCGGCGATGCTCGCAACCTCTATGCCCGACTCGGCACCGTGCTCGCCGAGCGCTGCCCAAACTATGCGCTGGGCGTCCTTGTCAACGACCCGAAGCTCGCACGCCAAGCAGGCATCAAGGCGGGCCAGCTTCTGAAGCCTCGGCTGCGCATGCTGGTTGGGGGGCAGAGCACCTACTTCATGATGGCAGATGATCCTGCAGTCGCCGTGGCACATCAGGACAACCCACACGTCCCGGTTCACGCCGGTTCTGGAGAGGGAAGTGTGTCGCAGGGCACCGTTCAGCCCCTACAGTCGAACACTTGAAGCCACAGTCGAAAGTCATACCCGTGATGCGTGAACAGAAGGCGCCACCGCAGTGGTCTGCGAGATGCGTGCATAGAATTAAACGCATTGTATTCGCCCGAATTTTTTTAGAATCAAGTATATAAATTCTTCGTCAAAGAGAAAGACAATCCTCGTGTGTCGGGAGGCTCGTCCGGTATACTACGGTATACCTCAGATTTGTGATTCGTCAACCTTAGAAGTCAGTCAGGCTGAGGGCTACTAACCTTGCTAGATTTCGTATTTGCCGAGTGTGTGTCAGCTGTCACTGTCACGTGTCCGCTGCTGTCGCCTGCGATCGAGTCTTCTTGTAGCCACGCCAACAGAGAGATGCTCCGCAGCGTGGCAAATCCGCCTGTGGATTCACAAAATCGCTTCCACAAAAGGCTCAACACCCTTGACCATTGGCCGTCGCCGGATCGTCGTCGAAAATCCTGTACGGATCACACGCGCTGCATCGAGCAGTGCCTGCAGCGAGCAGTAAGCTTGCCGCGTGACCAAAAGGCCATTTAGCACCCGAGCAACTCCCGAATCGCCGCCGGTCTCTAAACCTCCAGGCAGCTTCACCAAAACGGAACTGGCCAGAACTGCTGCACAGACATCGCAATCGGTGCAAAGCCGGCAATCTCGCCGTCGCGTTCTCGCTCACTCTCGTCCTTAGGATTGCTTCGAGTGCTGGGCCGCTTGCGTCCCGCCCATCGGTCCACAATCTTGCCAAAGTCACGCCCTGCCATGAGGATGGGCAGCGCCTTGCCGCGGCTCCCACCCAGCTGCGAGGCAACCTCCGAGTAAGACGAGTAGCCCGATCCGAGGATGAGGCGCGTGCGCGCAAGGTTCATCAAGTCCACCAGGCTGTAAACCAGACTTTCACAGTCGCGAAAGTCGCAGCGCTTTATTTCGCACGGGCGGCGCGTGGAAATCAAGTGGTCTGGGAAGAGCTGAGCCAGCTGAAGGTACGCCTCGTCTGAATCAGCGGCCAGGTAGAAACGCAACGGCTGCTCCGAAGCGTTTGAGTGATGATGCTCCTGGAGCATTGCCGTGATTCGCGGCACAAAATTACTCCAGTGAGAAGCGCGCCGCCATTCCAGTAGCGTGTCGGCGATTGCCTTGCCGTACTCTTTCTCCGCACCTTGCAACGCGGCACCGCCCTCGACGCTTTCATTCGTCTGCTGGTCGCGTGGCGCGTCGAAGACGTTCCGCACGTGCAATCCAATCATGGTGCGGTCTGCTACCAGCAAACGCTGTACTTTGGGCACGGGTTGCAGGCGCTGTATTTGCCGACGTGGACCGCCGCTCGACCACTGGCCAAGCTGGTGGTTCATCACATACGCTGAGCGGAAGTAGAGGTGCCGGTCCGGGTCGACCTCGACAGGCTCGTCCTTGAAGGCGCCGGGCTCGCCACGCATATAGTTATACACCTGGAAATCGCGTGCACTCAGTCTTGCAAGGTTGAGCGCAATCTCGACAACTGGGAACGGTATATTTTGGTAGAGTGCCGTGAAGCTGCAATTCGCATGCAGGTCGGGGACCCACACCAACATCACTGGCCTGTTGAGTGACGACGCAAGTGACATCGCTGAGGCAAGAGCACGCAGCCGATTACCTAGACCATTCTTGACATCTGCAATCACATATTTCTTCTTGCTGTGGCGAAGCAGTGCCAGCGCAGCATCTACATCAAGAGTTGTATTGGTCGGTGAGGGGCCTGCTGCCATGAATGTGGCAGAGCTTGCTCGAGCGGCTGGGCTGGATGGCCACGCCATTAGCGCTGCATTCATTCTGACGAAAGCGACAACCGTGATCAGGAGCAGCAGCGTCCAAACGAGCCCTTTGCTTCCCATGGATGGAGGGATAGTGCTCTATGAACTTCATTCACAACACACCAACACGCACAGACCAAACTCAAACCAAGCGTGAAGGTCGAACACCTCGCACACGTCACAGTCGCTTCATTCTCATGCTCGCGACATGCAACGTGTACCGCGCTCACAGACACGGTTCAGAGTCGCCATACCCCGGGTCAACCCCGGGTCTGAACCCGTGCAACCACCTCGCCTGGCGGGCGTGTGGACCGTGGCGGACACACAGACACTTCACAGTTACGGTAGGTATGAAAGGCTGTGCTCATATTCATAGGGCTCAAACATAAAAGTGAGTTGGCTGTTAATACTCGCCCCCCTTCAATGAAATGGGATATGGCGGGGCACGCAGAATAGGATCGTTCTGACACTATTGTATTCCGCGGTGTTTCCGGTTGTACCTTACCGGTAGTTACCGTACGGAACTTTGCGGTAGAACGCAATTGGGTCGGAAGACACCGGTCGGTCAGGATCCCCCCGCGCTCACCATTCGACCGTCTCAGAGTAGAACGGCTCCGGGGGGAGCCGGGTATCCGGTAACAGTACTATGGGGTGCGGTGGGAATAAAGTTAACTGTTAACGTTAAAGTTACCTAACACACGACAAAGTTACCTAACATTAACAAAAGCTGATCTTGCTTCCCGCTGGATGGCGTGTTCATAGTTAATGTTAATATTCATGGTTAATGTTCATGGTTAATGTTAATGTTCAATTGTTCATGGTTATTTGTTCGTGTTCACGTTCCACGTACGTCCAGCTGTCCACGTCACGAAGCTCGCGTTTTCAATCGAACACGTACCTTCATATTAACATGTCATGTTCATGTTCAGCTAGAGAGGTCGACTTTGTAGAGGTAAACTACCAGGGAAGTGTGAACTCGCGTCGTGACGGTTAAAAATGTGAGCATCGGCTTCTCGTTCGCGGATGCGCATGCCGCTCCTCCTCTTTCACCTCCTCACCGCCGTCAACGCGGTCAAGTATGATGACCTGCGGCCCCTCATAGCGGTCGGCATCACGAGCAGCGTGCTGCTGGCGCAGCACTTTGGATGCTCGAAGCGCTGGATCAACCAGCTCAAGCGCGAGGCATCTCCGGTTGCCCTTTGCGTAATTGTCGCGACAATTTTTGCAACATTTGCCAGAAATGAAGACTGAAAATTGTCGTGTCGTGTCGCGACATTTGCCTCCAGTCAGTGTGTCCCGTGCGAAAATGTCGTGTCGTGTCGCGATATTTGCCTACATTCAGTGTGTCCCGTGAAGATATCTCAGGTAACGACACCGACCGTAACGGCCATGGACCGCTTCACCCCCAACACAAAGAGTGGATATCGAGCCTCCTGATTGCGGCATCGACGGAGGCGGCGGTGGACTCTCCGAAACTTTATGAGCCGGTTATGAGCCGGTGCCTCGTATGTCCCCCGCGCGCGAATCAGTGCGCTGATTCTATTTTTGATTCATGGAGAACACAAATGTCATGTCGTGTCGAGACACTTTGCTATGAATGTGTGTGTAAATGTCTATGTTGTGTCGCGACATATGCCTAAGATATTATGATTTAAGACATAGACATTTGCCTAAAAAATTTTGACATCTACGCAAAGGGCAAATCTCCGGCCGGCGCACCTGCTCTTGCCCACCTGCTCTTGCCGCTTGTTCGTAGAAAAATAGGTAACGCGAAACGCCAAACGCGCTTCGACGAATTCGCGAAGGCAAACTTACTTATGTCGGCACAGATAATAAAGTTTCTTCAGGTGTTCGTCTCCTACTGGACGAGGCACACGGTGCTCGGCTCTCCCGGGGTCGGCCGCTTCCTGCTGCGCCCGACCGAGGCGGGCAGAGAGAAGCTGGAGGGACTGCCGGTGCTGCCCGACTGTCGGGATGCCCGACTTGCCTCCTCGTCGTAGTTGAGGTCGTACATGGGGGTGTAGGGCCTTTTCTCTTCGCAGCACTGGCACGTGACGATGCCCACCACCGCGCGAGTGGCGCGTGGTGCGTCGAGGAAGAAGAAAAAGGAGATGAGGGTGGCGAAGAGCAACGGGGCCAGGAGCAGCACGCGCTGAAATAATTCGTCCTGTAGGTAGGATTCGATCTGCGACAGAATCGACGGCGGCGCGGGAGGAGGAGGCGCCGAGGGCGGCGGCAAGAGCGGGGGTATTGTGGGTGGCTGCATGGGCGGCGGGGGCGGCGGCATGGGCGGGGGCAGTGGGGGAGGCTCGCTAGGCTTCGGTGAGGGTGGCGGATGAGAGGGCGGTGGCGGAGGCGGCGGTGAGGGCGGTGGTCGAGAGGGTGGCGGCGGACTGGGCGGCAAAGGCGGCGACGGCACCGGTGGCGGTGGCGACGGTGCAGAGAAGGCCATCTTCTCGGCGGACGCTTCGACGGACACAACTGCCACTCTAAGTGTCTGCGAGAGAGTACTGGTGCTGATGCTCAGAGAGTGGCTCGCCGCGTCTGCCGCAGCGATCGTAGGCATGATCACCCGCGCCGAGACCACGATGACTGCGGTATCCAGCTCGCGACGTGAGTGGTCGAGCTCGCGACGTACCGCAGGTCGATCCTGATCCCGATCCAGATCGAGCTCGCGACGGACCGCAGGCACACTGGTCGAGTGGCTCTGGATCGCGAGGTCCCGATACGCCTGCGAGGCGTCGTATTCTCGTTCTCGAGCTGCGAGATCATCAAAGAGCGAAGTGCGCTCGCGCGCGAGCGCATCTCGCCTGAGCTGCGCGAGCTCGCCTTCTGAGATGCGCGAGCTGGAGATCTCGAGCCGAGATACGTCGGCTGGCACGGCGCCGAGCTGCTTGGCGAGGGCTTTTCGGAAGGCGAGCTCGTCAAAGGAATCCCCGGCACCCTCGATGACGAATTTGGTAACCACCACGGGCCGGTACTCGCCACCCGGCTGCAGCGGCGCAGGTGGCACCGCCGGATGTGGTGGCGAGGGAGGGGGCGACGGCGGCGAAGAGGGCGGTGGCGAGGGCGGCACTGTCGGCGAAGGGGAGGGTGGCGGCAGCGAGGGCGTCGGCGAGGGCGGAGGGGCGGGTGGCGGCAGCGCGGGCGACGGGGATGGCGGCGGCGGTAGAGGGGAGGGTGGCGGCAGCGATGGTGACGGGGAGGGCGGTGGCAGTAACGGTGGCACCATCGGTGGCGGGGGAGGCGGCGGGTCAGGCGTGGGCGGCAGCGGCGACGGCGGAGGCGGCGGAGGCAGAGAAGGCGGCGGAGGGGATGGCGATGGGGGCACGGCCGGTGGCAACGGCGATGACGGCGGTGCCGGCGGGAGTGGCGGCATCGCGGGCGGCGGTGGTGGCTTATTGAGCGGCTCGAGCGCCCACCGAGTGGTATAGAACGAGGCGACCGAAAGCCATAAGAAGACGAGGCCGCACATGCGTTTCTGGGTCATCGAGATCTCCTGCGAGTAGACCACGCGTGCGTGCTTCTTGATTTGGTGCGCCACCAACTTCTTCTTGTCCAGCGAGAGCTTGGTGGAGAGAAGAGAGCCGTGGGGCGAGTGGGCCGAGACGGCGGGTGAGCTGTAATGAGGGACGTACTCAGAGTCAGCCGAGACGCCGGGTGAGCTGTAATGAGGGACGTACTCAGAGTCAGCCGAGACGGCGGGCAAGCTGTAGAGCGCGGAGCTCGAGGATGGAAAGTCTCGATCGTGGAACATCGGAGTGTCTCGATGGATCATGTGTGGGAGCATCAGATCTGGGTGTGTTGCAGCTGCTGCGCCATTGTTCAGCGCCGCCAGGCTCGCCACCAGAGCTTCGAGCGCCTCTCGGTCCGCTCCCTCCGGCGCTTCGACACCGTGCTCGTACAGTAGCGTGCGAAGCTGCACAGTCGTCATATGACGCGCGTGCTGCTTCGGCGACGAGGTGACGGCTAGAAGCGCGGACAGTGCCGGGGCCGTTTGCGTTGTGTCAGTATTGATCGCAGCACGAGCAGCCGCTAGTGCGGCAGCCTTCGCCGCGGCCTCCGCCTTCGCAGCTGCCTCCGCCTTCGCCGCATCGAGTGCGATCGCAGCCTTCGCCTTCGCCGCGGCCTCCGCCTTCGCAGCTGCCTCCGCCTTCGCCGCATCGAGTGCGATCGCAGCCTTCGCCTTCGCCGCGGCCTCCGCCTTCGCCGCTGCCTCCGCCTTCGCCGCATCGAGTGCGATCGCAGCCTTCGCCACCGCATCCGCCTTCGCCGCATCGAAATCGGCGACCATATTGGCTACCAGTTCGGCTGCCGCCGCCTTAGCCGAAGGAGAAAGGGCCGCTACTTTCTCCGGAGAAATGGCCGCTTCTCTCTTCTTCTTGGCCACCGCATCATACTTGGCCACCTTGACTTCCGCGGCGGCCAGCTCCGCCTTCGCTGCCAGCTCTGCCTTCGCCGCCGCCTCCGCCTTCGCCGCCTCGAGTTCGGTTCCCGCGGCTGCCATGGCTGCTGCCATCTCAGCCATGTTCTCAGTCGAACTGTCTTCCACAGGCGGACCACCAAATGCGTCGTCGAAGCCGCCCATGCCACCGAACCCCGCTGGCGGTGTTGCCGGAGCTGAATCCGGGGTGCTCATCGTGATTGTGCTGAAGAGGTCATCAAGGCCACCCGTGCCTCCAAACCCTGGTTGCGGCGCGCTCATCTGGTTTCCGCCGAGGAGGTCTTCGGTACTGACCATCCCGGCCGGCGGCGGTTCAGGCGCCGCCTGCGTGTCCGCCGCATCGCCGAACAAGTCTTTGTTAGATGTCTTCTTCGTCGCGGCGGCGGCGGAGGCGGCGTCGCCCTTGGGAGAGGCCGCATCCCCATGCGACGAAGACGATGCGTCGTCCTCGTCTTCAGGCTTGGGCACGTGATCCTCGATTATTGGAGCACCGAGCATGATGAGAGCAGTGCGTCAATCGCGGATTCAGGGCTGCCCGAGCCGACGGGCGCCACAGCCGCCGAGCCGCCCACTCCGGCCTGTGAACACGCCCCGAGTCTTGTGAATTTGGTTCATCGGAAAATCTTTGAGGGACAAGTTGATCTAGGGTAACCCCGGAGCGAGCGAGCGATCTCTACTACTATCCCGCTGCGCTTTTGTTTCTACTACGTAGTACATACACTGTACTTTGTATACGCTATACGGGCTGCTGTAATTAGAGAACCAAGACTAGATCGTACGTGAAGCAACGAACTATAGCGGCGGCGGTGCCGGGAAAGTGGGCGGCAGCTCGAAAGCCGCCATCTCATGGCTCTGCGCGCTGCCCGCAGCCGGGCCGAGCAGCGTCGAGGGCGGTAGCGAGTCCAGAGATGGCAGCCGGTGCACATGCGGCTCGCCCGGTCGAAGGGCGGGAGAGCTGGTAGGCGTTGACTGCATAAGCATGTTGCTGATACGTTGCAGCTCATCCGTTTCGGCGGAAGAATCGCGATGAGGGGCAGGAGGCGGCATCGACGAGGCAACAGACGAGGCAGAGGCGGCAGCAGTGGCAGCACATCGGCGTGGCTGCGGCCGTGGCGACGGCCGCTGCTTCAAGGCAGCACGGTACAGCGCGACGCGCTCATCGGTTGCAGCTACGCAGAGCACCTCCACGTCGGCCTCGTCGAGTGGCCAAGGGCACTGCGGGGGAAAGCAGCAACGACCAAACATGAAAGTGAAGGCACAAGTAACGCATATTGGCAAGGGCGCACACGCATGCGAGACGCCGCACCTCCAGCTCGCTGCACAGCAGAATGAGCTCCTCCAGCGTCGTGTGCAAGATGCGAGTCGGCGCGCCGCACAGCGCGCAGACCAGTGGAAGCGGACCGTCCATGTTCAGAGGCGCGTCGAGCCGAGCGAAAAAATTAATGCGCGATTTGCAAACCCGGTTCCAATACACCGGTTCCTCCTACGCGGGACTGCAGTCGTTTCGCGTTGTATTGAGCGTTAAACAGGAAAACGGACCAGGCTGTCCGCCACTCACTGTCTCTGCGGAAGCACCATGCCGCTGCGCAAGAGCTCGCGCAAGCGGCCGCTCGACGCGGCGGGCTCTTCGGAGGAATGGGCGACGAGCGCCGGTCCACCGCCGCTCGCAGCTGACAGTCTCGTGCTGGAAATACACGAGGGCGAAGGTGAGGGCGATGCATCCCTGTCCTTGGTTCGGGTGGCGGAGCATGCTGGTGGCCAGAGCTATTCTGTGGTGGGAGGCAGCGCCTCGGCGCTGCGCCGCGTCGATCGCACGGTCCTGCTCACGCTTGAGGAGGCCGCGCGTTGGGTCCCCGAGAAGGTTGGCTACGGGCTGAAGGTCGGCGTTGTTAGGCAGCAGCGCTCGGAGGCAGCCAAGGAACTGGACGAGCTCTTATGCGGCGTCTGCCTTGGGCTTCTGTGCCGCCCGCACGTGCTTCCGTGTGGGCACACCTTCTGCGGCCAGTGGTGCGTGCTCGCCCGCCACCTATCCTGAGCGCCCCATGCAATGCCTGCCCCTCTCCCACGCTGCTGACTCCGTCCCACGCCCTTGACGCGTTGCGCGCAGCATCTTCCATCACGACCAGGTGTCGTCAGCCGAGCAACTCACATGCCCCACGTGCCGGCAGCCGCTGCCGCCCCAGCGGCCCGCCCTGCAGCCCCAACTCAACGACTACCTCGACCGCATACGTGAGGCGCTCTCACTTGAGGAGGTATGCTCCGAGTCGCTCGATGACTACAGGGTGCGGCGGCGCGCGTGGGACGCGCGCAAAGAAGATTGGTATAAACATTGGAAGGGCAAGCATCCTGAGCGGCCGACGATGCCGCCCGACGCGCAGCTGAGCACCCTCCACATCAAAGTCGTCAACCTGCTTGGCGAAGGCAGAGGCCACCACCCGGAGGTACGAGAGCTGGCGCTCCCCGCTCGTCCAGGCTCGTGCACCACCAGGGCGCACGCTCGCCGCGCAGCCGTTCTCAGCCCTCCCCCTCCCCCGCCCGCGCCCCGACAGGTGGTCTTTCGGCTGCTCGCGACGACTCCTTTTAGCCGCCTCACCTCCGCTTACTGCGAGCGACAGGAAATCGAGCGACGCCTAGTCAGCTTCAAATACCGTGGCGTCGAGGTCCGAGATGTACAGACACCCGAGTCGCTGCACATGGTCGATAACGACCGTCTCGATGCCTTCTGGGTGCCCACACTCCGGGCGAACCAGCGCGCCAGTCGCCTCTCCACCCTTCGCCACCGGACGGGTGGCAGCGGAGCCCTCGGAGCGCCGCCATCCACCGCTACCGGTGCGTCGCCGGCCGCCGCTGCCGCCATACCGTCCGGATGAGCACATTGCGAGTGTAGGGACAGAACTCGTGAATGAAAGGCGAGGACAGACGAGGGAAAGACGTGGCTATCCCGCCCGAGAAGAGCAGACTGGAGTGTGGAGACGCGCAACATTCTGTGAACGATGATCTGCACGAAGGCCCGACGTGTGTGATGCGCGCGCCGGGCGCTGGAGGTACAATTGTAAGGGGCCGGCAGTACGGCTGTAGATGCAGCAACGAGCAAGGGTGAAATAATCATTTTACATTTACGTAATCGTTTTTTAAATCGATGATTTTTCGGCACCACCACGAGCCGTCTCCAGCGTCCAGGCCTCCGGGCCGCCACCGCCGACAGGACGCCACAGCGCCGAGCGCCTCAAGTCCGGCACTTACCGGTACAGTAAATTGAGTTTCAACTTTCATGTTTCCTTACAACAGTTACAGTATACCGGGTAGTGCCCCCGACGACCTCGCACGCACGTGCGCGCGCTGCGCGCACGTTCGAGGCGAACGGCCTGCAAATGTCGGCCGTGATCCAACAACGGGCAGACAAGTTAATCACCGGCTGGGCACTCACTCAAACATTGCCGGCCGTGGTACTTGAGCAGGGAGGACGTGCCTTGAAGCCGCGGCCTCCGCCGCCCTTGCAGGACACCATTGAGCACGACTCACGCAGTAATGCACCTTCACAACAAACGGCACGAATGATACGCGCACGCATTCGGGAAAGAACGACGCCGCGGGAAGACGAGCTCTCTAGTCCAAGATCTGTGCCTCATTACAGGCCAGCACCAACTTGGGCGAAAACGCATGCAGCTCACGGACTGGCAGCGCAAACAGATGCCGAGCGGTACCCTCACGCCTGGTTTCGTCAATCGCCTGCTCCGACATTCACAGACGATCTTGGGACCGTGTGCACCGTGCCGATGAGAGGTAAAGACGCTGAGCACTGGACAAAAGCTGCATTGCGGATCGTCGATGCCGAGAAGAAGAAGCTATCTGGCTTCCAAATGGTAGCAAGGCGGAGGTGGATCGTGAGACCGGAACGATCTGCTACTCCTCCCCCTCCCCCTCCCCCTCCCCCTGCACCTGCCCCGGCCCCGGCCCCGGCCCTCCCTGAATGGGTGCCCCCGGCAGAGAAGGAACGGAGCCCGGCCTGGCGCAGAGTGGAAAAATTCGTGCAACAGTCCTATCAACGCAATGTCTATCGACGCAGGACGGGCCGTTCAACGACATTGTCAGCGCTGCTTGTGCGTAAAGGTATAATCTCGAGACCAGCGCTACGGTCGAAGGCGCCCCGCTGGTGGAAGATGCCGGAACACGCAATCGTTGCAGCTCAAGTGTTCGACGAAGCGCACTACAAGCACCAAGAGCGCGCGGAGAGACAGTTGAAAGTCGCAGGACGACGACCGACGACGGACGAGCAGCACAGAGTGTTCAACCGGGCGCTGCGCGACGTTGCGAACGATCGATACTTCGTTCCCGAACTTGCCGGGGAAATTCCCGACATCGTCGTCCGTCAGTTTAAGAGTGTCGAGAAGGTGGAGGCGGTGGTGCAGCCGTGGTCCCTCGACAAGTCGATTTGGAAGCCTCGTAAGGCCTGGGCGGAGTCGAGAGACTACCACGAGACCGAGGCGTTTCTTCGATCGTGCTTAGAACTAGATTGGGAGCTGTGCTTGGTCAGTCACAATACGAGGGGATTCTTGATGAAACAGGACGAGTCGGCGCACTGCATAAGCGCATGCTTTGACGTCCTGTGGGATAATGCTGAGCTCATTTATAGCATCTATGACTTCTATTCTACGCTCGGTTCGACGGACGACATTTTCCACATGAACCTAAACGCGTTCAAGGCACTCATCGACGACTGCGACATCTACGTCCCAGGGTCGAAGACGTGCAACCTGACGGCGTTCGATCAACTCTTCATCCTGGTGAATGCTGGCACAGATGAAGCCGGCATGCAGAAAAAGGGGCGCATGCTCGACCGGCGAGAGTGGATAGAGATGCTAGTGCGCATGGCCGTCTTGCGCTTCGTGTCCACTGGCGAGTTTACCAGCGTCCCAGCGGCTCTCCGCCAGCTCATCAACTTCAAGTTTTTGCCCCATGTAAACCGCCACGCCCTCTACGATAGGCGAATGTATCGCAACGAGCACTGCTATATTCAAGACGTGGATGACATCCTTCAGAGCTACAAAGAGAGCTTGATGGCCATCTTTACGATTTACGCACGCGGCGAAGGACATGTTGGCGATCAGATGGACGACCTCAAGATTCTCAGTTATGTAGAATGGAAGGACATGGTCAAAGATTTCAAGCTGATCGGCAACGACTTCACTACGACAGAGCAGGACCTCGCATTTACGTGGAGCCGCATGCGAGTCCTCGATGATCGTAAACTGGCCTCTCGCAGAAAGGTGCACCAGATCTGCTTCGAGGACTTTCTGGAGGTTATTGTGCACTGCGCGTGCTTTATGTGCCTGCCGACTGACATGCAAATCTACGAGCACGGCTTCGAGGACGCCGGCGCGATGATCCTCACTCTGCGGAACGATCGGCCAGCTGAATATGCTGCATTTCTCTCGCAGAATATGCGCCGTTCGGACGAGCCCTTGAATCAGCCCGTCTTCCGGCTCGTCGATCACATGTGCACGTTGATGATACGCACCGTTATGCAAGAAGCCAAGGTTGCAACAGATCTTGAGGGCTTGACTTTGGAGCAAATGGAGCTCTTCCGGAAAAAATGCGCGTGACAGATTCCTATTTGGGAACGGCTAACGAAGCCCCCCCCTAAAACCAACACCATGCGCCAGCCGCCAGTCACCCCCAGTCTGTGTTTCGTGTGGAAGTGGCTGGTCGGGGCGCGCTCGCGTGTGTCAATTCAACTGAACTTTTTCGAAAACATGTCGCGTGTGTCGGTTCAACTGACCTTTTCGCAAACATAGGTTCACAGTTCATCGTCGCTTCACACCCACAACGCGCGACAGTTTGGCCGGCTGGCCGCTTTGCGCCGTCGCCGACATGGCGTGGCTCGCGCAGAATGCAAAGAAGCTTTGCGCAATCCTATTGCTGTTCCGCGTGCTCAACGCGATGCTCGTGCAGACGCAGGTGTGAGCCGCACCCACAAACGGGTTGTGCACAAAACAAACGGGCCGTGAACAAAATAGATATGGCCCAAGCTTACTCATGGTGCGCCCATCCCTGTGCAGCATGACCCCGACGAGAACTGGCAAGCAGGTGAGGTAGCGCATCAACTTGTCTTTGGCTATGGAATCCTGACATGGGAATGGATCTACGCCGTGCGCAGCTACATGCATGTGCTGCCGTTTGCTGCACTCTTTCGCATGCTGAAGGCGGTCGGCCTGGACACGCCCGACGTCATCGCCCACACGCCGAGACTCTTTCAGGCGGCTGTTCTCGCCGGCAGTGACATTGCTCTCGGCGTGCTCACTGAGCGGCACATATGTCCCGGCGCTGGACTGGACGCAATTTTATGCTCATCAACCTCCTGGTTCATCTGGTATTGCGGCGTGCGCACGTACTCATCGTGTGCGGAGGCGGCTCTGGTCGGCGCTGCGCTCACGCTGGCGCCACCGCCTTCCAACACTGCCCGTGTCCGCCTCGTAAGCGGCCGACTGCTCGCTGCGTCGAGCGTGGGCGCCCTCGCGCTTGCTGTGCGCCCGACCGCCGCGATCATCTTACTCCCACTCCTCGCAACCTACGCGGCCACGTGTACCTCGCGACTTGCTGCTGCCTCAGCACTCGCAATGGCCCTCGTGGCCTGCACGGTGGTCGCGGCCTTGACGCTGGTGGTGGATCGCCTGTGCTACGGTCGATGGCTCTTCGCGGCAGCGCGATTCGTCAAGTTTAATCTGCTCACCGGAGGCAGCGCCTACTACGGCACGCACCCGTGGCATTGGTACCTGAGCGCAGCCCTGCCCGCGGCGCTCGGAGCACATGCACCTCTGGTTTTGCTTGGCCTCTGGCGCGCACGAGGACGATGGGCACGAGCGCCTGCATGGGCCGCAGCCACGGCATTGGGCGCCCTCTCGCTGGCACCACACAAAGAGCTCCGGTTCGTCTTGCCCCTGTTGCACCCGTTGCTGCTCGCGTACGCTGGGAGCGCCCTGCACGCAGCGCCTCCCTCGCAGCGACGATGGTGGATCCTAGGGCTAACCATTTTCAATGCGCTGCCGATCATCTACCTGTCGGCATGGCACCAGAGTGCGCCGATCGCGCTGATGGCCGAAGCGCGTGCCGAGCTAGGCGCTGGCCGTCTCGGACACCTCGACCTTCTTACGCGCTGCCACCAAACGCCAGCCTACGTGCAGCTGCATGCACCGATCCCGCTGAGCATGCTACCTTGCCCACCTCCTGGGCTTGAAGTGCTGCCGACTCCACCCTCGAGCGCCATGTTGAACGCCGGCTTCGAACACGCCGTCCCAAGCTCCGTGCTGCGCCGACGCTACCCATCAAGCGCGCCAGGCTGCGCCAACGAGTGCGATTGCTTCCTGAGCGCGCCCGGACCCGCAGTGGCCGCCAGGTACCGTCAGCGCTGGTGGCACCGGCCGGCCCGGCCGCTGCCCACGCACGTGGCCCTCTTCGACGAGATGTACGCTGTGCCCGAGGTGCGGGCGACGCTTGAGCGGCTCGGCTTTGCAGTGCACCGCGCCTTTTTCCACGAGCTTATCTGGCGAGAGGGCGGCCACGTAGGCGTGAGGCGCCTTTTGCTGCTCCGAAGGGTTTTCTTGGTGTGAAACCAAGAATTGGTTTTCACAGCAAATTCACAACAAGATTCACACCAGGCCGAGGAGCACCCAATTCAGGTTTGGTTGCAGTTCTTCTCTGTGTCTCTTTTCACTGTTAACAAGTACCGGTAAGCCCAATTCACACCGAGGCCGCGCGCGACGCGGGCCAGCGCGACGGCCGACGCGGGCCACCTCCATGTCGACAAAAAGGAAGCGAGGAGCCGTTTGTCCGACGCAGTCAAGCCCCGTGGCTGGTTTATGGCGATGGCTCGAAACAAATAAGGCTGTGCTCGATGGTATCGAGTGTCGAGAATCATCGCATGGCGATGGAGGCCTTGGCCTCTTTGCCACTCGGCCATTCAAGGAAAATGAACCCATCGGCTTTCTGCCTCGGCACTGCATCCTCGACCCGATCGCCGTGCTCCGCGACGACCCGATCGCTGTTGCTGCCACACGCGTGGGCGCCACGCCCAACTTTGCATTCTGGTTCAGCCTCGCGGCGGCGGCCAAGGACGAAGCCCACTTCCATCATCCATACCTTGCTGCATTGCCATGTGAGGCGCCCGACCCTTGCTCGTGGAGCGACGAGAACCGCGCGCTCCTGGATGGCACGCCGATGGGCAAGCAAGTCCATCGGCAGCGTCAGCTGCTCAAGTCTGAGTACGATCGCGTCGCGCCGCGGCTACAACCCGGGGTCGAACGGCAGAGCAAGTACGTGTCCTTCGACGATGTGCTCTGGGCGCGTGGCGTTCACCTGTCGCGCTGCTTCCCGCGCCCGCTCGTCGATGCCGCGCAGCAGGATCTGATGCACGAGGTGCTCGCATCCACGGAGGTGGACGCGCCGCTGCGGGTGGTGCATGGAGGGAGCGGGCCTCCAAAAGTGATATGGGCGGCACCAGGGGCGCTCGGATCGGCGCACGTCTCGGCGGCGACGAGCGCGAGTGCGCCGAAAGCTGTGACCGATTCGTTGGAGACCAAGGCCGAGGACAAACACGAGGACACGCTCGGATCAGCTGAGGCCACGCATCAAAATGTTGGTGAGGGTGCGAGCGGGGACGTGTCGGGCGCAGGCGCAGGCGCGGGCGGGGCGGACGAGGCGGACGAGGTGGACGCGCAGGTGTCGCGGGCTCTGCAGCTGGAGCACGAGGATGAGACAGCTGCGGGCAACCTGGGGTGCATGCTTCCACTCTTCGACATGTTCGAGCACAAGTGTGGCCACCCGATCGTTTGGGAGGCGGGACGCGGCGGTGTGCGCTTCCGCTGCCGCGCGCCAGTTCCGAAAGGCGCGCCGCTGCACAACAACTACGGAGCCAAAGGCAACGAGGAGCTGCTCTTCACCTACGGTTTCGCGGTGCGCGGCAACCCATTGGACGCCGTCGAGGGGGTGGTGGTCGGCTGCGCGCCCACGCCCGACACGGCGCTTGCGGCGGAGCGGCGGCGGTTACTCGAGGAGCATGGAGTGCCCTACACGACGCGTGAGGCCGACGGCGCTCTCCTCATAGGGCCGTTTGAACTTCATGTGACGGCCGACGGGAAGGGCGGGAAGGGCGGGAAGGGCGAGGAGGGCGAGGAGGGCGAGGAGGGCGAGGAGGGCGAGGAGGGCGAGGAGGGCGAGGAGGGCGAGGAGGGCGAGGAGGCTGCGAGTGGTGG
>Ga0210243_100634_pt1 | contig 29795 bp, 13 predicted proteins | sample ChrtobMeP5a_32mM_FD_155461 | JGI IMG/M metagenome (GOLD analysis project Ga0210243, IMG submission 155461) | Chrysochromulina tobin associated microbial communities from unialgal haptophyte culture, Seattle, Washington, United States - P5a_32mM | ecosystem: Host-associated > Algae > Haptophytes >...
CTCTACCCGTGGCTGCGCAAGCTCGGGCCCGAGGGCGAGCCATGCACCCACGGCTACCAGTGCTTCGACAAATTTAGGCGCTCGTGCTTCGAGTCGTACGCGGTCGGTAACGGCAGGTGACGCGGCCGATGTATCCCTTGCGTTTTCGGTTCTCTTAGTGATCGACCTCGCTCACATGTCCCTTAATCCAGGCTTGACGGGGGTTTTATCGTTGATTTGAAACGTCGGAAAAATCACTCCAGACAATTCACACCAAAAATGCCGAGCCTCAAATCCACACTTTCAGCTTGATACCAACATGTGGAGGAGAGAGTCGAGAACCTCAGAGGGCGCAGCGAGATGAAAAAAATGCCCAATCATATGGTACCTCGTACCTGTACATGTACTGATGTACACCTAACGGTCACGGACGGACGGTGACGACGCGCGATCGACGTCCACTACAGGCACGTTCAGCATGCTCGAATGCGCCGTCGCGAGCGGCCGACACCCACCCGATCAAAAAGCCCCAAAAGGTATCTTTTCAAAATCAAAAGGAGGGACCTCTCGTCCAACATGGCTGCGCCCAAGACACCCAAGGCCAAAGGACGCCCAAGTAGCAGCATCACTAGTCGGCAGGAGGACACGCTTGTACATGTGGCGCGCCAACAGTCTCCGCCGATGATTGCGCGCAGCCCCTCACCACGCCGCGACGAGGCGGTCGCGGACGACAAGACGCCGATCAAGAAGGTAGGCGCGCCGGCTACCCCGAAAGCTGCGTCCGCCACCGCTACGCCGAAGGCCAAGGGTGCTGCCAACATACCGAACGCCACAGCTCCTGTTGCTGCTGCGTCGACACCAATGAGTCGAAGCAAGACGGCACGCACGGCGACACCAACGAGTCGAAGCAAGACGGCACGCTCGGCAACGCCGACGAGTCGCACGGCTACACCCTCGAGTCGCACAGCACGCGGGCAGAGCACAGCGAGCGGGCCGAGCACAGCACGCGACAAAGGAACGTCGCCGCCGCCGCGAACGTCGCGTGCCGGTCAGAGCGCGCGCCGCAGCTTGGGCTTTGCAGGCGGACCGCCATTGGCTCCGCCTCCAGTGAACGGTGGCGTCCAGGGTGGCAGTGGTGTGAGCAAAGGCAAGCACGTGGTCAAGGGGTCTGTGAAGCGGAGAATGCGAAAGCGGCGCGCGGCGGAGGCGGAGGCGGAGGCGGACTTGAACGTTGGACACGAGGACACGAGCGACGTGGTTGAGGAGCTGCGACGTAAGCTGGCCTCTCTGGAGCGCGAGGTGGCCGCCCGAAATCTACCGGAGCCGGCGACGGCGGAAGCGCTCCGCTTGCTCTCAGAGGCTAAGGGCGTGCGGCAAGCAGGCTCGCCAGCGGTGCGCGAGGCTCCGGCGACTCCGGCTGCCGGTAAGGCTGGTGTGAAGGCTGGTGTGAAGGCTAGTGCTGCTGGCGTGTCGGCGGTCAAGCGAGCTCCTTCTGAGGTAGCGGCCGCGCATGGGTCAGATGGGCATGCCGAGTGGTTGTCTTCTTCTCCGCGCGACTCAGCCGACGGCGGCGATCCCTTCGAAACGCGTGGTGGTGGCGGCGTCTTGCGCCCGGCCTCACGACCCGCCTCACGCCCCGCCTCACGCCCCGCCTCGCCCCGTTACGAGCACGCTCATCTCAGCCACGAGGACGACTGCTCTATGTGGACTGCCTTCCCCACAGCCTTCCCCGATGAGACCGTCGACGACCTTGTGGTGGCGCTGCTCGGCCACTCGCAATCCGCCTTTGACGCCGCTGTGCGTGGTGAGAGCCTCCCACCCACACCGAGATGCCGCTCGGGTCCAGCGTACACGGGGACGGCCGCCGCCAGTCAGACCGTCGAGGCCAGCGCTGCCGTACCCGTAGGTGCCCACGCCGCCTCTGAAGAGCGCTTCCCGTTGCACGAGGCATGCTATGATGGCGATCTGGATCGTGTCAAAGCCCTTCTGCAGCCCGGCGCAGAGCGCACCAAGAGCCGTGGCGCCCCTCTCGTCAACCAGCTGAGCGCGGGGGCACATGGCTTCCCGCCCTTACATGCCGCTGTCCTGAGCGGTGATGAGCTCATCGTCTCGATGCTGCTCGAGGCAGGCGCCCAGGTGCACATCCTCTCCGCCGACGGCCTCTCGGCTTTGCAGGTGGCCGTGGGCGCTGGCGAACTAGCGTGCACCAAGCTGCTTTTGGACGCGAAGGCGGCTGTCAACCTGTCGACAGCCCAACTCGGCGGCCTGGGTTTGGGTAAGGGTTTGGGTAAGGGTTTGAGTAAGGTGGCGGCAGGAGGGGTGTCCGGAGTGTCCGGGGTCGCCTGGGTCGACGGGGGCGTGAGTGTCCTTCACACGGCGAGCGCGGCCGGGCACGCCGCCATCGTCCAGCTGCTGCTCGAGCGAGGCGCGTCCCCCTGGGCACTGCTGAGCGATCCGAAGCAGCTCGGTGCGACGCCGCTTGCTGTCGCTGCCCAAGCGGGGCAGGCCGAGTGTGTGGCAATGCTGCTCGACGAGCCACATCTGCAGTTTGCGCCAGCGCCTCCGGCCGACACGGTAGCTGTCACCACCAAAGCACCGCTTGTCGGCGCTTCGAAGAACAGCAGCAGCAATGCTTCCAAGCCCGCCGCCGTCGCCAAGCGCGCCAAGGCTCCGCTCGCGCCGTACCGAGCGTCCAACGGACAGAGCGTCGGCACGCTTGGCGACAGCGAGCCGACAGCGACAGGTGCTCTGCCTGCGGCTGCAGCCTCCGAGATGGCCGCCGAGTTGCCGGTCCTCGGACCCCTCGGCTCCCGCTTGATCGCGACGCCCATGACGGACGGGCGCACGCCCTTGCACCTCGCGTGCCAACACGGCGCCATCGAGACTGCTCGGGTGCTCATCGGCGCCGTCAGGTCCGCGGCGCCGACCTTGATCGATGCGGTCGACGCGGCGGGCCTCTCGCCGCTCGATCGGGCGTGCCAGTCGGGCCACGTGGTAGTGGTCAAGCTTCTGCTCGAGGCGGGCGCCACGTGGCGGCGCGAGGGCGCGCTCAACGGCTCCACCGCCCTTCACGTGGCCGTGGAGGCCGGCAAGCCAGCGTGCGTCGCGGCGCTCCTCGAGGCCAAGGCGGACCCCGAGCAGTCGGACAGCGCGGGGCGCTCGCCGCTGCTGCTCGCGACTGAGCTCGGACGCAAAGAGTGCGCGCTCGCCATGCTCTCCGCGCCGCATCTAGTGGGAGTGCCTTACCCGGAGGTGAGCGTGGACGTGTGGCGAGCGTGGCTCACAGAGCCCTTTGCCGACCTCGGGCGTGAGCGAGCCGCAAGAGCAGCGCTTGCATAGGCTGCCCAATGCCATGGCCCATGCTGGCGCAAAGCGGATGCGCGCCGAAGGATTCAAAATTACATGTAAGAGTCAAGATGACGATTAGTGTCAGCATTTCATGTTGAGCGTTTATTATTATTTATCCTGGCGATTCCCTCAATCCCTTAAAAGATGGTAAAGCGAAGGTAGAACCGATGGCTGTGCGACTTGCCGCAATGGCAAATGAAGATCGTGAAACATACTTTCCCTTTGCGACTTGTCGCGCCCTGCGCGCTTACCAGTCGGTGAGCGGCAGTCCACAGCGCAAGGTCCTGCTCGGTCGCCCGAATCACTGGACCGAACGAAGCTCAATCACCGGAGAGCGAACGACACCACATCCAGCCGCGCGATGGCGTCCGACCACGGTGAGTTCACGCGCCTGGTCAGGCTGGGCCCGGGCATGAGCGCTGGCGTCCGTAACCTCAAGTACGTTAAAGCTGACTGGGAGCTCCTCGCCAAAATTGAGGGAAGAGAGTTCCCCCACTCCGGCAGGATCAAGGTCAGGGACATACGTGCCCCACTTGAACGCCCACCAGCAGCAGCTCTGACGCTCGAGACGACGGTGACGGTTGCGGCCGACAAGCTTCGCGGCGGTTTAGCCACGCCCAGGAGCCTGATGCACTCCGGCTTGTTGGAGATGGGACGGCAGCCGAAGGTGGAGATGATCAAGATCGAACCAATCGGCATGGGTTCGGACGTGCCCACCTTGACCATCGACCCGAACCAACATATCAGCCGGATCGGCGGCCCTCGCCTCGGAAGCCTGCTAGACGGCCGGCTACTCACTCCCCGGGAGCTGCAGGCACTAGCCCAAGCGAGTGTCACGCCGCGAGGGTACACCGCCTCGTCACTGCGAAGGAAGCCACAAGGTAGCCACAGCGCGCGGGACGCGTCAACGAGAGATGTGGGCCGGAGTGGGCTCCTGCTTCCGCTGGGCATGCTCGATGGCGCCGAGAAGTTTGGAAGATCCGGAGCCTATCAAGCAGCGTTAGCCACCGAGCAGGGTCGGACGTGCCCCGCACGTGCGCCGTCCACGGCGCAACCCTTCGCGTGATGCCCGGAAAGGCCGACTACGTGCTGCTCGCGCGCCGGCGCGCCGACTATGTCGGCGAACAAGAAAGGATTCCTCTCCCTGTCGTTGGAGAGGGAGGCTGGAAGGTCCCCGTTTCCGCGCGCGTGGGGGGCGGTAAGGAGCCACGCGACGGTGTTGAGTGCGCGATGCGTTTTTGAGGTCAGGAGTATATCTGAGTACTATATCCTACACGAGACGAACACTCGCGTTGTGTGCATTTTATTATTACAGAGCACGTTAAGGGATTGAATGCCGCGGACGCTCGCCCAACTTGGCGCTCCGCCATGCCGCGCCGCGCGCGTCGGCGAGTACCGTCAGTACCGAGAGACGCCGCTGTCCGCGCCGGGTACACGATCCGATAAGGATATCGGCGCGGGAGCGCTGCCGCAGTCTGCCGAGCGCGGCGACCTCCGGCTCCGCGCAGGCAGCCGAGCATGGATCGGTGACCGCGCAAGTTCGTACACGTACGTAGTTTCTAAATGCTCTGTGCTTAGGCTACGGGGGATTGGGGCGACATGATGCACATTCCCCCGCGGAATGCGAGGCCGCCAAAGGGCGATGGCGGGACGAAGCCGAATTCCGGCAGGACGGCGCCAACCCCACCAAGCGTCGCGCTCGGGGGTATTGTGTACCGCCCGCCGCGCACGGAACTCGAACTCGATCGGTCGCCGGGGGTGGCGGGGAGAATGTAGGCGGCGCTGTCTTGGGCGCTGCTGGACGCTGGAGACCATCCAAAGACTCCGCCTGAGGTGGCAGATTGCGGTGGCAAAGCGGCGGCGCGCGCCGAGGTGGGCGAGGCGTGCTGGTGCATGCATGGCTGCGAATGCGGCCGCTCCGTGCAGGGATTCTCCGAGATCGGCACCGAGATCGCGGGGGTGAGCGCGGGCGCCCGGTGCATTTTAGTTCGCGGGCTCGTGCCACGTCGTGAGCCTCGCGAGGACGAGGGCGGCGTTACGGGTACCGACTGTGAGCCATAAGCTGAGCCGTAGGTAGGATTTTGAGGGGGGATGGGTGTGTACAAAGCGGCGGCGGCGGCGGAGGAGGAAGAGGGAGACACGCCGATGCTTCCGTATGACGCATACGGCGTGTCACCGTCAGTCATACCGATCGGTTCGTGCGGTGGGTATTCTGGCAGAGCCATCCGACTACTGCTCAGCGCGCACAGGACGTCGGCCGTCGCGCTCACTCCGGCGCTCCTCGTGGGCCACACGCCCACTCCGGAGCTCGTCGGCGAGGCGCGCCCCGCGGGCGGCGAGGCGGGGCGGCTTCTCGGCTGCCAGCGCGGCTCATACCAGCGCGGCTCACCGGTATCGGGCGCCGTCTTGGGCTCGTCCGTATGCATCCAGTCAGGCGGGCCGATCAGCACGGGCTGCAGCATGGTGCATGGGTGCAGAGGCGGGCTGCTGCGGCAAGGGGCGCGGGAGGAGCCCGGGCGACTGCCGCCGCTGTGCGCCAGCTTGATCGGCAACGGTCGCAAGAGAGGCATGACAGGGCCCAGGTGCGAGCGATGAGGATCGAGGACTGTCGGCGCCGACGGTGGCGGTGAACGCCGTCCAGATCCGCGGGGCGAGACGACCTCGTACCGTCCCTGTCGCCCCACTGCAGGCATCATCCATGCCGTCGAAAGAGCACTCGGTATGTCGGTCCCGCCAGCCCCCGTCCCGCTGAACGCCCCGCTGAGGCGCTCAGCGGCCTCAGCGGCCTCCATCTGCTCCATCTGAGCCTCTCGCGCGTACTCATGGTAGCTTGCACTCGAGCGGACCGCATTGTACCACGAGCCGCCGCCGCCCAAATTAGGGACGCCGCTCGGGACGACGCTTGCATGCGCCAGCTGCAAGTACCACGAGCCGCCGCCGCCGCCGCCGGTGGACGAGGGGCGCGCGTTCGGAACGGCGCACTCGTACGGCACCGCTGACGACGCCAGGGACGTGCTCATGCCGGCGCTCATGCCAAAAGATGAGGCCGCGAGCGAATACCCCCCGGCGCTCGTGTACCCATGCCCCCCGGCGCTCGTGTACCCCCCACCCACCCCCGTTGCCCTCCCACCAGCGGCGCAGGAGGCGGAGCCCTCACGGGAGGTCGGCGAGGACGGCATCCTTGCGGGCGGAGGTAGGCGCCGATCTTCAAGGAAGGCGAGGAACCCATCCGCGGCGTCGAGCAGCCGAGGCGCGGGGGCACTCTTCGGCCGTTCGAAGTGATTCGGAAGAGCGCCCCGGCGCGGCAGTCTGTATAGCCGTGGGCTACCGCCGCCGCCGCCGCCGCCGCCGCCGCCGCCGCCGCCGCCGCCGCTGCCGCCGCCGCCGCCGCCGCCGCTGCCGCCGCCGCCCACGACCACCCCGCCGCCGCCGCCGCCGCCGCCGTCGCCCCCGGCTGCGCTGGTGCCGCGGCAGTTTCCACTGAAGTCCAGTCCACCTCTGCCCTCGAACGCCATGTTGAGCGTCGCAGACTCGTTGCCCTGTACGCGCGCGCCCGCCTCGCCAGGAAGCCAATGGTGCCCGATCGCAAAGGCTCGTGGCGTCAACGGCCTCGTCGCGCGCTCGTCGTTGTCGTTGGTCCCGACGGCCAGCTTAAAGTACGGCTGGCAGAGCTGCAGCGACGGGTGGCATTCGAACCAGCTCGAGTCGTTCACGTGGGGTGCGACGGCAAGGAAGCCATCGCCAAGCTGCACAAACTCGTCACCGTACAGCCGCCGCACCCCGATGCGCTCGAGCTGCACCTTGGTGAAGTCGCGCACGCCGTACGCGAGCGCCGAGATGAGCAGCTGGTTGCGCAGCTCGCGCCCGGTGGTGGGCCGAAGCTCCAGCTCCGCCCAGTGCAGGCTCGCGTAGTGCAGCCAGTACTCATCCATGGGAGAGGCGTCGCTTGCGCGCAAGGCTGAACTCGCCCGTGAGCGTGCCGAGTGAACTCTTGAGGGGCGCGTGCCGCTGCGCTGGGCGCTGCGCCCTCTCAAGTGCATTTGGCTGCCGCCCAGCTGGAGTCGAGGAGCCTCTTCCATGCCCTCCTCCAAGATGTCGTCCTCGCCCCTCATGCCCTCGCCCTCGCCCTCTCCGCTCGTGCGCTGTCCTGGGCTCGTGTGGCGCAGCCGCGACGACGAGGGAGGTCTGATGATCATCTCGCGTCTGGCTGGCGATCTCGGACGCATCTCGTTCGAGCTAAGGCTCATTCGGAGCTCATCAGACAGATGTGCAGACCCATCCACCTCCCCGCCCTTTGGGAAGGGGTTCACCAAGGGCGCAAGGCTCGATTGGCCTGTGCGTGCAAGGGGCGTCTGCGGCCGCGTGGGCTCTCGAGACGAGTCGCTCCAAGCATGCAGGTGCTCGCCACGGCGCACAGCATCGGGCCCAAACTCGTCCTCCTCCATCTCGCCAAAGGGCCGAATCATCATCGCGCGTGGCAGCCGTCCGCGCGAGGCGGGGCGCGACAGCTCGCCCTCGTCCACGTCGCTCGTCACGTTGCGAGGGCGCCGTTCCGAATTCGGTCGCGAAGCCGACGGACTGCGTGACGGGCTGCGAGACGTGCCGCCTGCGCTCGGCGTGCGCTGTCTCGACGATGCAGGTCGTGAGGCGGGCGTGATAGGTCTGCCAATAACGACCGGCCAGTCCGATGCCTCCTCCGCCCCTTTGGCCACCTCGTCGCCTGCCTCGCCTCCAGCTTGGCTCGCATACCCACCGTCCTCAACGCCGCCCTCGGGACTGTTGGCCGGCCCAAGCAGCTCTCGTGCATCGCCGTCAGCGGCGGCGCGCTCGGCCTCATCCCAAGAGGCGAAGCTTGGGGCGCCGTGCGCTCCGTCCAGTGGCGCGAGAGATCCAGCCACCCCCCCGGTGGTGCCCTTGGAGCCAAACAACTCGCCACTGCCCTTCTCGGCCCAGTTTGGCCCGTGCGCCTCGGTCAGCTTCTTCTCGATCAGTTGCAAGACAAACTCGCGCTGCTTGGCCGGCGGCAGGCGTCCGAGCTGTGCCCACTCGTCCTCAGTCAGCCCATCGATCCCCTCCTGCAGCTGGGTCGGCAAGCCCTTGCGCAGCGCCCAGTACTGCAGGCGACCAAGATCTCCTGGGGTCCCTCCCTCGTGGTCCACACGCTCGCTGAAGATGTCGATCGCCTCTGTCGCCTGGGACGCCTTCTTGCGCCCTATCTTGCCGCGGCTCAGGTTCTGGATCTTCTGCGCCGCCGCCGCGCGCTCCTCCTTCTCCTTTCTCGCCTTCTTGCCCCGCACCTTGGCCTGAACCTTTGCAGCGGCCGACCGCTTCTGTTGGTTCCCCGCGCCCTTCTTCGACGCCTTCTTGCGGTATGCCTCACCCGTGCCACCCTCGTCGCCATAGCTATTGGAGCCCTTCTCCCCCTTGCCGTCGCCGCCGCCCTCGCCACCGTCGCCGCCCCCTCCGCCACCCGCCTGGCGCTTGGCGCCACCGCCGCTCCCTTCGCCCTGCCCTCCATCGCCCGTGGACAGCTCCTCCTCGTCGTCTCCGTACGTCTCCTCATCGTATGCGCAGTCCCCTTCGTCCTTCCACACGAACGCCATGTAGCTCACGGTCCCATTCGCGTCCACCACCGCCTTCGAGACGGTCACGGCTCCAAAGAGCATCCACAGAAACGCCGCGTACTCGTGCCCGCTGATGCCTGTCGTCCACGTGTCCGCCAATTCGAAGAACGCGTCCATGAAACGCTTGCGGGAGAGGGTGTCCGCGCCGTGAGAGTCGTTCTTCCAGTCCTCGGCGATCGTCTTCTCCGCATCCACCGGATCGTACCCCTTGATCATGACGCGGTAGATGCGGCGCAGCATGATGGCATGCCCCTCCTGGTGTAGCTCGTTCGCATTTGGATCGCCTCCCGAGTGCAAGCTGCGCTGAGCAGCCTCCCAGAAGGCCTGCAACGCCTCGAGCACGCGCCGGTCGTGCCGGAGCGCCTGCCGCTCGCGCACCTTCTCCTCCGTTGCCAGGCTCACATCGCCCTGCTGCCACATCTCGAGCTTTGCGAGCTCCTTCTCCGACTCCACGGCTGTCGTGACAAGGCCGCTCTGCGCCATCTCCTTCTCGTCCTTTACTCTCGTCTTGACGCCCATCATGTGCAGGACTCCGCCGCCCTCGAGTCTGGCGCCCGCGCGCAGCTTGGCCATGTACCGGTCGTGGCTCGAGATTGGTCCGCCCTTGCCGGAGGCTGGGCCCACCCCGAGTGCGCGGCTCGTCGTGAGCCTTTTCTTCATCTTCGCGAGCGACCGCGCAAAGTTGGAGACCATTTGCCATCGCAAGCCCGCCTTCGTGGGCATCGCCATCCTTCCCGGGCGCAGGATTTAATCCAGCGTCCAGACGCGAACAAAAAAAAAAAAAAAAAAAACTCGCGTACATGTAACTGCAACGCGGAAAAGACTTGCTAGATGCTCCTAAGTTTAGTAATTTGCAAACAGGCGCATGCAATTGATTGGACGCCAGCAGGAAAGGGATACGACACGATAGTACAGGAGCTGTACCTTTACCCCACTTGACACGTTCAGGCGTTGGGAGTACTATAGGAGTACTACGTAGAGCTTGACGCGGACACTGTCTGAGTCGCTGGAGACCCATCGAGACGGACGAGCGACTCACACTCAGACTGCTGCGTCCTGCTTCCTCTGTTGCGGTGTTGTCTGTTGCGAGGTGCATCGAACTCTCAAACGTGGCGACTCCTTCACAGCGAGAGTGGCGGCGAGAGTGGCGGCGAGCTCGACCTGCAGCTCGACCTGCAGCTCGACCGCACCTGCAGCGTCCGCGGCGAGCTAGAGCCTTTTTATAGCTAAAGAATAGCTATTACTCGCCATAGTGCGCGGCGAGCTGGAGCTTCTCCGCCTCTTCGTCGTCTACATGCGCCCCTGGGGCCTGTTGCATGGCACGCGACGAGAAGCGCTTGTTGATCGCTTTGGCAGGGTCGCGGCCTGTGCCGCCCGAGGTGAGCTCCTTGAATCTCGCTGCGAGCTGCTTCTGCATGCTCGGCGCCTTCCACAGCGCGACCACCTTGGCCACTATCGCGGGGTCGTCCCGGAGCGCCCGCACGGCAGCGGCCGCCGCGGAGGTCTCCGCCTCCGTCTCGTGCGCCTCGTAGAACTTGGACGCCCACGTGCGGCGCGCGAGCTGTGCGGCGTCGGGCATCTGCGGGAGGAAGAGGATGTCGGTCGCGGACTCCGAGGCGAACGACGCACGCACGACCTTCGCCGCGGACGCGCTCCTCCGTAGCGCGCGCAGAGCGTGTGGCTCCGCACGCTCGATGGCAGCCACTCGGGCGTGCTCCCGGGTGCGGCCGTGCTGTCGGAGGCGCTCGAAGCGCGCGGCGGACTGCATGGGCGTGGGCGCGTAGTAAGGGAGAGGGTACCTGATGAGGGAGGCCATCAGGTGAGACAGCTGATGAGGGAGGCCATCAGGTGAGACAGCTGATGAGGGAGGCCATCAGGTGAGACAGCTGATGAGGGAGGCCATCGGGTGAGACAGCTGATGAGGGAGGCCATCGGGTGAGACAGCTGATGAGGGAGGCCATGAGAGTGAGACAGCTGATGAGGGAGGCCATCGGGTGAGACAGCTGATGAGGGAGGCCATCGGGTGAGACAGCTGATGAGGGAGGCCATGAGAGTGAGACAGCTGATGAGGGAGGCCATCAGAGTGAAAGGGCAGTCATCATGGGCGCGTGAGGAGGGGGTGGGGAGGAGGAGGGGTAGGGGTAGGGGGAGGGGAACGGGGGAGGGGATCGGGGGACGGGGGGTATACCCAGAGTGGCCAGGCGAGAGCGTTCTCAACGAGTCCACGTGCGCCAGTGATTCCTCGAGTTGATGCACGCGCTTGTGCGCTTCGAGCGCATCGTACTCCGCCTGCGCGGAGGTCGTCTTGACCGTGCGACGCGTGCTCGGACGGCGCAGCTGCTCGTAGTACTCGCGTGATGGGTCCCTCAGCAGCTGCTGCCCTCGGCTGTGGCATCGCTCGTGCGCCGGGGAGCTGACGAGCCATCCGAACGTGGACGAGCCATCCGACGGCGCGGGCGTCCAGTATAATGGAGCAGGTCGTGTGCTCGGCCGTGCTTCGTGGGCCGCAGGCGCTGAAGACACGACAGGAGCACGTGTGGCAAGGCCCTTTGAGTCCTCCTCTGCGCCAAAGATGGAGCGGTGGTCGGAGCTCATCCCCGCCGTTGCAGGCCGATCGAACTCGCCCAGTGCCATCTGCGGGGCGGGCGATCTCCCCGCCAACGGGCGCTTTTGAGGACTACTCGACGGTCTTCGTCGAGGGTCGTCGTGATGCAGGGCGTTCGGCTCGTCACTTCGTGTGCGTTTGGGCACGGTCGTCGATGGGCGTGTCTGATGAAGCCCGTATCCGGGACGCGTCTGAAGCCACGGATCAATGCCGTTGGGCGTGACGTTCGTTCGTGGCCAGAAGGCTGGCTGGCTCGACGCAGCGCCCAGCTGTCGACCCAGCGCGTCGCTTGGAGACACACGCATAGATCGTGGGCGCGGCTGAAACAGAAATTCTAAATTCAAAAATGGGAGGAATTCTTTGTCGGGTGCATGCTGCACCTAGAGGACTGAGCGTCCTGGTTCGTACATCTACATGCACATGGTCATGTCACATTGTCGCAGCTGCATTGTCGGCCCTTAGTAGATTCCGTTAAGTAAACCGACGCACCCCTCACGCCCTTTCGGTTTCGCCTATTTGAGAGTCAAACTACAAACATCAGACGAAACTTCAATTCCCAAACGGGTATAGGGTTGGACCCTTCTACACATGAAAAGCAAAGGACCACTCCCCTTTGGTTCTAGGTAACAACCGACGCGGTTCTGTGCCTTTGCCTGTGCCTCACCAGTTCGCCTCCTCAGCCTCAAGTCCTAACTTCCTCTCTCTAACCTCCATACTTCCTCCTCAAGTTGGCTTCATACCAGGACTGCTGCCGGCCCTCCTCAAGAACGGCGAGGGTTGCTCGTACAAGGTCGAGCGCGCGATCGGCACCGACGAGCACCGAGAGCAGGAGGGCAAGCTCTTCAGAACGAATGTCCTCAGTCGATCCGCTGCCGCACCGCTCAAACTGCGACCGAACAGCACGGCCATGTCAGCTGAGCGCAGGCGCGATGAGCACCTTGCGTGCTGGCAGAGCTCTTGAATCTGTGTGCGAGCAGCGGCAGGCAGCACACATGTCGAAGAACCATGTCAGCAATGACCTCGTCGTGCGCGCCCTCCGTCGCGAGTACAGCAGCCCGTAATTTGTTCGCGAGTTGTACGCGATCGTCCAGCTTCGGAATTATGTGACTCCACGAAGCGCGCAGTTGCAACTTCGCCGCGACTTCGGGGTCAGTGCTCATTGGCCAGTCGAGCGCGCCAGGACTGGGACCCGAGGCGGCCGGCGCCATTGTGGATGTTTTGTTCCCGCCAGTTTTGGTGCTGTGAATGGTGTCCGGAGATACTGTATTGAATTCATCGAAGCCTCGAAGGCGTGAGCACACCTCCTTTGTCTGTTGAGGCAGTGCGCGCGGAAAGTTCTCGCACGGCGCGGGAGACGGATGAGAAGCTCTTCGATATGCTCCTCCAGTGCGCGACGATGAGCCCTTCCAGCGAGTGAGGCGCGACTCAATCGCTGGAAGCCAGCGATGATACGTCTCCACCCTCCCTACACTACACCCCAGGGATTCCCGCCCTCGCTTCGAGCTTTTGCAAAAGCAACGAAGTTCGCTGTTATTTTCCGAATCATCGCAAAGTGAATGCAATCGATAATTGTCGCACACATTGCAAAGTGTGAATCTTGATTCATGCGCCCTTGCGAGGTGCCTGCATGCGACGTCAAGAAGAGCGTTACTTTTCCAAACTTCTCACTCACGAGTGTTCGCTTATGAGCGATGCGAGAGTTGATGCGAGATGCTCTCCAGCAGGTGCACGACGTCGTGAGGTGGCACGCGGCCCAACTGGAGCGGGGTGTGCGATCGGATGTGCAGCATCGAAGTGCCGTCGTTCTGGGCCGCTACTACAACCACCCTGCTGTGGCACGCTGCCCGATCCTGCTCAAGCATGGAGGCGTGCTCGTCCACAAGGTGGCCCGGGCATTAGCGGTGGCCACACGCCAGCATCTGCCGCGCGCCTTGACGGCTAGCTTTGGAGCGAAGCTCGTACAGCGCCTACGCAAAGGCCGACGCTTGCTCAAGCTCAGAGACGCTCTGGCCGCGCACGCGATCGCCAACGGGGCATTCTCAGCTGCGACCAGCAGATTGCTCATGCCAAACCTGTTGGCAAGGGCGGCCATCGTCGCAGGCAGCATGGTCGCCGAGCAGATGATTCAAATTGTATGCAAACATCCTGCGATCAAGGACTCATGTCTGCAGGCTCCAGCACGATGGATGCCAGTCGGGCCCTGGCCCTTCTGTCAGCTTCCCCGCAGATCACGCCGTTGTCACTGCGCCTCGACGCCGCCGCTCTGCTCTCGCGCATCATCGAGGACCATCGCTACACGATCCGCTTCCTCGACGATGACAGAGCGCTGACGGAGCCGCTCCTTGCGGCAGTCGTCCGTGCGATGCTGGAGCTCGACGCCCATGATGAAGAGCTGGGGGACGCGCTGGTCGCGCTGCTCGACGCGCTCCTTCGCGCAACAAGCATTGCCACTGAGCAGCTCTTTGTGCAGCTCGACATCATGATGGGTGGTAGCGGCGGGCAGTCCTGGGCACTGCCCAGCGTGAGCTTCGCGCTCATCTCGCTGATCGAGCTCGCTTTCGACGTCGACCTGCACACGGCAGCGGCCGCTTTGCCAAAGTGCCCTAACCTTGTCCGTACTCTCGCGCGCGGCGTGGACGCTGTCGCCGAGACGCGGGCGCATCCGGGCCGTTGGTACGTTCATGCGCCAGATCTGGCCACGTGCTCACTCCAGATCTTTGTGCAGCTTCTACAGGCATGCGATGAGCCGGCGAGCATGGTGCTCGACGCGTGCAGCCTCTCACCGAATCAGTTCATCGGACTGCTGCCGGGCGTGGCGCGAGAGAGTTGCCCTTCACCAAGCATCACGCTTCTCGAGCTCCTCTTCGAGATTGCGGCCGACTCAAGGATTGCTCCGCTGCTCGCGACACCGGTCGTGCTCGCGGCGCTCAAGCCGCCGCTACTTTCGGGTTACGCACCGCTACAGCTCGCTTGCATCAACGTGCTTGCGGCGCTACATGACAACGGTGGCCCCGCCTCACGCGACGCCATCGTGGCCGAGGGCATCATGATCCTCGACGTGATCCGACAGCAAGGTGCAGGTGCAGGTGATAGGCTGTGTCTCAAGAGGATCTGTGAGAACGCCAAGGTGGGGAAGGTGTCGGTGGAGCCCCCCGCCTATGCCGCCGCCGCATCTACTGCCACCGCCGCCTCTTCCGCCGACTCCGCCGCTCACGCGTTGCCCACCGGGCAGCCCAAGCAGACCACGCCCGCCACCGCGCCTTCAACAGCGCTGATCGTCATGCCGTCGACGAGGGGCAACAGAAGCAGCGGCGCGCCTGGCGAGGCTGCACAGGGCGCCCAATACGACCAAGTCGACGCCCATGACGACGATCCCTACGACCAAGTCGACGCCCATGACGACGCCCAAGACGACGCCCACGATGCCGCGCCCGCGCCTCTAGATGCGCAGACGCCCTCACGCAAGCGCCCGTTTGAGCCCGACCCCTCTGCTTCAACGCCAGGCGGCTCGCCCTCAAAGGTTGATCCGCCTCTCTTCTTAACTGAGGGGAGCGGTGAGGGGAGCGGTGTTACCAAAGAGGGCGACCGTCCGGAGGCGAAGCGGAGGTGGAAGGAGCTGAAGGCGCTGCGGCTGCAGCAGTGCAAGTGGGCCACGAAGACTGGTGCCATCATCGCGCCGTCACGCAAAAAAGAGGGCTACGTGCTCCCCGTCGGCAACCAGCTCTCCTGCCTCGTTGACGCGCTCTACAACGGCCTGTGCACGCTCGGGTTCGACAGCGCCTCTCTCGCACGGCTCCGCAAGCGCGCCATGCCCGAGCTGGGCAACGACCCGATGGCATCGTGGGACTCGGTCATTTGGGCACTCGCCGACCTCGGCTACCCCTACGTGCTCCAGGAGTCGACATCGCGCTTCGACGGGAAGGGGGGCCTCATGCTCAACCTCCTTCGTGCCCCCGCGGGTGTCTACCTTGTCTCGCTCCAGGTCATCATCGATGGCAAGGAGAGTAAGCACGGTGTTGTGCTCTCCAAGTTAGCGGAGGAGCATGCGCCGCACGGGAAGCTGATCGACAACCACGGCAAGATGCAGCCGTGCTACCTCGAGGCCAAGGACACAAACGGCAAGGAGGCGGCAAAGATGGCGTGGAAGCTCTTCATCGGCCAGAACCCAGCCACGAAGGAGCGCCCCTTCTCAGTCAACCCCGCACAGGTCTTCGAGTTGAAGAAGAAGGCGTGATGGGTGGGAAGTTAGATTAACCAGGAAAGGTGTGGGGGAGGAGGGGGGGAGGCTTTTTCTCTGCCGCTACACGCACCACACTCCACACAGCACGCGTCGTCTCGGAGCGTGGACAGCTGGCGCCGAACCACGAACGTCGTCGCTCGAAGCGCAACCATGTAGAGATGTACCATCGTGTCACACAGAATAACAGAAATGCATAATCCGCCGGAATAAAAGTTTAAGTGACGACGCCTTCCTTTGATTGTTTGATCCTTCAACTCATCCGTTCGATGAACCACCTCCGTACGATGAACCACCGGCAACGGCCAACGCCCAGGGTGACCCCACGGGGGTCCCTTCATTACAGTAGAGCCTATATTACAGTCTAGACTGTAAGGTAGTCCGCTCGCACTCATTAGGGTAATTTTGGAAATCAGCCCTACTATAAATCAATGAGTCCCAAGGCCCCCGGGGCGGGGGAGGGTGGGGAAAGAATGGACAACGGTGGAGCCAGACAGTGAAAATAAGCTGGTTCGAGTCTCAGGGGGCACTTCCCGCGCTTGCTTTTTTAGGTGAAATTAGGGTTTTGGGCTGGTTTGTGAACTAGAGTATGGGATTTCCACGTTCGATTCTGAAAGTTTTGCGCTAGAACTCAATGGGAGTGCGTGGGACACCTCTGGCTTGAGTTTCGTTCAAATCCCTTCAGTAGTTTTGGAGATCAGTTTTTGCCCCATGTACACCATGAGCGGACTACCTTAACTATATTAGCTCGTTCAGACCAACTCACACTGTCTGTCGCCCAGCCCCTGGAGGCAATGGCGGCGACGGCGACGGCGACGGCGACGGCGACGGCGACGGCGACGGCGGCGAGGGCATGACTGCACTTACAGAGCACGGCTTTTCGTCTAGCTTTCTGTGATGGCGGCGGCGTAGGTGCAGTGATAGAGCGCCGACGACGACGAGAGCGGCGAGTGTTCCTCCAACGGCCGCGCCAATGAGAGGTCCTAATGAGACGTCCTGCGCTGACGAGGCGGGCGGGGGGCTGCCCCGCAGCTCTGCCGACGGAAAGCTGAACTGTGAGGTGTCGTAGACGGTTTCGGCGGTGGTTATGTTGAGTGCTCGAACAGCAACGCTCGTCGGTTCGCTGTAGGCTGCGCTGAGTTCGATAGAAAGAAGCTGCGCGAAGTGGTCCGCCATCTGCTGGTCTTCCTGACGCAGGTCTTCGAAGAGGTTGAGCACGTTTCGGAGCGCATTGTCATTGCTCGAGATCGAGAGCTCAATCTCGAGTGCAGTGGCGCCGCTCGGAGCCGGAGCCTGCAGTCGTCGCCTGCCCGACGTCGGTACGCCAGGGCAGTTGGTGCTTCGGCAGTCACTCACGTAGTACGAAGCAAAGCCGCGGACTGTCCTTACGTTGATGAACTGCACACTGGCCGGCGGCACCATCGCGCTGGCTGAGATGACGCTGGCCATGGCGTCGGAAGCGGTCGTGTCGAATCCGCGCGTGAGCCCCTCGAGCTGCATCGTGGCGCGGACACCAATGACGTGGAGCGTGCAGTCGTCGACGGGCTTGAACGCACCATGCAGGATCCCCTGAGGGACACCGCCAATGTACGTCATCTGGTTGCCATTCGGGCCTCTGCCCGTCCGGTAGGATCGGCAGCCTTCGACAGACGAGAAGGAGCACCCATCGATCTTGAAATGCTCCACAATGGCCCAGGTGCTCGCCTTCTTGCAGTCGCGGTGGTACGCCGAGAGCAAGTCGACATCGCGCGCAATGTACAGCGCGAACGCGGGGGGCGCTTCGGCCTCCGCGAGAATGGAGAAGGGCTCGGAGTAGTTGACACTCCGACTGTCGAGCGACGAGATGCGGATGAAGAAATTGTGCCCGCCGACGGCACTCGCATTGAGCGCGAACGAGTACGTTCCCAAATTTGGCTCCGACGCGCTCACAACCTGCACGAGCCCGCTGGCATTGCAGTCGTGGCCCCGATAGAGCTCGATGCGCACATGGCGAGACGCATCAACACGGCGAGGGTCGGCGTGCCACGTGATCGCGTACCGCTGGCCAGCGACCAACTTGTCGTTCAGGCGCGGCGAGCTGATGGCGGGCGGGCCGCTGAAGCGCTGCACGTACGTGCCGTTGCTAAAAAAGAGATCGGCGAGTGGCGCCGCGCCGCTCAGCTTGTCCGCCCGCACGCAGCGTGTGGCGACCTTGCCAGTCGCCGCCTCGTGCGTGGCAATGCGCTTCGCCACGGAGCGGAACTTGGGCGCTTGCTCGACCGGCTGGTCGGTGAATTCCTGCATGCCCCACGAGCCGTAACGGCTATAGACGCTGAACGGCCCCGCAAAGTAGCAAAACGGCCTCTCGGGGCTGCCGAGCACACCCGATCCTGAGCTCTGAAGCGCGTCGAAGAAGGTGTCGAGCACTGCCCCCATCCCATCGTGGCGGTTGGCGGCGATGAGCCGCTCGGTGACGCCACCCGTCGGCTGGGCCCCCTCAATCACACCATCTTCGACGAGGCCGGGTCCACCCTCGTACACGATGGTGCCCACGCCCAACGAGCTGGCGATGTCGGCGATGCTCTTGATGCGCTGAGCAATGGACGGCGCCTGGCTGGCGACTTGCGCGTGGATGGCTGTCGGGCTGTACTGCACCCAGGCCGAGTTGATGCTCGTCGGCGCCAGATACGCCGTTACGCCGTACAGGTCGACGGTCGCATTGGCATTCATGTAGGTGAGCTGCTCGATGTGGTAGGCGGTGGACGCAAAGAACGTGTGCGTGCCCAGCACGTACTTGAGCCTCGCCTGGCGCGCCGCGGCGCCGAACACTTCCGTCCAAATCGAAAAGATCTCGAGCGAGCGCTTCGCGTGGTAGCGCACGCATGCGCAGAAGTCGGGCGTGGCCCATCCATGACAGTCGTTGGCGTGCACGTTCCCGAGCGCGTTGTGCAGCCCGAGCTCGAGTCCCCTGCGCCGCGCGTGCGCACCCTGGGGGAACATCGGGTTCCACACCTCGTTCGAATGCTCCACATAAATGTCGACGTCGGAGCGCAACGTATCACGAACGAGGATGGCCATCCGGCGCACGAAGTCATCCGACGCCAAGTGATGCACGCATAGCCACGGCGCAGCTCCGACCTGGTTCGCGAGCGCGATCATGTACTCGAGCGCCACCCCGTCAGTCTGCATCCGATGCGCCGGCGTGATGCGCCCCGCCCACTCGAGGGTCGTCGTCGTCGCCTGAAACCGAAAGTCTGATCCGATCTCTCTCACCTGCGAGATGGACTGCAGATTGGCCGAGGTGAGCATGCCCTCAAGGGCAGCGTGCCGACGCTGCAAGCTCGTCTGCTGGTCGTAGTGATTGCAATTCTCGATCACGCGCCATGCGCCCTCCACAAGCGCCTCAACCACCCAACGCACCGGATCGGCCTGAGGCGAGTTCCTTTCCGACGTGCGCCAGGCGTACGCATCCAATGTCGTTGGAGAGGACAGCGTGAACAAAATCGACGCATTGCCGTTGACAAGGCCGGCGCAGTCGCCAGTCCATTCCGAGCCGTCGATGATCGCAGGCATCGGGAGGCCGTCTGCCAGATCCACCGCGGATGCGATCGGCACCGGCCTGCCGTCGTTGAAGAGATAAAAGTCGCCCATCAAAGCGCACGTGGCGGTCGCCGCGTTGCGCAGCTTGGTGGCCTTGAAGCGGACTGCGCTGATGCCACTCAGCTTGACCTTGGCCGAGGGCGGGACCGAGTTGGTGTGTTGCCAGTCCATAAAGCGCAGCGTCGAGTAGCGCGTGAGCTGGCGCACAAAGTGTGGGTGGAAAGGCAGCAACTCGTGCGTTGCTAGGAAGCCGGGAGCAATCACCTTAATGTTGCGCAGCGGATTCTGAGGATTGGTCTGCCGGATTGTGAGTGCGATGCCGTTGTCCGTGCAATAGGGCACCCAACCAGCCCGATCGAACCAGCAGGTCGCGTCGCACGTGGGTGTGAAGTCAAAGTCGATGCGCCCAGCTTGGAATGCAACGGCCTTTGCGTCCATCCCGAGATCAATCTCGCCCTCGCCCTCGTACAAGAGCACGTAACGCCCATCGATCGCGTGCTTGCACACGTCCCGGGCGATGAGGGTGATCAGTGCCTGTGCCTGACGTACTTCTCTCGGGTAGCCGAGGGCCGTCTGGTTGATGCCCACTCCGTTGCCCCACTGGTACTGGCGGTTCTCGAAGATCAGCGAGTTGGAGCCACCCTGGTAGGAAAACTGGCCAGCGAAACGATCGGCGTCGTTGATGGTCACCCACTCACGTGACTCCTTCATCAGGTCGACAAAGACCCAGTTGGTGCCCCCGATGCCTGCAAGGTTGATCCCAAACGTGGAGCGCTCATTCGGTCGCTCCACCGGCTCATCACACGCTGCTCCAGCAAACCCGGACCAGCAGCGGCACGCCCCATCCACACAGACGCCATTGGCACACCGAGCACAGCCGTTTTGGCCCGGCCCGACGCAGCCGATCCCGGGGGTGTCGACGGTGTCGCAATCCCATTCACAGCCCAGCGAGCCGTCGCGGCGTGGGCGGTAGCCCGCGTCGCAGATGCAGGAGCCATCCGCCCTGCATTGACCGTGGCCACTGCAGCCGCAGTCGTACTCACACTTCTCACCGGTATAGCCTCGCAGGCACGAGCACACATTGGCATCGAGGCAGTGTCCATGCTGGTTGCAGTCGTCCTCGCATCGAAACCGCGAGCAAGTGGCGCCAAAGTGTTGTGGATGGCATGTGGCGCACGACCAATACTCAAACTCACCAAAGGTGGCCGTGGCCGCGCACACGCCCTGGTCGAACGTGCACCTGTACCCACAATTGCTGCTCACGACCGGCGTGAAGACTCTGCATTGCGTGCCAGAGTAGGCAAAATAGCACGAGCATTCAGTGGAGTCTCGCTGACCCCAACGCAGAGCGGGGGCAAGGCAGTGCCCTGAGCCGCTGCACGCGTCGGAAGAGGCGCATGCCACGTCGAGGTTTGCGTCCACGTCGCACGTGGCGTGCTCGTCCATGAAAGCGAACAGGCCTTCCTCCTTCGGTACAGTGGCCGGATCTTGGTCCGTCGCCTCGCGCAGCCCAAAAGGCTGCGTGCCCACGCTCGTGAAGTGCATCATCATCGTCGCGCCGAGCGCCTTGAGCCCCGCGTAATACTGCCGAATGAGCGTGCCCATCCGTGGATGGCGGTTGGCGGCAATTGAAAGGTCTTGGGCGGTCCTGTTCCCCTCGCCGGAGGGCCCCCCTTCGTACAGTACGAGCTGGTAGCCGTAGCGATGGATGAGCTGGGCATGCTCTGCCACATTGTCGAGTGTCGCATTCACCGCGAGGGCATATGAGTCGAGGAGCCCAGAGAGATCGGCGATGGCAGGGTCATACCCGTCAAAGTAAGGCGCGAGAGCAATGGCATCGATTTGGGTGCTGTTGGCCAAGCACGCGAGGACCTGCGACGTCGAGTCGACGTTCGATGCCTGAGCTTCGACGGCAAAGCGTACGCCGCTTCGGGACCCACCGCTGCGGAGCACGGGGCGCATGACCTGGGCAAGCTCAATCGTGCGCTTCGAGTACCAGCACACACGCCCCAGCCCAGTCAACTCTCCCATCAGGAGCGCATGCTGTCCGCCGACAAACCCATTGTGCCACATCTCATTCGAGAGGGAGATGGTCAGACCCAAATCCGGGCGGAGCGTCGCGTTGAGCAACCGAGCCAGCTGAAGCGCAAAGCCGTTGCTCGCATTGTGTGGCAGCGTGATCCACGGCGAGGCGCCAAGCATGTTGCTCAGTCGGATCATGGACTCGTACGGCACGCCCGCGCCCACTGCGTACGAGTGCCACGCATTCGAGCCTCCCTCCTTCGCACGGTCGGCCCACTCGCCGGTGGGCGAGCCTCCACCTACCTCGTTGGCCTTGGCCCATTCCATGAAACGTAGGTGGCGGAATCGCCGTAAGGTGTGCAGGAAAGCAGGATGGAACTCAGGCTCGGCGTTCTGCAGCGCGCCCGAAGCAGCATATCCCGGCGTCATCATCCGAATGTGACGGATCGGGTCGTCCTCGTTCGTGCGCGTGATGCATAAGTAGACGCCGTTGTTGAAGGAGTCTGTGAGTGTCACGTCGACCTCGATCAGACCGGGACGGACACGACGCACGTAATCGGTGTCCAGGCCGAAGTCCAGGGTGCCGTCGCCCTCGTACAGGACCGTGTAGACCCCACTCAGGTAGTGCGTGCTCAGGTCTCTCAGCATCATGGCGCATGCTTTTTGGAAGGGCGCCAGCCGTGCAGGGTAGCCGCCGTTTGACGGGTCAATCTCGAGGGGAGGCACAAGGTCCGAGCGGCAGCCATACTCGTTCACGAGCATGTGGCACCAGCTCCGCGCCGACTTGAACACGTCGACGTACGCCCACGATCGGCTCCAGTCATGAATACCAGCAACATTGATGCCGACGGCAGCTTCCGAGTCGGTGCACACATTTGGCTGACCGACGCGGGTAATGGTCTCGCACGCGGGGCCACTCACGCCAAGGAAGCACATACACGCCCCGCGCACGCAGCTGCCCCACACGCACCCGGGGACGCACGCTGGAGGATGCACAACGACGCCCCGGGCAAGTGCCTCAGCTGCGGTCGACGGCAACGACGAGCGCAGGCCCGCATTGTATCCAAGGATCGCTTGGAGCTTCGAGGAATTCAGATCGTCCGGACCAAGCATGAGGGCCCCATGCCCACACTGCTTGCCGCCGAGCTCGCACAGCACGGGAGGACGGTACAGGGGCTGCGCGACAAAGATCGTGCCGCCGATGCGCCGCCAGCGGTCGAGGAAGTCGAGGAGGATTTCGCGCATGCGCGGGTGCGCGTTGGCCTCGAGGAGCTTGCGTTCGAGTGCCTGCTCCAGAGCCGCGTCGCCCTCAAACTTGGACCGATTCCTCGAGAGCACATCCAGTGTGAATGACGCAGGCGACCTTTCGGCGACGATCTTGGCTGGCCCGCGGTAAAAGTACTGGCAGCTGCCCGCGCACTGTGCGCCCGCGAGGGCATCGTTCGTCAGATGCGGACGGCTTCCGGGGTTCCCCACACCCTTCCAGTAAAAGTCTCGCCGCTGGAGCACCCCCTCCGTGTCCACGATCACTGGTGCTGTGTTATACTGGTCCCGCGCCCCCGCACTCGCGTTCCAAAAGTAGCACGTTCCGGGCACCGCGCAGTTACCAGGCCGTGAGAAGCACTGCCCTCCGCCATTCGGGCCAGCGAGCGCGCCCGGGCAGTCGCTGTGGACGGATACGCCGCAGCTCCACTCGTGCGAGAGCTGGTGAGCAAAGCCGCCGCATTCGACGCTGGCATCGCAGATCGTGGCGCAGCTCGCGACATTTGGTCCCACGTGCTTCCAGTACGTTGGCGAGCCAGTCTCACTCAGTGCCACATGGGCGCGCCTGCTGCTGTCAATCCCTTCATAGCCCTGCAGCTGGCGCCACTGCTCCGCCTTGACGTAGCCGTTGCCTAGCGTCGAGCTGGCGGAAAGCTCCGCAAACTCGACTGGCCCATACTTGTTGCCCATCGCGAACCAGAGGCACTGGCTGCACCGTAGGCTGCCACTCAGCGTCGCGCGCGCTCCGTAGTCGGCGGCGCCGAAATCAGGGCCACCGACATCGGAGATGAGGCGGATGCCCCTCTGGTTGAGCTGCTGCGTGAGGCCATTCAGCACCGACTCTGCATGCAGAGCCGACTCGTGTATCTTGTCGAGCTGCGCGAGAGGAGGGTTCGGGTGAGGGTTGGGGGATAGGGGGGCACCGAGTGCGCAGAGAGGGGCGGCGGATGGTCAGCCGGAGATGAAGCGAGAGCAAGGCTCGCGCGCAGGAACAGGAACAGTCCTCTCCGTGAGAGCGCACCAGAGCATCCACCGTCCAGTTCGCATAGAATTCCGCAGCTCGTTCTCGATCGTCGAAGTTGATGCATTGGTTGTACCGGTTCTGGCAGTTCCCGTTGCAACAATTGCTTCTGCCGAAGACGGCGCGGACCGCGACCGCGTCGACATTTCCCAGGTCGGTGCCGAAGCGCTCGAGAGTGCCCCCTAGCCACGCGCCGGCCGCGGACACGCGAACGAGGCGCGTGCCGAGGGCCGCCCGGCGCCGCGCATTCACGCCAAAGGCGAGAGTCCAAGCGCGGAAAACTTCGAGAGACTCGATCGCGTGGGTCTGGGGCGCCTCGTTCCGGTTGGCCGCGTCGGTGCGATACTCGACGAACGCCGTCAGGTGGGGGCGCAGGTGGCTGTCCACGTAACTGGCATACATCATGAAGTCCGCCTCATCCGCAGCGCCGGGCCGGTTGGCTCCGTTCGCGGTTGTGGTCATCAGCGAGGGGTCCATCGCGTTCGAGCGCGGCATGCAAAACCACGCGGACGCGTTGAGCGTGTTGGCGAGCGCCACCATGTACTCGAGCGCGACGCCGCGCGGGCCCGCCTGGGTCAGCGAGGCCGGAGTGCTCCGATCGCGCCAAGCGGGGCGAAAGTTGTTCTCGTTATAGTCGTTGCTGTCGATGAGCGCCCAGCTGCAGAAGCGCAGCAGCCGCGTGCCGCTGAGAGCGTTGAGGAGGTCGGGGTGAAAGGGCTGGGTGGCCAGGGCGGCGTCGGTCGCGTCGACGTTGATGCTCGTGATCGCCGAGACGGCGCTCCCGCTCCCGCTACCCGCCGAGCGCACCTCATCCTGCACACGAAAGATGCGCACGTTCTCGAGCGGGGCGCTCGGGTCGGTGGTCATGATGCGGATCGAGACGCCGGTGGCGGGCGCGGAGACGTTGAAGAGGTAGCGACCACGCATCGCTACCGGATCGTACGAGAGCGGCGCCGCGAGCCGTGCGTCGCCGCCGAACGAGAGCGTCCCGTTCCCGTCGAAGTGGACGGCATATTGGCCGGCGGCGACCGAGGCGCCGCCCCAACCGATGTATGCTACTGCGGTCTGAACCTCGAACGAGTCGTGCCACAGCCACCAGCGGGGCAGGGAGACAGGGTAGCCGTTTGCGTGCGACATGTTCGTGGGTCTCAGGCTGTGCTGCTTCCAGGTCTCCATCTGCACGCCCGCATCATGTCGGGCGCGCTCCACTTGCCAGTATGTTGCGTGCTTGAACAAATCTCGGAAGACACGCGTCGAGGTGATCTTCCACTCGGTGACGCCCCAGCCATCCGTGGCCATCGGAGGGAGGTTGATCTGCGATCAAGGGCGACACAAAGCTCAGCATGGGGGAATCACCCAACCAAGTGGTTCTTTTTGCGTGCCGGCTCACCCCAACATCCAGCTGCTCTGGGGGGTCAAATCTTGTGAGATTGAGCGTGATATTCTGCGCTGACGTCCGATCCAACATGAGAAGCACCAAAGTGGTGAGCAGCAGCATCTTTGTCGACGCGGCAACTGTTGCAGACTTTTGTTGACCTCCGATGACCTCCGTTGGAGGCGGACTTTGTGACGAACTCCAAATGATTTTGAACATGATGTTGAACATGAACGATCTTCATAATTCAGATTCCTGACTCTTTTTTCGAGAAAACACGCGGGGCCAGACGTTAACGTGTGTAGGCCCTTTACTAACGACCCGCATTTTACCCGCATTCGCTCATTTGTCAGAAAGCGACGCGCTTGTGGTTTCACCCTGGCATGCAACACGTCGGTTATCGATCGCACGATCGTCGTCATTTGTAAATTTATAATCTGGTGAATAACTTACGCATAGGCCATAGCCGTACCTACCAAGAGCCGACGACCACCAGACGATTTTCAATTTATGTGAGACAATTGATGTGAGAGTGCGCACAGAGTTGCGTGACGGCTGCGCGCAGCGAGCAGCGCAAGCGGTTCGGCGAGCGCCCCCTGAGACTGTGAGACCGTGGTGCACATTCATGAACACACGTACGGGAAGCATGTGTCCATGGTCCATGAATGCGCTCCTGCCGTGTCCGATACTCGCTGGGCACGCGACGGAGGGATCGCCGCAGTGTGCTCGCGACGCCGCGGCGAAGGAGCAGGCGTCCTAGGTTGAGGGTTGGATCGCAGGTACGCGACCAGCGCTTCGTCACATTTGTCGAACCGCTCTCACCAGCCGAATACGACCTCGCACGTCCGCGTCCACCAGCCGGCGCGTCCGTGATCGCGCATGGGAGCCCCGGGCACCTTCGCCCCGGGCACGGCACGTGGCAGCTGCACCTTCAGCGGCATACCGGTGCCCGGCACGACACTCGACGGCAGGGTGAGGGCGTCATCAGAGGGCACGACGCCCTCGATGACGCCGAGCATCACGCCTCGAAGCACCGTGCCGTTCTTGGCGATCGCCCGCTGCTGCTGCCACCGCTCGCGGAATTGAACGTGCATCCACGGCCCGGCACCCAGACGGTGCTGCACGATCTCCCCGCCCGAGGGACGCATCTCGTCGAGCACGGCGGGCAGCAACGCATTCGTGTGGTAGCCGAAGACGGTGATCCAAAACGACGTGCCGTCGCCGGCCGGGTACGGCGTCGCGGCCGGGTACGGCGTCGCGGCCGGGTACGGCGTCGAGGCCGGGTACGGCGTCGCGGCCGGGTACGGCGTCGCGGCCGGGTACGGCGTGTTGCCAGCGGCAGCGGCACCGAACATGCCCCGTGTGCGACTTTGACCGGGGGAGGCGGCTGCGGCTGCGGGCACGCGCGGCGTGTAGGGCGGCTCCCCGCCTCCGCGCCCACCTCCACCATCACCTCCACCATCACCTCCGTGGCGACCCTGGACATCATTCGCGGCGGCGTCGAGCATGCTGAAGAGCGGCGGGCGCTCCACCACGCTGCTGCCGCCGCGAGGCGTGCTCATGGGTGCGAATGGCGTGGCAGCCGCCGCTGGGGCCTGCCGCGGGAAGGACGAGGGCGAGGCCCACCGAACATGCTGCTGCCCGGCCCCTTTTCGGGTGCTCGAGGGCGGAGCCCCGTAGCTGCTGACAAACGGCGAAGCCGCGAACGCGAACGGGATCGAGGTCCCAGGCGAGGAGGCCAGCATCGGAGAGCGCCCAGCATTGGCCCCGCCCCCGCTCGGGAAGAGAAGCTGGTTGTCCTCGTGCCGCGCGCGCGGCGAATTCACCGACGGCGTGCTGGGAACCCGCCGCCGCACATCGCCGCCGCCGCCGAACATCGCGATCGCGTGGAGGTGCGACTGAAAAAAGCGCCTCAAACAATTGTGCATCGATCGTTCATGTGAAGTCAGTAGTCAGTTTCGTCGCGGTCCCCCCGTAATCACATTAAATCAGTGCCGCGGCAAATGCCCCCCTCCGCCACTGCGACCGGCCTCCTCGGACAGAAGGACCCACATCTGCTCCTCGCTCGCAACCACCCCCCAGGTTCCCACAGTGTGCTCCTCCTCGACTCGATCGAGGAGAAATCACTCACCTTTTTGCGACGTGCCACCACCTTGCTGGCGCTGCTTCAAGTAGCCCGCGGCCTGGAAGCCTAGTACCCCGAGCACAGTTCCGAGCAGCATGTTCTGCTTGACGCAGATGAGGAGCACCAGCCAGCTCGCGGCGACGGAACCCAAGGCGAGACGGACGGCCTCGAACGTGAGTCCCTTACCCTCCGCGCTCTCGTTGAGAGCTGCCCCGAGCGGCACGACGAGGTTGTCGTGCAAGAAGGCGGCGCCGATGAAGACGCAGATGGCGCCGATGACGAGTGTGGGCACGTAGCCGACGCACGCGCACAGGGGGTAGGCAATCAAGAAGAGCGCGCCCACCGCCGCTGCCACGTACGTCGAGAGTTTCGTCATCCCACCCACTCTGCGATACATCACCGCATCCGAGAGGGCAACGTATGAGCCATCAGGGCCGCCAATGGCCATCAATGCCAATGAATGGCAATCATCAGACGGCCCATGCACTCCGAATCTCCGTTCCATATACCTGAGATGGATTGCCGTATTCGAAAGGGCGATGTAGGACGAGTAGCCGCCGCCGACGGCCGCCGCGGCTGCACCCGCCGCATGCGTGCGCAGCTCGCGACGGAGATCCAGCTTGCGCTTGAAGAGAGGGCCCGCAAGGATGTAGTTGAGCACCGTGTTGATCACCGGGCCGAAGAGCGCCGCGCTGAGCAACGCGCTGAAACCGGCGGGGGAGAAGATGAGGTCCCAGCGGACGAGCTCGGGAGAGAAGGCGAGGTAGAGCTGCGTGACGGGCCCCCCCGCCGCCTCGCTCATGAGCCAGCCGGCTGCGCGCGCGTCCGCGATCGACGTGCCGGTCCAGCAGCGCACGGCGTGTACAAGGCCGGTCACGCCAGCAACGAAACCAGGGAAGAGGTATGGCGAGTTGACTCTCCGCGCGGTGAACCACAGGCCGAGTCCGAGAGCGTTGGCCGGTAGCCAGAGCCGCGCGCTGGCCCAATCGAGCATGCTCGCCGACAGCGAGAAGCGCGAACCGAGCGAGTCGAAGGCGAGCATGTATAGAGACCATCCGATCGCAGCAAACAGGCCAGCTTGCAGCTTCGGCGGCAGGAGCTTTTCGACGTCGTTCACGGGCGCCTCCGCTGCGGCCAAAACCAGCAGCGCACCCAGCAGGCCCACCAGCACACTGCCGGTCAGGACCGTCGCCAGCAGCGATGCGCCACCGACGCCTGCCGCAGCCACAATCGAGGCAAATCGGGCAAGGAAGGGCATGACCTCGTACGACGTCGGAGCCAGGAGAAACCCTGTGCCCGCAAACCTAGTGACCACCGTTTGCATGGCCACGAACCCTAGCAAGGCGTGCTGCAAGCCGATGGTGAGTGGCAAGCCGACGGGACCGAAGACAATGCTGGTGAAAGCCGCGGCGTCAATAACGGTCGCAAGGCCGCTATACACGCCAGCCGCAATGTTGCCAACGACCGATGGAGGTTTTTCAGCAGCGATGAGCATGGAGGAGCGTTGAGGTGATGGAGGAGCCCGAGCAGGAGCGATGGGGCGAAGCGCGACGGCGCCGCCGAGCAGGGCGAGGTGCAACCAGGGACACCAGGCTGCTTTCATCGGCGGCCAGACGATGCTCTGCCTATGCTCGCGCAGCCTCGCGCCGCACGACAGCGTCGACAGCCTCGGCCGTCACGAGCTCTCCCACGCGAGCCTCAGGGCGACCTCTTGTGTGAACGTGAACACGACTCAGGGCAGTCCGGTGAAGGGAAGCACACAATCTGCCACGTGTATCTCCCGTTGGGATTAATCAGGATGCCCACAACGATTAACTTCGAGAATCCCTCTTGGACCTCGCACCTGAAGCTGAGCAGCAGATCTCCCGATGTGTACATGTATCGCTGTAAGGCTGTATTTCCCCACATGGCATGCGCCATGGTACCCCATATGCCCATTCTTCCAAACGGCCGGGAGACGTTGACGTCTCCCCGCTCGTCCCTTCCCTCCTGGCCGGGCTACTGAGGCTCCGCCGACTGTCTCTTCACACGTTGGTTCACGGCCGCTTAAAACCGTACAAGGTACAATACTTGGGGTCAAGCGGCATACTCGATACTGCCCGCTCAGAATACACACATACACCTTATACGACGTATTACATGAACCCATATATACACGAGACACGGGGTGTGCGGTTCCTTGGCGCTCGCCACCCTGGCTCGCCAGCGCTCCTCTATACTGGTTTCCCCAAAGCCAGAAATATTTCCCCGGAGCAAATGTGTTTTCCTCGGTGCAAGTCTACATGTACCCAAATTCTGGAATTTCGAGGATTTGACACGCGGGCACGGGCGTTTCCAAAAATAAATTTGGACGGGCGCTTTAAATTTGGAAGGCGGGCGCTTTCCTCGAAATAAAATTGGACATGCGATAAATATGCCCAAACTCCAATCTGTCCTTGAACATCAAGCACGTTTTTGACAATGCGCCTCGCGCATCAGCTGCTACTAACCCTCGCCCTCGCCGCGGCCACGCCGCCGCCACCATCCATTCCCGCGGCCCCAGCGCGGGCCCCGTTCGTGTCGTGCATCAGCAGCCACAACACCAACGGCGAGCTGCTCGAGAACATTGAGACCAACT
>Ga0210243_100641_pt1 | contig 29597 bp, 16 predicted proteins | sample ChrtobMeP5a_32mM_FD_155461 | JGI IMG/M metagenome (GOLD analysis project Ga0210243, IMG submission 155461) | Chrysochromulina tobin associated microbial communities from unialgal haptophyte culture, Seattle, Washington, United States - P5a_32mM | ecosystem: Host-associated > Algae > Haptophytes >...
TCGGCGGCTCCTAACAACGGCGTGTCCATTCGCCACCCCGCAGGGTCTCCATGTGCACGTGGATCAGCCCGACGTCGACATCGCCGACGACAGCGCTGACGACAGCGCCACGCCAGCCGCACCGCACTTCACCCTCAAGCCGTTCAACCCGGCCCGCGACGCACGCCGTGCGCTGCGGAGCGTGTACGTCGGCGATCCCGTGCTCGAGGACGTCGTCGAGGTGAGGGCCACGCCCGCGCGCGCGCACCCTTCGCCACGACTGATGTTTGTGCAATTTTGCGCATGCAGATCCTCGATGACTCGAGCCACAAGGCCCTCGTCGTTGCGGGTGCGTGGATTCTCCTTCCAACGGCGTGGTTCGAGTACATGGACACGACGGCAATGCCACTGTTCGTCACGGCGCAGATCGTCAAGAGGACGAAGGCTGACAGGCTGGCGTTCGAGGTCAAGATGATCGGCGACGGTGTGCCTTCCATCACCGTCAACTACTACGTCGAGAAGCATCCGCAGGCGTACGCGGGCATGGAGGAGCGCTACCTCCTCAATCCGAGCGTGCGGTTCCTTTCGAGGGAGCCGTGCACCATGTGAAGATCCCGCGCGCGCGCCGTCCCGAGCACCGGTCAGGTGCCGCCTCCGCCGCGCAATGCCTCCCCCTCGTCTGCCCTCGGAAAACGGAGACGCGAGATGCGCCCGATCCGTGGGTTCACGAGGGCGGCTGATGTGTGTGAATGTGCCGATGTGGATCGGAGATGGGATAGGACTGCTGATCTGTGAACGTTGAGTGTGTGAACCGCGCGAGTGTGGCGACCTGGCGAGATTCGAGATGCGAGAACCGAGATGGAGTGTGTGCTGTGAATGACTGATGTGCCCCGGCGCGACCGGGGCGAGCGCCATGGCGAGCGCATCGCATTACGAGTGCTTGTAGCCGGCCCCGCTAGTACTCAGCCTGTTAATTGACTTACGAACAGGTTTGTAACAAGGCCTTCGTTACAAACTAACGACGAGCCTGGTAACGAGACTCGTAATTAAGCTACGAGCCCAACCCTAGTAACTTACTAAGTTATAGTAACAACCCTCGTTATCAGCCTGATTTTTTTGCAGTGTAGAAGAAATCTGAAATGTGCCCTCATAGATTGTTATAAAATTGTGTCACCGGGGCACACGCACGCCCGTTTTACACGTACGTTACATGCCCGTCGCCCCCCTCGCACGTCGCGCGCGCGCGCGCGCCGCGCGGTGCGAGCCCCGGGTGGCGGCGGCGGCGGGCCGGAGCGCGGAGGCAACACGCGCGCCCAACGGTTATTCGATTCGTTATAAGGCCGCTGATCCTGAACCAAACCCAAGGGGCAAAAGTCGATTATTGCGTACGTGCCACGCCGCCAGCGGAACGAATTGAACAACCCGCGCGTTCACTGTTCTGTGTGCGGGGCGTCGGTACACCTATCTATGGGCCACCCAGGTAGCTCTGACGGCTTCAGCTGTCGATGGAGCGGCCAGGTGGTTTTGGCATCATCATTCCGATCATGCTCAAGGTCTCTCGCACGCCCGCGGCAGAGGTATCTGGCGGACCGCTTGCACAACGCTGCGCGAGCATAGCAGCAAGAGCAGCGCCCGAGGCACCTGCTTCACGGCTCATGGTGCCAGACATGAATGCCGTCATGGCCTCAGGGGGGACCAGTGCCTTGAGCTTGGAAATATTTGCAGCAAGTTCGGCGGCGGTAGGTTCGGCAGCGGCTTGGTGAGGCATGTCCGAACCACTGGGCTCTGGTCTGCCAAGTCCAGCCCCATTCGCCGCCGAAGCAACTTGTCGACCTGTCTGAGGAGCCACCGTCCAGCTACAGCTGATGGTCAACTGATCGACCTTGCGTTCGACGCTGTAAGTGGATGGAAACGCATGCTCCAGTGGACATTGAGCGAGCCACGTCTCGAAGGCGGACTGCCGCTCAAAGGCGAGCATTGTGCGCGGCGAGGCGCGTCACGAGAAGCAACGAAACCCGCGGGGCTTACCGCGCGTGAACGCCCAAAACGGCGCTAATTAACACAAAATTCCCATAGACAGCCTCGCCCCATCGCAGGCCTTCGTAGACCATCTCCGGGTGGAGATTTGGCGATCCTAGAAAACCACGTGGAACACACATGGCGGAGTCGTCCAGGGAGGCAACCGTGGAGGCGACCGCACTGCTCTTGTGCGATGACGAGGAAGAAGACGACGAGGAGGACGAGGTGTCCCTCGGCTTTGCGATCGATCGCCACGACGATCCCAACGCGTTGCTGCGCAACCATTTTCCCTCAAAACTTGGAGGCCGTCCCGCTTGGCTCGACCCTGTCCAGCTGCCGCTGGAGTCGCAGTTGCGCTGCGGCGCGAGTGGCGCACCGCTGCGCTTCCTGCTGCAAGTGTATGCGTCGATCAACGACGATGCACGCGCGTTTCATCGTACCGTCTTCCTCTTCATCTCGCCGCACGGCTCACGGCTCGGCGAGCTTGGCGCAGCACGTGCCTTTCGCTGCCAGCTGCCGCGCGTCAACGACTTCTACGCTGATGAGCCAGCAGCGCCCTATGAATTGCCTAGACCACTGACCGATCCTCTGGCGGTCATCGCCAAGCGGCGCTGTGCGCGATACGCCGAGTTGCCTTTGCCGCTGCCGCCATCGATGCCACCGTCACCAGTGCAGTCGCCGACCGCCGCAGCCGCAGCCGATGAGGTCGGGGCTGCCTTCACCCAAGACGCTGGCTTTCGTGAATCCGAACTCGTTGTTGAGCCGGAGCCGAGCGCGGAGGAGGCGCTCGCCAGCGGTGTCGGCGCGCACTCGGAGCAGGTAGCCCGTCTGCTCGCCGCCTACCAAGCCAGGAGTACGCCACCTCCAACCCAAGCCGCGCAGTCAGGGCAGGTGGCACAGCCTGTGGGGAGCAGCGAGGCCGCCGCGATCAGCGCCGGCGCCAGTGCTGGGGCCGCGGCCGCCGCTGCGCCGGCGGACGATTCGGACGAGGATGGTAATCTCGGAGGTAATCTCGGCATTAAGTCGGCGGACGATTCGGACGATGCCGACCTGAGTGCATTTGGAGCTCCTGATGAGGACCTAAGCGACTTTTCGGCCTTCACAGCTCGCGTACAGCGGGCGCCTGAGCAGTGCCTGCGGTACACGTACGCGGAGGCGACCGCGCCGCTTTGGGCGTCGCGCCGGCGGCGGCCCGAGCCGGGCAGCGTGCCGCCGTGCGCGCGGTGCGGCGGGCCGCGCCGCTTCGAATTTCAAGTGATGCCACAAGCCATCCATTATCTTGGGATCGACTCACTGGACAGGGAGGCTCCGGATTGGGCCACGATCTGCGTGTACACGTGCGCTGCCTCGTGCGCACCGCTACCGCCGCTCCCGTCCCTCGATGGTGTTGTCACCGACCCCTCAACCGATGACAAGCACTCTCCCGAAGCTGTGGCTCTCGTGGGGCATCCGGTGCGCATCAGCGGGCTGCAGGGACGCCCCGAACTCAACGGCAGCACGGGCACGGTGCTCTTCTGGGCAGGCGAAGGCCGGTGGGCCGTTGAGGTTGGCGCGGGTGATAAAGTGAAGCTGCGCTCGGCCAACCTCACCCTCGTGCGCGTCGACGGCGTGGCTCCAGCAACGCTCGAGAGAGAGGGCGGATACGCTGAGGAGTTTGTATGGGTGCAGAACATCGAGTGACACCTACCCTCGCGGGTGCCTCGGACCGGACCGGACGGCGAGAACAAGCCGGCGCACCGGTTTAGTGAGACCGCGCTTGCACGCCTCTCGCACGGGGGGCGCCGCGCACCGGGCGTCCGGGCCGTGCGTGTGATACGCCGGGTCGGGACGTCGGGTCGGATATGGCGAAAAACGTTAAACATCTAGACCGGGCCCCGTCTGCGTCTCCAACGACTCCCCGGCTCCGCATCCTTCGCGGGCCGGCGGCGGCGCATCGTTGTCGCGTAGTTGTCGCGACGATTCATGTGTCTCGCTTCCCGACCCTGCGCACTCTCAGCGCTGGATTCACGCGCACCGCGCGTGCAGAGTCGCTGCAACAAGTGAGAGATGGGGTGGTGCGTGAGACCACACATCACTCGAGTACCTTCCAGACCTTCTTGATCTTGTTCGCCACCCTGGGCACTGCGCCTGGTGCCGAATGAGCTCGGCGGTTCTTCTCGCGGCGACGTGCGGTCGCTTGGACTGTTTCCTTGAGCTTCGCAGCCTTGAGGATGGCCCTAGGCACGTGCGTGTGCTTCTTGATGCGCTTCACCTCAGGCAAGTACTGGAACTTTTCGACAAGCGCCTGCTCGTACTCGCGCTTGGCCTTCTCGCGCGGCAGCTGCTGAAGTGGCCGCACGTTCGCCTGCGCGCGCCAAATGCGCACGTTGGTATCGTCGGAGCCAGTGAAGACGTAGGCATCGTCGAGCGACCAGGCGGCACAGAAGAGGCGCTGCATGCGCTTTGTGTGGTACACCGCCTTGGATTTGGGTTCCCCCACGTCCCACAGCCGTACCGTCCGGTCGTACGAGCCAGAGACGAACTGACGCCCTGTCGGCGAGTAGTCGACGGCAAGCACAGCGGACACATGGTCCGTGTGGCAACAGATGGCGTGGTCGAGCTTACGCATGTCGAAGGTGTAGAGGCAGTGGTCTTCGGACGCGAGCGTGAAGTGGAACGGCTCCATCGGATTCCAGCACAGCGCGTTCCCGCGCGTCTGCATCACTGCCTTCTGCAGTGCAGAACCAGTGCGCAGGTCAAAGAGCGTCACCGAGCGGTCGTTGGAAAGAGCGCCAAGTAGGTTGGGCTGCGCTGGATTGAAGCGCACGCGCGTGATCGAGTCGGCGCCCCACTCGTACGCCTGCACCGGCTCCGAGCGCGCCGTGTCCCACAGCTGCAGGGTTGGCCCGCCCGTAGCAAAGCTGTGCTCCTTGCGGTGGTGGTCGACGTCTGTGAAGGCATGCCGGCCCAGGAAGGTGGCGAGCGGCGTCTCGTCGCCGGAAGCGGCCGCGGCGGACCACAGTTTGACCGTCTTGTCGTCAGACGCCGTCACAAAGTGGTGGCCCGCGCGTGAGAAGGCGGCGCCGCGCACAAAGCCCGCGTGCGCCTTGACGCGCCAGCTTACGTCGCGCTCGGTCAGGTCCCATCGGATGATCTCGCCGTCGCACCCGCCCGAGACGAGCGTGGTGAGCGAGGCGGGGCTTTTGGCAAGGCAATGCACGCCGTCCATGTGGCCGCTGAGCGCTCCGGCGAACGGCTTGCTGAAGTGCTTGTCAAGCTTGACCGCGTTGAGCGCACGCGCATACTCGCGAGCCCGCTCGAACGGATGAAGCTCGGGATTGGCGGAGCGCACAACGCGATCGAGCTCCGAGGAGCGCTCGCGCACGAAGTCTCGCTTGTCGCGCGACAAAATCTTGAGCTTCATTCTGTCCGCTCGGACCGGAGCCCGCGACGACGACGACGACGGCCGTCCGGCTCGTCGCCTTGGCTCCCGTGAATGAGTTCTCCGCTGAGAAACAGCCATAAAAAAGGAAAGTGTTGCGAGACCCATGTATGAACTCGGCTGTTCACAGACCTCGGTAAGTTGAAGGGCACTCGCTTCATGCCGTGTGACGCCCAAAGTTGCTTCACGTCTGTGAAACGGAAAAGTTGAAACGGAAAAGACTTTTTGCCGACCGCCAAAGCTCAGCATTTCTCGTGCGTGGCCGCCTCAGCACCTTCACAGCGCGCCGTGCGGATCGCGCGTAGGCCGCCGGCAGCCCCCCTGCTCACCCGTGCGTGCCACCGGTTTCTACGCCTCGCAGGCCCTCCTCTTGGCGTGGGACTCTCCTTGGGCTGCGATGGCGCCCAAGAAGAGCTCGACTGGCGGCAAAGACGCCAAACCGCCAGCAACCCCAAAGGCCGAAAAGGCTGACAAGCCAGCCAAGGCCGAAAAAGCCGACAAGAAGTCGAGCGGCGGCAAAGCATCCTTGGCGTCAACGGGCTCCACCGACAGCCTCGTCGAGCTGGGTGAAGTGGCCGATGCGGCGGAAGAGGATGTGAAAGCACGAGTCAAAGCGTGGGTCAAGATCAGCGCAGGCCAGCCGAGCGGCATCAAGGCAGAGGACGTTATGTCGGTGCGCTCGGAGGCCGATGGCACCATCATCGCCTCGTACGACGGGAACAACAAAAAGCTCGAGAAGGCATCGGTCGACGGTGTCGTAGCGGCGGATGCCTCGGTGACGACCATCGCTGGCGACCTGCTCGGGCCGCTTGTTGACAGCATATGCGACAAAGAAGGCCTCGAATTTGACGAAAAGAGGTCCTCTGTGCTCTTCTGCTACGGGGAGGACGGCTCGGGGCGCGAGGAAGCGCTGATCGGCAGCGAAAGCCTCGTGACGGTGGCGGTCAAGAAGATACTCTCACACATCCCGGCAGGGTACGTGTTGCAGTGCGCGGGCACGCTGATCCTGATGGAGCTCATCTTCGACCTGCTGCGCCCCGAGAGCAACCTCTCGATCAACGAGACGCAATTCTCGGGCCTGCACGTCGACGGCGGTCTGTGGAAGCCGGTGAGCAGCGCGTCCGACCTAAGCGCCATCCTGAGCACTATGGACGGCCAACGCGAGGTTTTGCGCGGGAAGCATGCTCTAGGCCGCTCGCACCGCTCGGTGATGCTCGTGTCGCTGCGCGTCGCCCCTTCGGATGGCTCCGCGTATGGCAACATCATGTACCTCGTCGAGCTCGCGGCACCGCCCATGACGCGTGCGAGCGGCGTGAGCGGCCTTGCCCTCGAAGAGTTTTGCAGTGTGAACACGTCGCTCAAGACGTTGACCAAGTGCCTCACGGCGATGGGCTCGCGCAAGAAGGCCGCCACGCCGCCACTGCGCGACTCGCGCCTCACGCACCTGCTCGGTTCGGCGCTCGGCGACGACAAGAGCCCTGTGCACTGCCTTGTGTACGTGCCCGGCCGCCGTGCCAAGCGCGCCGAGGCGGGCGCGGCCATCGTGTGGGCGGCGAAGGCGACGGCGGCGCGGCTCAAATCCCAAGTGTTCGCCAGCGCGGCCTCTAAGGCGCTCGTGAGCCAGCTGCAGGGTGTGGTCGCCTCCCTCGAGGAGCCCGGGCCGGAGATGGCGAGTGAGATGCGTGAGCAGATGGAGCCTCCCTCAGATGCCCTCTCGCAGCTGCGCGCGTCGGTCAACGGCAAGGCGGCCATGCTCAGCGAGGTGGAGCAGGAGCTGATGGAGCAAAAGCAGCGTACAGAATCGCAGCTCAGCAAGAACCAGGCCGCCCACGAGACGCGTACGAAGGAGCAGGAGGAGATCCAGAAGGCGATCGGCGACTTGCAAGAGCAAATCAAGGGCGTCAAATCGGGAGAGAAGCTTCAAGCGGCGATGGACACGCTCAAGCGCACGATTGGGGAGGAGAAGGTGGCCCTTCGCAAGCAGGTGATGGCGCGCAATCGCCCTAGCGCCGCGCCCTTGCCCCGCCACCAACCCGCCACCAACCCCCACACCCATGAACCCCCACACCCAAGATTCTTCCCTTATCCCCGCCACCAACCCCCACACCCATGATTCTTCCCTTATCCCCACTGCCCCACACTGCGACGCCCTCATCCCGCCAGGTGAGCGAGATGGAGGATCGGCTCTTTGCCGCCAAGTCCAAGCTGACCGAGCACGCCAACGCGGACGCCAAGGCGAACGCCGGCGCGCCCGTGCAGTGCACCGCACTGTACACGAGCGGGATGACGTACGCGAGTGAGGGGAAGAACAAGTACGCGTCACTTATGTTCATGAGTGCCGTCAAGCTCATGGAATCCATCGGGATGGGTCGCTCCAAGTACGTGGTGCAGCCCGTCTCGGCACTCGCCGACCTGTTCTCGACCGAGGGCATGGACGAGGAGGCGATCGCGCTCTACAAACAGGCGTATTCGATCGAGAAGGACGCGACCGGCGCTGACTCGGCCGAGCTCGCTGACCACCTGGAGAAGCTCGGCGCGGCGTATGAGAAGCAGGGCAAGATGGAGGCGGCCACTCTCACGCTCGAGGAGGCGGGCTCGGTGCTCGAGCACGCGCACGGCCCTAACCACCCACGGGTGATTGCACTGCGTGAACGGCTCGCGGCGCTCGTCGAACCTGAGGAGGAGGAGGAGGAGGAGGAGGCGCCCGAGGAGGAGGTGCCCGAGCCCGAGCCCGAGCCAGAGCCTGAGCCTGAGCCGACCCCGAGCACGAAGCTGCCGGCCAAGCAGAACCTCGACGAGCCGGAGACTTCCAAGAAGCCCGCCCCCAAGAAGAAGGGCAAAGATGAGGGCGCCGAGAGCTCCCGCGCGCCCGCCAAGGAGGCCACGCCCACTAAGGAGGCCAAGGGCAAGAAGGGTGCTGAGAAGGGTGCAGCGAAGCCGCCGGTGGCCGAGAAGCCTGAAAAGGGGGCCAAGAAAGGCAAGGAGGGTAAGAAGAGTAAAAAGGGACAGGAGGACAGCAGCGCGGCCGACGGCGAGGGCGGCAGTGCGGAGCAGCCCGTGATGCGCCCCAAGAACTCGCTCTCGGTGACCGAGATGAACGAGGTCACGGTTCAAAAGTTCTCGTCGCAGCGCATGAAAGCTCGTCTCGAGGCGCGTCAGCGGCGGCTTGCCGAGGAGGGGAAGGAGTTTTCGCTCGGCCTCGCGCCATCGCTTCCCGAGGCGTCCGACGACGACGTGCGTCCGATCAGCCCGAAGCATCACCACGTCGACCCGCTCCTAGGCGATGTGCTCTCGAAGAAGCGTGACATGTTCCGCGAGCGCATGGCTCGGCGCAAGGCGGAGGAGTCTGATGGCAAGCCCACTGGCGAGGCGGCCACGCCGGCGCGCATGCACGATCGGGATGCGGCCACCGCGGACGGCCAGGGCGAGGAGGGCGAGGAGGATTCGGCCGACGAGAGCGATGCGGACTTCGATGAGGGCATTGAGGACGCGGAGGGCGGCTCACAAGAGCTTGCGACCATCGAGAGCGACGTGATCGACATCGTGGCGGCCACGCACAAGGCCGCCCTGCGCGAGGACTGGGGGGAAGTGCTCGACTCGGCGGCGAACCTCGAAAAGGTGCTCGCGCACGCCAAGCACAAGGTGGCCGCGTGCGCGACCGCGGCGCGTGTTCTGCTCAACACGGGGCTCAAGTACGCGAGTGGGTTCTCGGAGGCACCCAAGACACGCTCGACGCTTGGCTGCCTGATGATCGTCGAGTGGTGCGTGCCCACGTGCCCCGAGGCCTTCCGGCAGGCCATCGCGGGCGACCGTTGGATCCGAAAGCTCGTCGACCTTTGTCGCAAGGACAACTCGTCGGCTGAGCTCGTGCGCTCGACGATCATGCAGCTCATTGCCAACTGGGCGAGCTGGTACTCCCACCAGCCCGCGTGCGCCGGCTTCGACAAGGCGTGCGACATGCTCGTCGAGTTCAACCTCGAGATGCCCGCGCCGGCGTCCAAGCCGGGTGAAGAGCGCCCCACGCCCTCGTCCCCCTCGCAGGGCCCCTCGCTTCAGGTGCCTGGGCTGCAGCTGCAGCTGCGGCTTCCGCTCGCCTCGACGCAGCCCTCGTACCTAGGCTCGCAAGCGGCCTCGGATGCGAAGGCGCAGGTGATGGCTGAGCTCGAGGTCATGAGAGAGGACGTGCGCACGCTCGAGCTCGCCCTCGCCAAGGTGTCCAAGCAAATGAAGACGGAGACGGACCCGTTTGGCGGCACGCAGCACAAAGCGAGCACCGCGCTGGGCGCGCTCGAGCTTGCGGACGCTGCCCAGGCTGCCACGGACACGCGCGGCTGGAAAGGGCGGCTTGAGGCCCTGCTCGTCAAGTACGAGAAGCGCTCGGAGGCTGGCGCGGCCGCGGATCGGGTGCTGCCCGAATCGATGCTCAGCGAGATGCGCGCCCTGCTCGCCCAGATAGATACGCTGCTCAGCCGTTGGATGATCGTCCAGCCCGTCGAGCGACGTGGCAAGCAGCGCTTCCAGACCAGCGAGAAGCCGAAAACGGCGGCCGCGGTGATGGAGGCAGGCCATCTCGAGGGTATCACGTTGCCCAGCCTGACCCCGCGCGGCTCCAACCAGGCGAAGACGCTCAGCCTCACAGGGGCGCCTGTTGCCACACCGCGCAACCCGCAGCTCTTTTTGCACAACCCAAAGCTGTTGACCGCGCGAGGGCCTCTCGCAGTCCCGCCCGAGATTGCGAGCCAGCTCTCAGCGCGCGGCGGGCTTAGCGCGCGCGGCACGGCGCGCGGTGGTCAGCAGTCGACCCGCAGCGGTGGTGGCGTGCCCATGCACGTGCTCGGAAAGCCCAAGAGCCCATCGCCCCTCGGACCTGGCGACGTATCGCAGCGCCTCGGCAGCAGCAAGGAGGACAAGAAGCACGTGCCCTCGTTGTCGCTGATGAACGAGCCGATGCCCCACCTCGACCTTGCCGTGCCCTCGATGCGCTCTGACCGGTCAGGGCGCGGCGGCTCGACGACTGCCGCGACGAAGGCGAGCACGCTCGGCAGCATGTCTGATCGGGGAGGGTTCTTCGATAGCCAGCACTCGCTCTCGTACCTCGACCTCGCGCTGCCGGACCAGATGGATATGAGCATGTACCCCGACTACTTTGGAGGGTCCTTAATGGACGACTCCTTCTTGCTCGACGGCAACGACCCGTTGTCGTTCGACCAGCAGCTCGCAGAGCTCTCTGGCTTGCTCGGCGGCGACATGAACGCGCCCCAGTTCCTGCAGGAGATGCTCATGCTCCAGATGCAGGCCGAGGCGTGGCGCATGCAATGGTCCGTCGCGATGCAGGAGAATGAGGAGCTGCGCGGCCAGCTGTACAACACGCGCAACTCGCTCGAGCAGGCCGGCGGCGGCAAGGGGAGCGGTGAGCACTGGCGGGAGCTGTGCATCTCGATTGCCAAGTCGGCCGAGGACGAGAAGGGAACGATCCTCGAAAAGATCCGCGTGATGCGGGAGGACCTCGACAAGGCTGGCGGCTCGCTCGACGTGCGCTCGTCCGAGCTCGAGAAGCTCACCGTCGAGGCGGATAAGTATAAGAGAGAAGCAGACGAGTGGTGCGCCAAGGCCAATGACGTCATCAGGAGGCGCAATGAGCTCAACGCGGCGCTCTACTCGGCCGACGCGGCGGCGGCCGAGGGCGAGGCGGATGCCGAGGCGGCGCAGATGAGCCTCGAAGAGCAGAAGATGAAGACGGCGCAGCTCGAGTTTGAGATTGAGGCGATCCTCGGCCATCTCGCGGAGGAGGACCTCGTGTATGAGACGACGCTCCAGGACGTGTACAATGGCCACCGTGAGCAGATGGATGGCCACAATCTCGAGCTGACGGCCCATGACGAGGACCTGATGCAATTGTCAGCCGCGATGAACCAGTGGCGCACGCAGTGGGAGGAAGAGCTGACGGAGAAGAACTCGATCGACGCCGAGCTGCTCACGCTGCGCTCTGAGTTCGATAAATCGTCGGCGACGTACGATCGCGAGATTGAGGGCCTCAAAGAGCTACTTGAAAAGGAGCGTCTCCAACGCAACCAGATGCAGGCGGCGCTCGAAAAGGAGGAGGAGGACAACAGCCGCAACTCGGCGCTGCTCGAGTCGAACCGGTCTCAGATGAGCGCGATGGCCAAAGGGAAGGCGGAGGACGCAAAGAAGGCCGACCAAGACGCCGCCTTCGTCGCCGAGTGCAAAGCGGCGGAAGATAAGGATCGTGAGCGCTGGGAGGCGGCGGCGACGGCCGCGAGCAAGGCGGCGAGCGAGGCGAGCGCCATCCGCGAGGCCGCGGGCGCCGGTGACCGGGACGTGGCCGCGCAGATCGCCGAGCTCGCGCCGCAGGTCGAGTCTGCCCAGGCGGAGGCGGCCAAGTATGACAGCGTCAAGGCAAAGCTCGACGAGGCCGTTGCGACGACCGAAGCCCTGCGGCTAGAGGCGGCCAACCTGCGCCAGCGGATCGAGAGCGAGGCGGCCTCGTCGGCCTCTGAGCAGTCGGCTCTCCAGGGCGCACTCTCTGAGGCGCGTTCGTCGGACGCCAAGTGGGAGCAAGAGCGGCAGCTACAGGAGACGGCCAAGACTCAATTACTCGAGGAGGTCAATGGGCTCAAGCGCGAGGCCAAGGAGCTCACCGACGCGCACGCGCGCGAGGTGGAGCGGCTGCAGGAGCGACTCAGCCAGCTGGAGCGCGTGCACGACACGCTCGACGTGACGCTTGCCGAGGAGGAGGCGGCCTTCGAGGCCGCCGTCAGGCAGAAGAAGGATGGCTTTGAGCAGCGCGCGCTGCAGCGGCAGGTGCAGGTGGCCGAGCTCGTCGCACAGCAGGAGGATGTGCGCGCGCAGCTCGCCGAGGTGCGCGCGCGCCTCACACAGGAGCAGCGCGACCGGACGGCGGCAGAGCAGCAGATGGCCGAGGTACGGGCGCAGGCGGACGCCAAGAGTGGAGACGCGGAGGAGCGTGAGAAGCGGCTGCAACATTCTCTGGACGACATTTGCAAGGAGCGCAGGCGCATTGAGAAGGAAGCGGCCGAGGAGCGCTCGCGCTTCGAGCAGCTCATCGCGGGGCTCACCGGCGAGAATAATGAGACGCGGCGCAAGCAGACGGAGGCCGAGGAGCGCGGGCTCGAGTTCGAGAAGCAGTGGGTCAATGAATCCAAGCTACGCAAGGAGCTGCACAACCAGCTCGAGGAGATGGTGGGCAACCTGCGCGTGTATTGCCGGCTCCGCCCACCCAAGGCGTCCGAGAAGGAGCCGGGCATGCAGATGTCCGTCGTCATCAAGGGCTCCGACACGGTCATCGTCACGGACCACGAAAACGACCGCAAGGAGGATAAGAAATTCACCTTCACCCAGGTGTACGGCTTCGACTCGAAGCAGGAGGACGTCTTCAAGGACTGCGAGTCGCTCATGACATCGGTGCTGGACGGCTTCAACGTGTGCATCTTCGCGTACGGCCAGTCCGGCACGGGCAAGACCTTCACGATGAACGGCACCGACGAGCTGCCCGGCCTCGTACCGCGCGCGTTCACCAAGATCTTCGACCTCGTGGCCGAGCGCGTCGATAACTACCAGCATGACTGCTTCGTCTCGATGATTGAGATCTACAACGAGAACATCCGAGATCTGCTGCGCGACCCGAAGGCGGATGTGTCCAAGCTCAAGTACGACATCATGAAGGACCAGCATGTGGGTATGTACGTCAAGGACCTGACCTCCGAGCAGTGCCACACCGCCTCGCATGCCAAGACTCTTCTCGCCCGCGGCGATAAACATCGCTCGGTCGCGTCCACCGGGCTGAACGACGTGTCCTCGCGCTCGCACATGGTGGTGACGCTCACCATCCGCACGCATAGCCATAAGGCGGGCGACACGTACGTGGGCAAGCTCTCGCTCGTCGACCTCGCAGGCTCCGAGCGTCTCTCCAAGTCGAATACGACAGGCCAGGCGCAAAAGGAGTCGATGGCGATCAACAAGTCGCTCTCGGCGCTCGGCACCGTGATCGCGTCGCTCGCGACTGGCGAGAAGCACGTGCCTTACCGCGACTCGAAGCTCACGTACCTGCTGCAGGACTCGCTCGGTGGTAACTCGAAGACGCTCATGTTTGTCAACATCGGCCCGGCGCAGTCCAACTGCGGCGAGACGATAAACTCGCTCAACTTCGCGTCGCGCGCCAAGACGGTCGCGCTCGGCAAGGCGACCAAGAACCGCGAGGATGAATCGGCAGGCGACGCCAATAAGGCGGGCAAGGCGTCGACGGTCATGGCCGCAGCGGACAAGCTCAATGCGACGGAGAGCCAATCACACGAGGGCTCGCCGCGCAACGCGCCTGTCGGCGCGACGCCGCGCGTCTCCTCCACCCCACGCAAGGGGCCGGCCAAGAAGAAGTAGCGGCGTCTCGTGCCGGTTGGGCTACGGGCTAGACCCCGTGGTTTTGCGATTGGGCGAATGGCAACGAGCTCAACCCGAGCGGCAGGTGTTAATTGAATTGTGTGGTACAGGCATGGTTGCAGGGCGGGAGCGTGAAGCGCCTTCTAGCAGTTGGCGGACGCGCCTTACGAGCTGGCAGCGATTCTAAGCCAGGGTACCCAAGCGTCAAGCGTGCACCTTTGGCCGTGACGTGGAGATTTGGGGAGGCGCCACATCCGACCTTGCTGCATTCACGTTTCATGTGAGATGTGTTCTTGTGTTGACTCTTCTCTTTTGCGTGTGTGCACGGGGTTGGAGCGCCACGTGAGCCTCGTGAGCTGTGCACTTGTGTGTTGTGGTGATGTTCATGTTGTATGGACGAGATCTGGTCCCAGAGGATGCGCATACCCGACAGGCATGCCGACAGGGCTCGTGCCACGTGCGGTTTTCGTCCGTAACATTCTACAAATTGTACATTCAACATTCCATTGTGCGAGACCGACTTTTTTGGTATTCAAGTCTTCAAGTGTTGAGACACCAAAACAGGTGTTGAGACACCAAGTGATGAGACAGGAAAACAGGTGTTGAGCCCCTTTTGGGGTCTTACTGGGTGTCGTGGCCGTATCCCTGAAACGATTCGGATCGAAGCAGGTCTGCGTGTGGGAAAAAGCAAGCAGTAAAAAAGGGTCGTCTTTCTCCTGCGACGGCAGGGACGCTGCCAAGGGCCCCACCTCGTGCGCACTGCGCCTGAAAACTGACGACGGCGGCGGGCCATCTCGGCTGCCTGTTGATGAGCCGATGCATACGGGTGGCGGCGAGTACTGCTCGCCCGAGCTGAGGGCAGATACCACATCGCAGCCCACGGGCGCCGCCAGGCTCTGGGAGGCCAGGCAACGCGACGGTGATGAGGAGATGCAGCCAGCCAAACGGCCGCGAGAAGAGAGCGTGAGGGACGACGAGCTTTATTCGCTTCCCATCGATGTGCCGCTTTGCCCCACGCAGCGCGAGACGCTGAACCGTGTGATCTCTTCGCTCGACCCCAAGTCGTCTGTCGTGATCACCAACCCTCAGCTCCCAGACAATCCGATCGTGTACGTGACAATGCCGTGGGAGCGCATGTGCGGCTTCTCATACGCGGAGGCCATGGGGCGCAACCCTCGGCTAACACAGGGCGAGCAGTCGGACAAGAGCGCAATGCGGCAGATAGCTGGCGCGCTGACGCAGCAGCGTGCGTGCAAGGTCATGATGCTAAACTACCGCTCGGGACGGGACGATCGTCCATTTTGGAACATGCTCTCGATCAGCCCGGTGCTGCACCGCGGCAAGCTCGAATTTTACATCGCGAACCTGCAGGACTACACGTACCACATATCAAAGCTTGTCTCGCGCTCGCCGTCGCAGTTTTGCCGCTCGGCGGAGATCCACCAATGCACGCGCCGGCTGCCGAGCAGAAAGGCGAGCCTGCGTCTCTTGGCGCAGCCCACGCCGATCGAGACGGACGACGAGTTCGATGTACACCTCTCGCCCACCGCCGCCGCCGCTGCCGCAGCGCTCGAGGGGGGCTCTCTCTCGATGAAGCGCCTCGGTTGGTCACAACTCTCTCTTGATCCTGAGCATTTGACTGAGCGTGTGCTCGATTGCCTCGAGACGATGGGTGCGCGCTACGAGCTCGTGGGCGGTACCGCGGACGTTGACGACGTCTTCGTCGTCAACGCCGAGCTGGACGGCGTCGCGGCCCGCGTGATTGTTACGCGCGACCCCGCAAACGAGGGCAGCTACCGGATCTCATGTTCGCGGCTAGGGGGCGACACGTTCGCGTATCACGAGATTTTCCGCGAGATGCGCCGGCTGCTTGGCGACGCGCTTGACGGCGCCGTCTCGCTCATGGGCGCCCGGCCAGGCGCCGTGAGCGACATAGCCAAGCGAGGCGGCGCCAGTGGAGGGCTGCGCCTTGCGCCACTGCCGCCGCCGCCTCCCCTCGTCTCCGGCTAGTCTCGGGGGCGGTCCCTTTGGGGGTCGCCGATGAGGGCGGGATTCGGCCCCTCCCACCCTCCCTTCCATGGTCTACAGATTGAATTGGCAGGATGCGGCAGGATGGCCATCTCCCTGATCTCGTCACATGTATGCACACGTCGAGGCGACAAGATTCGGGCGGTGTTGACTGTTGTGGAGCCGTGTACGTATACGTATTCTTTGAGCGGGCAGTAACAGTGCCGTAGCGCCGGTTGTCGCTTGTGTCGTGTTGACGTTAAACTCGCGCTTTGTGGCGAATAAGGTGCGCGGGATCCACTTCCGGTCGGTTATTGTTCCGCTCCCCTAACGCCGCTCCCGCCTCCGCCGGCTCCGCGGGAGATCCGGGTACCTGGGAACCGGCCCGCCTGCCTGGGGGCCTTTTGTGGTGCGGGCCTGCGGCCGGAGCCAGTCCTGGAGGGATGGGTCCGCCCCAGCTCGGGAGCTACTCGGGAGCTCCCTCCGGATCGCTGCGGGCGAAGGGCACACGAATTTTGAGCCCGTTCTCCACATCCGAATGGATGTCTTTTACGCAGAACCAAAACTACAATTGTACCCGGTACGCGGAAATGCCCAAAACCACGCCACGCACAAACACGTGACATTCTTTCACCTGCCGACATGACTGAAGATGGCGCAGACGATGCGGACGCCACCATAGAACTACCTACATTCGCGGTCGTGGAGTCCTCTGCGTCTTTGGATCCCATCACGTCAGCCACTTGCTTTTGCGGCAAGCCTGCCATCAAGGGTGAGTGGCTAGTGCTGGGCTGCGCAGTATGCGGACGCTTGTGCCACGGTGAATGCGCGGGCGTGACCGCAGAGCTCGCGCCAATGCTCGGAGATCTCGAGTACTCTTGCTCAATATGCCGGGGAAACACAGCCGAGCAGGCGCGAGCCGAGGCACTTGCGTCCAGGGCAATGTTGAAGCTGCCTGTGCCACCAGCGCCTACAGCTTCACGCAAGAGCAAAGGCGTCGTCGCAAAGCATGTGGTGCAGGCGAGCTCGCGACGAGCTGGCAAGTCGACGGAGGCGACGGAGGAGACACACGAGGTTGTGGCGATGCCCATGGACGAGGACGAGGCGGATGTGGAGGTTGAGGAGCTAGACGATAGTATCAAGGTGGCAGCACATGAGGTCGACACTGACGACGACGACGGGCCCGCGGGTCGTACAGGCGCTCGCCGGCGGGGTCGCGTGTGGACGCACGATCGGATGGTTCTCTTCGAAGCTGCGATTGGGACGCTCGGCTTGCACGCGACGCCCTCGTCCATCCTGGCTCACATGGCAGAGTTGGAGCGCGAGGCTCGACTCCACTCTGAGGCCGGCATCAGCAGCGGCGGCGGTGATGGCGGCGGTGGAGCTGGCAGCAGCAGCCGCGACCCGTTTGGGGACACGGCAGAGGTGGGCTGGGGGCTTGAGCTCGGAAGCAAGGGGGACCAACCTCCAGTTGTCGAAGGTCTCACCAAGGCTCAGGTGAAGGGCAAGCTCAGTGCGCTGCGACGCGTCGAGAAGCATGGCGAGGGGGGCGGCGGCGCCGCCGCCGCTGGAGGCGCGGCGCCGCAGCCGGGCTACACGGCGACGATGAGTATCAAGGAGCTGCGCATGGCGCTGGGCTCACGTGGGCTGAGCTATGAGCCGAGCGACGACCACGAGACGCTTGCTACGCTCCTTGAGCAGTCAGTCGGGCAGGCGGCGGCCACCAAAAGTGGTGCGGCGAGCTCGGACGCGAAGATCGATGCGGCGGTGCGAAAGGTGGTTTCGATGCTCGTCGACCAGGTTGAACGCGCGGAACTAGTGCGTGGCGCCGCCAAAAAGAAGCTCGCACGCCAGCATTCACGCTCGATGACCGAGGAGGTGATGGCCGTGCTGGAGGGCCTCATCAGCCGGGTCGTGCAGCTCAACACCTTGTGCGCGACAGTGCTGCCGTACATCCCGGGGCACCTATGGGGAGGCCCCGAGCCGATCTTAGCCGAGCTTGACCCCTCGCCGCCGCCGATGGGCGGTGCGCCAAGTGGCGCCGTGGGCATGCCAACGCCGCAGCGCGCCGAGTGGAACAGGGTGGTGGCTACAGGCCTCGCTGGCCTCGCCGCAGCCCCGAGACCCTTTGATGGGGCAGGGCCCATGGTGGGCAGCGTCGGCGGCTTCATGCGAACGGGCAACAGCCCTGATGCAGCCAAGAGCCTTATCCTCATGGCGGCTTCGCATACGGCGCAACGCTCCATCTCAGCGGCTGTGGGAGCCGCGCTGGCCGCGCCACCGCAGCCATCCCTGCTGCCGTTAAGCGTCGAAGGTGATGCTGCTGGCGCCATGGGCGGCGAGCCGCGCAAGCGGGGGCGACGGGTGGGCACTAAGGCGGCTCGTTACACGCCTGAGGAAGACGCTGAGCTGCTCCAGCAAGTGGCCAAGTTTCGGCCACGTGGCAAGGAAGCGTGGGATCTCTTGGCGACGCGTCACTGGGGTGGCACTCGCAATGGCGGCAGTCTCAAGCAGCACTGGGAGATCCTTGTGGGCAAGCGGCCGCCTTCCGCGACTGTGATGAAGCGAATGCGACTCGAGCAGGAGGCCGCCGGCGCGTCGCTCGAAGAGGAGGACGAGGATGCGGTGGATGCGGACGGTCTCGACTAACTGCGTGGCTGCAGACTCGGGTGCGCGCACGACTTGATGAAAGCTCGGGTGCGTACGGACTTGTACACGACTTGATGAAAGCTCTGTCGTCTGTGCGCGGATCATGTGTGTGGGTCTCGCATGGGGTCGACTCGAGGTGACGGTATGGGGTTTGAGCGCCGCCCGCGGGGGCCCGTGCTGCTCCGTGCTGCTCCGTGCTGCGCGGTGAGTGAGGTGATTCGTTTGACTTTTAAGCCGAGTGCTTAGAATTCAGAATTCACGAGCCGTGCTTTCCCTTTCACAGAGGACGCGGCCGCCCATCCGCGCTCACATGGACGATACGCCAATTGAACATACGGGCTCCGGGATACACCACACCTCGAGATGGCGACAGGGGCATCGGGTGCTGACCGCTGCTCACAGTGCTGCATGCGCCGCTGCTGCTGTGGCCCGATCATCACGCCAATCCACGTAGCGTATTTCCCAGACCCTGTGAAGATAGAGGCACTCGAGATCGGCTACCCGTCACCGGCTGTGCTGGCGCTGCTCCACGACGCCGAGATTAGCTACCGGCAGATTGGGCTCGAGGAGCTGTTGGGCGGGTGCCTTATGGATGAGGGCTTCACCGCGTTGTGTGTGCCAGGTGGTTTCGCTCCGAACTATTTGTCGAGGCTCGGTTCATTGGGCGCTATGCGCATCCGAGAGTTCATCGACGCTGGTGGTGGCTACATTGGGCTCTGTGCGGGAGCATTCTTGGGCAGCAGTGCAGGGCTCAGCCTCGTCGAAGTCGACGTAGACGACATCCATAGGTGGGCCCGAGGCAGCGGCCCATGCCAGGTCAACTTTACAGATGCAGGGAGTCTCGTGCTGGGCGCGCTAGGACCTGCGCACGGTCCAGTGACGGTACGCTACCGAAACGGGCCGCTCATGCGCCCGCGTAGCTGCGATGTGCTCACGCTCGCGACGTTTGCAACGGAATTCCGCGCACGACATGACAGTCTGGCTGAGGGGACGCAGTTGAATGGCACACCCGCCATATGCGTCGGCCGCGCTGTCAGCGCCGGCTGCGCGGCATGCGGTGGCGTGGTTGCACTGGTCTCGCCACACCTCGAGGACGGTGAGGATGCGAGGTCGCTCACGCCGCTCGCTAACCTGATCCGCTTTTGCTCGCGCGGATCTCTCTACCAGATGTGGCTTCTGGGAAGCGACGCTCCTGGCTCAGCGGATGGAGCCCGGGACGGTGCTGTTGTACAGACGTGGGGCAACGGCGAGCTCCAATCTGGGCGTCGGGCCCATGATGAGCTTCATGCGTCTGCTGAGCACACCCGGGCGATCCAAGCGGCGGCCGATGTGCAGATCAGGTGGGCAGAGCCTGAGGTTGCGCGCGGCGGCGGCGCTCAGACGGAGGTCTCGTGAGCGTGAGAGAGACACTGGCACCCCGGGAGTGGACTGCATTGGACTGCACACAAATGACAGTGGGCGCAAACTGTACGTTACAAGGCTAGCGATGCCAAGTCGGTAATCGGTATCGGGGACGGGGTCGCGACGTTATGAATATGAATCGCGTGGCCGCCGCCCGCGCAGCGGCACGCGCGTCCTCGAAGCGCGTCCGCGAACGTCCCCGCACCGCCCGGTTCGGCACTTCGCTTCTCGGCCATCGGCCTTCGCGCCGGCGCATGTTCGGCGGCGGTACACATGAGATCGTCACATTATATCCGTCACATCATGAAACGCACACGCACCATGTATGCTCGTATATGCTCGAATCGCCTCGAGATCGGGCACACGCCCCCGACGGGTACGCTGCTGCCTCCTCACTGGAGGAGCGCGGCGCGGGGCGTGCTAACATCTGAACAAACGTCGTGTCGGAACCGACGCCACACGCACGGTCATACATCCCTCATCATCTCTCACTCAGTCTTTTCACCATGCCTTGGCCCAACGCCACGACGTCACAGGAGAGGACACTCTCTCCGCCAGAGTCGCCGGAAAATCATATTCGAGTACGCTCTCCGTACCGGCTGCGGAAGCGACGTGCAAGTTTCGCGGCACAAATGCCGCGCTCGGTAGGGTCTGGCTGCAGGATCCACAACGTGCGAAGCGCTATCGGCATGCACCCAAGGGGCCTCGCCCTCATCCTTTCCCGCCGTGGTCTGGGTGCCTACCTTGCTGTAGGCTCAGTCAGACATGACGAATCCGCCCGGGTTCTTCTTTGCAAGTCGCTTCATGCGTTTATCCTTGGCCGATTTCGATTTGGGCGTGTTCGTGTTGCTCGCCATCATCGTTTCGTACTCAGTCAGGTTGTCGTCGATCCAGAGCCTATAGCCCTTCAACTCCTCTTGCTCGGCCTCCGCGCACTCATCCCACTCCTCCTGCGACATGCCCAGCGCCATGCGCGTCATATACCCGGGCTCCAGGTGACCGCCAGTCGCGTAGAACATGGCCACCGACCTGGCGGTGATGGGTAGCTTGAAGAGGGAGACGATGACGGAGTCGTACGGCGTGGGTGCGGCACCAAGCAGCTCGTAAAGTTCAGCGTCCACCTGGGCCTCGGCATCCTTGCGCAGCTTCTCAATCTTGTCCTGCTTCGACTCCTTTTTCGCCTTCGAAGGGCTGGGAGGCGGCTTGCCGTCCTTGGTGGCAGCGGCCGCCGGCGCGGGCTCCTCTTTGGGCTCGCTCTTGGGCCGCGTCTTCTCCAACACGGCCATCGCTTCCTTGACGCGCTCCTGGTACCGCGTCGTCGGCGCGCGCTTCATTGACGCGAGCGCCTGCTCGTACTGCGACTTCTTGAGCAAGTACTGCATCGCGGACGCGCCGAGCACCGTCACGAGGAAGACGAAGCGCAAGTCCGATTTGGGCGCGTACTTGGGCCGCGAGTACTTGAAGTAGAAACCAGGGAACTCGAACGGGTTCTCGAGCACGTAGTTGTAGTTCTTGCGCATCTCCGTTGACGAGAGGATCTCGTAAGCATTCGCGTACTTGGGGAAGACCTGGCGGCAGTACTCCACATCGCCAGTCGAGCACTTGTCCGGATGGTATTCGGCCGCCAGACGGCGGTACGCGCGCTTGATCGGGATCGGGCCCGCAGTCGGCTCGACGCCGAGCAACTCGTAGCAGTTGTCATGCTCGCAGTAGCTGAACTTTTCTGCAGCCTCCTGACGCTCTGGGTCCTTGTACTGCATGGCATCCTCTTTGGCAGACTTCTTCTTCTTCCCACCGCTCTCCTTTTTCGGCTCCTCCGACGCCGGCTCTTCGTCCTGCGCGAGCGCGGACGCCGTCAGCGCCAGGATCACGAACCCAATATACGTAGCCTTCATCGCCGTGACAGACGTGGCAGAGAAGCCCCTTCCCGAAAGTGTGAACGGTTTCTTTTCCCTCCGAACCCAACCCAATCTCCTTTTGGCTGAAACTCCCCTGCCGTGACTTTTGGGGAAAAGTCTTGACTTTTGGGGAAAAGTCTTGACTTTTTGGGAAAAGTCTTGACTTTTTTGGAAGCCAAAATCGACGCCGCGGCTTTTTTCCGACGGAGGGGCACAATGGGCTGTGCGTCTAGCCATCCCGAAGAGTATGTGGAGCCCGGCAGCCCGCCCAGCACCCCGCAAAAGAAACGCCCAGAGCCGACTAGCCCGCCGCGGAGTAAGAAGAACATGTTGAGCGGTGGCCAGAGCAGGAAGAACCTCACTCCAACGAAGAGCGCGCAGGCAATTGATCTCACCGATTTCTTTGAGCAGATTGCATCGAAATCGCAGTACACAGAGCCCGCCAACCTAAAGGAGTTTGTGAGAGTACCCGCAAGCACGCAGCTCGCATACGAGTTCGAGGGGGTCACTGCTAAGCAGAGAGAACAGATCGCGAAGCTGCCACCAAGCCCCTTCTCAGAAAGCCGCGTCGGCCTCCGAACGCTCAAGGGCATGAACGGGCGGGAAAAGGACAAGGACGGAAACGACAAGCCGCGCGCCCCAAAGATGGAGAATCAGGACTGCCTCATGCTCACGCGCTTGGAGTATGGCACGAAGCCGGAGCTCGCAGTGTGCGTGGGCGTGTACGATGGACACGGCGTGATGGGCAGAGTCATGTCGCACGTGGTTGCGCGGCACGTGGCCGCCGCCGTGAAGGATAAGGAAGATTATCTTGAAAATGGGGCATCCGCGACCAGTGCGTTGCTGCGCCAGATCATCTTGGAGGCCGACCGGAAGACCGAGACCGAGGTGTACCCTGATGCCTACAAGAAGAGTGGCTCGACCGCCTCCGTGTGCGTGATCACTGATTCGAATATGGTTGTCGGTACCTTGGGCGACTCACGCTGCCTTAAGCTCTCATCGAGCGATGGCAAGCCGTGGGCGGTCACAACCGCCACCACATGCCACAAGGTGGACGATCCTGTAGAGATGGCGCGCATCGTTGCTTGCGGCGGCAAGGAGGCGATCCTGCCTCCACCAGCCGGCGAAGAGAAGCAGCCGACGCGCGTGCAGGTGAAGGATGAAACCACTGGCAGCATGCTCGCGCTTGCAATGTCGCGCGCGTTTGGCGACGGGCTGTTCAAGCCGGTGGGCGTGACGGCCGAACCAGAGATGCTCTCGGTGCCCATCACCCCAACCGACCGCTGTGTGGTACTCGGCTGCGACGGCGTCTTTGACTACCTCAGTGACGAGGAGGTGTGCGAGATTGCGTGGACCTATCGCTACTCGGCCACGGCTGCCGCCAAAGCGATTGAGGCCGTCGCGGCGACCCGTCAGGACACCTCAGATGACGGCTATCGCGACGACACGACATGTGCTGTCGTCTTCCTCCCACTTGCCGATACGTCTATGGACGGCGGCAACGCCGGCTTTGGCGCTGCCAAATCGGTCCGGGAAATACAGAACGATGTCGATGTGGCGATTAAGAGGTGGGTGCCGAATGCGGAAGTCAAAAAGCAACGAGTCACGATACGTGACTTCAGCGCATGACTCAAGAGAACTGCAAATGTTTGTCGTCTGCAGTGTGTTGGTGCAAGGGCAAGGGGGCAGGCAAGCACAAGGAGGTGCAAGGAGGCCACACACGCCCAGCGCTGTGCCTACGTACCTTTACCTACGGACGAACGGGCGTGTGAGGCAACAGACATATCATCCATCGGGCACGTTTGCGGCGACCGGCGTGGTGGTGGGCGGTCGTGGGTTTTTCGCGCACCGTCCGACGCACCCGCGACCCGGGTCGGCGATTTCTCCGCTCTCCGCTCTCCGTCTGCAACATACTGCATTTCGATTTCGATCTTCGTGTGTACGAGTATACACCCGTTCGGGGCACGGGTGGAAGAGGCGCCCAGCCCCGCGCCCGCGGTGGCCCGGGGCTGCGGCGCGACCCCGGGGCGGGGTGGTTCCCGCGCCGCGCGACCGCGGGGAACCCCCGGGGCCCGACGCACCCTCCGAGGGTCCGACCCTGGCGCCTGGCCGGCGACCGGGCGCCAACGCGACCGTTCGGTTACCGGTCCGGCGGTGGGGCTGGTGCATACGACAAAGAGGCGTCGTGATATGTGATGTTTCAATATATACCAAAGTGCGCCGTTCACGGCTTTAGGGCCGCAGTTTAGCGTTCAATTTCGCTTCGGACAGGGTCCGACGAGTCGTCCTCGTCGGTCTCGGGAACGATCCCTGACCTACCGTCGTCCGTCGCGCCGCCAGCTCCGCTGTCCACATTCTCGACCTCGTCTCCGGCATAAATTTCGCGGCTGCTAAGAGCTCGGGCCTCGGCCTCCGCCTCCGCCTGCGCGTCCGGAGGCCCCAGCTGCTCAAGTATGGAGCTCGTGCGACTTAGCAGCGTCTTCAGGTTGCGCTGTGCGACACTTGAGATCGCAATCACTCGCCCGTGGCCACTCGCCTCCTTGAGCAGGCGCACCGTCTGCTCGGCGTGCTCGGCCACGTGCGGCAAGTCGGTCTTCGTGAGCACCACAACTTGCGGGATGTCACGCAGCGTCTGCGAGTAGATCGCAAGTTCATGGTTGATCGACATAAGTTCCGCAACGGCGTCCTTGCTCTCGCCGTCGATGAGGTGGAGCAGCAAGCGGCAACGCTCCGTGTGGCGCAGGAAGGCAAGCCCCAGACCCTTGCCCGCCGCGGCGCCCTCAATCAACCCCGGGATGTCGAGCCACACCATCGGCCGGCTCCGGAGCCCAAAGCGTTGCATCTCGCACACACCCAGATTCGGGATGAGCGTGGTGAACGGATAGTCGGCGACCTTGGGACGCGCGCGCGTCACCGCCCTTAGCAGCGAACTCTTGCCCGCGTTGGGCACGCCCACGAGACCAACGTCCGCCACCAACGTCATCGAGAGCACGAGCCACTTCTTTTGCGTGCCGCCCGGTGGCGTCTTGCCCTTCGAATCGCGCTTCGTCCGGAACCACACATCGCCATTACCCTCGCCGCCGTGGCCGCCTTCGGCGACCAGGAGCCGTGAGCCGTGGCTGACGAGCTTGCCGAGGGTCGTATTCGTTGCGCGGTCGACGATCAAGCAGTTTGGTGGGACCCTCACAACCACGTCGGAACCTCTTGCACCCGCCTCCCTTGCTTGCCCATCGTGTCCGCGTTCTGCTTGGAAGTTGCCCTGGTTTGGCAGATGCGAGAGCGTGTTGTAGTCGCTGGTGCATTCAATGTAGACGTCTCCGCCGTTGCCACCGCTGCCGCCCGCCGGGCGTTGGCCCATGAAGCCAATCGCACCCTCGCCGCCTGCGCCTGAGCGGACGAATACCTCGACGCGGTCGAAAAAGAAGCGCTCGAGCTCGGAGGCGGCGTCGCCCGCAAGCAGGCGAGCCACCCCAACACGCTGCTGCCACGGCAGCACGCGGCCGGCACCATACAATCTGTGGGCCGCAGTTAGCGTGAGAGCGTGGACGATGAAGACGGCCACACCACGCGACATCGGTGAAATTCACACTTGAAATCGCACATACTCTATGTGCGCGGGGGAGGCGACGGGTCGTTTCGGCGAGTAATCGTGACTTGACTTGTCTCCACCTATCACGAGATCTCGAACTATCTCACGTTGATGACGAAGAAGTGTCCAATGTGGTCCTTGCTCCTTCAGTCGACTGCAGCAATGGCAGTCACGGCGAAGTCGCCGACGCCGAATTTTGGCCTGCGCTCGGTCACGCCGCAGGCGCACTCAGTCGCGCTCGTCGCGCTCGGCTGCCCGAAGAACACCGTGGACGCCGAGGTGATGCTTGGCGACCTGCAGCGCAGCGGACTCCGGGTGATCAGCGATCCGTCCAAGGCAGACGTTGTGATCGTCAACACCTGCGCCTTTGTCGATGACGCGAAGAGTGAGTCCATCTCTGCGATCATCGAGGCCGCACAGCTCAAGGCGGAACGTTCGTCGCCAGTCCGTGGCCTCTTCGTCACCGGCTGCATGGCACAGCGGTACTCCGATGATTTGGCGACGGAGCTGCCCGAAGTCGACGCAGTCGTCGGCTTCGAGCACTACTCCGATTTGCCGCAGCAGGTGCACGCGCTCCTCGCCAGGGGCGCCGACGAAGAGGTCGCGCCAGCACAGGTGTTCGTCGGCAGCGCGTCCGTCCCTTTCCGCTCGGAGGAGACGCGCGTGCGGCTAACGGCGTCGCACACGGCGTACCTCCGCGTCGCGGAGGGATGCGATCACGCGTGCACGTTCTGCGCGATCCCGGGCTTCCGCGGCAAGTTCCGCTCCAAGCCGTTTAACATCGCGTTGGCTGAGGCGACACGGCTCGTCGAGAGCGGCGTGCGCGAGATCAACCTGATCGCCGAGGACACGAACCAGTACGGGAGCGACTGGGGCGAGCAGGACGGGCGGCGCCTCGCCGATTTCCTGCACGCGCTCGCAGAGCTGCCCGGTCTCCGCTGGATTCGGTTGCTCTACTGCTATCCGTCGTACTTTTCGCCCGAGCTCGTCGACGCCATCGCGGGCATCGACAAGGTCGTCAAGTACATTGACATCCCGCTGCAGCACCTCTCGCCCACAGTGCTCCAGCGCATGCGCCGGCCGCCCGCGAGCAACACGCTCAGCCTGCTGCGCAAGCTACGCGAGCGCGTACCGTCGCTCACGCTGCGCACCACATTCATCAGCGGCTTTCCCGGGGAGACTGCTGAGGAGCACGCGGAGCTCATGGAGCGCGTGCGTGAGCTGCAGTTCGAGCGCGGGGGTGCCTTCGCGTACTCGCAGGAGGAGGGCACGCCTGCGGCGACGATGCCCGACCAGGTGGATGCTGACGTCAAGGAGGCGCGTCGTGATGAGCTCATCGCGAGCTTCCAGGAGTATGCGGAGGCTTGGGCGACCGCCCAGGTTGGTCGTGAGCTCCGGGTGCTCGTCGACAAGATCGAAGGGGAGGATGCGATCGCTCGAACGGAGGCAGACGCACCCGACATCGACGGCAGCTGCCGGTTGATGGGATGCGCGCACCTCGCGCCAGGCACCGAGCTCCTCGCGACAGTCATCGCCGCGGACGTGATGGAGCTCGTTGCGATCCCCTCGACGAGTGAGAAAGCGATCGCTCACTTCTCGGCGCCGCCGCCCGTCCAGGAACAGGCTTGTGACCACGACCACAACCACGACCATGACCACTGAACAGGCCGAAAAGGGACCGAAGCGCGCAGCTGTGTGTCCGCTGCGGGGGAGATGACACGTCTGTTCAGGCGGCATGAAACGTGTACCGTAAATGGATAAGCGACCGAAACGGTGTGGAGTGTCGCTGTGCGGCGTTTCTTGCGGCGTTTGAGCCAAGTTGGGCTAGAAAAGTTTGCTTTTGGTGACCGGACCATACCTATACACGCACGCACCCTAGGTTCTGACGTACATCCCCAACGGATGGACGTGTACTACGGTACGGTATGGTCTGCAGTGGTGCACACTAACTAGACCCCCCTTAGTAAGAACCCACACCTCGAACCCCGCTTTTCCGACGGGGGGTGGGTTGGGAGGTTTCGTTTTCTTTGCTGTGTGGCGGTGTTGGACGTCGCGGCCGCCCCCGTAGAGGGGGGTGGTCCCACTCTCCCCCTGTGGGGAAGGGTGGTGACGTTCTTGGTTGTTTGCTTTGTTTTGCTTTGTTTTGAGAGATGCGAGCCTGATTATAGTCAAGGCGACTCTCTGTAGAGGGGGTATTGATGGACTATCAAGTCAAATCAAAGGTGGCAAGTCAATCAGAATTCCTCAAAATTCATCCAGGAAAAGACTTCGCGAAGTTTTTGTCGATTCACGAAGACGTCGTCGGCTCGAGAACAGGCCACCTGGGCTGAGCTCGGGCGTGCGCTGGCTGAGGCTGCTGAGGTGACAAGCGGAGTGGCGAGTGTCATAGGGAATCTGCTGGTTTTCGGGCAGGCGCTTCGCGCATAGTCAGCAATTGTTAGTGGCAAGTCAAGGTGGCCGTGCAGGGCTTCGGATTCGTTTGTTGTTCGTGATTTGTCGTGCGCGCGCAGCGTGGGGAAGCCTCCATGCTGCGTCTTCAAGAGGGTGCTCGAGAGAATCTTTGAAGGAGATGCTCGTCTGTCTGGTCATTCGTGATGGTGACCGCCATTCTGCGAGAGTCGGGTTGTAGAAGGGGTGGACTCGCGGCGATCTGAGAAAGGTCTCTAGGACCATAAAAAACCCAAAAAGGGCCTGAGCCAAGTTGGGCTATACACATGTATTGAAGACCGGGTCCCCAACGCCAGCCTAGGAGAGAGCGACCGGCTACACACGGTACCGATAACGAGCTCCCTGTTGTGCCGTATAATATTCGTTGCCGCATGCCGCTTGCCGGTGGTACTACCGGTAAAAAGTTCAGTACCGGTATACGTACCGGTACTATTGTACCGGTAAAAAGACACCGGGTGGAGACCGGTATTACCGGTACAACAGTGTGAGTGTCAATGACTCTCGACCGTCGGCGTCTCGGGGCGCGCTCGAGGAGCGCGCGCGTTATATGCGAGGTCGCTCGCAATACGGGCACCGGACTGTCATACAGCATAGAGCAAGCACTTCGTCGTTGCCATGCCGTTGCTAGGTTCTTTCTCTCGGTTTCTGTTGCTCGTCGGCTTGGCTTCGACCGTGACAGCTACTGGCACGTATGACGCAACCCAGCTCATCTTAATCCGCATTTTGCACATGGCGCTTCCCGCATTTTGCATCGTGGCGGACGGACCATCAACCGGATCGTGGTCTGTTGAAGAGCTCGAGACCATCTTCCAAGAGGAGGGCACGGATAAGCAAGGGCGTGCCCCAGGACACTCTTATGTGCAAATTTATGCTTCGATGCTAGGACCCTGGAAGCACAAGTTGCGTGCGATGGCCGAGGTCGGGATCGGCTCACTCTCGGCCAAGATGCCCGCCAATATGAGATATTGGTGGTGGGCTATGCTACATCATCGGCATGTCAACGAGACGAATGCCACAACATGGCCAGGCGACAGGTCTTATCAGCCCGGCGCGTCGTTACGATCGTGGCGACGCTACTTCTCGCCATCTGCACGCATCATCGGCCTTGACATCGACCCTCATGCAGTCGCGATGGCAAAGCGGACCTTTGGAATCGAAGCATATGTGGTGAATACTAATGAGGCCACGGAACTCGCCAATGTGCTATCCAAAGAAAGTATGGATTTGTTGATCGACGACGGGGACCACACGTGGTCTGCGCAGCAGCAGACTCTCCTGAATTTGTGGCCCTATCTCGCTCCTGGCGGATTCTATTTCATCGAGGACGTTGACCCTGACGACTTCCACAACGAGACCCTGCAATTACCAAAGGCGCATGCTCTAATGGCGCGGCTTGGAGCTGCGCTCATTCACCCGAACCCCAAAGGCCGTGCAAACTTCGCAAACTATCTGCAGAGAGCGAAACTTGCGCCGGACAAGTCACAACTCGTCTTCCTCAGAAAGCCGCTTCAAGATAAGCTGATACACGTCAAGACGCGCACCGGCCCTTTGCGAAGGTGAGGCATGAGTGCAGGAGCGTAAACAGAAACTGCTGTCTCGGAATTTGGAATCTGTATTTTGTCTTTCAATTTCCAAATCGCAGGGCGAGGCGCGTAATCTGGATTCTGCATGGCGATATCTGGATCTTGAAATCTGTCCAGGTTCCAAAATCCGCGGCGAGGCGCGGAATCTGGATTCTGGATGGCCTGAGCCGGTTTTTGGAAACTGTCCA